>Ga0164243_10001600_pt1 | contig 38257 bp, 34 predicted proteins | sample OricompcompostOP_FD_108781 | JGI IMG/M metagenome (GOLD analysis project Ga0164243, IMG submission 108781) | Organic Plus compost microbial communities from Emeryville, California, USA - Original compost - Organic plus compost (OP) | ecosystem: Engineered > Solid waste > Mixed feedstock >... | reverse complement strand
GCGGCTGGGCTGCGCCGGCCCGACGGGCGCGCCGAGGTGCTGCGCGTCCCGCCGAACCTGCCGCTCGGCATCGACGCCGCCGACTACACGTGCACCCACGTCGACCTGCCGCCCGGCTCCGTGCTGGTCCTCTGCACCGACGGCCTGGTCGAGGCGCCCGGCGTCGACCTCCTGGACTCCGTGCGGGCGATGGCCGCGCGGCTGGAAGACGCCGGCGACCTGGACGCGGAGGGCCTCGCCGACGTGCTCGTCGACGACGTACGGCGCAGCACGCACCGCGGCGACGACGTGGCGGTGCCGGCGCTGCGGACGCGGTGACCCGTCCGGCCGAGTTGCCGCGCGCGGGTGATGCGAGAAGGTGAGAGAAGGCCCGCAGGGGATGGCCCCGCGAAGGGAGTGTGCCGTGCCGGACGGCCCCGTCGACGACGCCGCGGTACTCGACGCGCTGTTCGCCGGCTCACCCCAGGGTCTGTTCGTGCTCGACGCCGACCGCAAGGTCGTCCGGTACAACCCGTCCGCGCGCGGGGTGCACGGCCTTCCCGTGGACGACGTCGTCGGCCACGACATACGGGACTTCGCGCCCGACATGGAACCGGAGATCGACCACCTCGTCGACGAGGTGCTCGCCACCGGCGAGCCGGTGCGCGGACGGCTGATGCGCGGCCGGTCGCCGGCCGACCCGCACCGGACGCTCGCCGTGGAGGTGTCGCTGTTCCCGCTGCGCGAGGGCCCCGGGGTGGTCGGCGTGGTGGAGGACGTGACCGAACGGCAGGCCGCGGCGGAACGCCTCGCCGTGCTCAGCACCGTGCACCGGACCGTCGGCGCCACCCTCGACGTGCGGGCCACGGCGGAAGCCCTGGTCGAGGCGCTGGTCCCGGACTTCGCCGACGCGGCGGCCGTGGACCTGCTGGACGACGACCCCACCGGGGCGGCGCCCCCGTCCGGTCCGCTGCCGACGTCCGTGCCGCTGCGCCGGGTGGCGTTCGCCGCCCCGGACTCCGTCGAGCCGTCCCGGCGCACCGGTGACAGCCGTCCCTTCCCGTTCCCCACCCCGTTCACGCAGGCCCTCAACGACGCGCGCGAGCGGCTGGTCCAGGTCAGCCCGGACGACCCGTGGCTGGAGACGGACCCGGACGGCTTCGCCACCCTGCTGGGGCGGAAGGTCCACTCCATGATCGTCGCGCCGCTCACCGCGCGGGACAGCGTGCTGGGGCTGCTGACGCTGTTCCGCAGCCGGATCGACGCCTTCGAGGAGGCCGACCTGGACGTGGCCCGGCAGGCCGCCGCCACCGCGGCCGTCCACCTGGACAACGCGCGCAGCTACCGCCGTGAGCACGCGGTGGCGTCCGCCCTCCAGCGGCGGCTCCAGCCGGGCGTGACCCCGCGCCTGTCGGCGGTGGAGACCGCGCACGTGTACCTGCCGGAGAGCGCGGGCGGCGCCTGGTTCGACGTGATCCCGCTGTCCGGGACCCGGGTGGCGCTGGTCGTCGGGGACGTGGCCGGTCACGGCATCGAGGCGGCGGCCACCATGGGGCAGCTCCGGGTCGCGCTGCGCACCCTGGCGCTGCAGGACCTGGAGACCGACGAGGTCCTGACCCACCTGGACGAGGTCGCCGGGCAGCTCACCGACTCACGCGGGACGCGCCCCTACCTCGCGACCTGCGCGGTCACCGTCTACGACCCGGTCTCCCGCAGCTGCGTCATGATGCGGGCCGGACACCCCGCGCCGATTCTGGTCGACCCGGACGGCTCGCCGATCGACGTCGACGTGCCGCTCGGCCCGCCGCTGGGCGCGGAGGGCGGGGCCGCGTTCGTCCCGGCGGTCACGCAGCTCCCGCCGGGCTGCCTGATCGCGCACGTCACCACCGGGCTGCTGGGCTCCGAGGGGGACGGAGACGGCGAGACGGACGCCGTGCACCGCCTGGAACACGTGCTGGCCACCCCGTCCCGGCCGCTCCAAGAGCTGTGCGACACCGTCGTCTACCGCATGGCGCCCTCCCGGTACGACGACGCCGTCCTGCTCCTCGCCCGCACCGAGTGCCTGCCGCCGGACCGGGTCGCCGACTGGACACTGCCCGCGGACGCCTCCGTCGTCGGCACGGCCCGCCGGCTCGTCGGCCAGCAGCTCGCCGCCTGGGGCCTCGACGACCGCGCCTTCACCACCGAGATCATCGTCAGCGAACTCGTCACCAACGCGATCCTGCACGGCGAGGGCCCGGTCCGGCTGCGCCTCATCCACGACGGGGAACGCCTCCTGGCCGAGGTGACGGACGCGAGCAGCGCGGGACCCCACCTCCGCCATGCCCGCACCGGCGACGAGGGCGGCCGGGGCCTGTACATCGTGATGCGCCTCAGCGCCCACTGGGGCGTCCGCCACGGCCGCGAGGACAAGACGATCTGGTCGGAACAACGACTGGGCGAGGAGACCCCGGAGGGCGTCCTCGCCGATATGGACGTGTTCGACACGGCGGGGGTGTGAGAAGCCCGTCCGAGCGGGCTCGGCCACGCACGCACCGGCCGCCCCTCGATGCGGGCAACGCCGTCGCCCGGGCGCGGGACCGTCGCCACGGCGCCGGACGGGCCGGGTGGGCGCACACCTCGGACCGACACCGGCCGCGCCTCGATCCGCACCCGCGTGCGGGGCCGTCCGTCACCCTGGCTCCGGACAGGGCGACGGCCCAGCGCGGCCCGGCCCGGGCGCGGGCGCCGCGGAACCGGGCTGCCGTCAGATGGGCGCATTCCGCGTGCGCAGTGTGCCTGCCCTGCCTGGGCAATCGTGCCCGGTGCGCTGCGGCGGACAGCTGAGCTCGGTCGACGTCGGTCCGCGTGCGGGGCGCGGCGGGTTCGGCCAGGGCTGCCGGTGGCGGGGGCGGCCCCTGCCCACCTCGCGTCAGCGTCTCCCGCCGCGCAGACGGCGTGAACACCAGGTGATGGCCGCCGCGTTGACCAGTGCGCCCAGCGCCACAGCCAGGACGAAGGCCGGCGCGCCGCCCGGAAGGGCCAGAGCGGCGATGCTGACCGGGGCCGTGGCGAGGACCGGGATCACGCCCGCGAGGGACGCGTCCTCGTGCTCGGCGGTGCTCGACGCGAGCGCCCAGACGGTCAGGGTGGCGCAGATGCCCAGGTAGGCGAGGGCGAAGGGGTCGCCGTAGAGGCGGCTCAGGAGCGGGCGTCCGGGCATGGGGGACTCCTCACCTGCCGGGGGTGGGGCTGTCCTTGTTCCCCGGGGCGGGACGCCTACACGCCTCAAGGCCCGCCTCACAGGCGGGCCTTGAGGGGTGGTCAGGCCGCCGTCTCCGGCGCCGGGGCCGGCGCCGCGGTCAGCTCCGCCGGGGCGGGGTGCGTGATCCGGCGACGGCGGCTGGGGATGCCCAGGGTCGGGTGGGCGACGCCCCAGGCCGCGCTCTTGCAGATGATCTCCTTGTAGAGGGCCGCGAAGCGGCCGGTCAGCGCCGCGTTCTTCGCCCGGTCGTCGGCGGTGACGTACTGGATGAGTCCGTCCTTGCGGCCGAGCGAGATGCACTGGTTGAAGTACCGCAGCGGCACGTGCGGCATCTTGCCGCCGGTGAGGCGGGCCGCGATCGCGTCGGCGGCCTGCCACGCGGTGGGCGTGCCGGTCGCGCACGACATCCGCAGCGGCTTGTCGCCGGGCCCCCGCACCAGCGCCGCGTCGCCGACGGCGTACACGTCCGGGTGCGACACCGACCGCATGGAGTCGTCGACCACGATCTGCCCGGTGTCGCCGACCTCCAGGGTCGTGGCGCGGGCGATCGGGTGGACGGCGAACCCGGCGGTCCACACGGTGAGCGCGGACGGCAGGACCGTCCCGTCGGCGGTGACCACGCGGCCGTCCTCCACGGCCGTGACCTCGGCGTGCTCGCGCGCGGTGATGCCGAGCCGGCCGAACGCCGTCCGCAGATGGCCCTGCCCCTTGGGCGACAGCCAGTCGCCGAGGCCGCCGCGCGCGGCGAGGGTGACCTTCAGGTCGGGACGCGACTCGGCGATCTCGGTGGCCGCCTCCAGGCCGGTGAGGCCGCCCCCCACCACGACGACGGGCTGCCCGGCGGTGAGCCCGGCCAGCCGCTCGCGCACCCGCAGCGCGCCGGCCCGCCCGGCGATCTCGTGGGCGTGCTCGGCGGCGCCGGGCACGCCGTGGTCGTCCCAGCGGCTGCCGAGGGCGTAGACGAGGGTGTCGTACGCCAGCTCCTCGGCGCCGCCGTCGCCGGTGACGGCGACGACCTTGCGGTCGACGTCGACGGCGGTGACCCGGGCGACCTTCAGCGCGACGCCGGTCCCGGCGAGCACGTCGGTCAGCGGCCGGTGCGGGAGCTCACGGCCGGTGGCCAGTTCATGGTTGCGGACCCGCTCGACGAAGTCGGGCTCGGCGTTGACGAGAGTGAGGGAGACGTCGTCGCGGTGCAGCCGCCTGGCCAGGCGTCCGGCGGCGGAGGCTCCGGCGTATCCGGCTCCGAGGACGATGATGCGGTGCTGCATGGCAGGCTCCTGTCGTCGACTGGTTCGCCCCTTGAACCGGGCAGCCCGCCGAACCCTGACACCTGTATCATGTGACCTACGTCACATCAGCCCCGTACGCGTCAGTAGACGTCCCTCACCAGCGGCTCCCCGTGGTCGACGGCGGCCCACCGCTCCGTGACGCGCTCCAGCTTGTCCGGGTTGACCTGGCTGCGGACGGCCGCGATGCCGTCCTCGGTGACCTCCAGGCACATCACGCCGATCACCCGGCCGTCGACGACCGCCACCACGGCCGGATCGCCGTTCGCGGTGGTCGCGTACAGCTCGGGCGACCCGCCCGCCACCGCCCGCTTGCCGGCGCCCGGCGTGAACAGGCCCCGCAGGAACGTGGCCACCGCCTTGACGCCCTCGAACGCCTTCGCCCGCGCCGGCACCTTCCCGCCGCCGTCGCCGACCGCGACGGCGTCCCGCGTGAGCAGCGCGACCAGCGGCTCGGTCCGCCCGCTGGTCGCGGCGGCGAGGAACTCCTCCACGACCCGCCGCGCCTCGGCCTCGCCGATCTCCCGCCGTGCCCTGCCCTGCGCCACGTGCTTCCGCGCCCGGTGCAGGATCTGCTGGCTGGCGGCCTCGCTGACGTCGAGGATCTCGGCGATCTCCTTGTGCGGGTAACCGAACGCCTCCCGCAGCACGTACACCGCGCGCTCGTCCGGCGACAGCCGCTCCAGCAGCACGAGCATCGCGAACGACACCGACTCCCGCTGCTCGGCGGTGTCGGCCGGCCCCAGCATCGGGTCCCCGGCGACCAGCGGCTCGGGCAGCCACTGCCCCACATAGGTCTCACGCCGGGCGCGGGCCGAGGTGAGCTGGTTGAGGCAGATGTTGGTGAGCACCTTCGTCAGCCACGCCTCGGGCACCTCGATCCGCCCGGTGTCCGCGTCCTGCCAGCGCAGATACGTCTCCTGCACCGCGTCCTCGGCCTCGCTCGCGGAGCCGAGCAGCCGGTAGGCGATGGCCTCGAGACGGGGCTTGGCGGCCAGGAACCGGTTCACGTCGCTCGTGGTCGCAGACATGCCGCGATCCTAGGCACGTCCCCGGCGTGCGCGCCCGGCCTTTACGCCCGGCCGCCGCGCCCCGCGGTCACCCCTTCTCCGCGAGGGTGTGGGCGACCAGGGCGTTGGCGTGCCCGTGACCCAGGCCGTGCTCGGTCTTGAGCCAGGTGACCAGCTCCATGTGCCGGGTCAGCGGCGAGGAGCGGATCAGCTCCTTCCACTCGGCCACGGGACGGCCGTACTTCTTCTCGATCGACGGGAAATAGCTGGCGGGGCCCTTCACCTGAGCGCTCATGACAACCGGTCCTTCCTCCGCTCGCGGACACCTACACCCATGAGGACCGGAGGAAGGACGAGCACTGAGCGGTGAGCGGACGTGACCTGCGTCACCTCACCCGGTGCGCTCAGCCGGTGAGGCCGATCTCCTCGCAGTCGTCCGCGTGCTCCGCGGTGCAGATGTCCTTGACCGTGTAGACGCCGTCCGCGATCACCGTGTCCTCGATGTTCTCCCGGGTGAGCGCGACCACCGGCACCAGCATCGCCGGGATGTCCTGCTGCGAGCGGCTGTCGATCGTGTCCTGCGCGAGCGCGTCGAACTGGATCGCCCGGTCCTGCACCTTCGCCACCGCCATGTCGGCGGCCCCCGTCGCCTCCAGCAGGAAGGACTTGTACACCGTCATGTACTGGGTGCCCGAGACCACCCGCCGCACCGCCTCCAGGTCCGCGTCCTGCCCGGTCACCGGCGGCAGTTCGCTGAGGCCGGCCGCCTGCAGCTCCTCGATCACCGCGCCGGCCATGCCGTCGTTCGCCGAGTACACGGCGGCGACGTTCCCCGCGCCGACCTTCTTGAGGGCCTTGCGCATGTTCTCCGCCGCGACCTCGGGCAGCCACTTCTTGGTGTCGTACGACGCGGCGATGTCGACCGCCCCGTTCAGCTCGCCCAGCGCGCCCTTCTTGAACAGCGCGGTGTTCGGGTCGGCGGGCTCGCCGTTCATCATGACGACCTTCTTCTTCTGGGCCTTCTCGCCCAGCGCGTTGACCAGGGCGCGTCCCTGCACCTGGCCGACGAGTTCGTTGTCGTGCGAGACATACGCGTCGATCGGGCCCTCGGCGAGCCGGTCGTAGGCGATGACGGGTATGCCCGCCCGCTTGGCCAGGCGCACGTCGGGCGCGACGGCGGCCGCGTCCACCGCGTCCACGAGGATGACGTCGACCTTCCGGCCGATCATCTGCCGGAACTGCTCGCTCTGCTTCTCCTTGCTGCCCTCGGCGTTGGCGTAGACGACCTCGCCCTCCTTGTTGGTCTGCGAGGCGATGCGCTCCTTGATGAGCGGATAGTCGAACTTCTCGAACCGCGCCGTGTCCTTGTCGGGCAGCAGCAGGCCCACGGTGATGTCGTAGTCGGCGCGGGCGTCCGGGGTCTCGTCGTCGCCCGGTCCGAACGCACCGCAGGCGGTGAGGGAGAGGGCGGTCAGGGAAGCGGTCAGCAGCAGGGCACAACGGCGTGCGGCGGCAGCGGTGGTACGGGGCTTCAAAGTGGGGGCGCCTTCCGGGCGGGCGTGCGGCAAGGGGGTGGGGCTGGACGGCCGACGCGGCACGCGGTACGGCGTCGGGGCCGACGTCCGGCCGGGCCCAGAACGTTGCTCAGCAGTGTGTCCGTTGTGCGGTGGTGCGGCACGCGTGCTCACGACCTTCTCCCCTCGCACGCCGAGAATGTGCGCAGGAGAGGCACAGAGGCTGCACACAGCTGGGCATGGGCGTGGTTAGCGTGGCTGTTCCCTGCCCGGACCGGGCCGGCCGCGCCTGCGCGGACGCCCGTACGACACCTCAGGAAGACAGCGGATGGACTACTGCTCCACGTGTCGCCGGCATCTCAACGGCGCCCTGGTCTGCCCGGGTTGCGGCTCCTACGCCCCCGACATCGCCCCCGGCGTGGTGGGCGGCCACCGCATCCCCGGACGGGCGGCGACGGCATCCGGTACGGCCGGTGCGGCGCGGCGCGCCGCCGCCGAAGGGCCCGCGGAGGGAGGGTGGTTCACCGCTCCCGCACGGTCCGCCGGGACGACGCGGGCCGACGAGCCGGCGCGGCCCGCCGGTTCCGCACCGCGCGCGGAAACCTCGCGGCCCGGCGAGATCGGACACCACGCCGACGCCGCACGGCCCGACGCCCCTGTGCGGCCGGTCGGTTCCGCGCGGTCCGCGGGGACCACGGGACCCGCCGGATCCACGGGGCCCCTCGACATCCCACGGTCCACCGACACCACGTGGCCGGCCGGCGCCGGGCGGCCGGGCGACGCCGCGCACCCCGCCGGCGCCGGACGGCCGAGTGACGCCTCGCGCCCCCTCGACGCCGGACGGCCGGGGGCGGTCCCGCGTCCCGCAGGCACCACGCGGTCCACGGAAGCGACGCAGCGCAACGAGGCCGCACGGCACGCCGGTTCCGCACGGACCACCGGCGTGACGGGGCCCCTCGACATCCCACGGTCCGCCGACACCACGTGGCCGGCCGGCGCCGGACGGCCCGGGCAGGCCCCGCGTCCGGTCGGCACAGGACGGTCGCACGAGGCCCCGCGCCCCGCCGGCGCCGGACGGCCGGGCGACGTACCCCGCCCCGAAGGCGCCGGACGGTCCGCCGGGACTCCGCAGTTCGGCGGCGCCCCGCGCCCCGGCGCCACCGCCGCGGCCCCCGCCGAAGGCATACGTCCCGTCCTCCCCGCCCGCCGTGCCGAGACCGCCGTGTTCGCCGCGCCCGCGCGGCACGACGCCACCGCGCGGCACGACGAGACCGGCGGCCCCGCCGCCGACACCCCGCGCGCCGCCCCGCCGGCAGGCGCCGGCACCGGACGTGCCGCGCGCCGACGGCAGTTGGCGCGCTGGAAGAAGACGCAGCGGCGCGCCCTGGTCGCCACGGCCGTGGCGCTCGTCGGCGGCGGCATCACCCTCGCCTCGACGGAACGGGGCGGCACGGACCGCACCCAGGCCTCCACCGCGCCCGACCTGCACGGCATGGGCGGAACGGCCGGCACCACGGACGACGCGGCCGGCATCCCGTCCGTCTCCCCGGAGCGCACGACCGCCCCGCCGCAGGCCGACGTCCGCCGCACCCCGGCACGTCCCGAGGCCGCGCCCACCACGACCGCGCCCCCGTCCGGCACCCACACCGACGGCGCCGCCGCCACCGAGGTGCCCGCCGGGGGACGTTCGGACGCGCCGGAGTCGGTCTCCCGTTCCGGCAACCGCTCCGAGGCGAGCCAGGACACCGGCGGCGGAGCGCCCAGCTCCGGCGGCTCGACGACGACCACGCCCCCGTCCTCGCCTCCGCCCTCCGCCGACGACGGCTCCGGCAGCGGCGACGGCGGCTCGGGCCAGGGCGACGAGGCCACGCAGCCGGCGCCCAGCAGCCCGCCGCCCACCGCCGAGCAGCCGCGCGACCCCCGCCTCTGCCTGCTGGTGATCTGCCTCGGCTGACCGGACCGCCCCGACCGGCGGCCGGCACGCCGGCTGCGGGACAATCGCGGCATGAGCGTCGTCAAGATCAACGTACTCACGGTTCCTGAGGACCAGCGCGAGACGCTGGAGAAGCGGTTCGCCGCGCGGGCCGGGGCGGTGGAGAGCTCGGACGGCTTTGAATGGTTCGAGCTGCTCCGCCCGGTCGAGGGCACCGACACCTACCTCGTCTACACCCGCTGGCGCAGCGAGGAGGACTTCGAGCGCTGGCGGGACGGGCGCGGCCAGGCCGCCCACGCGGGACCGCAGGGCGACAAGCCGCGCCCTGCGGCCACCGACGCCACCCTGTGGTCCTTCGAGGTGGTCCAGCAGGCGACGCCCCGCCAGGACTGACCGGCGGGGGTCACCCCAGCACGTCCAGCACCCGCCGCGCCGCCTCCGCCACCAGCTCGTCGCTGGGGGTCGCGGCGCGGCCCGGGCGTTCCGTCAGCACCGACAGCACCAGCGGCGGACGTCCGGCGCCGGGCCACAGCACGGCCACGTCGTTGCCCCGGCCGTACTCGCCGCCGCCGGTCTTGTCGCCCACCCGCCAGCCGCGGGGCGCGGCCGCCCGGATGCGGCGGTCGCCGGTGGTGTTGCGCACCAGCCAGTCGGTGAGCAGGGTCCGCCCGGCGGCGGGCAGCGCGTCGCCGAGGACCAGGGCGCGGTAGTCGGCGGCGATGGCGCGGGGCGTGGTGGTGTCGCGCGGGTCGCCGGGCGGGTTGCCGTTCAGCTCGGGCTCGGTGTGGTCGAGGCGCGTCACCCGGTCGCCCAGCCGGCGCGCGTACGCGGTGAGGCCGCGCGGTCCGCCGATGTCCCGCAGCAGCAGGTTGCCGGCCGTGTTGTCGCTGTACCGGACGGCCGCGTCGCACAGCTGCCGCAGGGTCATGCCCTCCCCGGTGTGCTTCTCGGTGACGGGCGAGTACGGCACCAGGTCGGCCGTGCCGTAGGGGATCCGTTCGTCCAGGCGGGCGCCGGGGCGGTGGTCGACGACCGCGGCGGCGGCGAGGGTCTTGAAGGTGGAGCAGAGCGCGAAGCGTTCGTCGGCGCGGTGGACGACGGTGGCGCCGGTGCCGGTGTCGACGGCGAACACCCCGAGCCGGGCGCCGTACTCGCGTTCCAGCGCGGCGAGGTTCCGGGGGCTGACCGGGGACGGTGTGCCGCGGCCGGCCGTCGCGGAGGCTCCGGCGGCCGGGGCGCGGTCCGGGGCGGCGGTGGCGCAGCCCGCCACGGGGGCGAGGGCGGCGGTCAGCAGCAGGGAGCGGCGGGAGAGGCGTGCGGTCATGACGGGACGTCCTTCGGAGTGCGGGGTGTGGCTCAGGAGCGGGGCGCGGCGGACAGCAGGGCGTGCAGCACGGGTCCTGCCGAGCCGCTGCCGGTGACGCCCTCCTCGACGACGCAGGCCACGGCGACGCCGTCGCGGTGGGCGACCATCCAGCCGTTGTTCTCCTGGTCGTCGGAGACCTCGGCGGTGCCGGTCTTGCCGCCGACCTCACCGGCCAGCGGCGCCAGGACGCGCGCGGTGCCCTCGGTGACCGTGGCCCGCAGCAGCGTGCGCAGCTGGTCGACGACGCGGGGCGGCAGCGGCTCGGTCCTGGTGGTGTCCTCCGTGCCGGCGACGAGGACGGGCTGGTGGAAACGGCCGGAGACGGCCGTCGCGGTGACCGACGCCATGATCAGCGGGTTGGCCTGCACCCGGCCCTGGCCGATCATCGACGCGGCCTTCTCCGTAGCATCGCGCGGCTCGGGCACGGACCCGTCGTACGAGGGGACGCCCACGTGCCAGGTCTGGCCGACCCCGTAGTACCGCTTCGCGACCTCTCCGAGCTCGCCGTCGCCGAGCCGGCTCCGCAGGCCGATGAAGGCGGTGTTGCAGGACTCGGTGAACGCCTTGCGGAAGGTGGCGCCCGGGTGGGCGGACGTCTCGACGTTCTGGAACCGCTTGCCGACGGTGAGGTAGCGGGGGCAGTCCACGACGTCGTCCGGGGCGACCGCGCCCTTCAGCAACAGGGCGCTGCTGGTGACGATCTTCCACGTGGAGCCAGGGGCGTAGGTGCCGGAGACGGCGCGGTTGAAGCCGTCGGCCGGGGAGTTGGCCACGGCGAGGATCTCCCCGTCGTCCACACGCAGGGCGACCAGCGCCGCGTTCTTCCCGCCGGTCTTCTCCAGGGCCTGCTCGGCGGCCGCCTGCCAGCGGGCGTCGAGGGTGGTGCGTACGGGCCCCGCGTCCTTCGGGGTCTCGGAGCCGAACGTCGCCTCGGTGCGGCGGACCTCCCCGGTGACGCGGTCGACGAGCAGCACCGCCCCGCGCGGGCCTCCGCCGGGGATGGAGCCGGCGAGCTGGGTGAGGACCGGGCCGAGGGAGGGGTGGGCGGCCGCAGACAGGGTGCGGCCGGCGCGGTCGTCGGCGCGGACCGGCTCGGCCTCCTCCCGCTCCAGACGGAACTTCTCCGTCCCGCTGAGCCGCGGATGCACCAGCGACAGCCGCCAGTCCACTTTCCACGCGCCGCCCCGCTCCCGCAGCGGCAGTTCGGCGGTGTACGTCCAGGTGCCGAGGCCGGTGACGGGCATCCGCGCGGTGTACGGCACGGTGACGGCGTGCCCGCCGGAGTCCTCGTCCTCGACGGGCTTCCCGGCCGTGAGCACGGGTTTCTCGATGTCGAGCCCGGCGGTGAAGCTGCTCAGCACCTCCTGGGCGCGGTCGGGTCTGGTGGTACGGGCGGCGGCGTCCGGGAGGCGTCCGGCGGCCCAGTCGGCGAGGAACGCGCGGGCCTCGGCCACCGCCTCCGGGTCGGGTCCTGACTCGCCCGCGAAGGGGCCGAGCCCGGCGCCCCAGGCGCCGCCGACGGCGACCGCGGCGACCGCCGTGACGCCGACGAGCGCCTTGACCGCCCTGCGGGGGCGGCTGCGGGGACGGGCAGGGGGAAGGTCGGGAAACGTGTTCATGCCCCGACCACAGCAGCGTCAGGGGCTATCCGTCCAAGTCCGTTATCAATCATGGACCGATAAATACTCGATATGATTACTGGTCGTGGACCTGGTGCGGCACCTGGAGTGCTTCGTGGCTGTTGCCGAAGAGTCACACTTCGGCCGTGCCGCCGCCCGTCTCGGCATGGCCCAGCCCCCTCTTTCGCAGCGCGTGCAGCGGCTCGAACGGGAGCTGGGCGTGCGGCTGTTCGAGCGCACCAGCCGTCAGGTGCGGATCACGGAGGCCGGGACGCTGCTGCTGGCCGAGGCGCGGGAGGTGCTGTCCCGCACGGAGTCGTTCCACGCCGCCGCCCGCCGGGTGCGCGACGGCGAGACGGGGCTGCTGCGCGCCGCGCTGCCCCCTGACCTCTCCGGCGAGACCGTGGCCGCCCTGCTCGCCGACTTCGGCGGCCGTCACGCCGGTCTGGAGCTGGAGCTGCACGAACTGTCCACGGCCCAGCAGCTCGACCGGCTCGCGGCGCACGACCTGGACGTGGGCGTCGTCCACCACCCGTGCGACGTGACCGGACTGGAGCTGGGCCCGGTGCTGCGCCGGGAGCTGGGCGTGCTGCTGCCCGCCGGCGCCGTGGCGGCCGGCCTCGACGAGGTCCCGCTGCCCGCGCTGTCCGGCCGCGACCTGATCCTCTTCCCCCGCACGGCCGCGCCCGCCCTCTACGACGAACTGCTGACCACCTGCGCCCGCGGCGGCTTCACCCCCGCCGCCGTACGCCACGGCCAGGGCGCCAGCTTCGTACGGGGCCTCGTGCTGTCCTCGGGAGCGGTGGCCCTGTGCCCGCGTGACGCGGCCCCGGCGGGGCAGGGGTACGGGGAGACGGCGGACGTCGTGTGGCGTCCGCTGACCGGCGGGGCTCCCGCGCTGCGGCACTCCGCGGCCTGGCCGAAGGGGCGTGGGGACGCCGCCGTGCAGGCGTTCGCGGAGGCGGCCACGCACGCCCTGCGCACCGCCGCCGGCGCGGTTCCCGACGTGCCGTCCCGTCCCCTGCATCTGCGACCGGCATCGGAGTACTGGCTGTGACGGACGCCGTCGCCCGCATCCACGCGGCCCTCGCCGACGCCGGGGTCACCGGCTGGCTGCACGCCCTCGACATCGACTCCGGCGAGCAGCTCGACGCCGGGGCCGACCAGCCGGTGTGCACGGCGAGCGTCCACAAGCTGTGCGTCCTGGTCGCGCTGCACGAGCAGGCGGCGCGGGGCGCGCTGGACCTGGCCGAGCAGGTGGAGTGCGGGCCGAAGGAGCGGACGGCGGGGCCGACGGGGGTGGCGGCGATGCTGGACGCGGCACGGATGTCCCTGCGCGACCTCGCCTATCTGATGATGGCGGTCAGCGACAACGCGGCCGCCGATCTGCTGCTGCGCCGGGTGGGACTGGACGCGGTGAACGCGACGACGGCCCGGCTGGGTCTGACGCGGACGCGGGCCGTGCACTCCTTCGGTGAAATGCTCGCCACCGTGAAGGCGGACGCGGGTCCCGAGGGCGCGCGGGCGCTGGCCGATCCGCGGGTGGTGAGCCGGCTGCGGGCGCTGGACCCGGAGCGCACCAACCGCAGCACCCCGCGGGACATGACCCGGCTGCTGGGCGCGGTGTGGCGGGACGAGGCGTGCACCCCGGAGCACGGCGCTGCCATACGGCGGATCATGGGGCTTCAGGTGTGGCCGCACCGTCTGGCCTCGGGTTTTCCCTTCGACGACGTCCATGTCGCCGGGAAAACCGGCAGTCTGCCGACCCTGCGCAACGAGGTGGGCGTGGTCGAGTATCCGGACGGGGGCCGTTACGCGGTCGCCGTCTTCACCCGGACCGCGCACACGGCGGCGACCCTTCCGGCGGCCGACGCGGTGATCGGCACGGCGGCGCGGATCGCGGTGGACGCACTGCGGGCGAGGGCGTTCCGCTCGTCGCGCTGACCGGGACACCGAGCGTCACGCGGGGGCGGCGGAAAACGTGCGGGAAAATGTCCGTGGACAAACGAAAAGCGGGTGCCCGCACATGACGTGCGAGCACCCGCTCATCCAAACCTGCGTGCAGGTCAGGAAGGGTCAGGCAGGAACGATGTTCTCCGCCTGCGGGCCCTTCTGGCCCTGGGTGACGTCGAAGGTCACCTTCTGGCCTTCCTGGAGCTCGCGGTAGCCCGAGGTGGCGATGTTCGAGTAGTGGGCGAACACGTCAGCGCCGCCGCCGTCCTGCTCGATGAAGCCGAAGCCCTTTTCCGAGTTGAACCACTTGACCGTACCGGTGGCCATAATTTTTCTCCTGAGACAGTGCGGGAATCGCACTTCACGAATCCCTGCATCGTCGCGATGATCACCTGCCCGGAGAACCGGTTCAAACTGGCAACCACAACTGCAACTGACGTCAGCCTAGCACGGAAAATGTTCTCGGCAAGCGAGGAAAATCACTGGAATAAACCCGGACGGCATGTTTAGAGAAAGGAATTTTGTGCGGGCGCGACGGAAATTCTGCGCCGGCCGGGATAGATTTTCAGCGGTGTCCCTGGACCGTGTCGGCACCCTGCCGGCGGAGCTCCTCGTTCGTCCGTTCGGCCTGCTCCAGCTGGTCCTCGAGGCTCACGATCCGGCACGCGGCGTCCACCGGGGTGCCCTGGTCGACGAGCTCGCGGGCGCGGGCGGCGAGCCGCAGCTGGTGGCGCGAGTAGCGCCGGTGACCACCCTCCGAGCGGGTCGGGGTGATCAGCCGCGCCTCACCGAGGGCGCGGAGGAACGCGGGTGTCGCTCCGACCAGCTCCGCGGCCCTGCCCATGGTGTAGGCCGGGAAGTGGTCGTCGTCGAGCCGGTCGGCGACGGGCTGCCGGTCCTGGTCCGGCTGCCGGCCGTCGGCGTACGGCTGACTTTCCGAGGGCATACGCACCTTTCCGCGGACCACAGCGGTCACGGTCCGCCACGGGGACAGGTTCCCCACCGTCAAACTCTAGTCGCCTCGACGGAAAATCTGTCGTGGCGCGTACAGATGTCCTCGGCCGCCCTCGCCTACGAGGCGCCGCCCGCCGCGGCCCCGGAGGTGGACCCGTCCAGGGGACGGGTCCGGTGCGGGCCCATGTCGCCGAGCACCTGGCCCAGTTCCTCCTCGTCGAGAGGCCGTCCCGGCAGCGGGCGGGGCCCGGCCGCGGGGCCGCGCAGCCCTTCGAGGAACAGGGCGAGGGGGCGGCGCCAGGCGTCGGGGCCGGCGGCGACGGCCAGGGGCGGCACGGCGCGGCCCAGTGCCGCCAGGGCGAAGAGCAGGTCCTCGGTGGTGACGTCCGCGCGGACGCTGCCCTGCGCGCGGGCGCGCTCCAGCAGCACGTCGACCGTCTCGCGGTTGTGCGCGTGCACCGCGCCGAGCGTCTCGACGTCCGGCAGACGGGTGGTCATCAGGTCGTTGGTGCCGCGATCGGCCGCAAGGGTGGCGAACACGGTGTCCAGGTACTCCGCCAGACCGGCCCACGCGTCGGGCGCGCGACGCGCCCGCTCACCGGCCTCCATGGTCCCCGTGAGCTGGTCACGGAACACGGCGTCCACCAGCGCGGCACGGGTGGGGAAGTGCCGGTAGAGCGTCGCGTTGCCGACCCCGGCGCGCCGCGCGATCACGTCCAGCGGCGCCTCGAGCCCCTGCTCGGCGAACACGGCGTGCGCCGCCTCCACCAGCCGCTCCCGGTTCCGCCGCGCGTCCCGCCGCAGCCGGGGCGCACCGGACGCCTCGGGTCCCTCACCGACGCTCATGGATCCCTCCGTACGAACCGGGGAGTGCTCCCCGGGTGGATGCTATCGTCCCGACGACAAGTGGGGACTTCTCCCCGTTTCATCTTCCGCCGAGCGGAGAGGACCGCACCGTGCGCGCTCAGAGCACCGACGGACCGGCGCCCCTGGAGTGGGCGCCGGCGCCTTTCCCCTTCGAGCGGCTCGCCGCCCTGCGCGCCGAGGGGCCGGTGCACCGGGTGCACGTCCCTGGAAGCGGGGACGCCTGGCTGGTGGTGACCCGGGAGGCGGTACGGACGGCGCTCACGGATCCCCGGCTGCGGAACGACATCCGGCACTCGGCCGGCTGGGAGTCCGACGGCGGGCACGCGGTCGGCCGCAACATGCTGCAGAGCGACCCGCCGCACCACACCCGGCTGCGGCGGCTGGTCGCGGGCCACTTCACTCCCGGCCGGACCGCCGCGCTGCGCCCCCGCGTCGAGGCCGTGGCCCGTGACCTGCTGGACGGGATGCCGCAGGCGGGCCCCGCCGACCTGGTGGGCGCGTACGCGCTGCCGCTGCCGGTCACCGTGATCTGCGACCTGCTCGGTGTGCCCGCGGGCGACCGGGAGGACTTCCACGCCTGGTCGAACGAGCTGGTCACGCCCACGGACGCGGAGACGGCCGCCTCCTCGGCCGCCGCGCTGACCGGCTACCTCACCGACCTGATCGCCCGGAAGGCACGCACCCCCGACGGCACCCTGCTCGCGGACCTGGCCACCCCCGACGCGGCCGACGCGCCGGCGCCCGAGGAGCTGCTCGGCATGGCGTTCCTGCTGCTGGTCGCCGGGCACGAGACGACCGTCAACCTGATCTCCGCGACCGTCCTCAGCCTGCTCACCCACCCAGAACAGCTCGCCCTGCTGCGCGCCGATCCGGAGCTGACCGGCGCGGCGGTGGAGGAGTCGCTGCGGCTCGACTCGCCCGTGCACGCGGGCGCGTTCCGGTTCGCGGCGGAGCCGCTGGAGCTGGCCGGCACGCGCGTGGCCGCCGGGGACGCCGTGCTGGTCTCCCTGGCCGCGGCCTCCCGCGACCCCCTCGCCTTCCCCGACCCGGACCGCTTCGACCTCACCCGCCGCCCCCAGGGCCATCTGGGCTTCGGACACGGCGTCCACCACTGCCTCGGCGCCCCGCTCGCCCGCACGGAGGCCGCCGTCGCCCTGCGTCTGCTGCTGGAACGGCACCCTCGTCTCGCGCTCGACGCCGATCCGGACTCGCTCACCTGGCGGGCGGGCACGCTACTGCGGGGGCTCACCGCACTCCCCGTGCACCTCGGCTGACACGGCGCTTCTCGGATCCTCCCGGAGCCGACCCTGAGACGTCCCCCATCCGACCCTGAGATGTGTCAGAAATCTTTGACAGGTGTCTCAGGCCCCTGTCAGCCTTTTCTGACAGGTACGAGGGAAAGGGGCCCTGATGCCCGAGGTCCCGCCGCCGGCGCCCACGGGCGACGCTCTGCTGAGAATCCTGACCGCGCTCGGCAACCCGCACCGGATGCGGATCGTGGCGGCGCTCGTGGAGAACCGCACGTACGTCAGCGCGCTGGCGCGCGAGATCGGCATCAGCCGGCCGCTGCTGCACATGCACCTGCAGCGGCTGGAGGCCGCGGGCCTCGTCACCGGCACGCTCGAAGCCGCCGACGACGGCAAGACCGTCAAGTACTACGACGTCACGCCGTTCGTCTGCGAACTCACCCCGCACACCGTCGCCCGCGCGGCCGCGACGCTCACCGACGACGGCGCGGGCCGCTCGGACCGAGGCGCGAAAGAGGAAGCGAAGTGAACGACGAACTGGTGACGCAGGCCGCCGGCGCCGAGGGGCTCGGCGTGCTGGTCGGGGCCGTCGGCGCGGCCGGGTTCTTCACCCTGATGATCGTGCTCGTCTGGCAGGTGGCGGCCACCTGGCGCGCCCGCATGCTGGCCGCGCGCGAGGAGCAGTACAAGGAGCTCGCCACGCGGTACGCGCAACTGCTCGAGGACACCGTGGAGTTGCAACGCCGCACCGCCGAGGAGCAGCGCCGTCTCCTTGAGGAGCTGGCACAGACCCGGCGCGCCGTCGGATCGATGGAGAAGATGATGCGCGAGATCGAATAACCAGGTCCGCGTGTGCGCGCAGGTGTACGGCCGGGAGCGGCAACTCCCGGCCGTACGGAGAAGGCACACGCCTCGGACACACCCCTACCCGAGCACCACGGCAGGTCGTCACACCCTGAACGCCGTGGTGCGGGATCCGTGCGCCCCGCACCGGCCGTCACCGGCCGGCGGTGCGCCTCACACCAAGGAGAGTACTCATGCGTGCCCTGTTGCAGCGCATCGCGCGTGCGCCCGGCGGGCGCCGCGGAAAGTGGGCCGTGCTCGCGGCCTGGCTGATCGTCGCCGTCGCCCTCGGCCCGCTGGCCGGAAAGCTCGGCGACGTCGAGGACACCAGCTCCAACGCCTTCCTTCCGCACGGCGCCGAGTCCGCCCGCGTCAACACGGAGCTGGAGAAGTTCCGCACGGACACGGTCATGCCCGTGGTCGTCGTGTACACCGGCGCGGGCGCCCGGGAGGCGGCCGACGCCGATCGCGCCGCACTCGACCGGTTCACGGCCGAGGGGCAGCGGATCGCCGGCCCGGTGCCGTCGGACGACGGCGAGGCGCTGATGACCGTGGTCCCGCTGGACTCGGAGGACGAGGTCACCGACACCGTCGACGCCCTGCGCGACATCGCCGGCGCCAACGCCCCGCCCGGCACGGACGTCGAGGTCGGCGGTCCGGCCGCCTCCCTCACCGACAGCGTCGCGGTGTTCGACAGCCTCGACGCCACCCTGATGATCGCCACCGGGCTCGTCGTGACCGCCCTGCTGCTGATCACGTACCGCAGCCCGGTGCTGTGGCTGTTCCCGCTGCTGTCGGTCGGCTTCGCCGCCGTGCTCACCCAGGCGTCCACCTATCTGCTCGCCGAGCACGCCTCCCTGCCGGTCGACCCGCAGAGCGCGGGCGTGCTGATGGTGCTGGTCTTCGGCGTCGGCACCGACTACGCGCTGCTGCTCATCGCCCGCTACCGCGAGGAGCTGCACCGGCACGAGGACCGGCACCTGGCGATGCGGATCGCCCTCACCCGCTCCGGCCCTGCGGTGCTCGCCTCGGCCGGGACCATCGCCGTGGGCCTGGCCTGCCTCGCCCTGGCCGACATCAACTCCTCGCGTTCGCTGGGCCTGGTCGGCGCGGTCGGCGTGGTCTGCGCGTTCCTCGCCATGGTCACGGTGCTGCCCGCGCTGCTGGTGCTGGCCGGGCGCTGGGTGTTCTGGCCGTTCGTCCCCCGCTCCGGCACGCCCGCGCGCAAGGAGCGCACGGTGTGGTCCCGCATCGGCGGCCTGGTCGCGCGGCGCCCGCGCTGGTCGTGGCTGATGTCGGTCGCGGTCACCGGGGTGCTCGCGCTGTCCACGGCCGGGATCTCCCTGGGACTCACCCAGTCGGAGATGTTCCAGGACAAGCCCGAGTCCGTCGTCGCGCAGGAGCGGCTGTCGGAGCACTTCCCGTCCGGCGCCTCCGACCCCGCGCAGATCATCACGCGTACCGGCGCCGCCGCCGAGGTGCGGACGGCCGCGGCCGGGGTCGACGGGGTGGCCCGGGTCGAGCCGGGCGGCGACCGCACGCCCGACGGCTCCCTCACCATGCTGTCGGTGGTGCTGGAGGACGCCCCCGACAGCGACGCCGCCAAGGACACCGTCGACGCGCTGCGCACCGCCGTGCACGCGGTGGACGGCGCGGACGCCCTGGTCGGCGGGACCACCGCCGAGAGCCTCGACACCGCGCGGGCCGCCGACCGGGACCTGACCACCGTGGTGCCCGTGGTGCTGCTGGTCGTCCTCGCCGTGCTGATCGGGCTGCTGCGGGCGCTGGTCGCGCCGGTGCTGCTGCTCGCCACCGTGGTGGTGTCGTACCTCGCGGCGCTCGGCGCGTCCAGCCTGCTCTTCGAGCACGTCCTCGGCTACGCGGGCGTGGACTGGTCGATCCCGCTGATGGGCTTCGTGTTCCTGGTGGCCCTGGGCATCGACTACAACATCTTCCTCATGCACCGGGTCCGGGAGGAGACCGCGCGGCTCGGTGTCACGCGCGGCGTCCTGGAAGGCCTGACCAGCACCGGCGGGGTGATCACCTCGGCCGGTGTGGTGCTGGCGGCCACCTTCGCCGTGTTCGCCGGGCTGCCGCTGGTGACGATGGCGCAGATGGGCGTGCTGGTGGGGATCGGCGTCCTGCTGGACACGTTCCTCGTTCGCACGGTCATGGTGCCGGCGCTGGCGCTGGACCTCGGCCGGCGGTTCTGGTGGCCGGGGAAGCTGTTCCGCACGGCGCCCCGGTCCGGCGGGGACGCCGGTTCCGGGCGGGCGGCGGAGGCTCGGGAGCCGGTGGCGGGGACGCGTACGTAGCCGGAACCGGCGGAGACGGGAAGGCCGGGGCCGGGCCCCGAGCTGCACACGTGGGGACGCGACGGCCCGTCCCGGCCTTCCCTCTGGCCGCAGCCTGCCACCCGGTGCGGGGCGCCGCCCCTCGGCGAGGGCCGGGCGGGTGGCGCCGCCGTTTCGGACATAGCGGGAGCTTTATCACATTTCCTGGTCCATACTCGGAAACATGAACACGGCAACGCTTGTACAGCTGGCCGCCGATACCCACCAGTGGGCCGTGGCAGCGGCCTTCATCGGCGGCATCATCGTGGCAGGTGGCCTGGTCTGGGCCGTCCGTGCGGGAATGCGGTACATGGACCAGGAGTCCCCGCGGCCCCAGCCCGACGAGCAGCCGAAGCTGCCGGACGGCGGGGCGGTGCGGGAGATGCGGGAGATGCGGGAGCCGGACGAGATACCGCTCACGCCGCGCAGCGGCTCACGGCTCATGCCGTACGAGCTGCATCACGCGAGTACGAGGACGGGCAAGGACCAGAAGAGGAAACGGTGGCTGCCGGGGTCCAGCGGAGCCTTCGGGAGCGGGGGGCCGGGTCACGTGTGAGGTCGGTTTCCCAGGCGCGGCGCCCTGACCTGCCGATTGCGCAGTTCCCCGCGCCCCTTCGGGTGTGTTCCCGGCACGTCCTGGGAGCTTCCGGGGACGCGGGAGACACACTCCCTCAGGAGCGCGGGGACCTGCGCGGAACGGGACTTCAGGCGCGGCGCCCTTTCAGCGGGGCGGGGCCGTCGCACCCTCCGGGGTCACCGCACCCTCCGGGGTCACCGCACCCACCGTGATCTGGATCTGCTCGCTCGCCGCCGAGACGCCGTTCAGCGTCGCCGTCGCCTGCAACCGGTTCGCCCCCGCGGGCAGATCACGGCCGGGAGCGCAGCTCCACGAACCGTCCGCCCCCGCCGTGTCCGCGCACACCTCGTTCCCGTCCTGGTCGGCCACCGTCACCTGCGCCCGCGGGTACGCCGTGCCCGACGCCGCCGGCCGGTACCCCAGCGGGACCCCCGACTCGGGCCGGGACAGCACCGGCGACGGCAGTCCCACCGTCACCTGGCACGCCCCGCCCGCCCGCGTGACCCCCTCCGCGTCCGCGAGCCGCATCGCACACCCCTCGAGCCGCGTCCCCGGCACCGCGTCGGCGGGCACCGCGAGGACGAAGGGGAAGGTGCCGGTCCGCCAGGGGCTCTCCGCCGACACGGCCGTGTACGCGGCGGTGCGGCCGTCGGCGGCCACCTCTCCCCGGTAGCCGGCGGTGGTGAGCGGCACGGCGGTGACCCTGGCCCCGGCCGGGGCGGTCAGCGTCAGGCTGGAGCCGAACCCGAGGGCGGGCCCGGACAGCCCCGCCGCCTCGACGATGCCGTCCCGTCCGGGCGGAATCGTCACGGAACCCCAGAGCACGCGCTCGCCCGCCGCCGCCGAAGGCGGGGCGGCCGGCCACCCGCCCGTGAGAATCCCGGCCGCCGTCAGCACGGCGGCCGCTGTCCTGCTGGACCTGTTCATCGTGGACGGGCTCCCTGTACGCCGGAGGTCGGACACACCTGCGACCGACTCTGACGGGAGCCTCCACGCCCCGCCCGCCCTGAACAGCCGTACGGGTGTCCGCGGCACCGCGCGATGCCGCGGACACCCTCGCCTCACCGCGTCAGCCAGGCCGTCGTGTCCGGCGGCAGGTGGCCGTCCTCCAGCGGGGCGCTGGTGAGGGCGACCTCGCCGGCCGGGAGCGGGACCGGAGCGTCGGACAGGTTCGTCACGCAGCGCCAGCCGTCGCCCCGGTCGAACTGGAGGACCCCCTCCGGGGTGTCCTGCGCCCACCGCAGCGTTTCGCCGTCGATCAGCTTGCGGCGCAGGCGCAGGGCCGTGCGGTACAGCTCCAGGGTGGAGCCCTCCACCCCGTCCTGCGCCTCCACGGAGTACGCCGCGAAGGACGGCGGCTGCGGCAGCCACGCGCCGTTCGCGCCGAAGCCGTACGACGGGCCGGTCGTGGTCCACGGCAGCGGGACGCGACAGCCGTCGCGGCCCTTGCGGACATGGCCGGTCTGCTCCCAGATGGGGTCCTGGAGGACGGACGTGGGCAGGTCGGCGACCTCGGGCAGGCCCAGTTCCTCGCCCTGGTAGACGTACGCCGACCCGGGCAGCGCCAGCATCAGCAGGGTGGCGGCGCGGGCCCGCCGCAGGCCCGCCTCCGGGTCGACGGCGGGGGCCTTGCCGCCGGACAGCAGCCAGGCGTTGGTGTCCGTGCCGGGCGGCAGCATCAGCCGGGAGGCGTGCCGGACCACGTCGTGGTTGGACAGCACCCAGGTCGCGGAGGCGCCGGCCGCCTCGGCGGTCGCCAGGGAGCCGGTGATGACCTGGCGCAGTTCGTCCGCGTCCCACGCGGCCTCGAGGTACTCGAAGTTGAAGGCCTGGCCCAGCTCGTCCGGGCGGGCGTACAGGGCGCGCCGCGCGCCGGGCACCCACGCCTCCGCCACGGCCGTACGGGGCGGGGTGTACGTGTCGAAGATCTTCCGCCAGTCGCGGTAGATCTCGTGCGTCTCGTCGCGGTCGTAGAACGGATGCGTGCCGGGCGCGAAGTCGACGAGGGCCGCCTCGCCGCCCGCCGCGTGGTCGCCGAGGTCGCGCAGCGGCTCCTCGAGGTCCTTGGTGAGGGCGTGCGCCACGTCGATCCGGAAGCCGTCCACGCCCCGGTCGGACCAGAAGCGCAGGGTGGTGCGGAAGTCCTCGCGGACGTCCGGGTGGTCCCAGTTCAGGTCGGGCTGCTCGGCGGCGAACAGATGCAGGTACCACTGCCCGTCCGGCACCCGCTGCCACGCGCTGCCGCCGAACACGGACTGCCAGTCGGTGGGCGGCAGCTCGCCGCTCTCGCCGCGGCCGTCACGGAACACGTAGCGGTCGCGGGCCGGGGAGCCGGGCCCGGCGCGCAGCGCCTCCTGGAACCAGACGTGCTGGTGGGAGGTGTGGTTGGGGACGATGTCGACGATCACCTTCAGCCCGAGCCGGTGCGCCTCGCGGACCAGCGCGTCGAAGTCGTCGAGGGTTCCCAGACGCGGGTCGACGTCGCGCGGGTCGGCGACGTCGTAGCCGCCGTCGGCCAGCTCGGACGGGTAGAACGGGCTGAGCCACAGGGCGTCGACGCCCAGCGCGGACAGATGCGTGAGGCGCCGCGTGATGCCGCGCAGGTCGCCCAGTCCGTCGCCGTCGGCGTCGGCGAAGCTGCGGGGGTAGATCTGGTAGACGACCGCCTGCCGCCACCAGTCGGGGTCGCGGGAGGAGAGGTCGGGCGTCGCGTCGGGGGCGGGGTGCGGCGGCCGGGGTTCGGGCGCGATGGGGCGGTCGGTCACGCGGGGTCTCCTCTGGGTGTGCGGGTACCGGCGGAGAAACTGACCAGAACACCGTAAAAGCGAACGCACCGGTAACGGGGTGCCATTCCGCCCGGGTGTGGCGGACCGCACGTTCGCCGCGCGCACCTGGATCGAACCGGCGTCCGACTAGGGAGTGAAGTGTTCGACCGTCGTCAGGTAGAGCTTCACGTAGCGCTCCACGTCCACGTCCAGACCCACGTCCACGAGGGTCTGCTCGCGGGTGCCCTCGTGCAGTTCCGACTCCCCGATGCGGGGGCGGCGGTCGACGATCGTCTGGCCGCGCGCCGGGCCGGGCGCCAGGGACACCTCGACCGGGAGGCGGTGGGTGGTCAGCCCCTCCGGGTCGGCGACCGCGCACAGCGCGCCCGCGTCGCCGAGGCCCCCGGAGTCCTCGCCGGGGTCGTCGGGGCGGCTGTCCGGGTGAGCGGGGCGGTGCGCGAGGAGGTCGCCGGCCAGCCGGGCGCCCGGTTCGTCGCTCGCCCGCAGCCGCCGCACGTCGTCACCGGGGACGACGACCCGGGTGAACACGTCCAGCCCGTACATGGTGATCGGCACGCCCGCGGTGAGCGTGATCGCGGCGGCCTCCGGGTCGTGCCACACGTTGAACTCGGCCACCGGGGTGGCGTTCCCGACACCCGCCGCGCCGCCCATGAACACGATCCGCTCGATGTTGCGGGTCACCTCGGGGTGGGTCCGCAGCAGCAGGGCGATGTTGGTGAGCGGCGCGGTCGGCACGAGGGTGACCGGGCGGGGCGAGGCGAGGATCTCGCGGCGCAGCAGCGTCACCGCGTCCGCGTCGACCGGGGTGCGGGCCGGGGCGGGCAGGGCGAGGTCGCCCATGCCGTCATGGCCGTGGACGTGGCGGGCGGAGCGCGGCGCCTCGATCAGCGGCCGCTCGGCGCCCCGCGCCACCGGCACGTCCCCCGCGCCCGCCCGCTCCAGCACGGTCAGCGTGTTGCGTACGACGCCGTCCACGTCCGTGTTCCCGGCGACGCAGGTGACGGCCCGCAGGTCGATCCCGGGGTGCCGTACGGCGAACAGCAGGGCCAGGGCGTCGTCGACGCCGGTGTCGCAGTCGATGATCACCGGGACCGGCTGCCGGCCGTTGCTCACGACGGACTCCTTCTTCGGGCGGGGTCTGCCCGTCGACCTTACGCGGGCTCCCACAGCGCGGTCCCGCGTGCGCGCACCCGCCGCTCGACGCGTCGCAGGAATTCCGCCACCGGCAGCACGCCGGGCCGCCGGCCGTCCCGCAGCCGCACGGCGACCAGGCCGTCCGCGTCCTCCCGCGCGCCGATCACCGCCTGGTACGGCACCAGCCGGGCCCGGCGGATCCGGGCGCCGAGACTGCCCTCGGCGGGCCCGCTCACCTCGGCCCGCAGCCCGAGCGCGGCAGCCTCCCGGACGACGGCGTGGGCGCGCTCCTCCTGGTCCCCGCCCACCGGAAGCACCGCCAGCTGCAGCGGCGCGAGCCAGGGCGGGAAGGCGCCGCCGTGCTCCTCCAGCAGATGGGCGACGGCCCGCTCCACGCTGCCGATGACGCTGCGGTGCACCATGACCGGCCGGTGCCGGGCCCCGTCCGGGCCGGTGTAACGCAGCCCGAAGCGTTCCGGCTGGTGGAAGTCGATCTGCACGGTGGACAGGGTGGACTCGCGGCCCGCCGGGTCGGTGATCTGCACGTCGATCTTCGGGCCGTAGAAGGCCGCCTCGCCCTCGACGGCCTCGTACGGCACGCCGGACGCGTCCAGCACCTCGCGCAGCAGCGCGGTGGCCCGCCGCCACAGGGCCGGGTCGGCGACGTACTTCCCGCCGCCGCCCGGCAGCGACAGACGGTGGCGGGCGGCGCGGATGCCCAGGTCGGCGTAGGCGCGGGAGATGAGCGCGAGGGCCCCGGCGGCCTCCTCGACGGCCTGGTCCGGGGTGCAGAAGATGTGCGCGTCGTTCAGCTGGATGGCCCGCACCCGGGTCAGCCCGCCGAGCACGCCCGACCGCTCCGCGCGGTACATGCCGCCCAGCTCGGCCATCCGGTACGGCAGGTCGCGGTGGCTGCGGGTGCGGGAGCGGAAGATCAGGGCGTGGTGCGGGCACAGGCTGGGACGCAGCAGCACCTGATCCCCGCCCAGCTCCATCGGCGGGTACATGTCGTCGCGGTAGTGGTCCCAGTGCCCGGAGAGCTCGTACAGCTCGCGTTTGCCGAGCACGGGCGAGTACACGTGCCGGTAGCCGGCCGCGCGTTCCGCCTCGCGGACGTACTCCTCCAGGGTGTGCCGTACGACGGCGCCGTCGGGGAGCCAGTAGGGGAGGCCCGCGCCCATCAGCGGGTCGGTGTCGAACAGGCCGAGTTCACGGCCGAGGCGTCGGTGGTCGCGCACGGCGCCCTCCTTGGAGTAGGGAGGCGAGCACCACGCGCGGCGAAGCCCCGGGGCACTCGCCCCGGGGCTTCGTCAGTGGTCAGCTGTCAGCGCGCCGGGACTCTCTCCGGCGTCGTCGTGCGGGACACATGGGCGCGCTGCATGCGGCGGACGGTAGCAACGGGCGGGGGGCGGGCGCACCCGGTTTTCGCGGGGCCCGCGCTGGGCGTACGGGTGCTCACCCGGACGGCCCGTCGCGCTGGTGGGGGGCCTGGGCCGGTGGTGCCGTAGGAGCACGACCCGGCCCCCAGGAGGCAGCCCGATGACCCGTGCCCGCACCCTCCTCGCCTCCGCCCTGTCGGTCTCGGTCCTGGTGATCACGGCGGCCTGCGCGGCCCACGAACGGGAGGTGCCGCGCGCTCTGCCCCAGGGGGTGTCCGAGCCGCCCGCCGCGGCCTCGCCCTCCCCGTCGGCGTCGCCCTCCGCGGTGACCGGGCGGTCCTCACCCGTGCTGAACGACGAGCAGCTGAAAGCCGCGCTGATCACCGAGACGGACCTGGGCCGGCCGTGGGCCGCCGCGGAAGGGCCCGCGCTGTGGCGGGACGGCACGCTGAAGGCCACCACGGACGACGGCGACTGCAGGCGGCTGCTGGAGATCCTCTACACGGAGGAGCCGTTCGGCGCCCCGTCGGGGCCGCGCGCCTCGGTCACCCTCGACGACACCGCCGAGGGCAGCCAGCTGCGCGAACAGATCGGCTCCCACCGGCCGGACGACGTGGAGCGCGCACTGGCCTGGCTGGCCACGCTGCCGGAGAAGTGCGGGACCTTCCGCGCGAAGACCGCGCGGTCCGGCACGCAGGAGGTCGAGGTGACGGAGCTGCCGCTGCCGGAGACCGCCGGGGACGCCCGCACCGCGCTGCGGGTCACGCTGACCGGCGGCGAACGCGGCACCGCCCCGGCCCGGCTCACCGTGGACCTCGCGGCGGCCCGCGTCGGCGAGGAAGCGATCGTCCTCACCAACGGCGGGTTCGGCGAGGTACGGGCGGAGGTCACCCAGGCGATGTCCCAGCTCGGCGCGGACCGCCTGGCGGAGGTGGCGCGGCAGGGGCGGCTGCGGGTGTGAGGAGCGCCGGCGGCGCGACCGGGGCCCGTGGGCGCCTCCCCCGTCCGCCCACGGCACGCGGTCCGGCCAGCCTGTGGCACGGAGGGCGGCCGGGCTGCTCGACCAACGCCGCCAAAACCCGCGGAGCCGGAAAAACCCAGCCCTGCTCACCAACGGCACACCCCGGCAAGGGCACGGCACGCAGGTGGCGATCGCTCGTCAGGCGCTCCCTGGATCTGTGGGCCCGTCCTTCGCCCACCCGCGGCACCCGCGCCCCGGCCGACGCACGGCGCACCAGGCGGCGACGACTCGTCCCGCACCCCTTGGGCGCGGGGCAGTGGGGACCTCCTCCACACCCCCGCGACACCCGCCCCGGCCGGCGCACGGCGCGGAAGGCGGGCGGCAGGTGATCCGGCGCATCCGGAATACAAGAAGGCCGCGGAACCGCGGGGTTCAGCTCATCGCGTCGACCGCCTGCTTGGCCTCCAGCAGGCCCGCGCCCGTGGACTCGCGGTAGAGCTTGACCGCCTGGACCTGCTTGCCGTCCCGGACCAGGGCGAGGATCTCGTCCTTCCTCGGCACCTCCTCCTCCAGGCCCAGGTGCCGCATGACCGTGTCGAGTTTGCGCTCCACCCGGGCGACGCGGCGGTCGGAGCGGGTCAGCTGGGTCTGGATCGAGGCCACGCCGAGGACGACGACGCAGGTGCAGAAGAGGATGGCTATGTCCATGAGCGCAAAGCCTAGGACGTCCACGGCAGTTGGTCACCGGGCCGGTTGATCAGGGCGTGTCGAAGCGGCGCCGGCGGGCGACCACGTCGACGGCCGCCTCCAGCACGGTGCGGTCGTGCGCGAAGGCGTCCCCGCGCAGCCGCGCCAGGGCCTCGTCGGCGCCCACGCCGAGCTGGGCCATGATCATGCCGACCGCCTGGTGCACCCGGTCGTGGTCGGCGGCCAGCCCGCCGAGCCAGCCCTCGCCGGCGTCCCGCGTGTCGTACGGCAGATCGGTCAGCGCGACGGTCATCACGCCGGCCACCAGCAGGGCCACGTGCAGCTGGTGCGCGGTGAGGCTCCCGGGGGAGGCGCTGTAGAGGTCGAGGGTGCCGACGCAGACGGCTTTGGAGCCGAGGGGCAGCGCGTACACGGCGCGCACGCCGGAGCCCAGCGCCTGCTGCGTGAACACGGGCCAGCGGTCGCCGCAGGCGCCCTCCACCAGGTCGCGGGCGAGAACGGGCGCACCGGTGCGCAGCACGTGGTGGCAGGGGCCGTCGCCGAGGGTGGCCTGGAGCTGCGCCAGCCGCGCGGCGCCGCCGCCGGACGCGGCGAGCTGGAAGGGCATGCTGTCGCCGCGCAGCGACACGGAGGCGCCGTCCACGGGCAGCAGGTCCACGGCCACCGCGCACAGCCGCCCCGGCGCCTCGGCCGGCCCGGCCCCGCGCAGCCCCGCCGCGATGGCCCCGACCGCGTGCTCGTACTCCCCGCCGTCCCGCCCACCCCCCGGGCCGTCCCCGGGCAGCACACCGACCACATCCCCTCACCAGCAGAAACGCGGACCGACTACCCGAGGCGGGGGACGTGAAACCGAGCGGGGGCCGGGCCGGCCTCCGGGGGCGCCGCGGGTACGGGCGGGGCGCCGGCCCGGGACGTCGCCGGGGGGCGTCGGCGCGACAGCAGGGGTCGCGGGCCGGGGGCGCCGCGGGCACGGGCGGGGCGCCGGCCCGGGACGTCGCCGGGGGGCGTCGGCGCGACGGCAGGGGTCGCGGCCGGGGTCGGCCCCGGAGCCCCATGCCCGGCACGCCGCCACTCGCCGGCACCCCCGTGGAGGCCGCGTGGCCCGTCGGCGGGGAGGGCGGCTCCCGTCCCGTACCCCCTCCCCTCACACGGGCGGCTGCGCCGGCGCGGGCCCCAGGGTCGTCGTGCCCGGGGCCGTGCGGTGGCCCAGGCCTGTGCGGTAGGCGTCCAGGGCCGCCTCCACGCGGCCCGTGCGGCGGAGGAGGTCGCCGAGGAGACGGCACAGGTCGGCCAGGTCGCCCGCCGCTCCCGCGCGTTCCAGCAGGCTGAGCGCGCGCACATAGTGCTCCTCCGCCTGCTCGGTGTCGCGGGCGTCCTCCGCGATGATGCCGAGCAGCCGGTGCGCGGCCGCCGCGTGCACCGCGCCCCGCTCGGGCGAGAGCCCGCCCAGCACGTCCCGCAGCAGCTCCGCCGCCTCCTCGGACCGCCCGCGCCGGTGCAGCACGTCGGCCAGTTCGACGGTGAGCTGGCTGGTGTACAGGGTCGCCCGGGCCGCGGACAGCATGTGCAGCGCCTCCCGCATCTCCGCCTCGGCCCGCTCCAGTTCGCCGTTCTGCGCGTACACGTACCCGCGCATCCAGTGGCAGTTGGCCAGCTCGGTGCGCAGCTGCAGCCCCCGGTACAGCTCGGCCGCCTTGGCCAGCGACGCGTCCGCCTCCGCGAGGCGGCCCTCGGCGAGCAGGGTGCGGGCCACCGATCGGTGCATGCGCGCCACCAGCGCCGGGTCGCCCGACTGCGGGGCCAGCGCCAGCGCGAACTCCGCGGCCTGCGCGGCCCGTGCGTGCGCGCCCATGTCCATGTACGGCCCGATGACGCTGGCGTACAGCAGGAGCAGCGCGTCCGGGTCGTGCAGGCCGCCCCGGTTCAGCTCGTCGATCGTGCTCTCCAGCAGGTACACCGCGTACCGCAGCTCCCCCGCGAGATAGTGCGCCACGGCCCGGCCGCGCAGCGCCGGCACCCGCGCGGGCAGCGGCGCGTCCGCGAGCCGCGCCTCCGCCTTCTCGAAGTACCGCTGTCCGTCGGCGAGTTCGCCGGTGTCCAGGGCGCACTCCCCGAGCCCGAGCAGCGCGGCGGCCTGCTCCTGGGGCAGTCCCTGCGCCTCCGCCTCGGCCAGCAGCGCCGTGTACTGCTCCACCGCCGGCTCCGCCTCCCCGACGGCGAGGGCGCGCTGCGCCTCGGTCAGCCGCAGCCGCAGTTCGGTCACCCGGCGCGCCGAACGCCCGGTCGCCAGTTCGTCGAACTCGACTCCGAGCCGCTCGGCGAGATGCCGCAGCGCCTCGTCGGAGGGGCGCACCCGGCCGGCCTCCAGGGTGGAGATGTAGGCGGGGGTGTACACCGGCTCTGCCAGCTGTTTCTGTGTCAGGCCGCGGCCCACGCGCAGCTGCTGCACCCGCCGCCCGATCGTGCCCGGCTCGTCCCGCTCCCCCATGCCAACTCCCCCAGTGCCCCTTGCCGTTCGCGTCGGACAGCCTCTAGGTTAAACCGCGAGTTAAACCCGCTTAACCCGTCGCTGTTGCGAGGTCGCCGTGCTGCAACGCACCCGCCCCACCGAGCGTTATGCCCGTGGCTTCATCGCGGCTCTCGCCGCGGTCGCGGCGCTGGTCCTGGCGGCGAACGCGGGCCCGGCCAAGGCCGCCGGCCAGGACGCCGGCTCCCGGACCACCGCACCGGCGGGGGTGGAGGCCGCGGAGCGGTAGGGCGGCACCCGTGGCGGAACCTCACCCCGGCAGGGCTCTGCGCAGCGCCTCGTCCAGGCGCCGCGCCAGCTCGTCCTCGTCGGCCGAGCCCGTCTCGACGAGCGGTCCGAGCTGCGTGATCATCGTCTGCGTGAAGGCGCCGTAGAGCGGTGTCCTCGGGCGGTGCACGGCCCGCTCCAGCGCCTTCTTGAGCTTCTCGTCGGAGAGCCCGGGACGTCCCCCGTCCCCGCGCGGCACCTCGTCGGGCTCCCCCGTCGGGGACGGCACGGGCGCGGCGGAGATCTCCGCGGGGCACCGCAGCGAACGGCCGTAGGCCGAGTCACGACTCGCCGCGAACCCGGCCTCCAGCAGGCAGCGTTCGCTCTGCCGCCCGGTGAGGAAACGGATCAGCTCGGTCGCCTTCCGCGCCCGCTCCGACGTCGTGGTCACCGCCAGGTTCTGCCCGCCGAGCACCGCCCGCCCGGGCAGCGGCGCCACCCCCAGCCGCTTCCCGAAGGCCTGGTACAGCGTCGGGTAGGCGGAGGGCCAGGCGCGCAGGAAGGCCGTGCGCCCCGCGGTGAACTCGCTGGTCGACTCCGTCTCGTCGTGCTTCTTCGCATCGGGGGAGATGTACGCCGGGTCGACGCGGCGTACGAGTTCCCGCACGCCCCGCCGCAGCTGCTCCACGTCCCCCGTGTAGCGGCCGTCCTCGTCCACCAGCCTCAGGCCGGGCACCGCCGTGGCAAACGCCTCCATCGCGTTGACCGTGCGGCCCTCGTACGGGTCGAGCTGGGTGGTCCAGCCGTTGGCGAAGTCGTCGGCGCCGAGCTTCTTGTCCAGCGTGGTGATGTGCCCGCGCAGCTGCTCCCAGGTGAAGCCCTCCGGGACGTACGGCTCCTCGACACCCGCCTTCCGCAGCAGGTCGGCCCGGTAGTACAACAGGCCGACGTCGCTGTTGAACGGCACCGCGTAGACCTTCCCGTCCCACCGGGCGGTCTCCGCGACCGGATCGATCACGTCCGCGTCCACGAGGTCGTCCGGCAGCGCCCGCACCAGACCGGCCTCCGCGAACTCCGGCACCCAGGTCACGTCCAGGTTCACCACGTCGTACCGGGCGCTGCCGGACTGCAGGGCGCCCAGCAGCTGGCTGCGCTGCTCGTCGGCGCTGCCCGGCAGCTCCACCAGCCGCGCCTGGTAGGGGTCCGACCCCTCGGCCTTCTTCCTCTGCTCCCGGTTCCACGCGTCGATGAGCCGCTGCCGCACGCCGTTGCTGCCGGTGACGTCCCGGCCGCTGGCCACGACGATGGTGCCGGGCTTCTCCTCGCCGGCCCGGTCGGGCGTCGTGTCCCCGCCGCCCGTGCAGGCGGCGAGCAGCAACAGCGGTGCGAGCAGCGCGGTGAGCCGTCGCGGCATCAGTCGTCCCCCGTTCCGATGCGGGCGATCTCGTCGTGCAGGGAGGCGCCCACGTCGTCCCCCGCGTCCAGGCAGCGTCCGCCGCTCACCTCGGCGATCCGCCGGTCCGGGCGGCCCTCGTCACAGCCTCCGCTTCCCAGCACGGCCACGGTCACCGGCACCCCGCTCGCCTCGGCCCGGTCCAGCACCTCCACCAGCCGTCCGCCCTCCAGGTTCTCGCCGTGCCGGCCGTCGGTGATGTGCACGATCATCCGGGGCCGGCCGTCGTCCCTCCGGTCCTCCATCTCGTCGAACGCCGCGAGCAGCGCCGCGTGCGGGTCGGCCGAGGCGTCGCGCACCCTGGCCCGCTCGTCGACGGCCTCCTCGGCGTCCTTCCGCCCGTGCCTGCCGAACCCCAGCAGCGTCTCGTACGGGCCGTCGCCGGTGTCGGCGACCGCCCAGACGCCGTACTCGTCGTCGGGGCCCAGACCGCCCAGCGTCTGCCGCAGCAGCCCGGGGCCGCCGCTCGGCCCCTGCCACAGGCCGGCCATCGAACCGGAGCTGTCCAGCAGGAACAGCACCCGGCCGGGACCGCCGTACGCCTGGTAGGCACTCAGGGCCTGCTCCATCTCGTCCCGCCCGGCCGACTCGTCGAGCGGGCTCGGCGCGTACGACACGCCCTCGACCTCCTGGTCCTTGTCGAGCGGCTCCCCGGTGCCGGGGTGGCGGAAGCCCTGTCGTGCGAACACCTCGCGGCCTTCCGTACCGGCCAGCCAGTCGCGGAAGGAGGCCACCGCCGCGTCCCGGGCCGTGTCGCCGTCCTCGCCGTCCTCGCCGTCGGCGTCGTCCCAGCGCACCCGCACGAGCACCGGGTCCATGCCGGGCACGTCGGCGGGGTACAGGGCCGTGCGCGAGGTACGGGTGTTGTCCTTGCAGTCGACCCCGCTGACGAGGAGGAACTCCGGTACGAGCGCGGCGGTGCGGTCGTCCACGGCGTCGTCCTCGGGCAGCGCGCACAGCAGGTCGCCGGCCGTGGGGGAGGGCGGTCCCGGCTGCCGGACCAGGCTCTCCCCCCGGGCCACCGAGAGCGTGTCACCGTACAGGCCGACGGTGGCGAGCAGTCCGGAGTCGGTGAACTCGGGGTCGGGGCGGCGCACGGCCGCGTTCTCGGCGCGCGCGGTCAGAGCCTCGATCATCTCGGTCAGGGGCCGTCCGGTGATGTCGTCCAGCGGCTCGGGGGCGAGGCGGTCGGGCACGGCGAGCACGACGGGGGAGTGGGCGAGGGGCGACTCCTCCGGCTCCAGTTCCGCGACGGCGTCCGTGTCCTGCTCCTCCAGCACCCGGTCGGCCTCGGCGCGGGAGGCGGGGATCCACACGTCGGGCTGCGGCCCGATGTCGCGCTGGGGGTTGACCTCGGCGCCCTCGGGCTCCTGCCAGGCGTCCGTGTGCCGGCGCAGCGCCTCGACCACGTCGGAGGACCCGGCGCTGTAGACGGTGATGCCGGTGCGCCGGCAGCCCGCCTCGGTGGTGTCGGCGCCGGAGGTGAGATAGGCGTCGGCGGCCAGGCGGAAGGTGTCCTCCAGGTCCGGGTCGGTCAGCACGCGCAGTTCGAGCGGCGGTGCGCAGTGGGTGTCGTCCCCGCCGGCCAGGCCCAGCGGCCCGTACAGACCCACGCCGAGCATGCCGAGGGCGACCAGCATGGGCACGGCGAGCCGGAACAGGACGCGCCGGGACGGCCCCTTCCCCCCGTCCGCGCCCCGCCGGGCGTGCTCACGCCGCCGGGCACGGGACCACTTCGCCGCCAGGGCGCGCGGGCGCCGCCACAACGCCGCCGTCCACGCGGGCAGCCGGCGGCGGGGACGCGGGGAGGGGTCCGGCGCGGCGGGCGCGGGGTCCGGGTTGTCCGGTGACAGCAGCGGAACCTGCGGGCCCTTCCTCCCCAGCGTCATCTCGGCGCCCGCGTCGGCGCGCAGCTGCGGCTCCCAGGGTTCGTTGCGCAGGGTGCGGCGCTTCTGCTCGGCCATGCGCCGGCGCAGCAGGGCGGCGAGCCGGGAGACGGTCGTGCCGCCCTCCTCGCCCAGCAGCCGGGCCAGGTTCTCCGTGTACGGCGTGGGGGTGGCCGGATCGCCCGCGTCGATACGGTGGTTGGCCTGCACGCTCATCAGCAGCACGACGCGCCGCTTGTCCTCGAAGTGCTCCCACACCCGCGCCGCGTTGCCCGCGAAGCAGCAGTCGAGGACCACCACGATGCGCTCCGCGCGGCTCGTGGCCAGCACCGTCCCCATCAGGTCGCTGAACGACACGGCGGCGTTGAACACCGTGTGCTCGCCGGCGAACACCTGGGCGTCGCGCAGCTGCAGATACAGCTCGTCGCCCCCGCTGGGGATCGCCCCGTGCCCCGCGAAGTAGACCAGCAGCAGCCCGCGGGCCTCCCTGGCGACCCGTTGCAGCTCCCGCGCCGCCTCGGCGAAGTCGGGCGAACACAGCGGAACGATGTCCCCGTCGGCGAACACCCCCGCACGCACCAGCGCCCGGCGCAGCACGGGCACGTTGTTCCGGACGGCCTCCAGCTTGCCCGGCACCCCGTGCGGTGGGTCCGTCCAGCGGTAGTCGGACACACCGATCAGCAGCGCCCGGTCCATCGGGTCCCCCGCGTCCTCAGGCTGCACCGGCCTACCCGTCGTCGCGGTTCACCGGTTCGACTCTGCCCTGCGGCGGTTCGCCGTCCTCGACCTGGCGGCGGTTCTCCCGCCAGGCCCGCAACCCGTTCCTGACCTGCTCCAGCAGCTCCTGGAAGACCACGGTCGCGCCCGCCGACGTGACGGCGATGACGATCTCCTGACTCGTCCCCATCGGCGCGCCGCCGCGGTCGGCGGCGGGCCGCTCGAAGAGCCGAAGCCTCCCGTCCCGCAACAGGTCGTCCAGCGGCTTCTCCCGCTCCAGCCAGCTGCGCAGGGCGGTGACGTCGCCCTCCGTCGCACTCCCGTCCAGCCGTATGCAGATGTCCTGGTCGGCCACTTGGTCCCCCTCAGCCATAACTCCCCATCATGGCACCGCGGTCGCCCCCTGGGGAGGGTCCGTGCGCAGGTGCCCTGCGGGCACCGCCCCGCGCCCCTGCACCTCACGCAGCCGGCGCCGCACATGCTCCACGGCCCCCTCCCGGCGCCCCGGCACCCGGCTCCTCAACTCCACCAGGCGCAAGCCCAGTTCACGCACCCGCACCGGGTCGTCCACCCGGCCCCACTGGTGGTGGGCGCGGTCCACGGCCGCCTCCACGGCGGGCGCGTCGGACGGCTGCCCGGCGGCCAGCCGGGTGCCCGCCAGCGCCATCCACGCACCGCAGCTGCGCGCCGCGTCGCCCGCCAGCATCGCCAGGTCCGCGCGGACCTCGGTCCAGTGCAGCGCCTCCTCCGACACCGGTCCGTGCGCCATCCCCGCCGCCTGCTCGAGGCGTGCGGCCAGCGCGTCCGCCTCCGCGTGCCGCCCCGCCCGCACGGCCGCCGTGACCGCCGCGTGCGGGTCGCCCGGCAGCGGCCCGCGCTGCGCCAGCACCAGGTCGGCGCCCGCGCCCTCCGGCGCGATCCGCTCCAGCGTCCGCTGGTGCAGCTCCTCGTCCGGCAGCCGCCGCCCGCTGCGCAGCAGCGTCGCCAGCGCCTTCATGTACGCGGGCGCCGCCACCGCGCGCCGCGACGGCGGCGGGGCGACGCGACCGTAGACGGCGGCGTCACGGCCGCAGTCCAGCGGGAACGGCCGGCCCGGCGCGGGCGGCTCGCACAGCGCCCGCCAGGTGTCCGCGTCGGCGCGCAGATCGAGGAACAGCGTCGTCGCGCCGGCCGGGCGCAGCCGCAGCTCGTCCCGGAACCAGTGCCAGGGCAGCGCCGTGTACCGCACGGTCGCCGGGGTGGTGCGGGCCAGCGCCAGATGCGGCAGCCGCTGCCTGCGGTCCAGGCGCAGCTCCCCCGCCACGTACACGGTGAGCGGGCCGGGCGCCGCGGCCGCCGCGCGCAGCCGGGTCAGCACCGCCTGCGGCTCCAGCGGGTCGGCCAGCTCCACGACGTTCGCGGTGTCCGCCCCGGACAGCACCGACGGGGGCACCGCCGCGAGCACGGGGAGCACGGACGCGGCGTCCACCAGCCGTCCACGGCCCAGCGGCGACGCCGCCAGCAGCAGCACGGTCCCGGGCATGGTCCCCTCCCCCTGTCGATCACCTACGGCAGCACCGTAACCGCTGCGGTCGCAAACGGGGGCGTCACAGCGGTGAACGTCCCCCTTCGCGGCGTTCGGCCCCCGTGCCCCTGCCGCGCCGCACCGCGAACACCGTGGTGTCGTCCGCCAGATGCCCCCGGCAGTGCCGCAGCGTCCCGTCCCGGACGACCAGCACCAGCCTGTCGGGGGCCATCAGCCCCGGGTCGGCGGCCACCGCCCGCCGCACCTCTTCCGCGACCTGGAAGAAGTGGCCCTCCCGGTCCCGGGCCTCCGTCACCCCGTCCGTCACCACCAGCAGCGTCTCGTCCAGGTCCAGACGCACCCGCCGCACCGGAGGCGCGTTGGGCGTCAGGTCGCGGTAGCCGAGCGGCAGCCCCCCGGCCACCGGCAGCCGCCGCACCCCCGACGCGCTCACCGCCAGCGGGGGTTCGTGACCGAAGACGACGGTGTCGACGGCGTCGTCCTCGTCCGCGGGGAACGAGAGCAGCACCGCCGTGGCGAACCGGCCGCCGTCCGCGCGGCCGAGCGCGGTCGTGTACTCACGGTGGCGCACCATCCGCGCCTCCAGCCGGTCGGCGACCACCGCCAGGTCCGCCTCGTGGAAACCCGCCTCGCGGAACGTGCCGAGCAGCACCGCCGCCGTCTCCACCGCGCCAAGACCCTTGCCCTGCACGTCCCCGACGAAGACGCGGGTGCCGTGCGGTCCCGGCTGGATGTCGTAGAAGTCGCCGCCGACCCGCGCCTGGGCGTCGGCCGTGAGATACACGCCCGCGTGCTCCAGGCCGCCCCAGCCCGGCGGCAGCGGGCGCAGCACCGTGCGCCGCACCGTGTCGGTCACGTCCCGCATGTGCAGCGCCCGCCGCTCGCCGCGCACCCGCACCACGCACGCCAGCGTGGCGAGGACGCCGCCGAGGGCGACCAGGATGAAGTCGGGCAGGCCCGCCTGGAACTGGTGCGGCCAGGCGCTGTCGACGACCGTGTACGCGGCCATCGACAGCACCGCGAACACCGCCGTGCCCCACACCCCGCACAGCGCGGCCGCGATGCCCGGCACCAGCACGATCCAGGAGATGATCCGGAACTCGCCTGTGGTGTTGTAGTCGGCCACCGCGATCGCCACGAGCAGCAGCAGCGGCGGCACCCAGGCCACGCTGCGGCCCCCTACGCGCAGCAGTTTCTGCCGCTCCATGACGTCGCCCGGGCCGGCCGCGGGGTACGGCTCGAGGGGGGCGTGTCCTGTCGTGGCCGGACTCACGGCCCCAGCGAAACACGCGGCCGAGGCGGCCGCATCCCCTCCCACCGGGGCTTCCTCCAGGCGATCGAGTTGCCGCCCGGGCGCGGCAGGTGTGCCCTGGATGAACGGGGGACGGAGGAAGGAGTGCTCCCATGGCGCATGCGGCGCCCCGGAACCGGGGCATGATCGAACAGGGCCGCACCACCGATGTCTTCGACGCCCGCACCCATCGCATGGCCCGGTTCGTCCTGCCGGTCCTCGCGGGGCTGGTCTACGGCTACTGGGCCGCGGCGAACCGCCGCTACGGCGGCCCCGTCACCGGCTGGAACCTGCTGTTCGGCTTCCTCACCGCGCTCGTCTTCGCCGTCGTCCTCATCACGCTGCTCACGGTCGGCCCGAAACTCCGCCGCGAACTCCACGCCCTGTCCTGGGCCGCCTTCGCCGGCATCGCGGCCGGCTTCCTTCTCAGCCAGTCCGGCACCAGCGTCTATCGCTGCGCGGCGTTGGGGGTGGGGGTGATGGCGGGCACGTTCGCGATCATGTTCTACCGCTTCTACACGACGGAGGACGCGGAGGGGCACCGCCTGGAGTGAGGCGGTTTCCTTCTTGGCACGGGGTGCGTGGACGGGGGCGGGTGGGGTGACCCGCCCCCGGGGTTCGGCGCGCGGGACGCCGGGTGCGGCCCGTCGGGGGCCGGTCGCGCAGTTCCCCGCGCCCCCCGTTCGGGGCGCGCCGACGGCACCTCTGCAGCGCGCCTCGCCTGCACCCCGCGGCTCACGGGGTGCCTCGCCCTGTCGTACGCCGGGTGCGGCCCGTCCGGGGCCGGTCGCGCAGTTCCCCGCGCCCCTACGGGGCACGCCTCCCCTGCACCCCGCGGCTCACCGGACGCCCCGCCCTCTCACACGCCGGGCACGGCCCGTCCGGGGCCGGTCGCGCAGTTCCCCGCGCCCCCCGTTCGGGGGCGCACCGCTCGCGTCCGGTCAGGCGCGCCTGT
>Ga0164243_10001599_pt1 | contig 38271 bp, 34 predicted proteins | sample OricompcompostOP_FD_108781 | JGI IMG/M metagenome (GOLD analysis project Ga0164243, IMG submission 108781) | Organic Plus compost microbial communities from Emeryville, California, USA - Original compost - Organic plus compost (OP) | ecosystem: Engineered > Solid waste > Mixed feedstock >... | reverse complement strand
CGTGCCTGGTCGCGCCGGCCCCGCGGAACGCGTGGCCGCACACCTACGGCTCCTGGCTCGACGAGCTGCCCGCCGCGCTGCCGCGCTCGGTGCTGGCGGCCACCGCCGATCGGATGCGGGCCTTCGGCACCTCGCCGCACGTGATCGACCGGACCTACGCGGTGCTGGACAACACCGCGCTGTGGAAGCACCTGTGGCGCGCGGACGTCACCGAGATCACCGGGCGCGTGGTCGGCGCCGAGCACGGACCCACCGGTTCGACCGTGGTGCTCAAGGACGGCAGGCGGCTGGCGGCGGCGACCGTGGTGGACGCGACCGGCGCGGCCCGGGTGCTCTCCGGCGGGCGCCCCGCCCGCACCGCCGCGCAGCAGACCGCGGTCGGAGTGGTGCTCGACGCGGCGGCCGCCGAAGCGCTGTGCCCGCCCGGCGGGGGCGTGTTCATGGACTGGAGCCCGGCGCCGGACACCCGCGGCGGCTGGCCGACGTTCCTGTACTGCGTGCCGTTCGGCGACGGGCGGGTGCTGCTGGAGGAGACCTCGCTGGCCCGGCGGCCCGCGCTGCCGCTGGCGCTGCTGCGGCGGAGGCTGCGCGGCCGGCTGGCCGCCTCCGGCGTCGAGGTCCCGGACGGAGCGCCCGAGGAGCGGGTGCGCTTCCCCGTCGACGACCCGCTGCCCCGGCCCGGCCGGGTGGTGGCCTTCGGCGCCTCCGGCGGGCTGGTGCACCCGGCCAGCGGGTTCAGCGTCGCCCACGCGCTGCGGCAGGCCCCGTGGGTTGCCGGGGCGCTGAGCACCGGCCTGCCCGCGGGCCCCTCGGCGGCGGCCAAAGCGGCCTGGTCGATCCTCTGGCCGCCGCGGGCGGTGGCCACCAACCGGCTGCGGCGGCGCGCGCTGAAGTCGCTGCTGAAGTTCCCGCCGGAGCTGGTGCCGGAGTTCTTCGAGGTCTTCTTCTCGCTCGACCCGCGCCAGCAGGCCGCGTTCCTCGCCGCCGACCACGACCCGGCAGGCACCGCGGCCGTGATGACCGCGCTGTTCCGCGCCGCCCCGTGGCCGGTGCGGGCGCGGCTCGTCGCCGGCGGCTTCGGGCCGGGGCGCGCGGAGGCGCAGCACGGCTTCGGCGGCGCCTGAGAACGGCCGCCCACCACTGGGCCGAACGAGGGAAATCGGTTCCCGCTTGTTAGCCCATCCGCGAGGCTGCAGATTACGCAGTGCGATACCGCCTCCGCAGCGCTCGCACAGCGTGACGAACCGACCGCGACCTGCTGTGTCAGTGCCCACAGCGCGGCCTACGGGTGTGTGCCTCCGGAGCGGTCCGCGCGCTAGGTTGGCCGCCGGTGAGTCCCGTCGGCGGCGGACGAGGAGCGGCTGAGATGTCGGTGAACAGATCGTGAAACCGCTCGATGGAGCGACATGAGTACGGGCAGCATCGACCCCGTGCTCGCGCTGGTGAACGAAGTGCGCTTCGCGTTCCAGCCCCTGATCAACGTCAAGACCGGTGCGATCGTGGCGGTGGAGGCTCTGGCCCGCCCCGCGAGCGGACCGGTGCACGACCTCTTCCGGGAGGCCGCGCGCCACCGCCGGCTCACCGACCTCGACGTCGAACTCGCACGCCAGGCCGTGTCCGTCGCCGCCGAGCACGAGACGCTGCTGCCGCTGCACCTGAACCTGTTCGGCGGCACCGTCGCCAACGACCTCGCCCGGCTGCAGAGCCTGCACGAACGGCTCCGCGAGGTCGGCCGCCGCGCGCAGGAGGTCGTGCTCGAGATCGGCCCGCCGTTCGCCCGCCTCGACCCCGCCCAGCTCGTCGACGGGGTGCAGACGCTGCGCGCCGAGGGCTTCCAGATCGCCGTGGACGGCGTCGGCCAGGGCGACGTGCCGCTGACGCTGATCGCCGACATGGAACCGTCGATCGTCAAGCTCGACCGGGCTGTCGTCAGCGCGCTGCCGGACTCCGAGCCGCGGCGAGCCGTGCTGGAGGCCGTGCGCCACCTGTGCCAGAACGGCGGCTCCGACCTGGTCGCCGAAGGCGTCGAGAACGAGCGGCAGCTCAAAGCGCTGCGGCACAGCGGAGTCCGGCTGGTGCAGGGCAACCTGCTCGCCCCGCCCGCGCGCCGGCCCCCGACCACGATCACCGTGCCCGGCGTGGCCGCCGAGGTCACCGACCCGGCCGGGCAGCCGGTCAGCACCCTCGCCGCCGGCCCGCGCGTCACCGAGTTCCTCTCCCCCGCGACGCTGCTGCCCGACGACGTCACCGCCGACAAGGTCCGCGAAGTCCTCGCCGACCACCCCGAGGTCAGCGGGGTCGTGCTGGTCGACGAGCAGAACCGGCCGCGCTACACGATCGACCGCAACCGCTTCCTGCTGGCCGTCACCGGCCCGTACGGGCACGCGCTGCACGCCAGCAAACCGGCCTCGCGGCTGGCCGACGAGCCGCGGGTGGTCACCACCGCCACCACGGCGATGGAGGCGTTGAACCTGGTCACCCGCTCCGACCAGTACCGGATGTACGACGACGCGATCGTGGTCGACGAGTCCGGGCGCTGCCTGGGGGCGGTGCGCGCCGGGCACCTCATCCGCGGCATGGCCGATCTGAAGGTCGAGGAGGCCGCCTCGCTCAACCCGCTCACCCGGCTGCCCGGCAGCGACGCCATCGCCCGCGACGTGAGCCGCCGCATCGCCGCCGGGGACGTGTTCGCGGTCGGCTGGCTGGACATCGACGGGTTCAAGACCGTCAACGACCAGGTCGGGTTCTCCGCCGGGGACGACCTGATCCGGTCGGTGGGCCGCAGCCTCACCGACGCGGCGACCTCGCTGGAGTCGGTGCAGGTGGGCCACGTCGGCGGGGACGACTTCCTGCTGGTGGCCGACTTGGACGACCTGGTGCCGCTGGCGGAGTCGCTGCTGGATCCGCAGCGGGACGCCGGTGGGGTGCCGGTGAGCCTGTCGCTGGCGACGCTGGTGTGCACGCCGAGCACGGTGGGCGGCTACGACGAGGTCTCGCGGCTGCTCGCGCCGCTGAAGACGCACGCCAAGGAGCTGGAGGGCTCCAGCTGGGTCATGTCCCGGCCGGGTTCGGACCACGTCGACGTGCTGCGCGGGCAGGGCGCCCACCAGCCGCCGCCCAACCTCGCGCACGGGCTCGCGCAGGGCGGTCCCGGGTTCCCGCCCGAGCAGCCGCCCGCGAGCGGGCCCGGCCCGCAACCTCCCGGACCCCCACCACCCGGTCCGCAACCTCCCGGCGACCAGCCTCCCGGAGGCCGGCCACCCGGCGGTCACGGGCAGCCGCCGCCCGGCGGTCCAGCTCAGGCGCCGCCCGGCCCGCCGCACGGCGGCGACCACCCGCAGCGCCCGGGCCCTCCCCCGGCAGGACCGGACCAGCCACCGGGCACCGGCCGGCACGGCGGCCCACCGCCCCCGGCCGCCGCCGACGAGCACGCCACCGCCCCGGAACCAGCCCGCCAGACCCCCGACCGGCCGACCGAACCCGGCGCACCACCCCCGGTCACTCCCCCGCGCCGCCCCGCGCAGGCCGGCCAGCCCGGCCCGGACATCACCGCCCGCGGCCAGATCTCGATGGGCGGCGAGGTCCCCGAACCCACCCAGACCATCCACCTCGCCGCGCAGGAACCCGCCGACGGCACCGCGCCCGAGCAGCCCGGCCGCTGAGCCCGCACGCGAAAGACCCCGCCGGCCGCAGCCGACGGGGTCTTCCCGCGAAGCGAAGGGGACCGCTCAGACCGTGAAGCCGAGCGCGCGCAGCTGCTCGCGCCCCTCCTCGGTGATCTTCTCCGGGCCCCACGGCGGCATCCACACCCAGTTGATGCGGAAGTCGTTGACCACGCCGCCACCCGCGCCGCCGGTGAGCGCGGAGCGGGCCTGCTCCTCGATCACATCGGTCAGCGGGCAGGCCGCCGAGGTCAGCGTCATGTCCACGGTGGCGCTGTTGTCCTGCTCCACGCGGACGTCGTAGACCAGCCCGAGGTCGACGACGTTGATGCCCAGCTCGGGGTCCACCACGTCGCGCAGCGCCTCTTCGACGTCCTCGACCGCGGCGAGCTCCGCGGCCTGCGCGGGCGGTTCCGGCATGCCCTCCGCACCGCGCTGCACGTCGGCGCCGGGGACGTCCTGCTCGCCCTGCTGTTGCACCTGGGTCTGCTCGGTCATGTCGCTCCCACCTCGTCGACGACGCGCGACACGGCGTCCTTGAAAGCCATCCAGCCCAGCAGCGCGCACTTCACGCGCGCCGGGTACTTCGCCACACCGGCGAACGCGATGCCGTCCTCCAGGACGTCCTCATCGGGCTCGACCTGCCCGCGGCCCTGCATGAGCTCGCTGAACGCGGCCTGGGTGCTCAGCGCCTCCTTGACCGGCCGCCCGACCACCAGGTCGGTCAGCACGGACGTGGCGGCCTGGCTGATCGAGCAGCCCTGCCCGTCGTAGGAGACGTCCTCGATGATCGCGTCGAGGCCGCTGCCGGTCAACCTGACCCGCAGCGTCACCTCGTCCCCGCACACCGGGTTGACCTGGAACGACTCCGCGTCGAACGGGTCCCTCAGGCCGCTGTTGTGCGGGTTGCGGTAGTGGTCCAGGATGATCTCCTGGTACATCTGTTCGAGCTGCATATACGTCCTTCAGTTCACGCGACACCGAAGAAACGCTGGGCCTCCCGCACAGCTTCCCCGAGCGCCCGGACCTCGTCCAGATCGTTGTAGAGGTAGAAGCTCGCCCGCACCGTGGCCGGCACCTTGAACGACCGGTGCAGCGGCCACGCGCAGTGGTGCCCCACCCGGACCTCGACGCCCTGCGAGTCCAGCACCTGACCGGCGTCGTGCGGGTGCACGTCGTCGATCACGAAGGACACCGTGGCGCCGCGGCTGTCGGTGTCGGCCGGGCCGATGATGCGCACGCCGTCGATGTCCGAGAGCTCGGCCAGCGCGGCCGCGGCCAGCTGCTTCTCGTGCGCGGCCACGCGCTCCATGCCCACCACCGACAGGTAGTCCACGGCCGCGCCGAGCCCGATGGCCTGCGAGGTCATCGGCACGCCGGCCTCGAACCGCTGCGGCGGCTCGGCGAACGTGGACCGGTCGATGTGCACCATCTCGATCATCGACCCGCCGGTGAGGAACGGCGGCATCTCGCGCAGCAGCTCGTGCCGCCCGTAGAGCACGCCGATGCCGGACGGGCCGAGCATCTTGTGCCCGGAGAACACCGCGAAATCCACGTCCAGCTCGCGGAAGTCCACCGGGGTGTGCGGCACCGACTGGCAGGCGTCCAGCACCACCAGCGCGCCGACCTGGTGGGCCCGGGAGACGATCCGCTCCAGCGGGTTCACCGTGCCGAGCACGTTGGACTGGTGGGCCACGGCGACGACCTTGGCCCGCTCGGTGATCACGTTGTCCACATCGGACAGGTCGAGCCGGCCGTCGGCGGTCACGCCGAACCAGCGCAGCGTCGCGCCGGTGCGCTGGCACAGCTGCTGCCACGGCACGAGGTTGGCGTGGTGCTCCATCTCGGTCACCACGACCTCGTCGCCCGGCCCGAGGCGGAACCGCTCCGCCTCGGGCCCGGAGGTGCCCGCGTTGCTCATCGCGTAGGCGACCAGGTTGACGCCCTCGGTGGCGTTCTTGGTGAACACCACCTCGTCGATCCCGGCCCCCACGAACCGCGCGATCTTCGCGCGGGCGTCCTCGTAGGCGTCCGTAGCCTCCTCCGCGAGCTGGTGCGCACCCCGGTGCACCGCCGCGTTCGAGGTCTCCAGGAAGGACCGTTCCGCGTCGAGCACCTGGCGCGGCCGCTGCGAGGTCGCACCCGAGTCCAGGTAGACCAGGCTGCGGCCGTCGCGGATGGTGCGGCCCAGGATCGGGAAGTCCGACCGGATGGCCGCCACGTCCAGCGGGGCCGCACCGGCCGGGGTGAGAGGCTGTGCGGTCATGACTGAGCGGCCGCCTCCTTCGTGAAGCGCACGTAGCCGTTCTTCTCCAGCTCGTCGGCCAGCTCCGGCCCGCCGGATTCGACGACCTTGCCGTTGGCGAACACGTGCACGTGGTCCGGGCTGATGTGGTTGAGGATCCGGGTGTAGTGCGTGATCAGCAGCACGCCCTTGTCGCCCTTGCCCGTGTAGCGGTTCACGCCCTCGGACACCACGCGCAGCGCGTCGACGTCCAGGCCGGAGTCCGTCTCGTCCAGGATGGCGAACTTCGGGTCCAGCAGGTCCAGCTGCAGGATCTCGTGCCGCTTCTTCTCACCGCCGGAGAAGCCCTCGTTGACGCTGCGCTCGGCGAAGGAGGGGTCGATGTCCAGGTTCGTCATCGACTGCTTGACCTCCTTGACCCAGTGCCGGATCTGCGGGGCCTCGCCCCGGACCGCGGTCGCGGCGCTGCGCAGGAAGTTCGACATCGACACGCCCGGCACCTCGACCGGGTACTGCATGGCGAGGAACAGGCCGGCGCGGGCCCGCTCGTCCACGCTCATCTCCAGCACGTCCTCGCCGTCCAGCAGCACCTGACCGGAGTCGATCTGGTACTTCGGGTGCCCGGCGATGGCGTAGGCCAGCGTCGACTTGCCGGAGCCGTTCGGGCCCATGATGGCGTGGATCTCGCCGGAGCGGACCGAGAGGTTCACGCCGTTGAGGATCGGCTTGGCGCCCTCGTCGGTGACGACGGAGCCGTGCAGGTCCTTGATCTCCAGGGTGGCCATTGTGCGTTGTTCTCCTGGTAGTGGGGGAAGAGTCTGGGTGGTCAGGCGCCGACGACGGCCAGCTCGGCCTCGATCGCGGCCTCCAGCCGCTCCCGGACCTCCGGCACGGTGATCTTCTGCAGGATCTCGCCGAAGAAGCCGCGCACCACCAGCCGGCGGGCCTGCTCCTTCGGGATGCCGCGGGCCTGGAGGTAGAACAGCTGCTCGTCGTCGAACCGGCCGGTGGCGCTGGCGTGCCCGGCGCCCTCGATCTCCCCGGTCTCGATCTCCAGGTTCGGCACCGAGTCGGCGCGGGCGCCCTCGGTCAGCACCAGGTTGCGGTTCAGCTCGAAGGTCTCGGTGGCCTCGGCCGCCGCGCGGATCAGCACGTCGCCGATCCACACCGAGTGCGCGCTGTCGCCCTGCAGGGCGCCCTTGTAGAGCACGTTGCTGCGGCAGTTCGGCTGGGCGTGGTCGACCAGCATCCGGTGCTCCAGGTGCTGCCCGGAGTCGGCGAAGTACAGGCCCAGCAGCTCGGCGTCCCCGCCCTTGTCGCCGTAGGTGACCGTGGTGTTCACCCGCACCAGGTCGCCGCCGAGGGTCACCGCCAGGTGCCGGAACACCGCGTCCCGGCCCAGGTAGGCGTGCTCGGAGCTGACCTGGGTGGCGTCGTCGGCCCAGTCGTGCACGGACACGACCGACAGCCGGGCGGAGTCGTCGACGACGAACTCCACGTTCTCACCCAGCACGCCGGAGCCGCGGTAGTCGAGCACGAGCACCGCGTCGGCGAACCGCTCGGCGCGGATCTGGATGTGCCCGAACGCGGTCTCGCCCTCGCCGGGGCCGTTGACCACGACGTTGACCGGGCTCTCCGGGCGGACCTCCTTCGGCACCGTGATCACGGTGGCCTGCTCGAACGAGCTCCACGCCTGCGCGGCGACCCGGTCGGCGGGCACGCCGCCGGCGCCGAGGCGCTCGTCGTCGCGGCCGACGGTCTCCACGGTGATCTCGTCACCGGCGGTGACCTCGACGCCGATCGTGCCGGTGGCCGTCGCGGAGCCGTCGTGCAGCCCGCGGAGGCGCTTCATCGGCGTGAAGCGCCAGTCCTCCTCGCGGCCGCCCGGCACCTCGAACGCCTCGACGTCGTAGGAGGTGAACCGCTCCCCGCGGGAGGACTGCGGGATCACAGTCCCCCCGTGGGAGTGCTCGGTCAGGCCGTGCTGGGCCTCGTCGGTAGTGGTGCTCGTCATCTCAGCCGACGGCCCCTTCCATCTGCAGCTCGATCAGGCGGTTCAGTTCCAGCGCGTATTCCATGGGCAGCTCGCGGGCGATCGGCTCGACGAAGCCGCGCACGATCATCGCCATCGCCTCGTCCTCGGTCAGGCCGCGCTGCATCAGGTAGAACAGCTGGTCGTCGCTGACCTTGGAGACGGTGGCCTCGTGGCCCATGGACACGTCGTCGACGCGGACGTCGACGTACGGGTACGTGTCGGACCGGCTGATGGTGTCGACCAGCAGCGCGTCGCACTTCACCGTCGAGGCGGAGTGGTTGGCGCGCTTGGCGACCTTCACCAGACCCCGGTAGGAGGTGCGGCCCCCGCCCCGGGCGATCGACTTGGACACGATCGTCGAGGACGTGTGCGGAGCCATGTGCTCCATCTTGGCGCCCGCGTCCTGGTGCTGGCCCTCACCGGCGAACGCCACCGAGAGCACCTCGCCCTTGGCGTGCTCGCCCATCAGGAACACCGACGGGTACTTCATGGTCACCTTGGAGCCGAGGTTGCCGTCGACCCACTCCATGGTCGCGCCCTCTTCGGCCTTGGCCCGCTTGGTGACCAGGTTGTAGACGTTGTTCGACCAGTTCTGGATCGTGGTGTAGCGGCAGCGCGCGTTCTTCTTGACCACGATCTCCACGACGGCCGAGTGCAGCGAGTCGCTGGAGTAGATCGGCGCGGTGCAGCCCTCGACGTAGTGCACGTAGGCGCCCTCGTCGACCACGATCAGCGTGCGCTCGAACTGGCCCATGTTCTCGGTGTTGATCCGGAAGTAGGCCTGCAGCGGGATGTCCACGTGCACGCCCTTCGGCACGTAGATGAACGAGCCGCCGGACCACACCGCGGTGTTCAGCGCGGAGAACTTGTTGTCGCCGGCCGGGATGACCGAGCCGAAGTACTCCTTGAAGATCTCCGGGTGCTCCTGCAGGGCGGTGTCGGTGTCCAGGAACTGGACGCCCTTCTCCTCCAGGTCCTCGCGGATCTTGTGGTAGACGACCTCGGACTCGTACTGGGCGGCGACACCGGCGACCAGGCGCTGCTTCTCCGCCTCCGGGATGCCCAGCTTGTCGTAGGTGTTCTTGATGTCCTCGGGCAGGTCCTCCCAGGTCTGGGCCTGCTCCTCGGTCGAGCGCACGAAGTACTTGATGTTGTCGAAGTCGATGCCCGACAGGTCCGCGCCCCAGTTCGGCATCGGCTTGCGCTCGAACAGCCGCAGCGCCTTGAGCCGCGCCTCGAGCATCCACTCGGGCTCGTTCTTCTTCGCCGAGATCTCGCGGACCACGTCCTCGTCGAGACCGCGGCGCGCGGCCTGCCCGGCGGTGTCGGGGTCGGCCCAGCCGTACTCGTAGTTGCCCAGGGTCGCCAGCGTCTCCTCTTGGCTGAGCTGGCCAGAGTTCGACGCCGTGGTGGGATTGCGCTGCTCGGCAGCGGCAGTCATACGGACTCCCCTCCGTCAGGAATCGGGGCGGTCTGCTGCCCGGTCGCGGACGACCGGTCGCGGGCAGCCGGATCGGTTTCGGCCGGTTCGTCCGCGGGGAGTTCGGACCCCGCGTCCGCGCCGGCCGGTCGCGCGGACCGCGTGAGCGGTACGTGCGTCGTGCAGGCCGCATCGCCGTTGGCGATGGTGGCCAACCGCTGCACGTGGGTGCCGAGGACTTCGGCGAACGCCTCCGTCTCGGCCTCGCACAGCTGCGGGAAGTCCGCAGCCACGTGCGCCACCGGGCAGTGGTGCTGGCAGAGCTGCTCACCAGTGGCGACGCTGCGCGTCGAAGCAGCGTAGCCCTCCCTGGTGAGTGCCCCGGCAAGGACCTCGGCACGCTCCGCCGGGGTCCGGGCCGCGGCCAGCGCCTCCCGGTGGTGGGCGACGAGTGCGGCGATCCGCTGCTCGGCGAACGACCGCACCGCCTGCTCACCGTCGGTCTCGGCGATGAACCGCAGCGCCGCCACGGCCAGGTCGTCGTAGGCGTGCCCGAAGCGGGACCGGCCGACCTCGGTCAGCAGGTACAGCTTCGCGGGCCTGCCCCGGCCCCGGCGCTGCCGCGCCGAGGACTCCCTGGTGTAGGCCTCGCCCTCGGCGACCAGGGCGTCGAGGTGCCTGCGCACCGCGACGGCGCTGATGCCGAGCGCTTCGGCCACCGCGGCTGCGGTGATCGGCCCCCGCTCCAGCAGGAGGCGGGCGACCGAGTGCCGGGTGCCGCCGTCGGCGTGGCCGACCGCACCCGGGGCTGCGGCACCCGAGTCGGGTTTGCCCTTCCCCAAGTCGGGCGGCACAGCCTGGGAAGGCGTTCCGGCGTTTTTCACAACACTGATGTTACCTATTTCCCCGGGCCGGGCATACCGCAGGTCCCGCAGGGTGTCCCGGCTCACATGAGCAGCGCCTTCCGCGAGCGGAACCGCTGATCGCGCGCCGCGGCCCACCGGCCTCGCGTCCCAGCGCACTGCGCCGAACGGCCCCGGCCGGGCAGCGCAGACCACCAGCCGCAGTGGCCCCGACCAGGGCGACCTCTAAGCTTCGGCGACGTGGCGGCAGGCGAGAGCAACGGTGCCGAGGACCCGGGCACCGACCAACGGACGGGCCGGAACGCGACCGCGGGCGCGATCACCGCGGAGACCGCGAGCGGGGCGGGCACCGCGGAATCCGCCGCCGGCGCCTCCACCGTCGCCCCCGACGACCCCGCGCCGCTGAACGCCGACGAGCGCCGCCGGCTCGACCTCGTCCGCCGCTTCGGCACCACCGGCGCGCTGGTGCTCGCCTTCGGCGCCATCGGCGCCGGCGCGGCCCCGGTGAACAACCCGCTGATCGGCGTGCGGCTGCTCGGGCTGCCCGCGCGCATCCCCACCGTGGCGATGGCCTGCGCCTGGCTCGGGATGCTCATGGTCGTCACCGCGTGGCTGTGGCTGGGCAAGCTCGCCTGGCCGCGCAGCCCGCGCATGATCAGCCGCACCCAGCTGGACCGCACCATCGTCATGTGGGGCCTGCCGCTGGCGGTCGCCCCACCGCTGTTCAGCACGGACATGTACACCTACCTCGCGCAGAACGAGGTGGCCGCGCGCGGCATCGACCCCTACAGCCTCGGGCCCGGCAACGCCCTCGGCGTGGACAACCCGCTGGTGGCGAACGTGCCGAACATATGGCGCGACACGCCCTCGCCCTACGGGCCGCTGTTCCTGCTGTTCGGCAAGGAGCTGTCCCGGATCATCGGCGACGACGTCGTGTTCGGCGTGCTGCTGTGGCGCGTGATCATGATCGGCGGGCTGGTGCTGGCGATCTGGGCGATCCCGCGGCTGGCCGCCCGCTGCGGGGTGCACCCGGTGGCCGCGCTGTGGCTGTCGGCGGCCAACCCGATCGTGCTGTTCCACGTGGTCAGCGGGGCGCACAACGAAGCCCTGCTGGTCGGGATCATGCTCGCGGCCATCGAACTCGGCCTGCGGTGGCGCAGCTGGTGGGGGCTGGTCGCGGCCGGGGTGCTGCTGACCATCGGCGGGGCGATCAAACCGCCCGGGTTCATCGCGCTCGGCTTCTTCGGCATCTACCTCGCGCGGCGCCGCGGCGGCCGGTTCCGCGACCTGGTCGTCGTGGCCGCCGGGCTGCTGGCGGTGTTCCTCGCCACCATGACGGTGATCACCATCGCCAGCGGCTGGGGCCTGGGCTGGATCGAGACCTTCGACGTGCCCAACCGGATCAAGACCTGGCTGGCGCCGATGACCGCGTTCGGCATGACCGGCGGCGGGCTCGGCATGGCCCTCGGACTGGGCAACCACACCGACTCGATGCTGGTCATCACCAAGCTGATCGGCTACGCGGTCACCGCCGCGGTGTGCGCCCGGCTGCTGTGGCTGTCGTTCAAGGGCCGGGTCGAGCCGCTGGCCGCGCTGGGCATCACCCTCGGCACGCTCGCGGTGTTCGGGCCGGTGCTGCACCCCTGGTACCTGCTGTGGATGGTCGTGCCGCTGGCGCTGTCGACCAACGACACCCGGTTCCGCATCACCGCCGCCTCGATCTGCGCCGTCGTCGCGCTGCTGGTGCCGCCCACCGGGGCCGCTTTCAACCAGCGCGCGTACCAGATCCCGTTCGCCGTGATCGCCTCGTTGATCGCCTTCGCCCTGCTGCTGTGGCTCATGCGCGGGCGCGTGCCCCGGCTCCTGCCGACCCGGAAGGGAGCGGGCCCGGTCACGTCATAGGCTTGGAGTCCGTGAACGAGCCCGCGAGCAGCACCCGAGCGGAACCAGCGCCGCAGGAGACCCCCGCACTCGAAGTGCGCGGGCTCACCAAGCGGTTCGGCGACACCGTCGCCGTGGCCGGGCTCGACCTGCGGATGCCGCGCGGCGGCGTGCTCGCGCTGCTCGGGCCCAACGGCGCGGGCAAGACCACCACCGTCGAGATCTGCGAGGGCTTCCAGCGCCCCGACGGCGGCACCGTCCAGGTGCTCGGCCTGGACCCCGCCCGCGACGGCGAGCGGCTGCGGCCCCGGATCGGCGTGATGCCGCAGGGCGGCGGCGCCTACCCCGGCGTGCGGGCCGCCGAGATGCTCGAGCTGATCGCCTCCTGCGCCGCCGACCCCATCGACCCCGGCTGGCTGCTGGAGACCCTCGGGCTCAGCAACGCCCGCCGCACCCCCTACAAGCGGCTCTCCGGCGGCCAGCAGCAGCGGCTGTCGCTGGCCTGCGCCCTGGTCGGCCGCCCCGAGCTGGTGTTCCTCGACGAACCCACCGCCGGGCTCGACCCGCAGGCCCGCCGGCTGGTGTGGGACCTGGTCGCCGCGCTGCGCCGGGACGGTGTGGCCGTGCTGCTGACCACGCACCTGATGGAGGAGGCCGAGGCGCTGGCCGACCGGGTGGTGATCGTCGACCGGGGCCGCGCGGTCGCCGACGGCACCCCCGCCGAGCTCACCGCCGACCCCGAGGGCAGGCAGGAGCTGTGGTTCCGCTCCCAGCCCGCCCTCGACCTGGACCTGCTGCGGGCCGCGCTGCCGGAGGACTACGAGGCCACCGAGCAGCGCGCCGGCCAGTACGTCGTGCGCGGCACCATCGACCCCCAGGTCGTGTCCACCGTGACCTCCTGGTGCGCCCGGCACGGCGTGCTCGCCGACGAGCTGCGGGTCAGCCGCCGCAGCCTGGAGGACGTGTTCCTGGACCTCACCGGACGGGAGTTGCGCTCGTGAGCTCCGAAGAAGTCGCGGCCGAAGCCGGCCCCCGGTTCCCCGCAGGCACCTTCCGGCCCGCGCCCGGCCGCGGCCGCGCGCTGCGGATGCTGGCCGCCCAGACCCGGATCGAGGCGCTGCTGATCGTCCGGCACGGCGAGCAGGTGCTGCTCACGCTGATCATCCCGATGGCGCTGCTGATCGGGCTGAGCACGCTGCCGATCGGCTCGGTGCCGGAGCCGCGGGTGGACTCGGTGGCGCCGCGCGTGCTGGCGCTGGCGGTGATGTCCACCGCGTTCACCGGGCAGGCCATCGCGCTCGGCTTCGACCGCCGCTACGGGGTGCTCAAGCGGCTGTCGGCCACGGCGCTGCCGCGCTGGACGCTGATCTCCGGGCGGGTGCTGGCGACGCTGCTGGTGGTGGCGCTGCAGGCGGTGCTGCTCGGGATCACCGCGGTCGCGCTCGGCTGGACGCCGCACGGGATCGGCGTGCTCGGCACGCTGCCGCTGCTGGCGCTGGGCACGCTCGCGTTCGGCGCGGCCGGGGTGCTGGTCGGCGGAGCGTTCCGGGCGGAGATCGTGCTGGCGCTGGCCAACGCGATCTGGTTCGTGCTGCTGCTGGCCGGCGGCCTGGCGCTGCCGCTGAACGACCTGCCCGGGCCGGTCGCCTCGATCGCCGGGGTGCTGCCGTCCGGCGCGCTGGCCACGGCGCTGGCCCGCACCGCGGAGTACGCCGCGCTGCCCGGATGGCAACCGGTGCTGGTGCTGGTGGCCTGGGGCGCGGTCGCCGGGGCGCTGGCCGTGCGGACGACGAAGCTGACCTGAGCCCGGCGGCTACGACGCGTCAGCGGCGCGCGGTGATCAAGCTGACCTGATCGGCGGGCCCACCAGCGGTTACCCGACAGTAGGGTGTCCGCATGACCGCGCCGCACAACGCCGTGACGACCGCTGTGAACGCCGCCGACACCGCGCTGGCCCGCCGCTGCCACCGCGCGCTGGAACCGCTGCACGCCAACATCTACTTCTCCCCCGAGGCCGAGCAGGCCTTCGGCGAACTCGGCCTGGAACCGGCCACCACCCGGTACTTCGCCGGCCGGGCGGCACCGATGGGCGCGGTCGGTGCCGGGGCGGTCGCGGCCGCCTTCTACAACTTCAACCCGGAGCTGGTCGCCAAGAGCCTCCCGCACGCCTGGAGCATCGCCGCACCCGCCGAGGTCGTCGCCGCCCGCTTCGACGCCGCCGACCGCACGCTGCGCCGGCTGCTCGGCCCCGCGGTCACCTCCGAAGAGGTCGGCGAGGCCGCTGCGCTGGCCCGCCGCGCCACCGAGGCCTGCACCCCCGAAGGCCGCCCGCTCTACGCCGGGCACGCCGACCTGGACTGGCCCGAGCAGCCGCACCTGGCCCTGTGGCACGCGGTCACGCTGCTGCGCGAGTACCGCGGCGACGGGCACCTGATGGCGCTGCAGACCGCCGGGCTCAGCGGCCTGCACGCGCTCGTCCTGCAGATCACCAGCGGCGAAGGGCTCTCCGAGCAGTTCGCCAAGGCCAGCCGCGGCTGGTCGGACGGGCAGTGGGGCGACGCGCAGGACGTGCTGCGGGCGCGCAAGCTGCTGGACTCCCGCAACCAGCTCACCGACGAGGCCCGCGAGCTGCGCGAACGCATCGAGCAGCACACCGACGCGCTGGCGATGGCGCCCTGGCGGCACCTCGGCGAGACCGACTCGCTGCGGCTGGCCGAGATCGGCAAGTCGCTGAGCAAGAAGGTCGCGGCCGCGGGCGCCTTCCCCGGGCACGCCTTCGGCTCCCGCCGCTGAGGGCTGCTCGGGTCCTGCGCCACCCGGCGAGCCCGGGAGCGACCTCGCGGCCGGGCGCTCCCGGGCGAGTCCTACCATCTGTAGCGTGCCGACCCACTCGTTCCTGGCCCGGATCGCCCACCCCAGCCACCGAGTCGTGCGCGCCCTCGCGCTCGCGGTGCTGATCACCCAAGCACTGATCTCGGTGACGGGCTCGGTGGTGCGGGTGACCGGCTCCGGGCTCGGCTGCCCCACCTGGCCGCAGTGCTTCCCGGGCAGCATGGTGCCGGTGCACCACCCCGAGGTGGCGACGCTGCACCAGGTGATCGAGTTCGGCAACCGCACGCTGACCGGGCTGGTCGGGTTCGTCGCGCTGGCCTGCCTGCTGGCCGCCTGGCGGGTGCGCCCGCGGCGGCCGCGGCTGATCCGGCTCGCGCTGATCATGCCGCTGGGCGTGGTGGCCCAGGCGGTGATCGGCGGCATCACGGTGCTGGTGGACCTGAGCTGGTGGAGCGTGTCGATCCACTTCATGGCCTCGGCGGTGCTGATCTGGCTGGCCGCGCACCTGTTCAAGGCCGCGGGCGAGGGCGACCGCGAGCCGGTGCAGCTGCTGCCCGCCCGGATGCGGCGGCTGCTGGTGGGGCTGACCGCGATCACCTTCGGGATGCTGCTGGCGGGCACGATGGTCACCGCCGCCGGGCCGCACGCCGGGGACGCGGCCACGCCGCGGCTGGTGGTGCCGGTGCCGACGCTGGTCGAGGTGCACGGGCTGCTGGTGATGGCCTACGTGCTGGTGCTGGCGGTGTTCGGCGTGTGGCTGCGCGGCACCCGGCCGACGAAGGCCCTGCTGCGCTGCTACTTCGCGGCGTGCGCGCTGGTGCTGGCGCAGGGCGCGCTGGGTTCGGCGCAGTACGCGCTGGGGGTGCCGGAGCTGCTGGTCGTGCTGCACGTGCTCGGCGCGACGCTGGTCATCACGATCACGGCGCTGCTGTGGGGCGAGTCCCGCTACCGCGGGCCGATCCCGGCCGCGCCGGAGCAGCCGGCCGGCGAGCGCGTCGCCGCGTGAGCGCTCGCTGCTGAGGGCTCGGCCCTCGCGCGTGAACGTCCCCGGCGGCCATTCCGGCCGCTTCAGAACTTCAGCGCCGTGCGGCTCTCCCGCTCCCAGCGCTGCCACAGCTCGGGCATCTGCCCGGCCAGCCACTTGTAGAACTCGTGCACGGTGCGCAGCCGCCGCGCCCGCTCCCCCTGGCCGCTGAACATCCGCAGCCCGGCCTCGGTGAGCTCCTCCAGCGCGGTCACCTGCTCCATGCGGTGCCGCACCAGCTCCGGCCAGCGGTCCTCCTCGACCCGGTAGAGCGCGGCCTCCCGGCCCTGCCGGGTCGTCTTGGAGATCACCCCGAGCCGCAGCAGCAGCCGCACGTTGGTGCTGATCGAGCCGGTGCTGGCGTTCAGGCCGTGGGACAGCTCGGCGGCGGTGCGCTCCGGCGGGTCGCAGATCAGCAGGAAGGCCAGGATGCGCCCGGCGATCAGCGGCATGCCCTCGCTGGATTCGAAGTGCGCGGCCATCTGCTCGATCCACTCGGACATCGCGGGCCGATCGGTGCGCTGGGCGTACTCGGTCACTCCTGGCCTCCGGGCAGATCAACTTCAAGCGCCGCTGAAAACATAGACCTGCCAGACCGTGATGTCACTTCGACACGCCACCCCGGGCGGGCGACCCGCGCGCAGAGCTCAGCGCAGCGCGGCGCGCACCGCGGAGGCGAACCGCAGCGGAGCGGCCGCGTCGGCGTGCCCGAAGCCCAGCGACGGCTCGGTGACCTCCAGCTCCAGCACCAGCGCGGCCCCGTCGTCGCGGCGCACCAGATCGACCCGCGCGTACAGCAGGTCCGCCCGCCGCAACCCGTGCACCGCGGCCGCCGCGTCCATCGCGTCCTCCGCGGCGCGGCGCAGCCCGGCGTCCGGCACGACCTGCCGCCGCTCCCCCGCACCCAGCTCGCCGGGCTCGGCGCGCAGCATCGGGCCCTTGACGAAGGCGTGCGAGAAGACCCCGCCGAGGAACACCAGCGCCGTCTCCCCTTCCCGGTCGACGAAGCGCTGGTAGGGCTGCACGAGCACGACCTGGCCCTCGGCGTGCAGATCCGCGAGGTGCTCCGCGGCCCGCTCCAGCTCGTCGGGGGCGAACCGCGCGGCCCCGCGCGAGCCCGCCCCGACCGAGGGCTTGAGCACGAACTCCCGGCCCGGCCAGTCGGCCAGCTCCGCCGCGGTCAGCGGCTGCCCCGGCTTGAGCAGCCCGGTCGGCACCACCTCGACGCCGTGCGCGGCCAGCTCGGCCAGGTAGGTCTTGTCGGTGTTCCAGCGCGCCACCGGCGCCGGATTGGCCAGGGCGGGCACCGAACCGGACCAGTCGAGGAACTCCTCCCGCCGCTGCGGGTAGTCCCAGGTGCTGCGCAGCACCACGAGATCAGCGCGGTCGAACCCGGCGGCCGGGTCGTCCCACACCGCCCAGTCCGCGCGCACCCCGACCTGCTGCAGCGCCTCGACGAGCGGGGCGTCGTCGGCCGCGGAGGCGGACGGGTTCGCGCTGGTGGCCAGCAGGACCCGAGGGCTCACCGGGCGCGCGGGCCGGCCATCTTGCGCCGGTGCTCCGGGCCGATCTGCAGCGCGGCGGTGGTGTCCCCGCCCCACTCGGAGGCGGTCAGGCCCGCGGCCTCCACCACGGCGTTGGCGGTGTCGACGTCCGGGACCAGCACGTCGCCGAGCGAACCGTCCTCGCCGATCAGCACGATGCGGGTGCCGGCGTTGCCGATGTGCTCGACCACGGCGCGCGCGGAACCGCCGTGCTCCTCGGCGAAGCGCTGGGCGGTGGCCACGGCCTTCGGAGGGGCGGTGGTGGTCTGCTCGGCGTCGTTGTCGGCTGCCATGCCGGAGATCCTAGACAACGGCGGCCGCCCAGCGGGCGAACCGTTACCCACACCACCACCGCGAGCGCGATCCGGCACAGTGGACGGTGAGCGATCAGATCAGGAGGCACACATGCGCGCGATCCGGGTGAAGTCCCACGGCGGGCCGGACGTTCTGGAGGCCACCGAGCTCGACGATCCGGCACCCGGCCCGGGCGAGCTGCTGGTCCAGGTGGCCGCGGCCGGGGTCAACTTCATCGACACCTACCAGCGCAGCGGCGTCTACTCGATGCAGCTGCCGTTCACGCCCGGCTCGGAGGGCGCGGGCATGGTGCTCGACGTCGGCGCGGACGTCAGCGGGTTCGCCGCCGGGGACCGCATCGCCTGGGCCACAGCTCCCGGCAGCTACGCGGAGAAGACCGTGGTGCGCGCCGACCAGGCGCTGCGGATCCCGGAGGGCGTGGACGAGCGGACCGCGGCGGCCGCGGCGCTGCAGGGCATGACCGCGCACTACCTCGTCGCCTCGACCTACGCGGTGCGGGAGGGCGACACCGCGCTGGTGCACGCGGCGGCCGGCGGCATGGGGCTGCTGCTCACCCAGCTGATCAAGGCCCGCGGCGGGCGGGTGCTGGGCACCGTGTCCACCGACGAGAAGGAGCGGCTGGCCCGCTCGGCCGGCGCGGACGAGATCATCCGCTACACCGTCGACGACGTCGCCGACAGCGTCCGCGCGCTCACCGACGGGCGGGGCGTGGACGTGGTCTACGACGGCGTCGGCAAGGACACCTTCGACGCGAGCCTGGCCAGCCTGCGGCCGCGCGGGACGCTGGCGCTGTTCGGCGCGGCCAGCGGGCCGGTGCCGCCGGTGGACCCGCAGCGGTTGAACTCGGCCGGGTCGGTGTTCCTGACCAGGCCGACGCTGGCGCACCACCTGCTGGACCGGGCGGAGCTGGACTGGCGGGCCGGGGAGATCTACGGCGCGGTCGCCGCCGGCGAGCTGGACGTGCGGATCGGGGCGACCTACCCGCTCGCCGACGCCGCCCGCGCGCACGAGGACCTGGAGGGCCGGCGCACGACCGGCAAGCTCCTGCTGCTGCCGTGAGCCGGGGCCGGCGGCTTCCCGGGAGCGCCCGGGAAGCCGCCGGTCTCACGCCGAATCCGAGCCGACCTTGTTGCGCAGCCGCAGCCCGAACCCGCCGACGGCCAGCAGCACCACGCCCACCAGCAGCACGATCAGCGGCCCGCCCAGCGCCCCGCCGGTCCAGTCGTACACCGCCTCCGGCACCGAGACCGTCACGCCGAGCACGCCGAACACCAGCAGCACCGTCGAGCGCAGCCGCAGGAACGCCGCGAAGCACAGCACCGCGAGCACGAAGGTGGTGCCGTAGCTGACCGCCTGCTCGGCGCCGATCGTCCACTGCGCACCGGACAGCGCCGTCGCCGCCGCGATGCCCAGCCCGACCTCGCGCCGCACCCGTCCGGCCCGGCCACCGCCCGGCCGCTGCAGCACGCCGCCGACGGCCAGCGCCGCCCACACCGCGCCGAGCGCGATCAGCACCACCATCTGCGGCAGCGAGGAGTCGTTGCCCCACCCGTCGACCGCGGACAGCGCGCACCAGTAGGCGAACGCGCCGGTCGCCAGCAGCCCCGGAACCGAGGGCAGCGCAACGTACCCGGCCGCCGCCAGCGCCGTCCCGGCGGCGGTCGCCACCAGCGGAACGTCCAGCTGCGGCGCGTCCTCCAGCCCGCTGCCCACCGCCATCGCGGCGATCCCGGCGGCGAGCGCGAACAGCACGGCCACGATCCGGCTGCGGCGGCTCGGCGCGGCCCCGGCCAGCTCGCGCACCGCGCGCGGCCCGCCCGCGATGGCGATCCCGGCGCCCGCCAGCACCGCGGCCGCGGCTGCGAGCAGGCCGACGCGGGCGGCGCGGGACAGGTCCTCCCAGGACATGCCGACCAGCAGGGCGGCGCCGCCGAGCACCAGCGCGCCACCGGCGTAGCCGAGGACCTCCCACAGCCCGCCGGCGCGCGGCGCCGCCGGCTCGGCGGCCAGTTCCGCCGCGACCTCGCCGGCCTGCTCGGTGGTCAGCGTGCCGCGTTCCACCAGCCGTTCCAGCGCCCGCCGCTGCTGGGCGGGCAGCTCGCCGCTCATCGACACCTCCGGTCCGCTCCTGCCCCGGAGACGATCTCCGGGTCCGGCCGCACGGTACGCGGTCCGCCGTCCGCGACACCGGGCTTTCCGCAGGACGGAGCCGGGCGGGTACCGGGTTGGATCAGAACGAGGGCCAACCGAGCACCGGCAGCCCGAGCGCGGCGTCCACGGCCAGCGCCACGCACACGATCATCAAATAGGTGTTGGACATGTGGAACAGCCGCATCGGCTTGGCCGGCACCCCGCGCTTGGTCGCCGCGTGCAGCCGGTGCGCCAGCCACAGGAACCAGGCCCCGCTGAGCACCGCGAACGACGCGTACAGCCAGCCGGCCGCGGGCACCAGCAGCAGCGTCCACACCACCATCAGCCAGCTGTAGGCCACGATCTGCCGGGACACGTAGGCGGGCTCGGCCACCACCGGCAGCATCGGCACCCCGGCCCGCTCGTAGTCGGCCTTGTACTTCATCGCCAGCGCCCAGGTGTGCGGCGGCGTCCAGAAGAAGACGATTCCGAACATCACCAGCGCGGGCCAGTCCACCCGCCCGGTCACCGCGGCCCACCCGATCACCACGGGCATGCACCCGGCCGCACCGCCCCAGACGATGTTCTGCGCCGTGCGCCGCTTGAGCACCAGCGTGTAGACGAAGACGTAGAACAGGATCGTGCCCACGGCCAGCGCCGCGGCCAGCAGGTTCGCGGTGGCCCACAGGAACGCGAACGAGCCCAGCCCGAGCACGATCCCGAACACCAGCGCGTGCCGGTCGGAGACGGTGTGCCGCACCAGCGGCCGCGCGCGGGTGCGCTGCATGACCTGGTCGATGTCGGCGTCGGCGACGCAGTTGAGCGCGTTCGCGCTGCCGGCGGCCATCGTGCCGCCGACCAGGGTGCACAGCACCAGCCACGGCGACGGGATGCCGCGGGCGGCCAGCAGCATCGCGGGGATCGTGGTCACCAGCAGCAGTTCGATCACCCGCGGCTTGAGCAGCCCGGTGTAGGCCTTGAGCAGCTCGCCGGGGCGCCGGGCGCGGCGGGCCTGCTCGACCGCGGCGGTCACGAGGCGGCGCCGGTGCTCGCCGCGGCGCGACCGCGGGCGGAGGGGGTTCCCGAGGCTGGAAGCTCCGCAGGCATGGGACTCCTCTGTCAGTTCGGGTGACCGGCGGCCGACGGGTCCGAATAGTAGGCGCGCTACACCCGGCACCCGCCGCAGGGTCCGCCACGCCGTAGCCCGGATGTGCGAGTTCAACTCCGTGCGGTGCGGGTATCGTGGCGGAGGGTCTCCGGAACCACCGCGCCCGGTCCCGGCCGGCGCCGGCGGCGCGGCCGCACCGGCCCCGTCCGGAGGTCCGTCCACATCGCACAACCGACCCGCGCACCGCACCGGGGAACACCCCGCCGCGGCCGGCCGGCGGCCGGGAGCACCGGCACTGCGATCACGGCCCGTGATCCGCTGATCGCGGAGCCTGCACCGCACCGCCCCCGCACTCCCGCCGAACCGCGGTGACCTGCGAAAACCCGGGCGCGCGGCACGGGTCGAACCGGCCGCAGGCGAGCCTCGGGGCCCGCTCGGCGAACCGGTGATCCTCCCACCGCGGTGGGAGACGGCATCAATTCAGACGGGCCGCCGCGTGCCCAGCCGGGCACGACTAGGCTGACCCGCTGGACGAGGGATAACTGCGGTCCGAATCGGGTCCGGGTCAGCGGGGGACGCGCCCGGGACCGCGCCAGGACCGCTTCGAGGGAAACTGGAGCTGCGTCCGTGTCCGTCACCGACGATCTTGCCCGCTTGACCACCAAGCGACTGCCCGCAGACTGGACCGAGTTGGACCAGCGCGCCGTGGACACGGTCCGGGTGCTGGCCGCCGACGCGGTCGAGAAGTGCGGCAGTGGGCACCCAGGCACCGCCATGAGCCTGGCCCCCGCCGCGTACGCGCTGTTCCAGCGGGTCATGCGGCACGACCCCACCGACCCCGACTGGATCGGGCGCGACCGCTTCGTGCTCTCGGCCGGGCATTCGAGCCTCACGCTGTACCTGCAGCTGTTCCTGTCCGGCTACGGCCTGGAGCTGGACGACATCAAGGCGCTGCGCACGTGGGACTCCAAGACCCCGGGCCACCCGGAGTACTGGCACACCCCGGGCATCGAGACCACCACCGGCCCGCTCGGCCAGGGCCTGGCCACCGCGGTCGGCATGGCCATCGCCGCCCGCCGCGAGCGCGGCCTGCTGGACCCGGAGTCGGCTCCGGGGCAGAGCCCGTTCGACCACCAGATCTACGTGATCGCCTCCGACGGGGACATCGAGGAGGGCGTCACCTCCGAGGCCTCCTCGCTGGCCGGCACGCAGCAGCTGGGCAACCTCACGGTGATCTACGACGCCAACGAGATCTCCATCGAGGACGACACCCACATCGCGCTGTCCGAGGACACCGCCAAGCGCTACGAGGCCTACGGCTGGCACGTGGTCACCGTCGACGGCGGTGAGGACGTCTCCAGCCTGCTCGACGCGCTGGACGCGGCGAAGGGCAAGCCGGACCAGCCGACGCTGATCGTGCTGCGCACCGTGATCGGCTACCCGGCGCCGAACAAGATGAACACCGGCAAGGCGCACGGCGCCGCGCTGGGCGGCGACGAGGTCGCCGAGATCAAGAAGGCGCTGGGCTTCGACCCGGAGCAGAGCTTCGAGATCTCCGACGAGGTGCTCGCGCACGCCCGCAAGGTCCTCGACCGCGGCAAGGCCGCGCACGCGAAGTGGCAGGAGTCCTACGACGCCTGGGCCGCCGAGCACCCGGACCGCAAGCAGCTGCTGGAGCGGATGCGGGTCCGCGAGCTGCCGCAGGGCTGGCACGAGAAGCTGCCGACCTGGGAGCCGGACGCCAAGGGCATCGCCACCCGCAAGGCCTCCGGTGAGGTGCTGTCCGCGCTGGCCGACGTGCTGCCGGAGCTGTGGGGCGGCTCGGCCGACCTGGCCGAGAGCAACAACACCACGATGAAGGGCGTCGACTCGTTCGGCCCCGAGCACATCTCCACCGGGATGTGGCCGGCCCAGCCCTACGGCCGCACGCTGCACTTCGGCGTCCGCGAGCACGCGATGGGCGCGATCCTCAACGGCATCGCGCTGCACGGCGGCACCCGCCCGTACGGCGGCACCTTCCTGATCTTCAGCGACTACATGCGCCCGGCGGTGCGGCTGGCCGCGCTGATGAAGGCGCCGGTCGTCTACGTGTGGACGCACGACTCGATCGGCCTGGGCGAGGACGGCCCGACGCACCAGCCGATCGAGCAGCTGGCCTCGCTGCGGGCCATCCCGGGCCTGTCGGTGGTGCGCCCGGCCGACGCCAACGAGACCGCCTACGCCTGGAAGGCCGTGCTGGAGGACACCTCCGCGCCGGCCGGTCTGGCGCTGACCCGCCAGGGCGTGCCGACCCTGGAGGGCACCGACGCCGAGGGCGTGGCCAAGGGCGGCTACGTGCTGGCCGAGGCCTCCAGCGGCGAGCCGGAGCTGGTGATCATCGCCACTGGTTCGGAGGTGCAGCTGGCGGTCGAGGCCAGGAAGATCCTCGAGGACGAGGGCGTTGCCACTCGTGTGGTGTCGATGCCGTGCGTCGAGTGGTTCGACCGGCAGGACGCGGCCTACCGCGAGCAGGTCCTGCCCGCGTCGGTCAAGGCCCGCGTGTCCGTCGAGGCCGGCATCGCCCAGCCCTGGTACCGGTTCGTCCGGGACAGCGGCGAGATCGTCTCGATCGAGCACTTCGGCGCCTCGGCGGACTACAAGACCCTGTTCGAGAAGTTCGGCTTCACCACCCAGGCGGTCGTCGACGCCGCCCGGCGGAGCCTGCAGAACGCGCGCTCCCACGCGTGAGCGGAGGTATCACCGTGACCGACAACCAGAACCTCACCGCGCTCAGCGAGGCCGGCGTGTCGATCTGGCTGGACGACCTGTCCCGCCAGCGCATCACGTCCGGCAACCTGGCCGAGCTGATCAACGACTACGCGGTCGTGGGCGTGACCAGCAACCCCACGATCTTCGCGAAGGCGCTGTCCAACGCCGCGGACTACAACGACCAGATCCGCGAGCTGGCCGCCCGCGGCGCCAGCGTGGACGACGCCGTGCGCGAGCTGACCACCAAGGACGTGCGGGACGCCGCCGACGTGTTCCGCAACGTCTACGAGGCCGGTGACGACGGCCGGGTCTCCCTGGAGGTCGACCCGCGGCTGGCGCACGACACCGAGCGCACCGTCGCCGAGGCGCTGGACCTGTGGAAGGCCGTGGACCGGCCGAACCTCATGGTCAAGATCCCGGCGACCGTCGAGGGCCTGCCCGCGATCACCCGCGCGCTGGCCGAGGGCGTCAGCGTCAACGTCACGCTGATCTTCTCGGTGGAGCGCTACCGGGACGTGATGGACGCCTACCTGTCCGGCCTGGAGCAGGCCAAGGCCAACGGCCACGACCTGTCCACGATCGCCTCCGTCGCCTCGTTCTTCGTGTCCCGCGTGGACACCGAGATCGACAAGCGGCTGGAGAAGGTCGAGGGCGGCGCGGACCTGGCCGGCAAGGCCGCCATCGCCAACGCCCGGCTGGCCTACGCCGCCTACGAGGAGGTCTTCGCCTCCGACCGGTTCCAGGCGCTGGCCGCCGCGGGCGCCAAGCCGCAGCGCCCGCTGTGGGCCTCCACCGGCGTGAAGGACCCGGCGATGTCGGACACCCGCTACGTCGACGAGCTGGTCGCGCCGAACACGGTCAACACCATGCCGGAGGCGACCCTGTTCGCCACCGCCGACCACGCGCGGGTCACCGGCGACACCGTCCGCGGGACCGCGGAGGCCTCGCAGCAGGTGTTCGACCAGCTGTCGGCGGCCGGCATCGACCTCGACGACGTGTTCGCGGTGCTGGAGCGCGAGGGCGTCGAGAAGTTCGAGAAGTCCTGGGAGGAGCTGCTCGACTCCGTGCGCGAGCAGCTCGAGCAGGCCAAGCGGTAACGCCTGCGCCGCCGCGGGCGGCCGTGCCCGGCGCGGGGCGCGCGGAACTGCGATCCGGTTCCGCGCGCCCCGGCCCGCCGGGCGAGGTGGTCGGCGACGATGGGCGCGGACCACAGGACGTCGCACCGCCGCCCGCGGCCCGCTCCGGTGCGCCCGCGCGCCCCGCCGTCCCTGTCGTCGTCGAACCGCCCAAGCATCGAGAGCACAAGGAAGCAGATGGCAACCGAAACTTCAGTCGAGATCGCAGACGAGGGGCTGGCGGGCGAGGCTCGGCCGCTGGTCGAGCAGCTCACCGCCGACGCGGTTGCGAGCAAGCTCGCGGCGGGCGACGCCACGCTCTGGGGCCCGGAGGCCGAGAGCGAGGCGTCGATCCGGCTGTCCTGGACGACGCTGGACGAGTCCTCCCGGCCGCTGATCTCCGAGATCGAATCGCTGCGCGCCGAGCTGCAGGCCGAGGGCCTGGACCGGATCGTGCTGGCCGGCATGGGCGGCTCCTCGCTGGCGCCCGAGGTGATCACCGCGACCGCCGGGGTGCGGCTGACCGTGCTGGACACCACCGACCCGGCGCAGGTCGCCGACGCGCTGTCCGGGGACCTGGACCGGACCGTGCTGGTGGTCTCGTCGAAGTCCGGCACCACCGTCGAGACCGACAGCCACCGCCGGATCTTCGAGGCCGCTTTTTCCGCGAACGGAATCGATCCGGCTACGCGCATCGTCGTGGTCACCGACCCGGAGTCACCGATGGAGGCCGCCGCGCACGCGGCCGGGTACCGCCGGGTGTTCACCGCTGACCCGCACGTGGGCGGGCGCTACTCCGCGCTGACCGCGTTCGGGCTGGTCCCGGCCGGGCTCGCGGGCGCCGACATCGCCGGCCTGCTGGACGCCGCCGGGGCCGCGTTCGAGCAGGTGAGCCTGGACAGCGCGGACAACCCGGCGATCAAGCTCGCCGCGGCCTGGGGCGCGGCGCACCGCCGCGGCGCGGAGAAGGTCGTGCTCGCCGACGCCGAGTCCGGCATCCCCGGCTTCGGCGACTGGGCCGAGCAGCTCATCGCCGAGTCCACCGGCAAGCAGGGCACCGGCCTGCTGCCGGTCGTGGTGGAGAACCCGCAGGCCCCCGGCTTCGCCGACGCGGGCTCGGACGCCACCACCGTCGCCGTCGGCGGCCACGTGGACGGCGCCCAGCTGGTCACCGGCGGCTCGCTCGGCGGGCAGTTCCTGCTGTGGGAGTTCGCCACCGCGATGGTCGGCCGGCTGCTGGGCATCAACCCGTTCGACCAGCCCGACGTGGAGGCCGCGAAGCAGGCCGCGCGGGCGCTGCTGGACGGCCCCGCCGGCGGCCCGGCGGCGACCCCGGCGCTGGTCGACGGCTCGATCGAGGTGCACGCCGAGGGCGACTGGCTCACCGCCGGCGTCGGCACCGTCTCCGAGGCGCTGCGCGCGTTCGTGAAGGCCGCGCCGGCCGGCGGCTACCTGGCCGTGCAGGCCTACCTGGACCGGCTCGACGACGCCTCCGCCGCGCTGCTGCGCCCGGAGCTGGCCCGCCGCACCGGCCTGCAGACCACCTTCGGCTGGGGCCCGCGGTTCCTGCACTCCACCGGCCAGTACCACAAGGGCGGCCACCAGAACGGCGCGTTCCTGCAGATCACCGCGGACAGCGAGGACGACCTGGACGTGCCGGACCGGCCGTACTCGCTGGCCGGGCTGCAGCGCGCCCAGGCGCTCGGCGACGGCCAGGTGCTGGTCAAGCACAGCCGCCCGGTGCTGCGGCTGCACCTGACCGACCGGGCCGCCGGCCTGGTGGAACTGGTCAAGGCCGTCCAGGACCTGCACGACGAGAGGGGTGCGCAGTGACGTCCCGAGAAGCAGTGACGTCCCGGGAACAGGCCGCGAGCTCCCGGGAACTGCCCGCGAACCCGCTGCGCGACCCGCGGGACAAGCGGCTGCCGCGCATCGCGGGACCGTCCGGGCTGACGATCTTCGGCGTGACCGGGGACCTGTCCCGCAAGAAGCTGATGCCGGCGATCTACGACCTGGCCAACCGCGGGCTGCTGCCGCCCGGCTTCGCGCTGACCGGCTTCGCCCGCCGGGACTGGGAGAACCAGGACTTCATGCAGGTCGTCTACGAGGCGGTCAAGGAGCACGCGCGCACGCCGTTCCACCAGAGCGTCTGGGACCGGCTGGCCGAGGGCATCCGCTTCGTGCCCGGCTCGTTCGACGACCCGGCCGCGTTCGACCAGCTCGCCGAGACGGTCAAGAAGCTGGACAAGGAGCGCGGCACCGGCGGCAACCACGCCTTCTACCTGTCGGTGCCGCCGTCGGCGTTCCCGACGGTGCTGACCCAGCTGTCCCGCTCCGGGCTGACCGACCAGAACCCGGACCAGTGGCGCCGGGTCGTCATCGAGAAGCCGTTCGGGCACGACCTGGAGTCGGCGCGCGAGCTGAACAACATCGTCAACGAGGTCTTCCCCGAGGACTCGGTGTTCCGCATCGACCACTACCTCGGCAAGGAGACGGTGCAGAACATCCTGGCGCTGCGCTTCGCGAACCAGCTGTTCGAGCCGATCTGGAACGCGCACTACGTCGACCACGTGCAGATCACGATGGCCGAGGACATCGGCCTCGGCGGGCGCGCGGGCTACTACGACGGCATCGGCGCGGCCCGGGACGTGATCCAGAACCACCTGCTGCAGCTGATGGCGCTGACCGCGATGGAGGAGCCGGTCAGCTTCTCCCCGCAGGACCTGCGCGCGGAGAAGCTGAAGGTGCTGTCGGCGACCAAGCCGGTCGGCCCGTTCGCCGAGACCACCGCCCGCGGGCAGTACGCCGGCGGCTGGCAGGGCGGCTCGCTGGTGCCGGGCCTGCACGAGGAGGGCGGCTTCGCCTCCGACTCCACCACCGAGACCTTCGCAGCGATCACCCTCGAGGTGCAGCGCCGCCGCTGGGCCGGGGTGCCGTTCTACCTGCGCACCGGCAAGCGGCTGGGCCGCCGCGTCACCGAGATCGCGGTGGTGTTCAAGCGGGCGCCGCACCTGCCGTTCGACGACACCATGACCGAGGAGCTCGGGGAGAACGCCCTGGTCATCCGGGTGCAGCCGGACGAGGGCGTGACCATGCGCTTCGGGTCGAAGGTGCCGGGCACCTCGATGGAGGTGCGGGACGTGACGATGGACTTCGGCTACGGCCACGCGTTCACCGAGTCGTCCCCGGAGGCCTACGAGCGGCTGATCCTGGACGTGCTGCTCGGCGAGCCGTCGCTGTTCCCGGTCAACGCCGAGGTCGAGCAGTCCTGGAAGATCCTCGACCCGGTGCTGGAGTACTGGGCGGCGCACGGAGCGCCGGAAGAATACAAGGCCGGCACCTGGGGACCGTCCTCCGCGGACGCCATGCTGGCCCGGACCGGACGTGCCTGGAGGCGACCGTGATCATCGACCTGCCCTCCACGACGACCTCGCAGGTCAACAAGAAGATGGTCGAGCTGCGCGAGACCGGTGGTGCGGTCGCGCTCGGCCGGGTGCTGACCCTGGTCATCGTCACCGAGGACAGCAGCGCCACCGAGCAGGCCATCCAGGCCGCCAACGACGCCAGCCGGGAGCACCCGGCGCGGGTGATCGTGGTGGCCCGCGGGGCGCGGGATGCCGCGCCCCGGCTGGACGCGCAGATCCGCATCGGCGGTGACGCCGGTGCCTCGGAGGTCGTGGTGCTGCGCCTGTACGGGGAGCTGGCCGACGAGGGCGCCGGCTCGGTCGTGCCGCTGCTGCTGCCGGACGCGCCGGTGGTGGCCTGGTGGCCGGGCGACGCCCCGGAGGTCCCGGCCGAGGACCCGATCGGGCGGCTGTCGCACCGCCGCATCACCGACGCGGCCGCGCACGAGGACCCGATCGCCGCGCTGCGGTCGCGCGTCGACTCCTACGTGGAGGGCGACACCGACCTGGCGTGGACCCGGCTGACCTCGTGGCGGGCGATGCTGGCCTCCGCGCTGGACCTGCCGCCGTACGAGGCGATCACCGGCGCGACGGTCGTGGGTGCCGCGGACTCCCCGTCGACCGACCTGCTTGCCGGCTGGTTGGCCGCCTACCTGCGGGTTCCGGTGCAGCGGGTGGAGCACCCGCGCGGCCCGGGCATCGTCTCGGCCGAGCTGCGCCGCCCGCCCGGCTCGATCCGCATCGACCGGCCGGACGGCAAGGTGGGCACGCTGACCCAGCCCGGCCAGCCGGACCGGCGGATCGCGCTGCAGCGCCGCGAGGTGCGCGACTGCCTGGCCGAAGAGCTGCGGCGGCTCGACCCGGACGAGATCTACGAGGTGACCCTGGGGTCGCTCGGCGAGATCCGCCGCGGCCCCGAGGAGGAAGCCGACCGGCAGGAACCCGCGGCGGACGGCGACTCCGCCGCGGCCGAGGAGCCCGCGAACGCGGTGGAAGGCAGCGCATGACCCGGCAACAGGTCGTCGTGCACGACGACGGCGACGTACTGGCCGCCGCGGCCGCGGCCCGGCTGATCACGGCGGTCGTGGACGCCCAGCAGGCCCGCGGCACCGCCTCGGTGGTGCTCACCGGCGGCCGCACCGGCATCGGTGTGCTGGAGCAGGTCCGGGCCTCGGCGGCGCGGGACGCGGTGGACTGGTCGCGCGTCGACTTCTTCTGGGGCGACGAGCGCTTCCTGCCCGACGGCGACCCGGAGCGCAACGAGACCCAGGCGCGCAAGGCGCTGCTGGAGCACGTCGCCGTGGACCCGGCGCGGGTGCACCCGATGGCGCCGTCCGGCGGCGAGTTCGGCGAGGACGCGGACGCGGCGGCCGCCGCCTACGCGGAGCTGCTGAGCTCGCTGGCCGGCGAGCGGGCGGAGTTCCCGGTGCCGCGGTTCGACGTGCTGCTGCTCGGGGTCGGCGAGGAGGGCCACACCGCCTCGCTGTTCCCGGACACCCCGTACGTGCGGGAGCAGGGGCGCTCGGTCGTCGGCGTGCACGACTGCCCGAAGCCGCCGCCGACGCGGATCTCGCTGACGCTGCCGGCGATCCGCTCGGCCGCCGAGGTGTGGCTGATGACCACGGGCGGGGCGAAGGCCGAGCCGGTGGCCGCCGCGCTCGGCGGGGCCGAGCCGGTGGACATCCCGGCCGCGGGTGCGCAGGGCCGCGAGCGGACCCTGTGGCTGCTCGACGGAGCCGCTGCCGCGCAGGCGCGCTGACCCGCGCGATCTCCCGACAGGGCCGTCCGCTCCACGAGCGGGCGGCCCTTCGTCGTTCCTGCAGCCCGGAGTGGACCTCTCGTTTCGCTCCGGATTGGCTATTCAGGGGGTCCACTGAGCGGGCGGAGCATGGTGGCCATGAGCGAGACCTCCGCCCCGCCGCTGTCGTCGACCCCGCGAACTCGGCTCAACCGGGCCAAGAACCGCGCCGGCACCGACCGCGTGCAGCTGCACCGGATCCTCGACGAGGCGCTGGTGTGCCACCTCGGCCTGGTGCTCGACGGTCGCCCGGTGGTGCTGCCGACCGGCATGGGCCGCGACGGCGAGACGCTGTACCTGCACGGCTCCAGCGGCGCGAGCAGCCTGCTGGCGGCCGGCGCCGGAGCGGAGGTGTGCGTGACCGCGACCCTGCTGGACGAGGTCGTCTACGCGCGGTCGCTGCAGCACCACTCGATGAACTACCGCAGCGCCGTGATCTACGGCCGGGCGCGGGCGGTGACCGGGCGGGACGCGAAGCTGCACGGCCTGCGGGTGCTCACCGAGCACCTCTCCCCCGGCTCCTGGGACCACGCCCGCGGCCCGAGCGCCAAGGAGCTCGCCGGGGTCGCGGTGCTCGCGCTGCCGCTCGACGAGGCGTCGGTGAAGACCCGCACCGGCCCGCCCGCCGACGACCCCGCCGACGTGGCCGAACAGCCCGCCTGGGCCGGTCGCCTGCCGCTGCGCCGCAGCTGGGGCGAGCCGGTCCCCGCGCCCGACCTGGCACCGGGCACTCCGGTCCCGGAGCACGTCCGGCGACGGGTGCGCTAGGGGCTCAGACGCGGCGCAGCCAGGACTCGAAGTTCCGGTGCTGCAACGCGTACCGGCACCGCAGCAGCCGCCACTGCCCGTACCGCGTGTACTCCGCCCCCACCCCGCGGGCGCCCACCAGCAGCGCCCACGAGCCGACCGCGAGGTCGTCGGCGATGGCGTTGAGCCGGTAGCGGGCCAGCCGCTGCTCGTCCGGCCGCCCGTCGATCTGCTCCCCGGCGCGCCGCCACTCGTCGTCGAGCTGGCAGGTCTCCACCAGCATCGCCGCGATGTCGTGGTGCGGATCGGCGTTGCCGGCGAAGTCGAAGTCGACCAGCCGCACCTGCCCGCCCGGCCCGAGCATGATGTTCGACGGGCTCCCGTCGCGGTGGCACGGCCGCGCGTCCCGGCCCGCAGCGCGCAGCGCCGCCCCGGCCTTGCGCACCCGCTCCCGCATCCAGGTGTAGTCGACCGGCAGCTCGGCCCCGGCCGCGGCCGCGAGCTGCGACCACTGCTCGACGTCGTCGAACACGTCCCGGTCCACCGGCATCGACGGCCCGGCGTGCAGCGCCCGCTTGGCCTGCACCGCCGAGCGCAGCACCTCGGCGTCGCGGAGCTGGTGCGGCTGCAGCGGGTGGAAGCTGTCCGGCAGCCGCTCGTGCACGATCGCCCCGGCCTCCGGCCCGGCGCCGAGGACCGCGGGCGCGACCCCCGCGGAGTGCGCGACCGCGGCCGCCTTCGCCACCAGCCCGGTGTCGATCAGGTCCACCAGCGCGTCCAGCAGCACGGTCAGGAACCCCGGTCTGGCCCCGCGCACGAACACGCAGTCGTGCTCGGCGGCCCGGCGGGTGTGCCCGACCAGCGGTTCCACCGCCCGTTCGCAGGTGACGTCCTGCTGCCCGTACACGGCTCGCACCGCCCGCTGCACCCGCAGGTCCCGGGGGTTCGGCGGCTGCTGAACTGCGCTCATCCGGCCACGCTTCCCACCCCTCGGACGGTAGGAGCGGCAGTGGCCGAACCGGCTACAGCGATGTTTCCGCCCGGTTAGCAGCTGGGCGGGTCGTTTCCCGGGCGTAACGGATCCGGGCATTCCGCCCCGGCGGGCAGCTTCCGGATGGCGCTGCGGTGTCCCCGCCCGGCCGCGGCCGGGCGCCGGGCAACCCGGGCGTTACTCCGCGGGCTCCTCGGCGAGGACGACGATCCCGTCCTGGTCGCTGACGAGGTACTCGCCGGGCACGAACCGCACCCCGCCGAGCTGCACCACCTGGTCCAGCAGCCCGTCGCCGTTCTTGGTGCTCTTGCGCGGGTTGGTGCCCAGCGCCTTGATCCCGAAGTCCATCCCGGCCAGCACCGCCGAGTCGCGCACCGCGCCGTTGACGACCACCCCGCTCCAGCCGTTGGAGCGGCCGAGCTCGGCGATCAGGTCACCGATCAGCGCGGTGTGCACCGAGCCGCCGCCGTCGATGACCAGCACCTGGCCCTCGCCCGGCTCGGAGAGCACCTTCTTCAGCAGCGCGTTGTCCTGGAAGCAGGTGACCGTCCGGATCCTGCCGGCGAACTCCGCGCGCCCGCCGTACTGGCGGAACTGCACGTCGCAGCTGCGGACGTCGGCGCCTTCGCGGTCGGCGAGATCAGCGGTCGAGTAGGTCATGCAAGCTCTCCTCGTGTCCCGGCGCCGCGGAACCGCCCGGGCTCGGCGCCGAACCCTGTCCGCCCGGCGCCGCCTCGGCGCGGCCGGACGGCTCGCGCGGCGCTCGGGCCCGTGATTGCCGGAGAGAGTATCGAGCGCTCAGCGGCCCTGGCCCGGGCGCGCGAGCAACACCACAGCGAGCTCAGGCGCGCTGGGCGGGCACGGCACCACCGCGGTGGGCCCCGTTCCCGTGGGTACCGTCGTGGTGGGCGCGCAGCCAGCCGCACCACTCCGCGACCCCGTCACCGCTCTTCGCCGACAGCGCCAGCACCTGCAGCCGCGGGTTCACCCGCCGCGCGTGCGCGACGAACCGGTCCACGTCGAACTCCAGGTGCGGTAGCAGGTCGACCTTGTTCAGCAGCACCAGATCGGCCGTGCGGAACACGTGCGGGTACTTCAGCGGCTTGTCCTCGCCCTCGGTGATCGAGGCGATGAGCACCCGGTGGTGCTCGCCGAGGTCGAACAGCGCGGGCGCGGCCAGGTTGCCGATGTTCTCGATGAACACCATCGACCGGCCGGCCGGCTGCAGCGAGCGCAGCCCCTCCTCGACCATGTCGGCGTCCAGGTGCCCGCCCGAGCCGGTGTTGATCTGCACCACGCGCCCGCCCGCGCCGCGCAGCCGGTCGGCGTCCAGGTGCGTCTCCTGGTCGCCCTCGATCACCGAGATGGGGGTGGCCGCGCCGATCTCGCGCAGCGTGCGCTCCAGCAGCGTCGTCTTGCCGGAACCGGGCGAGCTCATCAGGTGCAGCGCAAGAATCCTGCGGCGTGCCAACGCGTTCCGGGTCCGCTCGGCGAGCGCGCCGCCGCCGCGCTGCCGCGGCATCGCCTCGTCCGAACAGGACAGCACGGGCCCGCCGCCGGATTCCGGGAACTCCGGGCCGGAGACCCGGACACCGCCGCGGCCGCCTCGTGCGCACGCACCGCACATGGTCACTGCACCTCCACCCGTGGCGTCCAGGCCGACTCCGGTGAATCCGTCCCCAACGCGGTAAAGATCATCTCATCGTTGCAGAGAACCGGATGGTTCTCCAGTACCGGGCCGCGCACCGAGACCGCGCTGAAATCCCCGTTCACGCGGACAGACCAGCGCTGTTCACGAGGAATTCGACCCGCTGTCCACTTCGGACGGCCGAGCGGCGCGGGCAACACGTCCGCCCAGGTCAGCCCGCCCGCCCACCGGTGCACCGAGCCGCGCACCGCACCCAAGCTAAGACCGCGGTTTCGACGCGCACAACTCGATGTCGCCAGGCCGCACAAGCAGCGCGGGCGGCCGGGAGAGATCCCGGCCGCCCGCGGCCACGCGATGCGGGAGCGTCAGCGGGCCCGCCGGCCCGCCAGGCTCAGCGCCCTCGCCGCTCCTTCAGCTTGCTCAGCGCCTCCTCCAGGATCGCCATCCCGTCGGAGTCGCTGCGGCGTTCCTTCACGTACGCCAAGTGGCTCTTGTACGGCTCGTTGCGCCGAGCCGCCGGAGGGTTCGCCTCGTCCTGCCCGGCGGGCAGTCCGCACCGCGGGCAGTCCCACTCCTCCGGGACCTCGGCGTCCAACGAGAACGACGGCCGCGTGTGGTGGCCCTTGGCGCACCAGTAGTCGACCCGCTTGCGCGGCGCCGACTCGCCCCGCTCCGTCTCGCCCATCGGGCCCGCGCCGACGCGCGTGCCCCGGATAGCGTTACCGCCAGTCATGCCCTCTCACCCACCAAGCCGCACGGATGGGCCGGCCGGCGCCGACCCGCTGTCACCGCCGCCAGCTCGCCGGTCCGCGCCTCAGCCACCGGCCTTGATCAACAGGCCGGTGCCGACGATGGAGATGACCCACAGCGCGATGACGAACAACGTCATCCGATCCAGGTTCTTCTCCGCCACGCTGGAACCGGACAGGCTGGACTGCATGCCACCGCCGAAGAGCGAGGAGAGCCCGCCGCCCTTGGCCCGGTGCAGCAGCACCAGCAGCACCAGCAGCACACTCGTCACGATCAACATGATCTGCAGGAAAAGACTCATCACGCCCTCGTTCACACAGCGGTTCGCCACTGAGAGTACCGGGTGCCCGCCGGGCGGTGGACCGCCGTCCGCCCCAGCCGACCCGCGACCTCGGTAACGCCTGGTAGGAGCTTTGCTGCGGCCGGTGATCGGCCGCGGCTCGGCCGGTGGGACGCGCACGCCCCACCGGCCGGGGGTGGATCAGGGCAGCGGGCCGCCGGCCGCCATGGCGCTGAGCTTGGCGAACTCGTCGCCGTTGAGGCTCGCGCCGCCGACGAGCGCGCCGTCCACGTCGTTCTGCTGGATCAGCTCGCCGATGTTGCTCGACTTCACCGAGCCGCCGTAGAGCACCCGGACCTCGTCGGCGATCTCCGCGCCGTACTTGTCCGCCAGCGCCTTGCGCACCGCGCCGCAGACCTCCTGGGCGTCGTCGGCGGTGGCGACCTTGCCGGTGCCGATGGCCCACACCGGCTCGTAGGCGACCACCACGTTGCGCACCTGCTCGGCCTTGAGGCCCTTCAGCGCGTTGATCAGCTGGGTGGTGCAGTGCTCCACGTGCCCGCCGGACTCGCGCACCTCGAGGTGCTCGCCGACGCACAGGATCGGCGACATCTCCTGCTTGAGCACCGCGCGGACCTTCTTGCCGACCAGCTCGTCGGTCTCGCCGTGGATCTCGCGGCGCTCCGAGTGGCCGACCACCACGTACGAGCAGCCCAGCTTGGCCAGCATCGGCGCGGAGACGTCGCCGGTGTAGGCACCGGACTCGTGCTCGGAGACGTCCTGGGCGCCGTGCTTGAGCAGCAGCTTGTCCCCGTCGATCAGCGTCTGCACGCTGCGGATGTCGGTGAACGGCGGGATGACCGCCACCTCGACCTTGCTGAAGTACTTCTCCGGCAGGGCGAAGGCGAGCTTCTGCACCAGAGCGATGGCCTCGAGGTGGTTGAGGTTCATCTTCCAGTTGCCCGCGATCAGCGGAGTCCGGCTCATCGGTCGTCACCCTCCAGCACCGCGACGCCGGGCAGGTCCTTGCCCTCCAGGAACTCCAGCGAGGCGCCGCCGCCGGTGGAGATGTGCGAGAAGCCGTCCTCCGGCAGGCCGAGGCTGCGCACCGCGGCCGCCGAGTCGCCGCCGCCGACCACGCTGAACGCGCTGGAGTCCACGATGGACTGCGCGATGCCGCGGGTGCCCGCGGAGAACCGCTCGAACTCGAACACGCCGGCCGGGCCGTTCCAGAACACGGTCGCGGCCGAGCGCAGCGTCTCGGCGAACAGCTCCACGCTGCGCGGGCCGATGTCCAGGCCCATCCAGCCGTCCGGGATCGCCTCCGCGGAGACCTCCTGGATCTCGGCGTCGGCGGCGAACCTGTCCGCGGCCAGCACGTCCACCGGCAGCACCAGCTTGTCGCCGTGCCGGTCCAGCAGGTCGCGGGTGGCCTCCAGCTGGTCCTCCTGCAGCAGCGAGGAACCGACCTGGTGGCCCTGCGCGGCCAGGAAGGTGTAGGCCATGCCGCCGCCGATGAGCAGCTTGTCCACCTTCGGCAGCAGCGCCTCGATGACGCCGAACTTGTCCGAGACCTTCGAGCCGCCGAGCACCACCACGTACGGCCGCTGCGGGTCGCCGGTCAGCGTGCGCAGCACCTCGACCTCGGACAGCACCAGGCCGCCGGCGTAGCCCGGCAGCAGCTTCGCCACGTCGTAGACCGAGGCCTGCTTGCGGTGCACCACGCCGAAGCCGTCGGAGACGAACGCCGCGCCCGAGCCGACCAGGTCGACCAGCTCGCGGGCGAACGCGCCGCGCTCGGCCTCGTCCTTGCTGGTCTCGCGGGCGTCGAAGCGCACGTTCTCCAGCAGCGCCACCTGGCCGTCGGCGAGCCCGTCGACGGTCGCGCGGGCCGACTCGCCCACCACGTCGCCGGCCGCGGCGACGTGCGCGCCGAGCAGCTCGCCGAGCCGCCGGGCCACCGGGGCCAGCGAGAACTGCGGGTCCGGCGCGCCCTTCGGGCGGCCCAGGTGGGCGGTGACCACGACCTGCGCACCGGCCCGGGTCAGCTTCTCGATCGTCGGCAACGACGCCCGCACCCGGCCGTCGTCGGTGATCTTGTCGCCGTCCAGCGGGACGTTGAGGTCGGCGCGCAGCAGCACGCGCCGGCCCTGGACCCCCTCGGACAGCAGATCGTCGAGGTTGTTCACGTCTGCTCCTCGCATGCGGGAAGGCCCGCACCGGAACGCGTCCGGTGCGGGGCCTTCGACGAATTCGCGGCTGGGCCGGTGCGCGCGCACCGGCCGGCTCGCCCGCGGGGGCGGCTCAGGACAGCTTCGAGCCGATCAGGTTGGTCAGGTCGGCGAGGCGGTTGGAGTAGCCCCACTCGTTGTCGTACCAGCCGACGATCTTGACCTGGTCGCCGATGACCTTGGTCAGCGGCGCGTCGAAGATCGTCGAGGCCGGGTCGGTGACGATGTCGCTGGAGACGATCGGGTCCTCGCTGTAGCGCAGGACGCCCTTCAGCCTGCCGTCGCCGGCGGCGGCGCGGAACGCGGCGTTGATGTCCTCGACCGTGGCCGACTTGCTGACGGTGGCGGTCAGGTCGGTGACCGAGCCGGTCGGCACCGGCACGCGCATCGCGTAGCCGTCCAGCTTGCCGTTGAGCTCCGGCAGCACCAGGCCGATCGCCTTGGCCGCACCGGTGCTGGTCGGCACCACGTTGATCGCGGCACCGCGGGCGCGGCGCAGGTCCTTGTGCGGGCCGTCCTGCAGGTTCTGGTCCGCGGTGTAGGCGTGCACCGTGGTCATCAGGCCCTGCTGGATGCCGAACTCGTCGTTGAGCACCTTCACCATCGGCGCGAGGCAGTTGGTGGTGCAGGACGCGTTCGACAGGATGGTCTGGCTGCCGTCGTACTTGTCGTCGTTGACGCCGAGCACCACGGTCAGGTCCTCGCCCTTGGCGGGAGCGGAGATGACGACCTTCTTGGCGCCGCCCTCGTCGACGTGCTTGCGGGCGTCGGCGGCGTTGGTGAAGAAGCCGGTGGACTCGACGACCACGTCCACGCCCAGGTCGCCCCAGGGCAGCTTGCCCGGGTCGCGCTCGGCCAGGATCTTGATCGGCTTGCCGCCCACCTCGATGCCTTCGCCGGTGACCTTCACGTCCTGCTCGAGGCGCCCGAGGACGCTGTCGTACTTGAGCAGGTGGGCCATGGTCGCGACATCGCCCAGGTCGTTGGCGGCCACGATCTCGATGTCGTGGTCACTGGCCATCGCCGCGCGCCAGAAGTTCCGGCCGATGCGACCGAAGCCGTTGATGCCTACGCGAACGGTCACGCCTATCTCCTCGTTACTGACCCTGCCGCCTCGGCGCGGCGGGTGAGCGGTTGATGGACTCGCTCGCAACCCTATCTGCCGGAGGTGGCTGCGCAGACGGCCGGGCGCGGCGTCGTTCAGGGGAATCCGGCTTGATCGTCCGGGGGAACCGCGGGCGGATCGCGGCGCCGCGGGCGGATTGTGCCGTTCGGTCGTGCCGACGTGCGACATCCGCCGGTTGATCCGAGGTGAGAGCGCTCTCAAGATGGGCTGCACCGGTCGTGATCAGCATCTCTGCACCGTTCCGGCCGGCACCCCTCGGGAAGGACCACGCATGGCAGGAACACCCACGAGCCGAGCCCGCCCGCGAGCCCGCGCGCTCGCCGCCTTCGCACTCGCCGCCGGCCTCGGCGCCGCCGCGCTGACCACCGCGCAGG
>Ga0164243_10001598_pt1 | contig 38272 bp, 34 predicted proteins | sample OricompcompostOP_FD_108781 | JGI IMG/M metagenome (GOLD analysis project Ga0164243, IMG submission 108781) | Organic Plus compost microbial communities from Emeryville, California, USA - Original compost - Organic plus compost (OP) | ecosystem: Engineered > Solid waste > Mixed feedstock >... | reverse complement strand
CGATGCCATGCGTAGCTCTCCGCCGCAGTGAACCCGCCTTTGGAGTTGATGCTCGCGACTTCGTCAAATTCCGGAACGGAAATACGATCGATCCGAACGCCCTTGGCCAGGAGCCGATGCAAAGCCGCCTCGAAAGAGGTCGCCACCTCATCATCGAGATCATTCATTGCAACGCCAACTGGCACCGCCAGGCGCAAATTATCAATGTTCGGTGACGCCAATCTCTCGATTGGCGTGTCGGACAGAACTGAATCAATGATCGCGCAACAGCTGACCGTACGCGCGATTGGACCAATCGAGTCGAGGTTGGACGATAGCGGCAAGGCACCATGTAAGGGAACGCGGCGCGCCGTCGGCTTGAAGCCGACCAAACCGGTGAAGGCGGCAGGGATACGGCACGAGCCACCGGTATCGGTGCCAAGTGCGGCGTGAGCCATGCCGTCGGTCACTGAAATGGCGGCACCGGATGACGAGCCCCCGGGAACATGCCCCTGTTCGCGGCGCCACGGATTGCGTGGCGTGCCGTAATGCGGGTTGATGCCAAGTCCCGAATAGGCAAATTCGGTCATGTTGGTGCGACCGACCACCACGAACCCGGCCCGCCGAAGACGCGCAACAGCGACTGCATCCGCGGAGGCGGGCGGCGCATCGCGCAGGACGATCGATCCGGCGCGGGTGACCTGTCCCTCGATATCGAACAGGTCCTTGATCGAGATGGGAATGCCGGCATAGCGCGACAACGGCGCGCCAGCCTTGCGCAATCGATCCATCGCATCCGCAGCCAACAGGGCCGCGTCGCTGTCGAGATGTGTGAAGACGCGAGCGCCTTCCCCGGCTTCGTCGGTGGCACGGGCGAGACATTCTTCGACCAGCGCACGCGACGTCGTGCGGCCGGATGCGAGTTCGTCCGCGAGTGTTTCCAGCGTAGGTGCTTTGAGCATCTCAGGATGCCAACGCTTAAACCGGGTCGAAGTAATGGATTTCGAGCAGGAGACAGCCCTTCTCCGACTTGAACGGACCGTGATACGCGCCGGGCGGACGGCACGCATAGGTGAAGGGATTGAACGATTCACCCGCCTGTCCCTTGTCGTCGTTGCCGACCGTCAGATCGCCCGACACCAGGAACACCTCTTCCCAGTAATCGTGCACAAAGGGTGCGGTCGTGTAGACGCCGGGATCGAACCGCAGCAGGCGCGTCCTGCTGCCGCGCTTATTCACCTCGTCCAGCGCGCCCGACAGGATCTTCTGCTGGATGCCGGACGGATAACCGGGCGGCACTTCCCAGCCTGTTGTCAGATCAAGCGTATGAAATTCGTCGTGCAGTTTGTTCACTGGCATTTTTCGACACTCGCTTTGCAAACGGGCGGCCCTGCGCGCCCGTTGAAAAGCCGGAATCCCATTTGCAACCCCGGCCTGGACGCATATTCCACCTGATACATCACAAATACAAGCCCAATAGGCATACATCCAGCGATTATAGAATAAGCTTGACCAGCGGCCTTTCGAATTGAAATATCAGAGATGGGCGTTCCGCCCGCATGCTTGCACCAAGAAAGACAGGACTGCGACATCATGAGTACGGGAGACCAGCGCGTATTGATCGCCGGAGCAGGACCGGTAGGGCTGGTTGCAGCCGCTCACCTCGTCCGGCAGGGCGTGCCGGTGACCGTGCTGGAGAGCGGCTCCGAATTGAGCACCGAGTCCCGGGCCTCGACTTTTCATCCACCCACGCTGGACATGCTGCACGAGATCGGCGCCGCGGAGCCCTTGATCGCGCAAGGCCTGGTCGCCCCGAAACTGCAATATCGCTCCAAGCGCGAGGGCATCATTGCGCAGTTCGATTTTGGCGACATCGCCGACCTGACGGGTCATCCCTATCGATTGCAGGCCGAGCAATTCAAGCTGACGCGCATTCTGCTTGAGCAATTGCAGACATTCAGCGAGTTCAAGATCGAGTTCGACGCGGCTGTCGAACATGTCGAGCAGGATGAGAATATCGTCAACGTCCACGTCCGGCGCGGCTCGGCGCTCGAGACCCGCTCAGCACCATGGCTGATCGGCGCAGACGGCGCGCGCAGTGTGGTCCGCAACGCTCTCAATATCGAGTTTGAAGGCTTCACCTGGCCGGAGCGCTTTCTGGTCGTCAGCACGCCGTTCGATTACGATTCGGTGTTCCCTGATCTGGTGTCGGTGAACTACTTCGCCGATCCAGTCTGCTGGTATTTCCTCTTGCGGGTCGGAGATGTTTGGCGCGTGATGTTCCCGATTCCGGCCGAGGTCAGCGACGACGATGCACGAACGCCGGAATTTGCACAGGGGCTGCTCTCACGCATCGTGGCTGGCGTCGATCGGTACGAAATCCGTCACACGACCCTTTACCGTGTTCATCAGCGGGTCGCGAAGACGTTCCGGTCGGGGCGCACCTTCCTTGTCGGCGATGCTGCGCATATCAACAATCCGCTCGGCGGCATGGGCATGAATGGCGGCATTCACGATGCGGTCAATCTGTCACAGCGCCTGGCGTCCGTCTGGAAGAACGATGCCCCGGAAAAGGAGCTTGACCGCTACGACCTGCAGCGTCGCCAGGTCACGCTCGAATACGTGCAGACCCAGACCATCCAGAACAAACGCGACCTCGAAGCAGCGGATGAGGCCGCACAGAACGAGTTCCGCGACCGCCTTCGCCGCACGCGCGACGATTCGGATCTGCGCCGGGCCTATCTGCAAAGAATTGCGATGATCGCCAGCCTCCGCCGTGCGGCGGAGCTTGGATAACAACCTCACCCTTTGGAACAGGACAAACACATGACGGGCCGTACGCTCGCGCTGACGTTTGCAACCCGGAACGGGACAACGCATCAGGACGTCACGATCACACATTGCGTCGTTGCCGGCTGGACCGGCCGCGACAAGGTTGCGCTCGAAAAGCACATCAAGGAACTCGAAGAACTCGGCGTGAAGCGGCCGGCTTCCACCCCGATCTTCTATCGGGTGTCGGCGCAACGCCTGACCACCGCGAATGCCATCGAGGTACTGGGCAACACATCCAGTGGCGAGGTCGAATATGTGCTGCTGCAGCATGCCGGCAAATTGTGGGTCGGCGTCGGCTCCGATCATACCGACCGCGAGGTCGAAACCTACGGGATCACGGTCTCCAAGCAGATCTGCGAAAAACCTGTCGCTTCGGTTTTCTGGCCCGTTGAGGAAGTCGCGCCGCATTGGGACAGCCTCGTGCTGCGCTCCTACATTCTCGAGGACGGCAAGAAGAAGCTTTATCAGGAAGGCAAATTGGCCGGCATGCTGTCGCCTGACGACCTCATCAAGGATTACACGTCCGGGAAGGCATTGGCCGACGGCACGATGATGTTCTGCGGCACCTTCGCAGCCATCGGCGGCATTAGACCTGCATCGCGGTTTGACTTCGAGATCTCCGACGAGACACTGGGCCGCACGATCAGCTCCGGCTACGATTCTGTGTCTCTGCCGATTTTGGGATGAGATATTCCGGTAAGGCCGGTGGAACTGACAAACGCGGCTTCGCGATCAAAGATCAACCCGCATTGTCTGTTGGAGCTGAAATCAGCGCATCCCATTCATCATTATGCTCCCCCAGTGTTGGGGGAGCTCGCAAAGCGGATTCACTCACGCCGTCGTAACGGACCGGACTCCGCGGAAGCTTGACGCTCCCTTCGATTGGATGGCTGACTTCCTCGAACGTCGCGAGATACTGCACTTGAGGATCGCCTAAGACATCCGCAACGCTCTGAATTGAAGCAAAAGGAACATCCGCCTCCTGAAGCCTCGGCTCCCAATATGCCCGTGGCTGCGTGGCGAAGACCGCGGCAAGCTCGTCCTGTAAAACGGTATAGTTGCGGACGCGGCCCTCGCGATGACTGAAGCGATGATCATCGACGAGGTCAGGACGGCCAATGACGTTCGTCAGGCTTTTCCAGAATTTGTCTGGCGACGACAGGTGGATCGCAAGCAGGAGGCCATCCTTGCAGCGGAAAGCATAGGATTGCGAATTGGCGACGCGTGTCAGCGGTCCGCCTTCTATTCCAAGCCGGGTGAACGATGTAAACGTATCCGGTATGAAGGACATCGCCGCCTCAAGCATATTGACCTCGACGCGCCGCGCTTTTCCCGTGCGCTCGCGCTCGAAAAGCGCACCCAATATTCCGTACGCTGCATACATCCCCGTGACATTGTCTGAAATCGTCGGACCGCTGGCTTGCGGCGCTTCGGGATCGACCATAATGCTTGCAAGTCCCGATAGCGCTCCCGCCACCGCATCGTAAGCTGGACGATTTGCGTAAGGGCCACCGGCGCCAAAGCCGGTGATTGAGCACGTGATCAGGCGCGGAAAGTCTCTCTGCAAATCAGAAGAACCGAAGCCGAGGCGATCCATGACGCCTTGACGGAAGTTCTCAAGCAGCACGTCCGCACCCGACAAGAGTCCCTTCAATTTCGCTTTGCCGTCCGGCGATTGCAGATCCAGCGTGACGCTGCGCTTGTTCCGGTTGAAGGCGACGAAGTGTGGGCTATAGAGACCGCCGCGAAAGCTGCGAAACGGGTCGCCCCCGTCCGGGCGCTCGACCTTGATCACATCAGCACCGAGATCCGCCAGCATCATGCCAGCCAGTGGCGCCGTAATCATCGTGCCGAGTTCGATCACGCGGATGCCGTCCAGTATCCTGGCCACGACTTCTTCTCCATTCCTCACTTGGGGGAAGCATTGGTCAGAGAGACGATCTTCCGGAATTTTTCGAGGTTTTTTCTGAGGAATTCGGCAAATTCCTTCTGCGTTCCCCCGGTAATTTCGGCACCTGTGGGATCAATTTTCGCCTTTACGTCGGGAAGCTGCAGGGTCTTGTTAATCTCCTGATTCAATCGCGACACGATCGCCGGCGGCGTCCCTTTCGGAGCCGCGAGCCCATAAAATGTCGTGAAATCATATTCCGGGAAGCCCTGCTCGGCGATGGTCGGGAGATCGGGAGCACTCTTTAGCCGTGCCGCGGAGGTCACTGCAATCGCGCGCAACTTTCCAGATTTGATGAACTCATCGGCAACAGCAACGCCGAGAAACATGCCCTTGATCTGCCCGGCAATGACATCCTGCAGGGCCGGATTCACACCACGATAGGGCACAACCAGCGCATCCATCTTGCTCAGCGCCTTCAGCCACAGAAAGCCGATTTCATGTGGGCTGCCAGGGCCTAGCGAGCCGAATGTGAACCAACCAGGATGGGCTTTCGCGTACGCGATGATTTCCGGCAAGGTTTTCATCGGCACCTGCTCCGCGTTGACGATCAGCACAAGCGGAACATTGGCAAGATGAATGACCGGCACAAGATCCTTCTCGGTATTGTAAGGAAGCGACATTCCGAACGCAGCGTTGATCGCAAGCGAATCGAATACCATCCCGACCGTATGTCCATCGGGCTGCGCTTGCGCGAGAGCAGCGGTCCCCGTCACCGTTGAGGCGCCAGGCTTGTTTTCAACAACGATGGGCTGGCCGAGCGACTTCTCAAGATATACGCCGAGCGTTCGGGCCATCAGGTCGGTACCACCTCCCGCCGGATACGGCACGATCCAGCGAATGGGCTGCGACGGCCAGGCCTGTGCAAAGGCCATCACGGTTGAAGTCAATACTAGGAAAGCAGCGAGTGCTGCCGCACGCTTTTGCATGGTTTTCCTCCCGGACGATGTTGGATCCGCCTCATTGCGGGCGGTTGTCGAAAACTTCTTTCTCCGCGCGTTCCCAGATTTCTCTCGCAAGCGGATTTCGCATTTCCTCTGCAAGGTGCCCGACCAGTCCAACCGCACGCGAAATCACTGCGATTCCACGGCATATCCGCCAAGGAAAGCCAAGCTCGCTAAGAATCGCACCGATGGCACCGGTGGCATTGATTGGCAGTGACCGATTGAGCTTTGCCTCAGCCTCTGAACAGATCGCCTCAAGTAGCGAAACGTATTGTCCGCGAAACCCATTCTGCCCGGCGATTGCAAACAGCACGGGCGTTCTGGGATCGATCGGCTTGTGAAGCGGATGACCAATCCCGGGTATCGGTTGTTTGCGAGCGACGTGATCGTCAACGATACGCCGGGCAATCGCTTGCAGATCAGGGCGCGCTCCTACATCTCGCAAGGCATCCTGAAGAATTCGGGCGATCTGCTCGGATCCTCCGGCAAAGACACTGCCGACGCCACATAGCCCGGCGGCCACGGCAGCCTGCAATGCCTCGGGTGAGGCCAGATAAACCAGACGCGACGTGATGGCTTGAGGCGTCATGCCGTGCTCGACCAGCGTCACCAGCAGCGCGTTGAACACGTTTGCTTCCTCGGCCGTCGGCATTCGACCTTGGATCTCAAGAAAGGCCATGGCTCCGAGGTCGATCTTGCCCAGCAGCTCGTTGGTGAAATCACGCTCCTGCACAGTAATTGTGTCGGACGTGCTCCAGCCCATGCGCGATTCCAGCGCTTTGTTCTTCTTCATAACGCCATCCCTCGCAGCAACAATTTGGCAAGCGCTGTCCGCAAGACCTCGGTGGGTCCTTCTGTGATCATGAAACTGCGCTGGTCGCGCCAGAATTTTTCGATCGGCAGCTCCGTAGTCAATCCGATGCCGCCATGCAGTTGCAGGCACCGATCGGCGACGCGAAAGCCCATTTCATCGCCGTAGGTCTTGACCATGAATGTCTCGGCACGCGCGTCCTCGCCGGCGTCGAGCTTTGCGGCTGCATCACGCACCATCAATTTGGTCGCGTGGAGCTCGGTGAAACAATCGGCCAGAATCCATTGCACGCCCTGACGCTCCGAAAGCGGCTCACCGAAAGTCCGGCGTTGCTTTGCATATTCGATCGTCAATTCAAGGCAGCGCTCAGCAACACCGCAGGCTCTCGCTCCATGGCGTATGCGGCCCTCGTTGAGCCACGACTGCGCGATAACAAATCCCTCGCCTTCGGCGCCGACACGGTTTTCCTCAGATATCTCCACATCTTCGAATGAAATTTCGCACGGGCGATCTCCCATCATCGTCTCGTGCTGCGCGGATATCTTCAGGCCGGTGCTGTTCATATCGACCAGGAAGCAGGATATGCCGCCTCTTGCGCCCTTTGACGGGTCCGTCACGGCGATGACTTGAGCAAAGTCTGCCTTCTCGGCATTGGTGATGAAGCGTTTGACGCCGTTAAGGATGTAATGCGATCCCCTTTTGACGGCCCTCGTGCGCATCGAAGCTGGATCCGAGCCGGCATCCGGTTCCGTCTGCGCGAAACACGCGACTTTCTCACCGGACAGAACCGGATCGAGATAGCGTCGTTTCTGCTCGCCTTGCAGCGACAACAGAATGGGACCGACAAACGGCCCGAACAGCGAATGATCTCGCGCCGGAACAGCCGTTGTTCTCGAGATTTCGTGCCAGAACACGGCCATCCCAGACAGTCCGAGCCCCTGGCCCCCAAGCACCTCTGGCACATCAAGCAACCAGAAGCCTGCATCACGCGCTTTCTGCTGAATCGCCCGACGATCCTCTGCCTCCATCGTCATGCGCTCGAAGGGAAGCAGTTCCCGCTCGACGAACCGGCGCAGAACACGCCGGAATTCATCCAGCTCGAATTGCGACGCCACTTCCGCGCCCTCAGTGCTCCTTGCAGATGCCAGCACGCCTATACTCCCCAGCGGGGTCGCGACGAAGCGGCGGCAAGGGTAGGACACAATAGAAAACACGCTGCAAAAAAGGCTGACAGCCCTCTGCTCCTCATCGCGTCTCCCCGTGGGCATGGCCTTGGCGGCCACTTGCTATATACTTAGTTACCTAATCATTGTACGCTTTGTCAGCGGTTTGTCCATAGCCGCCGTCGGTGAGCACCGGCATAGAATGAAGTCAGGAATTGGCGGGATGATATTTGCGACAACGGATAACCATCGCGGCATCGCAACCATAACGATGGATCGCCTTGAAGAGTCGAATGCATCAATCGCGGTGTCCTGCGCCTTGACGTCGCCTCTGTACCGTTGAAACGCGCCGCTTCAGAGGAAGTGAAGGAAGGGATCAAGGAGAAGCCTCGCCTCGATGGCATCAATCCTGAAAACCTGCACCGGCAAAAACACCAAAAAAGATATATCGGAGAGGAAACACACTATGAAAATCATATCTATTGCATTGCTTGCCATCGTGTCCGTTTTGACATGGCCCGCCGCTGCGCAGGATTGGCCGACGCGGCCGATTCAGATTGTGGTGTCGTCCGGTGCGGGCGGAACGGCTGATATCATTGCGCGTCTGATCGCCGAGCAGTTATCGCCCGCGCTCGGTCAACCGGTTGTCGTTGAAAACCGACCTGGCGCCGGCGGTCATGTCGGCGCTTCAGCGGTCGCACGCGCCAAGCCCGATGGATACACGCTTCTGATGAGTGGAAGCCCGACGCATTCTGTCGGACCGCACATGTTCAAAAGTCTTTCCTACGTTCCCATGCGCGACGTGCCACCGCTCGCCATGGTCGCAATTGCGCCGAACCTGCTGGTCGTCAGTGCCTCGCTGCCGATCAAGTCGGTGAAGGAGCTCGTCCAATATGCGCGCGAACATCCAGGTCGTCTGACCTATTCCTCTGCCGGTGCCGGCACATCTGGCTTTCTCGCGGCGGAGCTATTGAAGAAAAGCGCGAACCTCGACATGTCGCACGTGCCTTACAAAAGCGGCCCTGAGGCCGTAACAGGGGTATTGTCGGGAGATGTCGGCTTCATCTTCTTCACACTGCCTTCAGTTTTGCCGCAAGTCGAAGCTGGCAAATTGCGGGCGCTCGCCATTACCGGCGCGGAACGCAGCCCGCTGGTTCCCAATGTCCCGACGGTGGCGGAAGCAGGCTTTTCCGACTACGAAGTCTTAGCGTGGTATGCCTTGTTCGTTCCGCGCGATACGCCGCAGCCAATCATCGACAAGCTCAGCCTGGAGATCGAAAAGATCGTCCGTCAGCCAAACATGCGCGCAAAGCTGGCGCAGCTTGGCGCAGAACCACGCTTTATGAACGCCGCGCAGGTCGAGAAATTCGTAGCAACCGAATCCCCCAAATGGGGCGATCTACTCAAGGGGTTCAGCGATGCAACGAGGTAGAATGGGTTGCCATGCGCCTTGCTGAGTATTCACTGCATTATTATCGGTTGCGCTACGATCGCCCTGTTCGCTGGAGCGACATCGTCGAAGAATTCGCGCCGATGATGCTCCTGCGATTGGTGGCAGACACTGGCGCGGTAGGTGTCGGCGAAATCACGGTCAAACCGACATGGTGCGGCGCGACAGCGAGAAGCCTTGCCGCGTCGATCGAGGAGATGTTTGTGCCGCTCCTGCGCACGCTCAATCTCGATGACCCTCTCACCGTTCGCGCTGCACTTGACCGTATCCCCGAAAATCTCGCTGCAAAGACGATCATCGACAACGCCTGCTGGGATCTCTTTGCTACACAGCATCGTCAAACCTTGTGGAGGTCTTGGGGCGGCCGGCGCGATGTCAAGCTGTCCTGGGCCGTGACGCGGCAGGCGCCGGCCGTCATGGCCAACGAGGCCGCCGACATGGTGTCGCGTTATGGCTTCAAGACTCTGAAGGTCAAGGGCGGTCAGGGCTTTGAAACAGACATGCGCGGTATTCGCGAGATCCGCGCGGCGGTCGGTGATGGGGTTCAGCTCTATGTCGACGCGAACGGATTTTATCGCGCCGAAGAGGCATCCGATTACGCCAAAACGCTGGCTGATGCTGGAATAACGTACCTGGAAGACCCCTGCCCGCTTTCTCCCGACACCACATTTCGGGAGTTGCAACGTGAAAGCCCTATCCCGTTGCTCGTCGATTTCGGTTGCTGGTCGCCGCGTGACGCCTCCCTGTTTATGGCACAAGGCGCGAAAGCACTGAGCATCAAGCCGGGACGGTTCGGGCTATCCTATTGCCGCAGCATGCAGGACATTGCGACGTCATCGAACTGCGGCGTAGTCATAGGGCTGATGGGCGAAAGCGCACTGGGTACGCTGACAGCCCTGCAATTCGCGTCTGCCCTCCCCGATCTCGCACTCCCCGCCGAATTGACATGGTTTCTGGCAATGAGCGAGCAGATCCTAACCGAGCCGCTGTGTGTGGCAGACGGTCAAATCAGGCTCCCTGATTTTACGGGACTTGCGTCATTGATCGATTGGAAATCCGCAGCGCTTCTGGACGATAGTCTCTGATTGAATAGGACTTCGATGCCTCGACTGCGAGGACCGTCGGGCATTATACGACGACTTCCGATTTCCACCGCGCGAGCTCAGTCCGGAGACACGATAAGCTTGCCATCCCGGTCAGGTGAAGCGCACAAGATTGTGCCTGCAAACACCGAGCAAAAGGAACTTCACCGCGAACGCCCCTGTCCTGTCGTTGTCGCGCGTATTCCGAGTTCCATATCGCTCCCCTCGCCCGAAATTGTACGGGCATTTTGTCTGGTCTCCAGGCAGGTTTGCAATTGGACATAGCTTGGAATGCCGCCCCCAGACGTCGTGCGGACGCAGCTTGTGCGATGCTCTGCGGGAAAACTGCTCCAGTTCTGACGAAGGTGGCTGCGCGCGTCGTTTTCCTTTCTGAAGCATATCTCGCGAGCGGCCCGATCGGTCTGGTTTGGAACCATGGCTTCCTGTCTCGTCGCCCCGCGGCATGTCGGCTCGAGATCAAATTTCGGCGCCGTTTCAGCGGCGCCAGCGGACATCGTAAGGGCGGTCAAGCCTAGGAAAACCAACCCACTCCAGGAACTCAACATGGCGTTGACCCCGTTTGGTTTTTCTCAGGTGTAAACGCCGAATTTTGGATCTGGTTTCCGAGAGGGTATACGCACGGCTGCCGACAATCCTCTGTTGACACGGGAGCTCGGCGAGTACCTCTCGCTAAATTCCAGGCCTCCGCCACCGTCTTGCGGGCGCTTGTTTCCAGCAGCCTTTGAGAGTTTGCTTTTCTTCAAGTTGCCGATCATTCGGCGCAGGGCGTTCGGTAAGCGTCTGAGAAAACCAGGAAACGCCAGATGTATATGCTTCACGAGAAGAGTCACTGCCCCGGACTAATCCAGTTCGGGGCAGCTTCTTGTCCGCTATATATTAGCTCACCACCAGCGAGGAATGCTGGCTGTGGCCGTCAGAGAAGCCGTGGGCTTTCATCCAATCATAGGCACGGCCGAACAGCGTCTGATCATAGTTGTCGACATGCTTGTAGCGCACGAACGCTCGCAGCAACTCATGCGGCTCCAGCGCGCCCTTGGCGCTCGCAGCCACGTGATGCGCGTATTTGTAGAAGTTAGCATTGATGAGATCGACCGCCTCGTTTTCGGCCTCATAATAGCGATTGCGCTGCTCAGGCGTGAGATCGGACGAAATCACCTCGCCGCCGCGATAGAAGGACGACGCAATGATATGCGCGCCTTCCTTCAAACCGAGGCTGATAAAGGGCTCCATCACCGTGATGGCGCGATAGGTACCGTTCTTCAGACCAGCCCAACGCGTCTGCGGCAGGCCGCCATGAACGAGGTTGATGTGATCGCTGCCGATCGCGCTCTCCAACATCTGGACCGTCGTGTAGTGCGAGCCTGTCAGTTCCTGCACGACGACCGGTACATCGGCGAGGTCACGCGGCACCTGCAGCGATTCATCGAAGGTGAGGATCGCCTGCGCGGCCACAGCGGCCCGCAGCGCCGCGAGTTTGCCAGAACGGTTGCCGCGCTCGAGCCGGTCGATGCTGGCCCATTCGCAAACATTGTAGCTATCGGCGCAGCCGGTATCGAACAATTGCTCCTTCAGGCGCGACATGATCGGCCGCTCTGCTTGATCCTTTTCCCGATCCGCATAGGTCGCCGAAAAGCTGACATCGAGTCCGGCCTTGGCGAAAAGCCCCTCTTCGATGGCGACGATGACGGGAAGATCGAATACCGGATTGTTCGGTGCGATCCGGACAACGGGCCTCTCTGTAACGGACGATGTCATACGCTTTCTCCTTCGTTCAAACCTTGGGATGTTAGTTCGGCCGGTCGCCAGAGCCTTGGCCGAACGTCTTTGATAATGCCGCGGATGACGCAACTTCATTGCGGACATATTCGGCAAACTCGTCGCGAGACATCGTCGTCGCCGGTTCAATAGCAAGCGCCGTGAGCCTTTCGGCCACAGAAGGCTTCCCAAGTGCCTTGGCGACAGCTGTGTTGAGGCGGTCCACGATCGCGGGCGAGGTACCGGCCGGCGCGAATAGTCCGATCCAGAAATTGTAGTCAGACCCATGAAAGCCCAGTTCAACCGACGTAGCCACATCCGGAAGCGCCTGGCTCCGCTGACTGCTGCTGACCGCGAGAGGAATAAGCTTGCCGTCGCGAACAAGCGGCAGCGCTGCGGAAATCGGCGACGAGTAAAAGTCGATGCGACCGGTCATTGTCTCCGTCAGCGCTTCCGGGGCGCCACGGAAGATCACATTCTGGACCGAGAAGCCAGCGCTCGTCTGCAGACGGTCCATCCATATCTGCATCGGCGAGCCAGTGCCGATTGTTCCGAAAGTGAGCTTTGCACCACGCGCCGCCTCAACCAGATCGCTTAATGTCTTGATGTTCTTGGACGGAGCGATGACAAGGACGTTTGGAACGAGGCCGAGGCCAGCTATGGGAACGAAATCTTTGATCGGATCATAGCCGGCATTCGGGATCGTATAGGGAGCGATCGCGAGCGCGGAAGAATGCGCAAGCAAGGTATAGCCATCCGCCTCAGCACCTGCCACCGCACGCGCCGCAATCGCACCAGTCGCGCCGGGACGATTCTCGATGACAAACGATTGGCCGAGCTCCTTGCTGACCTCTTCAAGCACAACGCGCGGGACAATATCCACGGCGCTCCCGGCAGTCAGCGGTATGATTACGCGGACCGGCCGGCTTGGCCATGCATCATCAGCCATTGCGACCGAACATGCATTGATCACAAAGGCAGCGGCCGACAAAACAGCGACCAGACAACCGAACCACCGCGCTTGCATACCGAAGCAACTCCAGGAGACACGGGCGAATTCGCCCTGCCGAGGCGCCACAATTGTGCGACACCGCACTGCATGCAAGAGCGCATTCGAAGAAAAGACAAATCGCCTCCCGGTCGCAAAGACCGCAGAAAGATCATCCTATTGTCAGAGGCCAAGAAGAATTTCCATTCTGGAATAAACGCATGTTTTAGCGCCCGACGAGAGAACCGCAACGCGTTGCAGCAACGGCCCATCTTAAAATTACCGGATCTGCTTCCTGAGGCAGATCGCCGATGATGGCTCCCATGAGATAACTTCGATGGTGCGCATGGTTGCGCACAACGCCGTCCCCTTCATCAGGACTGCGCATATGCGCTGCGAAACCGGTATCCGAATTGAAGGCTGGATAGAAAATTTGGCTTCGCAACCACGGTCGGATGATGCGAGCGTTCTTATTTCTCGCATTGCACCTCGTGATTATTGACAGTCCGCAGATTCAAAACAGACATTGCGGCGCATCATCGCAAATCGAAAGTATGTTGCACATGCCTCTGCCATTCGCGCGTCGCTCCTGCCTGTCTGCTATTGCTGGCGTTTTTCTGCTCGGCGCAGCCCCGGCGATGGCGGAGCCAAATTATCCCGCGCGTCCGGTCAAGATTATCGTGCCGTCGCCGGCTGGCGGAATTACCGATATCAATGCACGCTTTGTCGCCGAGGCCCTGACGCAGAAATGGGGACAGCAGGTTCTGGTCGAAAACCGCCCTGGTGCTGGCAGCGATATCGGTCTGCGCGCAGCGGCTGCAAGCCCAGCAGATGGCTACACGCTGTTTTCCACGACCAACAGCCAGACAGCCATTGATCCCGTTCTCTATCCCGAAAAGGCGCAGCAGAATGATGCATTCGTGCCCGTGATCCAAATCGCGGAGAACCGGATCGCCATCGTCGCGGGCCCGTCTTTCGCTGGAAAGAGCTTCGCCGATGTCATCGCTGCGGCCAAAGCCGATCCTGGCAAGCTCACATATGCGAGCGCCGGCATCGCCTCGGTTCCGCACCTCGCTGCAGAATGGCTTGCGTCCGAGGCTGGCATCAAACTGCGTCACATCCCGTTCAAGGGAGGATCGGGCGCCGTCGCCGCTGCAGCAAGCGGCGAAGTGCTTCTCGCATCCGTCGCCGCTTCTTCAATCCTTCCATTCGTCAAATCGGGGCACGTGCGACCGCTTGCCGTCACATCACCGACGCCTAGCGTCGTGGCCGAAGGCTGGCCCAACTCGGCCGAACTCGGCTACCCACAAGTGAACATTGCAGTATGGAGTGGCCTGTTCGCGCGGGCCGGAACGCCGCCTTCGATCATTGCCAAGATCGAAACCGACGTGAAGGAGATCTTGGCCAATCCGGAATTTCGCCAGCGCCTGCTCACCGCAGGCAGCGAAGTTTCCGATGCAGCGGGTGAAGTCTTTGTGAAGAAGATCGCCGATGAGACTAATGCCATCCGCAAGGTCGTCACTGACGCAAAAATCACGACGAAGTAGACATAAAGCAATCATCGCGATGCGGCGTCAGCCCATTGCCGATCCTTCAAGCCGCGGTATGGCGCATGCGTATTTCCCCTTCGGCCGATTTGTGGTCCGGGCTTCTGTTTACGGCCTGCGGAGCGGGCTTCACTCTGCTTGGTCGTCAGTATGACTACGGAACAGCCGCTGAAATGGGCCCTGGGTTCTTTCCAGTCTGGCTTGGAGGCTTTCTTGCTTTTCTCGGGGCAGGCCTTCTGCTGAAGGCGATGTTATCGACAGCGCTCGAGGAGATTGCCGGTTTCTCGCCCCGGCCCGCTCTCCTCGTCTTTGCAGCATTCCTGGTCTTTGCCGTTCTTCTGGAACGGGCCGGGCTGATCATTGCGTCCGTCGCGCTCCTGAGCATCGGCAGCCTTGCCACGACGGGCTTCCGGCTGCGCTCACTGATCCTGTTCATGGCAGGCCTGATCGCGTTTGCGATCTTCCTATTCGTTTATCTGCTCGGCGTTCCGCTTCAGCTGTGGCCGGCGATCGGAGCGTGACGCCATGGATTTCATCCATAACCTGGCTCTTGGGTTTTCCGTCGCGGTTTCACCCTCCAGTCTCCTCTATTGTCTGCTCGGCGTGCTTCTGGGGACCTTGATCGGTGTGCTGCCGGGAATCGGGCCAATCGCGACGATCGCCTTGCTGCTACCCGTGAGTTTCACGCTGTCGCCGCCGGATGCGATCATCATGCTGGCTGCGATCTATTACGGCGCACAATACGGCGGGTCCACCACGGCCATCCTGGTCAATGTACCGGGCGAATCGTCCGCGGTCGTCACCGCCGTTGACGGATATAAGATGGCACGTCAGGGCCGCGCCGGCGCTGCGCTCGGCATGGCGGCTATTGCCTCCTTCATCGCCGGCTGCATCGCAACCGTGGTGATTGCTATTGCAGCGCCTCTGCTGAGCTCGGTGGCTCTCGAATTCCGCTCGGAGGACTATTTCTCCCTGATGGTGTTCGGTCTGGTCGGCGCCGTCGTTCTGGCCCATGGCTCACTGGCGCGATCCGCGCCGATGGTCATTCTGGGCCTGCTGCTGGGGCTCGTCGGCGAGGACGCGAATTCGGGAATTCCCCGCTTCGATTTCGGCCTTCCGGACTTAACGGACGGTATCAGTTTCGTCGCGCTGACCGTCGGTCTGTTTGGTGTCTCGGAAATTATTCGCAGCCTGGAGCAGCCGGATCCGCCGGCGGTTTTCAAGACCAAGCTCCGCGGCTTGCTGCCGAACATGCATGATCTGAGAATATCGGCCGCTTCGATCCTTCGCGGTACCGCGGTCGGCTCGGTTCTGGGCTTGCTGCCGGGCGGCGGCGCCCTGCTGTCGTCGTTCTCCGCCTATACGGTGGAAAAGAAATTTGCATCGAACCCGAAACATTTCGGCGCTGGCGATATCCGTGGCGTGGCTGCTCCCGAAGCAGCCAACAACGCCAGTGCGCAAACGGCGTTCATTCCTTTGCTGACGCTGGGTATTCCTGCAAGCCCGGTCATGGCGTTGATGATCGGCGCGCTGATGCTCAAAGGAGTCACACCAGGGCCTCAAGTGATCACAGATCGACCGGACCTGTTTTGGGGCCTGGTCGCCAGTATGTGGATCGGCAACCTGATGCTGATCGTGCTCAACCTCCCGCTGGTCGGCATCTGGGTCCGGCTGGTGAGCATCCCATATCGCTATCTGAGCCTGACGATCATGCTGTTCTGCGCGATCGGCGCCTATTCCGTGACGCGTAACGTCGCGGAGATTTACACCATCGTCTTCTTCGGAGCGCTGGGTTACCTGCTGCTCAAGTTGAAGTGCGAACCTGCACCACTCGTACTCGGATTCATTCTCGGACCGTTGATGGAGGAGCATCTGCGACGCGCCTTGCTGATCTCCGAGGGTAATCCTTCCATTTTCTTCTCTCGGCCTATCAGTTCGTTCTTTCTGCTCGCCAGCCTGGCGCTGCTGATTTCGGTCATCTTCCCCTCGATCCGGAAGAAGCGCGAACTTGCAATGCAGGAATGAGTTGGCTTCATTTCCCGGAATCTAGAACTGCGGCCCCTGAATATTAATTGTCATAGGCGTTCAGTTCCGCCCAATCAGGATAGGCGGCGGTCGCGAAACCGGGCGTTGCGAGCGAGCCGAGCGCGATGCGCCCATTGCGGATGGCAAGCCGGACGGCACCATGACTGCGCTCATAAAGGTCGGGGTGCGCAGCGAGGAAGCGATTTTGCTCCGCTTCTGGTAAGGCCGCCATCCCGTTGACGTAGTGGTGCCCATTACGCTCGACATGTGTAAGGCCGAGCAAATTCACAAGCGCGAGGTCTTGCTGCACAGCGAGGCCTGCCTGCGTTGTCAGGTCCTCGCCCGACATGAAATAGCGACCCGAACCGCCAGCCGCCGAATTCCACATGCGGCAGCGGGCGGCATTCAGGATGGACTTGTACAACCCTTTGCAGCACTTGCTCGACACGCCGGAATAGCCCAGGGCGCGGGCACGGGGAAACGCGGCCAGGGTGTCATCCGACTCGTCGATGATGACGGGCTTGATCTGCGACAGCGCCGACACATCCCTGTCGAGTGCGCTGGCGCGTTTGATTGGCTGCTCGACGAACAGGATGTTGGCGACCAAACGCTGCAGCCGCGGCGCCTCTTGCATTCGCCTCCAAAGCGCGAGCAATGCATCGAGATCGTCGTATTGCTCGTTACCGTCGAGCGAAACGTGATAGGACCCGGCGATTCCCTCGATCACAGACGCAATCTCGGTCAGACGCGCGATATCGGCATCGATGTCGCCGCCGACCTTCAGCTTGAAATAGGTGTTGCCGTATGTGCCGACGACCTCTTCCAGCGATTCCGGCAACCCGTCATTCACCTGCCGTGGATGTCCTGCGATCTCATCGACTAGGCCAACCGTGTGGCGCGCGGCAATACTTGAGGCCGGCGTAAGTTCGGCAAGAAAGCGCGGCATGTTGAAACCGACCAGATCCGGCACGCGCTCGGGCAGCAGGGCCGGATCAATCCCGACCAGATTTTTCCGGACAGCATCGTAGAACGAGACGCCAAGTCCCCGGCAGAGTGCATCGAGAATGGCGCGATCCATTTGCGCCGGACCGAAACACGTGACCAGCGGATTGAGCTTATGTGTGGCTCCTTCCGCAATGAGATCATCATAATGCGCGGCCGCATGGCCGAAAGCCGTGCGTGTATCTGCGTCGACGTAAGCATCCGCGGCGAGCCGGAGCGCGAGGCGAAGTTGATCGAAATTGTCCTGATTGGACAGCACCGGACTTTTGTCGAACCATTTGGGCGCAAGGATTTCCGCCGCCGCTCCCCAATGCGTGCCGTGATCGCGGAATTCGATGCGCGCGCGAACGAAGCATTGCGGGGCATCAGTCAGCGTCACAACGCCGAAGCGAAAAGGCGTCCGCAAATGCACGTCCCGCTCATAGAGACGGACCTCCCGCACGATAAATTCGGGCGCGGTCATTCAGCTGCGGCCGAGGCTGGAAAACGGCCCAGAAAAATACCCTCGCAGCCATCGCAAAGCCTCTCCAGACAGCCTGCTATGCCCATTCGAAAAGATTCTCGCACTCTCATTCCGGCCCGTATTGCATATAGCTAACCAGATAGTTACAATCATTCCAAGGGGACGATAGCCACATAATCTGCCGGAAAAGGCAGAAGGTCGGTGAGGAAACCACAGGAACCAGGCACGCGTGAGCACCATTGTGCGCGTCGATGTCGGCAGGCTTGATTCGCGCCTGGTCGGCGACTTCAAGTTCTTCAAGGGTGGGCTCCGTCCGTCGGTTTTCGTCCGGCTGACCGACGAGAATGGCGTCGAGGGCTGGGGTCAGTCGGTTCCGGTCGAGACCTGGACCTACGAGACCGTTGAAACCGTCGAAACCACGCTGCGTCACTATCTCGCGCCGGCCATTCTGGGCGCCGACCCAAGCGACATTCCCGCCGTTCACGAGCGCATGGAGCGCGCCATCCGGCCGTCCTTCTCCATTGGACAGCCGGTCTGCAAAGCGGCGATTGATCTTGCCTGTTACGACTTGTGGGGAAAGCAGACCGAACGCAACGTTGCCGAGCTTCTGGGTGGCGCCCAACGCAACGACATCAGGCTAAGCTGGACGATCCAGGAGCCGACACTTGTAGGAGCAGAGCAACAACTCGAATTGGCGCGCGCGCAAGGCTACGACAGCTTCAACATCAAGCTCGGCTACCCGCAGACACCGCAATACGATCTCGAATTGGTGCAGATCGTCTGCAAATTCGCGCCCGGCGGCTTTCACTGGGCCGATGCCAATACAAGCTACGATATTGCAACGGCGCTGGACATCGCGCCGAAGCTCGCTGATCTCGGACTGAATGCGCTTGAATCGCCGCTACCCCCGAACAAGATCCGCGATTATCAGGCGCTCAGGCGGCAGGGCGCTCTGCATATCCTCATGGATGAAGGCATCGTTTCGCCGATTGAGACCGCCGAGTTCATCGCCCTCGAGATGTTCGACGGCATCGCGATGAAAGTCGCCCGCAGCGGCGGACTATGGAATGCGTCGCGCATCATCACACAATTGCGCGACAACAACCTGCATTTATACGCCTCCGGCCTGACCGACACCGATCTGTCGCTCGCGGCCTCGCTTCATCTCTTTTCATGGGCGGGCCTGCAGCGTCCGGCCGCGCTTAACGGACCGCAATATGTGACGGACAAAGGATCGAGCGATCCGGCCTTCCGCGCCAACGGCAACACCATCCGCATTCCCTCGTTACCCGGTCTGGGTTTCAAGATCGACAAGCGTGCGGAAGCGTCGCTGACGGTTGCGGCAAAGAGTCAGTAGAGTTGTATTGATGCGCAAGCCACTCTGGGACACAATCTGGGCTCACTTGCTCATACGCGGGAAATGATGATGACAAGTGTCACGACAGCAAGCTCAACCAATCAGTCCGCCGCTGTTGGCTTCGGCTTTCTGCGAAAGCTGACGCCGATTGCTGGCGTGCTCGTCTTTCTCGCGATCTGGCAGATCGGCGTGATGGCCTACAAGGTACCGGCCTATCTGCTGCCCCCACCAACGCAGATCGCCCAAACCTTTATTGATGAATTCCCGCGCCTGCTACGGCACGGCTGGATCACCACCTACGAAATGCTGCTCGGTTATGCACTTGCGGTGGCGATCGCGCTACCGCTCGCTGTTGCGATCACATCGTCAAAACGCTTTGACGAATTCGTCATGCCGACGATGCTGTTCTTCCAGGTGGTTCCGAAGGTCGCCATTGCTCCGCTGTTTCTTGTCTGGTTTGGCGTCGGCGCAACACCGAAAGTGCTGGTCGCGTTCCTGATTTCGTTCTTCCCCATCGTCATCGATGCGGCCGTGGGCCTGCGCTCGATGTCACCGGAGATGCGCGATCTCGCCCGCTCCATGGGCTCGACCCGTATGCAGATATTCACGCAATTCCGCCTTCCCACCAGCCTGCCCTATTTATTCAGCGGGCTGAAGGTCGCAGCCACGCTTGCCATTGCCGGCGCCGTGGTCGGCGAATTCGTCGGCGCCGACAAGGGTCTCGGCTATCTGCTGCTGGTGACAAACTCGAACATGGAGACCTCGCTAATGTTTGCCACCATCGTCGCGCTGACCATCATAGGCCTTGCCTTCTTTTATGTCATCGAGTTCGTCGAATCTCTCCTGATCCCCTGGCATGTGACCCATCGTGTGCGCGAGGAAGCCGGAACGATGTAACCGCCGTCCACACACGAGCAGCCTGGCGCAATTCAAAACTCGAAGGGAATTTTCAAGACAGACAATAACAACGATCTAAGGGAGGAACACAACATGTTAAGCCGAAAGGTTATTTCGACTGCGCTGGCCGCCGTTGCCGCGGCTGCAATGGCCGTTTTACCGGCCGCCGCACAAGACAAGCTGCAATTCCGGTTGAATTGGACGATTTATGGTGAGCATGCGCCGTTTTTCGTGGCGCTGGACAAGAACTTCTACAAGGAAGAAGGCCTCGACGTCGAAATCCTGGAAGGCAGCGGCTCGACCACCGTCGCGCAGCTGGTCGCCAACTTGACCAACCCCATCGCCTATGTCGACGCAGCCACCATGATGCGCGGTATCGGCGCCGGAATGCCTATCCGCGCGGTCGGGGTCACGCTGCAGCAGAGCCCGATGTCGTTTATCTACCGCGCAGACGCGGCACGGCCTACCAAGATCGATGAGATCAAAGGCAGCCGCATCGCGGTGACGGCCGGTGACGCGAGCCTTGCAATCTTCACTGCGTTCATGGGCAAACTCGGCATGAGCGTCGATGACGTGAAGTTGATCACGGTCGCAAACCCGCAATCCAAAGAACAGGCAGTGCTCAACAAACAGGCCGATGCATTGCTCGGTTATTTCATGGATCAAGGCCCGCGCATGCAATTGCAGAGCGGCGTGAAGATGGGCTGGACGCGCCTCTATGACATGGCCGGTATATCGACGCTGTCAAGCGCCATTATCACCAACAAGGACTGGCTGAAGGACGCCAAGAACCAAGACATCCTGCGCCGTTTCCTGCGGGCGTCGCAGCGCGGCTGGCAATACACCTTCGACAAGCGGGACGAAGCGACGAAGATCTTCCTGAAGCACGCGCCGGCCTTCAACTATGAGATCGGCAAGCTTGAGATCGACGGCACCATGACGATCCTGCGGACCAAGCACTCCAAAGGCAAGGCGATCGGATGGTCAGCGGTGGAGGACTGGAAGGATAGCCAGGACCTGCTGGAGAAGTTTGCGAAACTGAAGCCGCAAGCCGATCTGAACCTGTACTACACGAACGAATATCTCTCCGAACCGCCGTATCTGCCGAAGAAGTAGGACTTGCTCCTGGCCGCCCTTGCCCCCGGACGCGTGGGCTGGCGGCCAAACCTTCTCAGCTCCAACGTACTCGGAACACATGACCGAACCGCATATCCGCCTGAAAGACGTCCGTAAGACGTATCAAACAAAAAATGGTAACGTTGACGCTTGCGTTGACATCAACCTCGATATCAAGCGATCTGAGTTCGTTGCAATCGTCGGGCCGAGCGGCTGCGGCAAGACCACGATCATGAAGATGGTTGCAGGTCTGACGCCTTACAGCGCCGGGTCCATCGATATCGGCGGCCAGCGGGTGGACAAGCCGCAGACTGATGTTGGCATCGTGTTCCAGGATGCGATCATGCTCGATTGGCGCGATGTGTTGTCGAACGTGATGCTTCAGATCGACATCCGCAAGATGGACCGCAACACCTACGAGCCTGTTGCGCGCAACCTCCTGAAGGCCACCGGACTCGGCGGCTTTGAGAGGAAAAAGCCGTACGAATTGTCCGGCGGCATGCGCCAGCGCGTGTCGATCTGTCGTGCGCTGGTGCACAATCCTGACATGCTGATGATGGACGAACCGTTCGGCGCCCTCGACGCGCTCACGCGCGAACAGATCGCGATGGACATCCAGAAGCTCTGGATGGAGAAGCGGAAGACCGCGCTGCATATCACGCACAGCATTCCAGAAGCTGTGCTGCTCGCGGACCGTGTGGTCGTGATGGGACCCCGCCCTGGCCGCATCGTCGAAATCATCGAAATCGACCTGCCGCGGCCGCGGCGGCTCGACAAGTTGCCGGCTAGGTTCAACGATTATGCCGGTCGCATCCGCGATATCTTTAAGTCGAAGGGCGTGCTGGCGATGGATTGATGCCAGACAGGCATCATCAATCGGTGCCGCACTTACGAAGAACTATGCCGCTCAGCGGCGCAGTTCTTGACGTCTTAGAGCGTTTTCGAGCGAAGTTGCACTGGCCTTCACCGGGCGTGAAAAAAACGCGTCAAAACAAAGAACTAAAGCTGTGGCTTTGCTTCTATAAGGCCACAAGGCCGTAAGGCAACGTCGAAGACTTGGCTGGCCGGAACGAGGCCGGCCATGACCGGAAATCACGACCAGAGCTGCTGCGAGGCCAGCCGCGCCCCATCCCGCATCGCTTCAAATTTCGCCCAGACCACTGTCGGGTGAACCTCGGGATGATAATTGGCTTGCGATGAGAAGCCGCAATCGCCTCCGGCGATGACATTCTCCCGGCCAACAAGCTTTGCAAAGCGCATAATACGCTCGGCGATCAGTTCAGGATGCTCGACGATATTGCTGGCATGGGTGATGACTCCCGGGATCAGCACCTTGCCGTCCGGCAGCTTCACCCTTTCCCAGAGATGATATTCGTGCTCGTGCCGCGCATTTCCGGCTTCAAAACTGTATGCGAAAGCATTCACCTTCAGCATGAAATCGACGACGTCAGCGAGCGCGGCTTCGTGGATGCGCGGACCTTCGTTGATGCCATAGCAGGTGTGGTAGCGGATTTGCTCTGGCGGAATACCGCGCAGGCTCTCGTTTAACGCCTCGACATACATGTCCGCCCGGTTCTTGCGCTGCTTCTCGTCGAGCGTTTCCTCCGCAAAGATATCGGACAGAAACGGATCGTCGATTTGCAGGAGGAAGCCGGCATCGGCGATCGCTTTGTATTCGGTCCGCAACGCGGCGCCTACGGCGTGGATGAACTCTTCCTCCGTCTTGTAATATTCGTTCTTGCCGACTCCGGTCGGCGCGACGGCAGGCATGAAAACAGCCTTGTGCGGAACCTTGGCTGCCGCCGTCTTGAGATTGGCAATGTCGCGATGCAGCTCGGCCTCGCCGCGGTATTTTACCGGTCCGACACAGAACAGCGGCGCCGGCGGCGTGACGCCACCGCCAAACATCGCGGTCTTGAAATACTGTTCGTAATATTCCGGGAAGGCCGCGACCTCAGCGGCGAACAGATCGATCTTCACACCCGGCCGCGCTTCGAAGCCCTCCAGCCGCTCACGCACGTAAGTTGCGAAGCCGGCCTTGGATTGTTCGCCGTCTGTCAGAATATCGATGCCCGTTTCCGCCTGCTTGCGGACGCATTCCGCCACTTCATCGCGAATACAGGCCTCATACGCACTCTCGTCACAGGTCGCGCCGGACAGTTTGGCCTTCATCATGTCCAGCAGCTTGAGACGACGTGGCAGGCTGCCGACATGAGTCGTGAGGATACGATCGGTATTTTGCTGTGCGCTCACGCGGAAACGTCCTTGCTGTGATGAAATAAAAGCGGGAACGGTAGCAGTCGCCGATCAGGCGGCCGCGCTCGCGCGGCTATGCCGGCCTTCGTAAAGATCCCGCCCCCTCACCAGCGCGCGGATTTTTCCGTCCGCGATGCTGCGCTTCAGCATCCAGAATCCGCAATCGGGGTGAATGTAGGTCACCCGCCCTCTCCCGACGGCCTCGTCTGCAGCCTCAATAGCGCGGGCGATGGCATCGGCAGATTCGATCTCGGTTTTCTTGATGTCCACAACACCGAGACCGAGCCCGATCTCCGGACGCAGATCGCGGAACACACGTAATTCCTCCGCCGGACGATGCGCATTCTCCATCACGATGTGGTCGACGTGAAGACTATTGAGGTAATTCATCAGTTTGCCCCAGCCGCCCTTCTGGATTGACTGGCCGCCGTAATTGCCGAAGCATAGGTGAACGGCCGGCGTCGTGCGCACCGCGCGCAGCACACGATTGATCGCTTCGGCGGCCCACTCCCATTCGTCAGGCGCGCCGGGCAGATTCGCTTCGTCGACTTGCACGATGTCGGCATCGAGGTGCTTCACCTGCTCGGCAAGCACGTCGGCGATTGCCATCGCCAGCTCTCTTTTGTCCTTGTAGTAATTGTTGAGCAGCATCTTCGCCAGCATGTGCGGGCCGGTGAGCGTGAACTTGAAAGTGCGGTTCGCAAGGTTTTGCGCACGCTGACAGGGAGTCAGCAGATCGAGAACGCCAGGTCCCACCGGGCCCTCCACAACACCCGATGGGCGGGTTCGGAATTGCATACCGGGTACCTTCTTGAAATCAAGCCATTCGGCAAGCCCGATCTCCTGACGCACGCCGGACATCGGCCGCACGAAATATTCAATCATCCCGTTCGTTTCCGGGTGATTGATGTCGAAGCGATAAAGCTCCCCATCACAGACCACATCGATGCCAGCTTGCTCTTGCGTATTGATAACGACACGCGTCGCATCAATCAGCGCCTGTTCCGATGGCAGTGCCACCAGCCAATCCGGCAGGGGATAGGAGCCTACGGTTGTTGTTTTGATATGGGCAGCACCGGTGGATGCATTCATAAGCATAATCCCTTCTTCTTGTGTGATTGAAGGGCGGGCATCGCTCTTGCCCGCCCCTTATCAAAGTCGGGTCAGTTGATCTTGATACCGGCAGCTTTCACAACATCGGCGTTCGATTTGATCTCATTCTGGATCATCGCACCGAATTCTGCCGGCGACATCTTTATGGGATCGGCGCCGAGTTCGGCCAGCTTCTTGGCTAGATTCGGCTCCGCCGTGGCCTTGACAATCGCATTGTGGAACGCGTCAACGATCGGCTTTGGCGTGTTTTTCGGAAGCAACACGCCGACCCAGAATTCATAGTCGGAATTCGGGAAGCCAGCCTGGATCGTTGTCGGAACATCCGGCAATGCCGACGCGCGTTGCTTGCTGCTCACAGCGAGCGCGCGAAGCTTCCCGTCCTTGATCAGAGGCGAGGCCGCGTTGATCGGTGACGCATAGAAGTCGATACGATCTGACAGCATTTCAGTAATCGCTTCAGACGAGCCTTTGAAGGGCACGTGCTGCGCGACAAAGCCGCCAGCCAGCTTGAAGCGCTCCGCCGCAAGATGCGTCGCACTGCCGGCACCGGCTGAAGCATAATTCAGCGAGCCGGCACGCTTTTTGGCGTCGTCGGCTAGGTCCTTCGCGGTCTTGTAGTCGCGCTTGGCATTGACCACGATCACGTTCGGGATGCTGACCAACGGCGCAACGGCCGTGAAATCCGCCGCCGCGTCGTAAGGCAACTGGGCGAAGGTCGACGGCGTCACGGTATGCGACGAGGCGGCGACCAAGATGGTGTATCCGTCCGGGTCCGCCTTGGCGACGGCATTGGCGCCAATTGTGCCGGAAGCACCAGCACGATTTTCGACCACAATGGTCTGGCCAAGCTGTTTGCCGACCTCATCGAGAACAACGCGGGCAATTCCATCGGTCGCGCTACCGGCGCCAAATGGAACAACGGCTTTGATCACCTTATCCGGCTTCCAAGCCGAAGTCTGGGCGGACGCAACGCCGGTAAGGGCGAGCGCTGCCGTCGCGGCAAGCGTAATCATACGCAGCATGAGCTTTTTCTCCCTAAATTGTTATTGTGTTCTGCTTCGGCAGATTCTTTTTCAGACTGTCGGTATCAGCAAATCTCCTCCTTCAAGTGCAGGCGGCCAGCATCGCACTATTTTTCGACAAATGCTTTTTCGATGACGTAGTGTCCAGGCTCGCTGTGATTGCCTTCCTCAAACCCCTTCTCGCGAAGGATCACGACCAAATCCTGCAACATCGACGGGCTGCCGCATAGCATCACACGGTCATGCTCCGGCGACATAGGAGCGCACCCTATATCCTCGAACAACTTGCTGGATGTGATCAGATCGGTGATGCGACCGCGATTTCGATAGGGTTCGCGTGTCACCGTCGGATAATAGATGAGCTGCTCACGGATGCATTCGCCGAGGAATTCATGCTGCGGCAGATCGCGCGTGATGAACTCGCCATAGGCAAGCTCGGCCACCTGCCGGCAGCCATGCACCAGAATGACCTTCTCGTAGCGCTCATAGGTCTCCGGGTCCTTGATGATGCTCAGAAACGGTGCGAGACCCGTGCCGGTCCCAAGGAGATAAAGCCAGCGGCCCGGCAACAGGTTATCGTGAATGAGTGTGCCGGTGGGCTTGCCGTTCACCAGAATCTGGTCGTTGACCTTTAGATGCTGAAGCCGCGACGTGAGCGGACCGTCCGGCACCTTGATGGAAAAGAATTCGAGCTGATCCTCGTGGTTCGCGCTCGCCATACTGTAGGCGCGCAGCAACGGACGGCCTTCCACTTCGAGGCCGATCATCGTGAATTGGCCGTTGCGGAAACGGAACGACGGGGAACGGGTCGTCGTGAAGCTGAAAAGCATGTCGGTCCAGTGATGGACGCTGGTCACGGTCTCGATTGCAATGCTGCTCATTGATAAAGGGCTCGTGAAGCTGGCGGGGATAGCGTTGACGGCGAGACCAAAACAATATAACTAACTAGATACTTATTCAATCGAGAAGTTGGAAACACCCTAATTTTGAAGCCTTTTGCAGGCACCTGGCTGTCCGGCGCGCATGCTCCGCATCGCAGGTGACGTTATTGGGTGCGCGGATACATCACGCGTCGGCAGTCACGAGGGCTAAAGAAAGAGATGGCGCGCGTTATCAACGCTGAAGACATGGCCAAGCTGATCGATGATGACGACACGCTGTTGATCGGCGGGTCCGGCGCAGGCCATTCTGTTCCCGACTATCTGATCGAGGCAATCGCGAAGCGCTTCGAAGCCGAAGGCACACCGCGCAATCTTACGACGGTTCATCCGGTCGGCCTCGGCGACCGTGCCAATCGCGGCATCGGACATCTCGCCAAGCCCGGCCTGCTTAAGCGTGTGGTATGTGGCACGCTGGTGGATTCTCCGCCGGTCGAACAGCTTGCGATTGAAAACAAGATCGAGGCTTATACCCTGCCGCAAGGCTGTCTCTCGCAACTGACCCGCGAGATGGCGGCGGGCCGACCGGGTCTCATCACACATGTTGGGCTCAAGACCTTCGTTGATCCACGCAACGGCGGCGGAAAGCAAAGCGATCTTGCGAAGGAAGACCTGATCGAGCTCGTCACCGTGGCCGGGCGCGAATATCTCCGCTTCAAACCATTTCATATCGATGTTGCACTGATCCGTGGCACAACGGCGGACGAGGATGGCAACGTCACCATGGAGCATGAGGCCGTGTTCGGCGAAATGCTGTCCATGGCCCAGGCCGCGCGACGCGCCGGCGGCATCGTGATCGTACAGGTCAAGCGCCTTGCCAATCGAGGCACCTTACCGCCGAAGCAGGTCAAAATTCCCGGCATGCTGGTCGATTTCGTGGTCGTGGACCCGAACCAGACGCAGACTTTCTTCACCGTGCATGACCCGGCCTATGCCGGCGAATTGAAGGTGCCGCTCTCGCAACTTGCCAAGCTGCCCTTCTCGCCGCGTAAGGTGATCGCCCGGCGGGCGGCGCTTGAGCTGTTCCCAGGGGCGATCTGCAATCTCGGCTCCGGTATCTCCACAGGTATCGCCTCGATCGCGGCGGAAGAAGGTGCGCTCGATTCAGTCGTACTGACCAACGAGCAGGGCCTGATCGGTGGCGCACCTGCGACCGGCAACGAGCCGGGTGCGGGCCGCAACTATCATGCCATGATCGACCAGCCCTATCAGTTCGATTTCTACGACGGCGGCGGCCTTGAGCTTGCGTTTCTGTCGTTCGCGGAGGTCGACGACGGCTGCAACGTGAATGTGAGCCGCTTCGGCAAGAAAATCGTCGGCCCCGGCGGCTTCATCAATATCAGCCAGAACGCGAAGACGATGATCTTCAGCGGCACCTTCACCAGTGGCGGACTGGAAATCTCCTGGCCCGACGGCCGCACGCGCATCGACCGCGAGGGCCGCGAGAAGAAATTCGTCCGCAAGGTCGAGCAGATTACCTATTCCGGCACGCTCGCCAACGAGAATGGACAGCGTGCGCTCTACGTCACGGAACGTGCCGTATTCCAGCGCAACCCGGCCGGTCGGCTTGAGCTGATCGAGATCGCGCCCGGCATCGATGTCGCGCGCGACGTGCTGGCACATATGGACTTCAAACCGGAGATTTCGCAGGCTCTGAAAGAGATGGATGCGCGACTGTTCCTGCCCCAGCCCATGGGACTTGCGGGAATCATCGCGGCAAACAAACGTCCCGCGCGCTCGGCGCGGCTTGAACGCGTCAGTTGAACCTCATCCAGGAGAACGACGTGAAGGCCGCAACCAAATCGACGCCACGATCGAAGAAAGGACCGCTCACCACCGCGTCCGGTGCACCGGACATGCGCTCGCAGCGCTCGGAGCGAACCCAGCAGCAGATTCTCGCCGCAGCCACAGATGAATTTGCTGACAAAGGCCTTGCGGGCGCCCGGGTGGACGTCATCGCCGAAGAATCCGGCGTCAACAAACAGATGATCTACTACTATTACGGATCGAAGGAGGACCTGTATCTCGCGGTGCTGGAGCGCGCCTATGCGGCGATGCGCCAGAGCGAGCGCGAGTTGAATCTCGCCGACCTCAATCCGATCGAGGCGATAACGAAGCTCGTCGAATTCAAGTTCGACTATTACACAAAGAATCCGGCGATGATCCGGCTGCTCGCGACCGAGAACATGCAGAACGCGCACTATCTGAAGCGCTCAACGCGTCTACGAGAGATGCAGGTCTCACTGATCGATGTGCTGCTATCGGTGCTGTCCGCGGGCGAGAAGCAGAAGCTGATCCGCCCCGGCGTGGATCCCGTCCAACTCTACATGTCGATCGCGGCACTAAGTTATTTCTACTTTTCCAACTCGGCGACGTTATCGACTGCCTTCGGCCGCAATCTGGCGAGCCCTGCGGAATTAAAAAAGCGCTGCGCGCATGCGGTCGATCTCATCCTCGACCACATCCGCGCCAGATAAATCGGGAGGAACAATGAAATTCGGTGATTATCCAAAGGCTGGGTCGCTCGAGGGAGTTACCGGCTTTCGCAATTATACGAAGAGCCTTGGGCTCGACATCCCCTGCGACGACATCGTCGCCGGCGGTCCGGAATCGCCTTTAGGATCACCGCTCGAAGTCGATGGCCTGTCGATCGGCCACCGGCTCGGCATGCATCCGATGGAAGGTTGGGACTGCCAAACCGACGGACGGCCAAGCGATAACACGAAGCGGCGCTGGCAGCGCTTCGGTCAGAGCGGCGCCAAGCTGATCTGGGGCGGCGAGGCTTGCGCCGTGCGACCGGACGGACGCGCCAACCCCAAGCAACTTTACATGTCGGAACATTCGCAGGCCGACATCGCCGAATTGCGCGAGATCACGCGGAAGGCGCATATCGAAGCGACCGGTGACGACAAGGGCCTCGTCATTGGCCTGCAGCTCACGCATTCGGGACGCTTCTGCAAGCCGAACGACAACACGAAATTCGAGTCAATCATCGCCTACAATCATCCGATCCTGGACCGCAAATTCGGCTATCCGGCCAGCCGCCCCGTGATCAGCGACGATGAGATCAAGCGTCTGATCGATGATTATATCGTCGCCGCGAAGCGCGCACAGCAATGCGGGTATGACTTTGTCGACATCAAGCATTGCCACGGCTATCTCGGCCATGAGTTCCTCAGCGCGGTGACGCGGCCGGGCCCTTATGGCGGATCGCTTGAGAACCGCACGCGTTTCCTGCGCGAGATCGTGCAGGGCGTCCGTGCAGAAGCACCCGGCCTGCGCATCGGTGTGCGTCTCAGCGCCATCGACACGCTGCCATTCAAGCCAGACCCTGCACAGTCGCTGCCGGGCGCACTCGGGCCAGGAATTCCGGAAGAAACCACGCTGCCGTACATTCATGGCTTCGGCGCGAATCAAGACAATCCGCTCGAATACGATCTGACCGAGCCGAAGGCGCTTTTCGAAATCTTCCGCGCGCTCGGAATCCGTTTCATCAATGTCAGCATCGCGAGCCCCTATTACAATCCGCATTACATCCGTCCGGCGCTTTATCCGCCGTCCGACGGCTATCATCCGCCGGAAGATCCGTTCGTCGGTGTGATGCGGCATCTCGCGGTCGTGCGCGACCTGAAAAAGGCATTCCCGGATTTCTGCCTGATGGGTAGCGGCTATACCTACCTGCAGGAATTCTTTCCGAATGTTGCGCAAGCTGTGGTGCGGCAGGGTTGGGTCGACATCGTGGGTCTTGGCCGAATGGTGCTGGCCTATCCTGAGGTGCCGATCGATATTTTGAGTGGTCGTGGCATGCAAAAAAAGCGTGTTTGCCGCACCTTCAGCGATTGTACGACGGCGCCGCGCAACGGCATCGTATCGGGCTGCTATCCGCTGGATGCACATTATAAGAAGTCGCCGCAATTCAAGACGCTGGCGACTGTCAAGAAAGCACAGATCGCCTGATCATGGTGCTCCGCCGCATCGGTTTTCTGGGCGCCGGCATCATGGGCGGGCACATGTCGCGCCGGCTGGCACAGGCAGGATTTCCGGTGACGGCATGGAACCGCTCGCCGGAGAAAGTCGAACGGCTCGCGTCGTTCGGCGTGAAGCGTGCGGATACACCGTCGGCTGCAACCGCGGATGCAGACATCGTCGTTATCATGCTCAGCAACGGGCCGGTGGTGGACGAGGTGCTGTTCTCGCACGACAGTTCCGGCCGCGCACCGGCCGATCTACTCCGCCCAGGCACGACACTTGTTGTGATGAGTTCGATTCCGGTGGAGTTCTGCCGTGCGCAGGCCGGGAAACTTGCACCTAAGGGCGTCCGCTACATCGATGCGCCTGTGTCCGGCGGCGAGGTCGGCGCGCACGAGGGCACGCTCGCTATCATGGCCGGCGGCGCTGAAGACCACATCGCTGATGTGGCCGATGTCTTCGCGCCGCTCGGCCGCGTGACACGGATCGGTCCGGTCGGAACCGGGCAGATGACCAAGCTCGCCAATCAGATTATCGTCGGCGGCACCATGATTGCCATTGCCGAGGCCCTGCATTTCGTATCGCAGGGCGGGGCCGACGCAGGTGCCGTGCGGAAAGCACTGATGGGCGGATTTGCGGAATCAAAAATCCTGAACCTGCATGGCCAACGCATGGTCGAGCGCAATTTCGTTCCGGGCAGCCCGGCCGAATATCAGTTGAAGGATCTGCGCACGGCACAAGGCCTTGCCAGCGAGATGGGCTTACAACTGACATTGCTCGACGTCATGACCGGCGTGTTCGGAGACATGATCTCGCATCTCGGTGATGGCATCGATGTTGCCGGCGTGCTGCGCGAGGTCGAGCGTCGCTCCGGCGCCGCGGGCAACTAAACTGAGAGAGCAATCATGACGGGCCGTGTAGATTATTCGGTGAATAGCGGTGTTGGCAGCATCGTGCTGGCACGGCCAGAAAAACATAACGCGATTACGCCGGACATGGCGAAAGAGCTTGGCCGTATCTGCCGCGAGATCGATGCCGATGACGCGGTCCGCGCCGTGGTCATCTCGGGAGCCGGCGAGAAGGCCTTTTCCGCCGGCAGTGATCTCAACATCCTTGCCGACATGTCGGACGTCTGGGCCTTCCGCAATCGGATCGAATATGCCGCTGTAGTCCGCGATATCCGCAAGCCGGTGATCGCCGCGCTGAAAGGCTGGGTGCTCGGCGGCGGCATGGAGATCGCACTCGCCGCGGATGTTCGCGTTGCGGGCCACAGCGCGAGGATCGGCGGACCGGAGGTGACACGCGGCTGGGTTGGCGGCGGCGGCGCCTCGCAGATGCTGCCGCGCCTGATAGGATACGGACAAGCCATGCGCATGCTGCTGTTGGGCGAGCCGGTCGATGCCGAGGCTGCCCTGCGTATGGGTCTTGTCGAAGAAGTCGTGGACGACGCCGAGGTGCTGCACCGCGCCCATGAAATGGCTGCGAAGATTGCCTCCTTCAGCCCGATCGCGACGCAGGCGGTGAAGGCCTCGGTGCGCGCAGCCATGTCGATGTCGCTGGAAGCCGGATTGCGTTACGAGAACGAAATCCACGTCATCTGCATGTCGGCGAAAGACCGGATGGAAGGCATCAAGGCTTTCCAGGAAGGCCGCAAAGCCACTTTCTCTGGGCAGTAAGCCCCTAGGCGACTACCGTCATTTCGACGTCGCCGAGTGCGCCGAAATGTGCGGCGTATCTGCCGGGTCGCACTTCGACCGGGGTCGTGCACGTTCCCGTGGTGACGATTTGCCCGGCCTTGAGACCGAAATGAGCGAGCGGCTGCGCATTCGCCAATGCGATAACGGCGAGGAGCGGATTGCCTAGAATCCTGGCGCTGCATCCCTCCTCGACCGGCTTGCCGTCATGCGCCAGCGCGATTGTAACATTCGTCAGGTCGAGCTTGCGCCAATCGGCGAACGGTCGTCCGACAATGAACAGGCCGTTACCCATTGCATCGGCCAGTTTTATGAGGTCGGACGTGCTTGCATCCACGCGTGAATCTGCCAGTTCGATCACGGGTACGACGGCTGAAATGGCTGCTTCGATCTGGTTTTGATTGTATGGCGCATTCTGCGCGGGCAAGTCTTCCCCAAGAACGAATGCTATTTCACATTCCAACAACGGCGCTATCAGCGACGCGAGCGATATATTTGTCGGCGCATCGTGGACATAGGGGCCGAACAGCGGACCTGCGACAGGGCGTGAGGACACGTATTTTTTCTGGTCGGCCGGTGCAAGTGCGGTAACTTTCCAGCCGCGCACGTCACCATTCGCGCGCGCTGCCAGTTCCGTCTGCACGCGATAGGCGTCCTCAACACTTGCGATCGTGTCAGCCGCCGTCAGCTTCGCAAGCCGAGCGTCCCTTCGCGCTGCCGTCAGCCGCTCCGCGAGATCGACGAATGTCATGCCGCAGGCTCGGGATTGAAGTGTTCGAGCTTATTCGGTTTGCCATCCCACTCCTTTGCATCTGCGGGAGGGTCTTTGCGCTTGGTGATGCTTGGCCAGAGCGGCGCGTATTTGGCGTTCAACTCGAGCCAGGTTTCGAGATTGGGATCAGTGTCAGGCAGAATCGCCTCGGCGGTGCATTCCGGCACGCAGACGCCGCAGTCAATGCACTCATCCGGATTGATGACGAGCATATTCTCGCCTTCGTAAAAGCAGTCGACGGGACACACCTCAACGCAGTCCATGTACTTGCAGCGGATGCAATTCTCGGTCACCACATAGGTCATGGCTTTGAAGTCCCTTGGAGCGGTGCGGTTATTTTCTCGATTTCGCGAGGCCGAAAAATTCCATCATCATGCCAAGCTGGCCAGTCAGCATGTGCGTGCCGTAATGGATGGCGTGGCCGCGATTCTTTGCCGCGATCAGGAGCGGAGTCATTTCGGGCTTCATGACCACCTCGGCGACGGTCGTCTTCGGATCGATGCTCGCAAGGTCGAATGAATGCGGATCGTCGGCCTTCAGGCCGAGCGAGGTGGCATTGACGGCGTAGTCGTGGCCCGAGGCATTGCTCGTACCAAGCTGGACCATGCAATTTGGATACGCCTTGCTGACGCCGGCGACGAGCGCCTCCGCTTTCGAGCGCGTGCGGTTATGAATCGTCAATGCAGCGACGCCGCTTCCGGCCAGCGCGTAGGCGAGCGCCGTCCCCGCCCCGCCCGCGCCTGCTAGATATACACTGCGGCCGCGCACATCGTGCCCTTCAGCGTTCAAACCTGCGACAAAGCCACGGCCATCGAGCAGCGTACCGGAATAGCGGCCGTCTGCGTCGCGCCGCACCGTATTGACCACGCGCGTATGTGCGCCATCGCCGACAAGCTGATCGCACAGTTCACCCGATTCAGCCTTGTGCGGCGCCGTGACAATGAAGCCATCCAGATTGCGGATCGCCTTCAGTCCAGCCCAGCCCAGCGCGAGTTCGTCGCGATCGATGTGGATCGCAACGCAAACGGCGTCGATGCCATTGGCCGCGAAATACTCGTTGAAGACCATCGGTGTGCGCACATGCGCGACAGGATCACCGATGATCGCGTAAAGGCGGGTTGTTCCGGTAATCATTGAAAAGTCCATAACTATCTAGTTAGATAGAATAATATTAAACGCGGTCTGTCAACCAAGGTTCTGAACAAATCAGGGAATGGTGCAAAAGATCATATGATCAAAGAACGTGTGGTGCAGAGGCCCTGTGACGATCCCGCTTCCGCTGCCTTGCGACGGTTGAAGCTTTTTTGACCGGCGCGCTTGTTCCGCGTTTAGTTGCACTTTCTGAATCGCTGCCCATTCCGCGGGGTTTACTCAGGCGGATGTGGCTAAGCGGCTCGGCCGGTACCAATCTTATGTCGCGATGCTGGAAGGCGGTGAGCGCAAGGTTGATATAGTTGAGTTTATCCAAATTGCTGAAAGCAATTGACTTCGACCCAGCTAGAGCAATTAAGAGAATTGCGAACATCAAAGAGCACTGACGCTAATTGCGCACTTTCTGCTTAAGAAGCTTTTTCAGCCGCTCCATTCCTTCAGCATAATACTCTTCGCTGTCCGTTTGCGGGCCGCCCTTGCTGCCAAATGAGAAATCGCTCCCTCTCCACACACGCCCTTGCTTCTTTGCAAACTCCAGCTTGAAACGCTCAAGAGTCCTCCGTTCCTTCTCTTCACGCTTCTCGTCTTTGTACCCTTCCTGCCAAGGTTTGTGTCCGTAAGGCCCAAAAGCATCATGCGACCCATCTTTGTACCCAATGTAAATCTCACCCCCATATGGATCGCTCGCGGCTCCGGCATCAGTAATAAGCCATCGCCGAAATTGCGCCAATGTGTGCTTTTGAGAAATTTTTCAGGATACAGCCAATCACGTTCAGCCGCTGCCAGATAACGGAACGCTCGACGCTTGATGATGTAGTTTATTTCACGAATTTCCTGCTCGGCGAGACTTCGATGGGTTTGAATCTTAGTGAAATTGAAGATTGCTGGCCTGAACAAATCAGGATTTGGCCGCCACTTTGTTTCAGACTGATATGGATTTCTGACCCACGCCAGATTGGTGAGTATAAGCAGCTTATCCAATGAAAGCGGAAACAGTGTATGCGTTGCTACATAACGGATGTCGGGATCATTGAATTCCTTGCAGTAATCAGAAAGCGGAAAACAACCGCGGTTGTAGACTGTCACCGGATGATCCGAGATTATAAATTTTGTTTCTGATTGCTCTGCATCGGCTATTTGCCAAATGCATTCAGTCCAGATTGCGCAATATACGTCGCGGATCGACTGCAAAAATAAAAGATCGAAATTACGGCTTTTAGATTTCGATACTGCGTTCAACCACGCAAGGCCCTTGGGCGTGCGAAGTTTCTGAACACTCATGTATGTCATCAGGTCATTGAACTTCGAACCATCTGCACTCGGATGTTTAAAGTTTGAAAAGTAGTCGATTGCGGCAGGGCCAGAGTTATCAATTTTGCCGAAAAAGAACTTCTCAATATCCACGTTCTCAACACTACCCCACTTAACTGTGTAGAGGTCATCCTGCGCAAAGCACCGGGCTGGCCCCCAATGGAGTAGTTCGCGCCTCTTATATTTGTGCCCGCTCGGGCTTACGGCTTCGGGCTTTAGATCGAGGTAAAAATACTTTGTCTGGCCGGGCCGCATAAAGCGGCGCTGATACCATTCGGGAACGTAATGGTTATGCCTAAAGTCGGTGGGCGACATCGAGCGCCAAAATTCAAATCACAAAATCGGGAAGATCGGTCTCGTTTTGAGCAACCGAAGGTGCACAAGGTGGTAGCGGGAACGCAACCAGAAATCGGTAATTTTACACACCCTCCGGTTGAAACGAAGGGCGCAAAACTCAATTTCATGATATAAATCAGATACTTAGCTCAAAACTGGTAGCGAGGGAGGGACTCGAACCCCCGACACAAGGATTATGATTCCTCTGCTCTAGCCAGCTGAGCTACCCCGCCGCCGAAACGGCATCGGGCCCGAAGGCCCGAAAGCGTGCCGGATATAAGGTTCACATCGAAAACCTGTCAAGCAAGGTGGGCGGATAAAGCGTCCTTCCCGCGCCTTATCGGCAAAAACCTCTATTTAGGCCGCACATTCGGGTCGCCGCCAGGGCTGCCTGGCGGCGGAATCACCAGCATATGGCCGCCATTCGGCGCCGGCGCCCGGATGGCGGGATCGAGTCCCAGCGGGGGACAGATCACACCGTCGGAACGGGACAGCCTGTCGCTGAGATGCTCGTCCTTATCCGGAGCGCGCCCCTCGGTCTCGGGGATATCGGCATGCGGCAGCCGGTCCCGATCGGCGCAGGCTTTGGGGTCAACTTTCGGCGGCGCTGGCTGCGCGGGGACATCGGGTTCCTTCGGTTGCTGCGCCAATGACGGCGCGCCTCCGACCAATGCGCACACCAAGGCCGCCAGAAACAAGCGAGCTGTAAGATCCATGATTCGCTTCCAGTCGAACGACAACCCGCCTCGGAAAACGTTGGTTCCGCTTTTTGGGTTCCGCCCTTCGCAGGAGGCAATTGCGTGGTCAGCCGCTCTTGCCGAAGCGCATCATCGAGAAATGGCCGAGCGGCGGCATTGGCGTGCGATCGATCACGCGCATGCGCGGATTGCGATCGACCCAAGCCTGCAGACGGGCCCATTCGAATTCCGGGCGCCAGCCGAGCCGTCGCGCGATCGGTGCGAATTGCAATTCGAAGGCCCGGCGCATGCCGCCTTCGGCGCTGATGTGATTGACGAGAATGATCTCGCCGCCCGGCTTCAGCACGCGCGCAAATTCATCCAGCGCTGCATCCGGATCCGGCACGGCAGTAATGACATATTGCGCGACCACGACATCGAATGAGTCATCGGGAAAGCCGAGATGGGCAACGTCCATCACCGACAAGGCTTCGACATTGTCGAGCTTCAGTTCGCGCACACGCGCATGCGCCTTGCGTAGCATCGGTTCGGAAATGTCGATACCGACCAGCCGGTTGTGGCGTGAATAATCCGGCAGGGAAATGCCGGTGCCGACACCGACTTCGAGGATCCGTCCGCCAATCCGTTCCGCCGCGGCGATCGAGGCCCTGCGTCCGCGTTCGAAGACCGCGCCGAAAACAAGATCATAGACCGGCGCCCAGCGGGCATAGGCCTTGGTGATCGTCGATTTGTCGAGCCCCCTCGCCGTCGACATGTCAGCCTGCGGGCGGTGCCGATGCGGCGGCGGGTGTCGCTACGGTCGGACGCGCAGTCATCGCCACGGCGCTGCGGATGAAGCCGCCACCGAGGACGCGCGCCTGACCGTCCGGCGCATCGTAGAAGACGCAAGCCTGTCCCGGCGCGACACCATCCTCGCCATCGACGAGTTCGATCTCGCAGCCATCGCGGCCGAGCGACAGCCAGGCCGGCTGCGGCGCGCGCGTCGAGCGCACCTTGACGAAGACTTCGCGGCGGCCGGCATCGAGTGCTTCCTGTAGCGTGCCGTCGCCGATCCAGTTCACATCGCGCAGGCCGATGCGGCGCGTGCGCAAGGCATCGCGCGGGCCGACAACGACGCGGCGCGTATGCGAATCCAGCCGCACGACATAGAGCGGCGTGCCGGTGGCGACGCCAAGGCCCTTCCGCTGGCCGATGGTGAAATGAATGATGCCGTTGTGCTTGCCGAGCACCTTGCCGTCGAGATCGACGATCTCGCCGGGATCGGCCGCGGTCGGCCGCAGCTTCTCGATGATGTCGGTGTAGCGGCCCTGCGGCACGAAGCAGATGTCCTGGCTGTCGTCCTTGTCGGCAACCGCGAGTCCGAAGCGCCGCGCCGCCTGCCGTGTCTCGGCCTTGGTGAGATCGCCGAGCGGGAAACGCAGGATATCAAGCTGCTCGCGCGTGGTCGCGAACAGGAAATAGCTCTGGTCGCGCTCTTCCTCGCGGGCACGATAGAGTCCGCGGCCGCCGCCCGGCAGCGCATGCGACGCTATATAATGTCCGGTCGCCATCACATGGGCGCCAAGGTCCCTGGCGGTGTCGAGCAGGTCGCGGAACTTGATCGACTGGTTGCAGGAGATGCAGGGCACCGG
>Ga0164243_10001596_pt1 | contig 38293 bp, 30 predicted proteins | sample OricompcompostOP_FD_108781 | JGI IMG/M metagenome (GOLD analysis project Ga0164243, IMG submission 108781) | Organic Plus compost microbial communities from Emeryville, California, USA - Original compost - Organic plus compost (OP) | ecosystem: Engineered > Solid waste > Mixed feedstock >... | reverse complement strand
GGAAATCCTGATCGAATTTTTGAACGATCTTTTTGAAGGAGAAAAACAGATTACCGAGCTGGAATACGGGCCTACCGAACACGATGGAGAGGAAGGAGCGGATAAACGGGTGATCTTTGACCTGCATTGCAGAGGGAATAGCGGAGAGTACTTCATTGTAGAGATGCAACGTATCCGGCAGGAATATTTTAAAGACAGGGCACTCTATTACACTTCCCGCCTGATTCAACGGCAACTGCCAAAAGGAAAGGCTTTTAACAGTTACAAACTGCCCGAAGTATTTTTGATTGCGGTACTGGAATTCCGGATGGATGGCGAAAAAGGGGAACAGTATTTCCACAATATTGTTCTGGCGGATAAACAGACCGGAGAAGTTTTTTATCCGAAATTGGGGTTTAAGTTCTTGGAATTGCCTAATTTTGTGAAAGAAGAAGGGCAGTTGGTGCGCGAACGGGACAAATGGTTCTATTTGCTCAAGCACTTGAGCCAGCTGGACAAGATGCCTAAATTTTTGGATAAGCGGGTGTTTAAGTTAATATTCCAGATCGGAGAGGTGTCGAAATTAAAAAAGGAGGAACGTATGGCCTATGAAGCAAGTTTAAAAGCCAAATGGGATACCCAGAATGCTTTTGATACGGTAAAACGGGAAGGATTGCGGCAAGGACTTGAAGAAGGTCTCGAAAAAGGTCTCGAAAAAGGTCGTAAAGAGGGACTTAAGGAGGGACTTAAAGAGGGTCGTAAAGAAGGACTGGAAAAGGGACTTAAAGAAGGCCTTAAAGAGGGTGAGCATAAGAAGGCTATGGCAGTTGCGAAACAGCTAATCGAAATGAAATTATCCGTTGAAGATGTTTCAAAGGCAACCGGTTTACCCGTAGAAGAAATAAAAAAATTAAAATAAAAATGATTGATACATCAGAAAAGAGCTACCTTTCAATGAAGGGTAGCTCTTTGTTTTTAAAACACCGCTAAGTGAATAGCAGATCTAGAAAATGAAAAAATCAATACACCATGCCGAACATTATATTTGGGGCGACCACTGCGACGGCTGGCATTTAGTTAAAACGGATACCTTAAGTGTGATCCAGGAGCAGATGCCGCCAGGAACAGCCGAAGAATACCATTTTCACGAGCGCGCTCAACAACTGTTTTATATTTTAGCGGGCCAAGCTCATTTTGAAATCGAAGGAAATACATTCACAGTCGATAAAGGAGAGGCTATCCATGTTCTCCCCCTACAAAAACATGCTATTCGGAATGAAGGTCGCCAAGATCTTATTTTTCTCGTCATATCAGAACCTAAATCCCATGGCGACAGGAAAACAGTAACGAAAGGTGCTGATGAGGCATAAATCAAATTTAAATAGCAAACAAAATCCAAATTGGCATTAATAATTTATATGTTTGAAATATGAAATTACATTCCAGTATTTACACCCTGGCACTCGTCTGTTCATTTATGGCTGTACAGGCACAGGCGCTTGCTGCTGCGGATCGCCCAAACGTAATCCTCATCTATTCGGATGATCAAGGTTGGGCAGATTTAGGGGTCTACGGTTCGACCGATCTTCATACACCCACGTTAGATAGCCTTGCCCATAGCGGTACAAGGTTTACCCAGTTTTATTCGGCGTCGCCCATCTGTTCGCCTTCCCGGGCGTCAATGCTTACAGGGCGCTATCCCCAACGTGCAGGTTTACCCGAAATGGCTTCTTCCCAAGAAGGAGTGGAAGGAATGCCTGGCAAGCAGTATACCATGGGCGAGCTGTTTAAGGATGCGGGCTATGCTACTGCACATATTGGCAAATGGCATATAGGCTATACGCCAGAAACCATGCCCAATGCACAGGGGTTTGATTATTCTTTTGGATTCATGGGCGGTTGCATTGATAATTACTCACACTTCTTCTATTGGAACGGGCCGAACAGGCACGACCTTTGGCGAAATGGGAAAGAGATCAACAAATCAGGTCGGTTTTTCCCCGATTTAATGGTAGAGGAAGCCAGCACATTTATGGAACAAAATAAAACTACACCCTTTTTCCTCTATTTTGCCATCAACGTGCCGCATTATCCTTTGCAGGGTGAACAAAAATGGCTCGATTACTATCAACAAAAAGGAGTCGCTTCCCCACGCGATAAATACGCCGCGTTTGTGTCGACCATGGATGAAAAGATAGGGCTTTTGCTCGCTAAGCTCAACGATTTGGGCTTGGCGGATAATACCATCGTCATCTTTCAACCCGATCAGGGCTTTTCAAAAGAAGAGCGTACCTTTGGCGGTGGCGGCTCAGCGGGCATCTATAGAGGGTCAAAATTCAGTCTGTTTGAAGGTGGCGTACGCGTGCCGGCTATCATCAGTTGGCCGGGGCATATTCCGCAAAATGCAGTACGGAATCAATTGGCCGCGAATATCGATTGGTTTCCCACTTTGGCTGAGTATTGTCATCTGCCCTTACCAGATCGGAAGCTGGATGGTAAAAGTTTGGTACAGGTAATCCAAAACGAAAAGGAACGATCTCCGCATAACATGTTTTATTGGCAGAGTGGCGGCGGTAAGGATAACCCCCAATGGGCCGTACGTGAGGGCGACTGGAAGCTGCTCCACAACCCTATGCAGGCAAAGAAAGAAGAACTGGACGGAGAGAGCCTGATGCTGATCAACCTGCAGCAAGATCCGGCAGAAAAACAGAACCTATCCCAAGCTTATCCCGAACAGGTGAAAAAGCTGAAGGAAAAGTATGAGCACTGGTTGAATGAAGTATATAACCAATAAGTGGGTATTTCGTCCTGGTTAGAATCCTTACAAAGGGATGATATAAGAAAGAAAATTGCTTTTTACCTTTGTGAAGGTTTAGGTTGATTATAAAAGAAAGTCCATCGCCCCCAAGCGTTGGGCTTTCTTACTTTTTGAGCAAAGTGCCTGTGTGGTATAGCGATCGCAATCCCCAATCTGTGTATTATTTACACATTTTCGCAATCTTTGACCAGGGGCGTTAAATATGCTTTGCTTAAACTATATTTGATGCTAAAGAAAGACCTAAAGCGGCGACAGGGAAATGTTGGGTTGTTTCGGTTTGTAAGGGTGTTTTTTCGAATAGTTAATCAAAATAGTATGCCTAGCAGACGATCATCAGCTTATTATACCAGTCATGGCCGTGTTTTTCAAGTGCCATCACATTCAAGACGTCGCGTGAACAGCAATTTGGCGATCTCATTTTTGTCTATACTTTTAACTATACTCCTTTTTGTCTTTTTGTTACATGGTTTGCAAACTATAGCCAACTGAATTTTTAGCAATAGGATATGAAAAAGTTTAGCATACAAGTTGATGGTCTTGTATATGAAGTTGGTACCCACCCTGCAGTAGATAAAATTTTTATTGTATCCCATAAAGATAGGGTTTATAAATTCAGGCGTCAGGCCTGTGGCGATTATTCAGAAGTATATAAAAACTGCCGTACCGACCTAAATTATTACCGCATGTTTCGTACTATCGAAAAGCACTTGGAAGAAACGGATTAGTGCGATAAGGTTTAGCATTAAGGTTAAGTGCTATTCCTTCAGCTATCGTGATGACTTCCGCAAAGTTGCTGCTTTAATGGCTGACGCTGTAAAAACAACATTGAGCTCGTGGATATCGACAGATCGCCACTGATTACCGTAACACTACTAATCTTCTGCTTCTTTTGATTTTTTTCAATTACCGGTTTAGGCCTGGAAAAGTTTAGGTATTGTAGCCTTAACCTTCGTTTTCCAGCTATCTTCTTTTGCCATCGGTAACCGTATGCCGATTTATACAAAAACACATAAAATTTAACCTGTGTAATCATCTCCTTTAATATTTTTTGAAACTTTTTTCATTTTTTGATTAATTACAGTATTGTTTTTCAATAAGTTATAAACATTTTTTGAAAACTTTTATAAAAAGGGCGTACATGATATGTGCATAAATTAGTAACTTTGGTTTACCGGCTTGAAATAAAAATAAAAAAAATTGATCATGAAAATCGCAGATCCCACCACCAAAACGATTTATACCCAAGAAGAAGCTTATCAAAAAACGCTCGACTATTTCGGGGGCGATGATCTCGCTGCCCGTGTTTGGGTTAACAAATATGCGTTGAAAGATTCTTTCGGTAACCTGTACGAACGCACGCCAGACGATATGCATAGGCGGATAGCAAGCGAGATTGCCCGTATCGAAACACGCTATCCAAACCCCTTAAGTGAAGATGAAATTTTCGAACTGATCAGGAATTTCAAATACCTCATCCCGCAGGGAAGCCCGATGACGGGTATCGGTAATCCTTATCAGATTGCTTCACTCTCCAATTGCTTTGTTATTGGAAGCAGCGGCGCGTCGGATTCGTACGGAGGGATCATGAAAACCGATCAGGAACAAGTGCAACTGATGAAAAGACGTGGTGGGGTAGGGCATGACCTTTCGCATATCCGGCCGAAAGGCTCGCCGGTAAAAAACTCGGCACTTACCTCAACAGGCATTGTACCCTTCATGGAGCGTTTCTCCAATTCAACACGCGAGGTTGCCCAGGATGGAAGAAGAGGCGCACTGATGTTGTCTGTATCCATCAAACATCCCGATTCAGAAGATTTCATCGATGCCAAAATGGAACAGGGGAAGGTAACCGGAGCAAATGTTTCGGTACGGATCGACGATGCGTTCATGAAAGCCGTAGAACTGCAACAACCTTACGTGCAACAATATCCCATAGAAGGTGAAAATCCCCTTTTCCGGAAAGAAATTGATCCAAATGCTTTATGGAAAAAAATAGTCCATAATGCCTGGCGTTCGGCCGAACCCGGAATCTTGTTCTGGGATACTATTGTCCGTGAATCCTTGCCCGACTGTTATGCCGATCTGGGTTATAAGACAGTGTCGACCAATCCTTGCGGCGAAATACCACTGTGCCCCTATGATTCTTGCCGCTTATTGGCCATTAACCTTTTTTCCTATGTGGAGAAACCCTTTACCAAAGCCGCACATTTCAATTGGGATTTGTTCAGAAAACACCTTCATGCCGCTCAGCGCATCATGGATGATATTATTGATCTTGAGCTGGAAAAGATTGATGCCATATTGCAAAAAATCGCCGAGGATCCGGAAGATGACGAGATTAAGCGAACCGAGCGGAATTTATGGCTCAATATCCAGACGAAAGCGAAAGAAGGACGAAGAACCGGTATCGGCATCACTGCCGAAGGCGATATGCTCGCTGCCCTCGGTCTGCGTTATGGAAGTAATGAAGGAACAGCCTTTTCCGTTGATCTGCACAAAACCATCGCTCTTGAAGCCTATCGCGCTTCAGTACATACTGCCCGCGAAAGAGGTGCTTTTGCCATTTTCGATGCCGACAGGGAAAAAGATAATCCCTTTATCCTCCGTTTAAAGGAGGCAGACCCCCAGCTGTATTATGAAATGCTCGAACATGGTAGAAGAAACATCGCTTTGCTGACCATCGCCCCTACCGGGACGACAAGCCTGATGTCGCAAACCAGCTCGGGAATCGAACCTGTTTTTATGCCGGTTTACAAAAGGAGGAGAAAAGTAAATCCAAACGATAAGCATGTACGGGTAGATTTTGTGGATGAAGTGGGCGATTCCTGGGAAGAGTATATTGTTTTTCACCATCGCTTTAAACAATGGATGGAAGTGAACGGCTACGATCAGACCAAAAACTATACCCAGCAGGAGTTGGATGATCTCGTCAAACAGTCGCCTTACTACAAAGCCACTTCCAATGATGTAGATTACCTTAAAAAGGTAAAAATGCAGGGAGATATCCAGAAATGGGTAGACCACTCCATCAGTGTAACCATTAATATGCCCAATGATGTAACAGAAGAACTGGTTGGCGAATTGTATCTGGAAGCATGGAAAGCAGGTTGCAAAGGCGTAACCGTTTACAGAGACGGATCACGTTCGGGCGTGCTTATTGCCAATACCGAAAGCAAACCAAAAGCAGAACAAACCGAGTCGACCAGCATTTTTCCGACAGTAAGGCCTCAGGTACTCGAAGCTGATATTGTCCGTTTCCAGAACAATAGAGATAAATGGATTGCTTTTATTGGTTTGATTGACGGAAAACCTTACGAAATTTTTACCGGTTTGGCAGATGATGAAGATGGTATTTTAATACCCCGATGGGTGGAGAATGGGTTAATCATCAAAAACAGGGAAACAGATGGCAGTTCCCGCTACGATTTCCAGTATAAGAACAAACGCGGACATAAAACCACCATCGAAGGGCTTTCCTATAAGTTTAATCCCGAATATTGGAATTATGCCAAACTCATTTCCAGTACGCTAAGGCATGGTATGCCTATCGAAAAGGTGGTCGACCTGATCAATAGTTTGCAGCTCGATGAGGCCATCAATACCTGGAAAAATGGTGTAGCCCGCGCGCTTAAGCATTATATACCGGATGGTACTTCTGTTAAAAAGCAAAAATGCCAAAACTGTAATTCTACCAATTTAATTTATCAGGAAGGCTGTCTAACCTGTAAGGATTGCGGTTCCTCCAAATGTGGATAAGCAATTTACTTAGGCCTTTCTCATGATGTCAATACCAATGGCTATTTCCAAATTAAAACAGCATAACACTGATGTATAGGTTTGGAAATAGCCAGGGGAACGGCGTGCCTGCTAATATCATGTGATGATTAGCTAAAATAGAGGTATAGAAACAGCCATATTCTTCCTTTCTTTGTAAGAAAAATTGTCAATTAATAGATTTTTCGTTTACTGTATTGGCTCGCCTATTTTGCCTGTTGTTCCTGCGCGCCTTAAACGTAACAGGCTTCAATGAACATGGCAAGAAACACGGTAAATCCTTATTCAACGGCCCTTAGGGAAACGTTTTTATTGCGGTATTAGAATTAATAAATGGACTAACTGGTTAAGTTGATCGTTAAGCATGAAAATGTACAAAGTATTGCAGCACCTTGTCGTGTTTATGGTTGTTTTAGGCCAAGGGATTAATAACGCTCAGGCACAGAATGGCGACCAAATATTAGATGGCATCGGTGAAACGGGAATGATTGCCCGTTACCTGTTTAACGGAGATGCAAAAGACTGGTCAAGAAATAATTTGCATGCCGATTTACGGGGTGCCGAAGTTAAATTTGTAAATGACGATCGCTTTGGAAAAGTCCTGTTGCTTTCCGGCAATGCATTTGTATCGATCCCGAAAGCAGCCTTAACAGATATCGAATCGCTCAGTATATCCGGATGGATAAACTTGCGCTCGGAGCAACCCGGCCAGCATTTTTTTGATTTCGGAAAGGATGCCGCCGCACATTTTTTTGCGGCTCCCGCTGGCACCAATGCCCAAAAAGAGTTCCAGGCATTGATCACGGCGAAAGGAGATACCAAAAGCGGAGCGATTTCTTCAGCGATAGGAACAAATAAGTGGGTCCATCTTGCTGTAGTGATCGATGTTCCTGCAAAGTCGCTGATCACCTACGTGGATGGTAAGGCTGTGGGCGCAGCAAAGGATATCCCTTTGGAGTTGGCAGCCGTATTCGGTCAGCAATCCGAAGAAAAAAAGCTGTATATCGGAAAATCGTTGTTGCCGAATGAACCCTACCTGAATGCCTTGATACACGATTTTCGTATTTACCGTGTTCCGCTCACCAACAAACAAGTTGCCAGAATTTATTATAATGCCCTGAAAGGCGTTCATGAAGATGCGGCAAATAAAGGCAAGCCGGAGGATGATCTGCCAAAATTTCCGCTGAACAAGGCACAGCTATATAATGCCTATCTGGTTCAGGTATCCGATATCGCGGTAGAAACAACAATAGGAAATTTGCCACGCTTACCCAGCTACGTTCAAGGAACGTATAAAAAAGGGATAGACGGTCCAAAAGTCCGTGTGCTGTGGCCTGCTCCGACCGACAACAGCGCGGTGCTTAAGCCGGGGCGCTATACCATTACCGGGCGTGTTCCCGGAACAGACTTCCAGCCAAAGGCTACGGTTACCGTAAAAGCATCCAACCAATCAACCGCCCCAAGTTTAAAACTCGAACCTTTTGGTTTGAACCGAGTTTCCCTGGAAACCGATGCTGAAGGAGGCGCAACTAAATTTATCCAAAATCGCGATAAATTTATCAATACCTTATCCAAAACCGATCCTAACTCTTTCCTCTATATGTTCCGCCACGCTTTTGGACAACAACAACCCGAAGGCGCAAAACCTTTGGGCGTATGGGACAGCCAGGAAACCAAGTTAAGGGGCCATGCTACCGGGCACTACCTTACGGCCATTGCACAAGCCTATGCTAGTACGGGCTACAACAAGGCCCTAAAGGCTAATTTCGCCGAAAAAATGGACTATATGGTCAATAGCCTGTATACCTTATCCCAATTATCCGGTAGGCCGAAAGAAGCAGGTGGTGCTCACGTATCCGATCCCACGGCGATACCGCCCGGCCCGGGGAAATCAGACTATGATTCTGATCTTAGTGACGAAGGCATCCGCACCGACTATTGGAACTGGGGTGAAGGCTTCATCAGCGCCTACCCGCCCGACCAATTTATCATGCTCGAGAAAGGAGCCAAGTACGGCAGCCAGAAGAACCAGGTTTGGGCGCCGTATTATACCCTGCATAAAATATTGGCCGGCCTGTTGGATATATATGAAGTAAGCGGCAATCAAAAAGCCCTCGAAATAGCTACCGGTATGAGCAATTGGGTATATGCCCGCTTGAGCCAGCTGCCAACCGAGACGCTTATCAAGATGTGGAACACCTACATTGCCGGTGAATTTGGTGGAATGAATGAGGTCATGGCCCGTCTGTATCGGATAACCAACGAGCCGAACTACCTGAAAACCGCGCAATTGTTTGATAATATCGATATGTTCTTTGGCGATGCAGCGCATTCAAGCGGACTGGCCAAAAATGTAGATAGTTTCCGCGGATTGCATGCCAACCAGCATATCCCCCAGATCGTAGGGAGCATCGAGATGTACCGCGTTTCTCTTCGTCCAGAATATTACCGGGTGGCCGATAATTTCTGGTATAAGGCCGTCAACGATTATATGTACAGCATCGGAGGCCTTGCCGGTGCACGCAATCCGGCCAATGCCGAATGTTTTACCGTAGAGCCGGCAACACTGTATGAAAACGGATTTAATGCCGGAGGGCAGAACGAAACCTGTGCCACTTACAATATGCTTAAACTGACCAGCGATCTGTTTCTCTTCGATCAGCGCGCGGCATACATGGATTATTACGAACGTGGCCTGTATAACCATATCCTCGCTTCTGTGGCTGAAGATAGCCCGGCCAATACCTATCATGTGCCACTCCGGCCAGGATCGATCAAGCGGTTTGGCAATCCCAATATGACAGGCTTTACCTGTTGCAATGGCACCGCGCTTGAGAGCAGTACCAAGCTGCAAAACGCCATTTACTTTAAAAGTAAGGATAATCAAGCGCTTTACGTCAATCTATACATTCCGTCTACCTTACAATGGACAGAACGCCAGGTGACGATCGTGCAGACTACCGATTTTCCGAAAGAAGACCACACCCGGCTGACAGTTAAAGGCAGCGGTAAATTTGATATCCATGTACGTGTGCCGGGCTGGGCTACCAAAGGATGCTTTGTGTCGATCAACGGTACGCCGCAAAAGCTTCAGGCCACGCCGGGCAGTTACCTGCAACTAAGCCGCAACTGGAAAGACGGCGATGTGATCGAATTGAAGATGCCTTTTACGTTTCACCTCGATCCGGTTATGGATCAACAGAACATTGCCAGTTTGTTTTACGGACCGATATTGCTGGCCGCTCAGGAGCCCGAAGCAAGGAAAGAATGGCGTAAGCTAACCCTGGATGCTAGCGATATCAGCAAATCGATCAAAGGCGATCCCAAGCAGCTAAAATTCACCATTGGAGATGTGCTCTTTAAACCCTTTTACGACACCTATGGCCGGCATTCCGTATATTTAGATGTAACGTTGAAGTAGGTAACCAATATTGGTCAGTATGATAAATTTGGAAATTAGCCTATATCACTTCAGCAGGTATATCCAATGCTTCGGAAATCCTTTTGGTCCTTAATGAAGCGATCTTCTCCGTTTTGCTCACGGTACTTTTTAGGGTTTATTTCCAGCTACTGGTTTAGCGGCTGAAAAGCCGGATATTTCCCTAAGTCATGCATTGCCTTCAGTGTACAGGCTTCTTTATTTCAAACAAACACGGAAATGAAAAATAGAAAAAGGTACAATTTCCATAATTCGAAGGTGTTGATTTGCTATACGACTACAAATATCCGCGTTTAGCCTACAAATATAGAAAGCGCTTGGCCTACATTTGTTGTGAACAAAACAATAAAGATCATGACACAGCAAAAGGATAAAGTATGGTTCATTACCGGCACATCGCGCGGTTTTGGACGTGTTTGGACAGAGGCCGCCTTAGCACGTGGCGATAAAGTAGCTGCAACAGCACGCAGGTTGGAAAGTATAGCCGATCTCCAAGATAAGTACGGAGAGCAGGTATTAACCTTGGCACTCGATGTAACCAAACCCGATCAGGTAAAAGAGGCTGTAACAGCCGCACATGCGCATTTTGGCAGGCTCGATGTCGTGCTCAACAATGCCGGCTATTCATTGGTGGGCACTATTGAAGAAGCCAGCGCAGCAGATATCCGCGCACTTTACGATACCAACATTTTAGGGCCGGTGGCTGTTATACAGGCTGCTTTGCCCTTGCTTAGGGAGCAGGGGTACGGCCATATCCTTGGCACTTCCAGCAATCTTGGCCACATTACGATGCCGGTAATTGGCTATTATTGTTCTTCCAAATGGGCATTTGAGGCCATTTACGAAAGCTTGGCGGCCGAAGTGACCCCCTTCGGTATCAAGGTAACCATTATCGAACCCGGTGCTTATGCTACCGAGTTTGGTAGCCAGGAATCTTTGAAATTCGCACAAGGTATGGAGGTGTATGCAGATTTTAAAGCTAAATTTGCAAACAGCTTAAAAACGATGGAGAGAGGCGATCCGGCTGCAACGCCGCAGGCATTGTTTAAAATAATAGATGCAGAGCGGCCGCCGCTACGGTTTAATCTCGGCAGCCATAACCTTTCGGGCACCCTGCAAGCCTATGCCCAGCGACTGGCCATTTGGGAGGCCTGGGATGAGCTATCCAGCGCTGCCCAAGGCAAAGCGAAATAAAAATCAGCCATAACCGGTAGCATTAAAATCATCGGTTATGGTTATATTAGGCGTTGTATGAAAAAGGAAGAAAAGAGCTTACATAAATTTAAATCGCTTACCGATGCGCACCGGGCCCTTGGCCTGCCACAGCCCAGGCATCCGCTCATTAGCCTGATCAATGGGGCACATAGCCAGATAGAACTGTTCAACATTCCACAACGCCATGTCTTGGGTTTTTACAAGGTCTCTTATAAGCCAAAGCTTAGCGGAAAATTAAAATACGGCCAGGGCTATTACGATTTTGATGAGGGCGGCCTGCTGTTCGCCTCTCCGGGCCAGATCATCGGTGGCAATGACCATGACGGAGCGGTATGTTCGGAGTATACTCTATTGATTCATCCCGATTTCTTTTTAGGATATCCCATAGTAAAAAAAATCAGCCAATACGGTTTTTTCTCCTATGCAACCAATGAAGCACTCCATCTATCAGAAGAAGAGAAAGCAATCGTCATGTCCATTTTCCGTAACATCGAAACAGAACTGAACAACAGGATTGACGACTTTAGCCAGGATGTCATGATCTCGCAGATCGAGTTGCTGTTTAACTATGCCAACCGCTTTTATAAGCGGCAATTTATTACGCGTAAAGTAGTCAGCAATGAGCTGCTGCAACGATTGGAGGAGTTGCTGAACCATTACTTTGATCAAGAAATGCCCTCGAGTAAGGGCACGCCCACCGTCAGTTACCTTGCCGAAAAGCTACATCTTTCACCCAGTTATTTGAGTGATATGCTACGCGCCTTAACGGGTCAAAGTGCGCAGCAGCATATTCATGCTAAATTGATTGAAAAGGCCAAAGAAAAGCTATCCACCACCAGCCTCTCTGTGAGCGAAGTAGCCTATGCATTAGGTTTTGAACATGCACAATCGTTCAGCAAGCTTTTTAAAACCAAAACAAATCTGTCTCCACAAGAATTCCGTAGGTCTTTTAATTAGCATTACCGGTTCCCACCGTTCTGTGATATCATTATACGAACACATACGGCACCATTCCGTATACATTATACGTTACCTTAAAATTTTTAATTTAGCTACCTTTGTTATTAGAGCAGCAAAAATTAATATCCCTTAATAGTATGTCTGAAATCTTCAAAAAACATATCAGAAAATTCGCACCTCTGGAAGACGAAGACTTTGCCGATATACTTCGGTTTTTTAAAATCGTAAACATCAAGAAAAAAGAGAATCTTCTCACGGAAGGGCAAGTCTGTAAATCACATTTTTTTGTTTTACAAGGTTGTTTACGAAAATTCTTTATTAACGAAAAAGGGATGGAACAGACTACCGAGTTTGCTATTGAAAACTGGTGGATAACCGATAACATGGCTTATGAACATGGTCTTAAAACAGATTGCTATATCCAGGCCGTGGAACACACTGAAGTGTTGGTGCTCGACCGTTCATCACAAGAGAAGTTATTGAACAAACATCCCACCATGGAACGATACTTTAGGTATATCTATCAACGGGCTTATGCTGCTGCGCAAATGCGAATAAAATACCTGTATACATTTTCTAAAGAATAGATCTACCATCATTTCGTGAAGCTTCAGCCTGCATTTGTACAACGTATCCCCCAATATCTAATTGCTTCCTATCTAGGCTTTACGCCTGAATATCTCAGTGAAATCAGGGCCAAAAAACTTTCTTAAACCCGTTTAAGTTTTTCCGCTTTTTAATTTTTCAATTTTGTATGCAAACAAACAATCAGAAAAAATGGAAAAACGCATCAACATCAACACCCTGGAACCACAGGCTTATAAGGCGATGTATGCCTTAGAAGGATACCTTGCCCAGGCTCGACTTTCAAAAACACTAAAAGAGCTGATTAAAATCCGGGCGTCGCAAATTAACGGCTGTGCTTTTTGTATCAATATGCACACGCAAGACGCGCTGAAATATGGAGAAACTAACCAACGTATTTTTCTACTAAATGCCTGGCGTGAAACCAATTTATTTTCTGGCGAAGAGCAAGCAGTTCTAGCGTTGGCGGAAGAAATCACCTTGATCCATCAGGGCGGTTTGCGCGAAGAAACCTATCAAAACGCCCTTCAATTCTTTAATGAAAACCAACTCGCCCAAATCATCATGGCCATCGTAACTATCAATGCTTGGAACAGGATTGCCATAAGCACTCATATGCCTGTTGAAGGATGATGATCATTGAAAGACTGGCAGCGAAACTAACTGTCAGTTTTTTTTTGATGTGGTTTTCTTTCGCCAAGTGAAAATCACTGGTGTCCAATTAATTTTACAATAAGCAAAAAAAAGTGGCTTCTCTCATCATAATGTCCCATCCGATAAATTAACAGCTGATCCTCGGGACAATCAATACCGTAAAATCGAATCCTGATTTATTTATCGTTTTTATCTAAGATTAAATTTGTTTTAGAGGTGCGATAAGCTCGAAGGTGTCAGAAAGATTGCAGCAAGATATGACCCTTTTGACATAGGTTTCAAATCATTGCTATTTTTATTGTTTTATGGTATCAAAGAGTTTTTCAATTAAAGAATGAAAAGGAAATAAAAGCAATTCGTCATCAGGAGACGGAATTATAGAGAACAATAGTGTATTTTCAGTACCTTAAGCGGATATAAAAATAAATTAGTACTATGGGAATTATGAATTCCATGCTAAGATTACATCTATAAATTGCATGAGGATCATAAGTAATGATATGAAGAAGATTTTTATTTTTTTACTGCTATATGGATTGTGGATTGGCCCTATCCAAGCAACTTACGTTTTTCCGAAAGCACAAGCGGATAGCTGTGAAATAATGGAATATAAACTTCAGTTTATGCACGTAATAGGTAGGGCAGGATTAAAACTAGCTGATCTTAATATACCTCACCCCTCTGATGGTCATTACTTAGGAAACCTTAACTATTTCAGAATCGAAGTAAAAAAGCTGTTTGCACTAACTGCTCATGTTTTTTCAGAGGATCGATTAACCGAGCTTAGCAATAGAAATCGAAAGATATCTTTTTATCTATATTTTGATACAGTTGGAAGCAATGCGGAAAACTATTTTTTTCTAACGGGATTTGAGCGATTCGAACCAGAGGAAATTTGTTGTTTAGATACGGTTATTAAACAAAACATTGCTGGATGGTATGCGAAACATGGATATGAAGAGCGGGTATTAAAGAAGGTACCCTATTTATTGCTCGTTTATGATTTTTCATTCAGCGATTTGTTAAGGTTTCGAAAGGACGGGAAAACTTTTCCCGAGTCAATTAATAATATTCCGGATTTTCTTCAAAAGCGGCCAGTAACCAGAACCTCTTGTTAGTTATGAAAAGAATAACGCAAATACTAGCTTTAATATCCTTCCTGCTAAACGGAATTTATCTTGCATTGTGGATCGACGTATTCAGAAAGTTTACAACACATGAGGAGCGTCTGGAACACTTTTATCAATATATTCCCGGATTTATTAGCGCTAAGGGACTCAACTTTTTCCTAATAGCTCTCACTATCTTAGCTATTGGGTTGCTCCTTGCGCATCGTAGAAATTCGCTTTTCAATATCATTCTAGTTGTTGAATTTTTGTTTGCAGCAGTCTATATCTGGGGGCTCTTATAGTTAGCATGGTTTGGTAAGCCTACACTTTCATAATTCTAAAAGACAAGATCTTTAATACATCACGGAAAATCGTAATCTAGCTTTTAATATTTAATGAGATGCTTTTTGAGTAGATGTTGGACTATATGTAATTATTAGCGATTTTCCACCTAAAGGCTCTTGGTAATGAGAAAAAATGTGGTATAGTAACAGGATTTAAGTGAAAGCCTCGACCGAGCTTCTCAAGCGGCGCCAAGACTTGTTTGCGTTATTAAACCATAACCAGAAAAATAAAGTAATCAATTCTCGATATTTACGGGAACCATAATCAATTACGGGAAACCATAAAACCAAAAAAAATAGAAACGATTAGAGTTGTTGGGATGAACCGTTGAAACAGAAGAGGAGAGAAATTGGGAATTCTAAAATATCTTATAGACTCCTTGGCTTGAATTAAACAATTTTTTTATATTGGTCTATGTTACTTTTTACCCAAACCAAAAATCAATTAATAGGCCTAAAAGAAAAAGCCTTTAAGCTAGAGAAAGACATACAAAAGCTATTTGAAGCAAATCTTGAGGCTATTGCGGGATTAAAATTGGTTAAATCCGAATTTGGGGTAAAGGCGCAGCGTATTGATACTCTGGCCTATGATGCCAGCAGTCGGTCTTTTGTAATTATCGAATATAAAAGAGAGCGGAATTTTTCTGTTATAGATCAGGGGGTGTCATACCTTAATCTCATGTTGGAGTATAAGGCTGATTTCATCGTGGAGTACAACGAATCGCAGCAAGAAAACCTCAAACGCTCGGATGTAGACTGGTCGCAGTCCAAAGTAATCTTTGTGTCCCCATCATTTACAGATTTTCAAAAGCAGGCTTCCAATTTCAAGGATTTACCGATTGAACTCTGGGAGATCAAACGATACGAAGGAGATACTGTGGTTGTCAACCCTGTCAAGAAATCTAAGGCTGCCCCCACTATCAAAACAATTCAGAGTGCAGGTAATTCAGAACTGGAAAAGGTTGCAAAAGAAGTAAAGGTTTACACCGAGGAAGGACATTTAGAGAGCAAATCAGAAGATATCCATGAGCTCTATGAAGCGTTTAAACAGGCCATCTTTAACTTAGATAGCAATATCGATATCAAACCCAAGAAGATGGAAATAGGCTTTACCAAAGAGGGCAAAATTTTCACCGATATCTGTGTCCTTAAATCTAGTTTAAAGATCTGGATCAACCTCAAAAGAGGATTTTTGGACGATCCTAAAGAACTTGCTCGCGATGTTTCGTCTGTGGGCCATTGGGGCAATGGCGACTATGAAATAATTGTTTCAGACACCAAGAATATCGAATATATTATGAGTTTGGTGAAGCAGGCTATATAACATTTTTAACCTTAAGCCATAAGAGCAAAGCGACACATCATTTATTGGTGTGAGCAATTGACGTCTTTACATCGGTGGTGTGCATTCTCTTTTTTTAATAGTTGTGGCTATAGGAGAAGAGCTTCGCGCAGATTCTTTTAATCCGCTTAAATGTCCAACCACCCCAATATCTAAAAAACTTGCTATATTTACCATTTAAACACCATTTATCACCAAATGGCCCATTGATTACCTTTAAAATTTCGTTTTCAGAAGTTCATAATGATTAGGGAAAAACAGATAGAAGAAGGTCTGGTTAATAAGTTGGCCGACTTAAAATACACATTACGCCCTGATATCCGTGATCGGGACAGTCTGGAGAAAAATTTCAGGGAAAAATTCGAAGCACTTAACCGGGTCAGGTTAACCGATTCTGAGTTTGCCCAGATACGAGACGGGATTATTACACCCGATGTTTTTCTTGCCTCTAAACGACTACGGGAAAACGGCTACTTTCAACGGGAGGATGGTACACCTCTGCATTATACCTTGATCAATATTAAAGATTGGTGTAAGAATGAATATGAAGTCATCAGTCAGCTGCGAATCAATAGCGAAAATAGTAATCACCGCTATGATGTGATTTTATTGATCAATGGATTGCCGCTGGTGCAGTTAGAATTGAAATCGTTAGAGATTACACCCCGGAAGGCGATGCAGCAGATTGTTGATTACAAAACGGATGCAGGGAATGGCTATACCAACAGCCTGCTTTGTTTTATGCAACTTTTTATCGTTAGTAACAAGACCAATACCTACTATTTTGCTAACAATAAGAATCAACATTTCAGTTTTAATGCTGATGAGCAGTTTTTACCTGTTTATCAATTTGCGGATGATAAAAACAAAAAGATAACCCACCTCGATACATTCGCTGAAAAATTTCTTTCGAAGTGTACCCTTGGTGAAATGATCAGCAAGTATATGGTGCTCGTCGAAAGCGAGCAAAAGATGTTGGTCATGCGCCCTTATCAGATTTATGCTGTCAAAGCGATTATGGACTGTATCCATCAAGATAGAGGTAATGGTTATATCTGGCATACCACTGGTAGCGGTAAGACATTGACATCCTTCAAGGCTTCTACGCTGATGAAAGATAATCCAGATATAGAGAAATGCCTTTTCGTGGTCGACCGAAAAGATCTGGACCGTCAGACCCGGGAAGAATTTAATAAATTTCAGGAAGGAAGCGTAGAGGAAAATACCAATACCGAGACTTTGGTACGACGTTTATTATCCACAGCCTATGCCGATAAAGTTATTGTTACTACGATACAAAAGTTAGGTATTGCCTTAGATCCAAAGAACAAGAAAAACTATCAGGAGCGGTTACAGCCCTTGAGCAACAAACGTATTGCTTTTATTTTCGATGAATGCCACCGCTCACAGTTCGGCGATAACCACCAGGCCATTAAGGAATTTTTTCCAAAGGCACAGCTTTTTGGTTTTACAGGAACGCCCATCTTTGATTCCAATGCGACATACATCAAAAAGGACGGTGAGCATGGATCTTATAAAACCACTGAAGATATCTTTCAGCAATGTTTGCATGCTTATACTATCACGCATGCCATAGACGACAAAAATGTACTGCGTTTTCATATCGATTATTATAAAGGCCAAGGGAATAGTAATTCTAAACCTGGAGAGACTATTACGCGGCAGGCCATCGTAGAAGCTATACTGGAGAAACATAATGCAGCGACGAATTCCCGAAAATTCAATGCTGTATTTGCAACGGCATCGATCAACGATGCGATCGAGTATTACCATCTGTTCAAAGCGGTACAGAAGGAGAAGCGGTCGCAAAATAAAGACTATATCCCGTTGAACATAGCCTGTGTTTTCTCGCCCCCCGTAGAGGTGCTGGATAAGAGCAACAAAAATATCGCCGATATCAAGCAGTTACAAGAAGATTTAGAGCAGGAAAAGGAAGATAATCAGCAGAACCCGAACGAAAAGAAAAAAGCGTTAAAGACAATCATTGCTGATTATAACAAACAGTACGGTACCAATCATTCCATCAATGAGTTTGATATCTACTACCAAGATGTGCAGAAGCGTATTAAAGATCAGAAATATAGCAACAGTGACTATTCCCACGAAAACAAGATCGATATCGTGATCGTTGTTGATATGCTGCTTACAGGCTTCGATTCTAAGTATCTCAATACGCTTTATGTCGATAAGAATCTGAAGTACCATGGTTTGATACAGGCTTTTTCGCGCACTAACCGTGTGCTCAACGATACAAAACCTTATGGTAATATCTTGGATTTTCGCGGTCAGAAAGATGCCGTAGACGAATCGATAGCCTTATTCTCCGGTGAAGATTCGGGCAAAGCACGAGAAATCTGGCTGGTTGACCCGGCGCCTGTAGTAATCGAAAAATTTGAGAAGGCTGTTGCCGCTTTGGGCAATTTTATGGCAGAGAGTGATCTAGCCAGAGAACCCGAAGAGGTATATAATCTGCGTGGGGATACAGCACGTATCAATTTTATCAAACATTTCAAAGAAGTGCAGCGACTCAAGACGCAGCTTGACCAGTATACAGATCTAGACGAGGAGCAACGCAGCAAGATCGAAGCTATCCTTCCCGAAGATAAGCTGCGTTCCTTCCGCAGCTCTTATATCGAGACTGCGAAGCAGCTCAGAGAAATACAAGAACAGGAGGGAGAGGATGCGCCAGCAGAAATTCAACAATTGGATTTCGAATTTGTGCTATTTTCATCCGCCATTATCGACTATGATTATATCATGGGTCTGATTGCAGACTACACGCAAAAGAAGCCTGCCCGACAGAAGATGACCAAGGGCCAGCTCATTAGTTTGCTCAGTTCGCATACCAACCTGATGGAGGAGCAAGAAGACATGATTGCCTATATCAAGACGTTGAGCTCCGATCAGGGATTGACCGAAAAAGAGATACGCATAGGATATGATGCATTCAAGACTGAGAAGAATGAAAAAGAGTTGGCGGATATAGCACATAAACACGGTCTAGCGACCGCTGATCTCAAGTCTTTCGTCGACGATATACTGGGCCGGATGATATTTGATGGAGAGAAACTGACAGACTTACTAGAACCCTTGGGGCTAGGGTGGAAACAACGTCGGGTCAGGGAGCTCGAACTGATGGAAGATCTGTTGCCCTTGTTTCGCAAACAAGCGCAAGGCAGAGAAATTGCGGGGTTAGGAGCTTACGAGAAATAGCCACCATAACACTGGACTTAACATGTCGGATATGCAACTTTCGAATAGCGAACATAGCTTCTATAGCGAAATCAGAGATTTGCTTACACAAGCTCGGAGCCAAGCCTATCGTGCTGTCAATACCATTATGGTGCAGACCTACTGGCAGATCGGTAAACGTATTGTGGAACAAGAACAGCAGGGCCATAGCCGTGCAGGCTACGGTGATTTCTTAATAGCTGGTCTTTCCAAGTATTTGTTAGACACCTTAGGTAGAGGTTTCTCAGAAGCCAACTTACGGAACATGCGGCATTTTTACCAGACCTTTCCCGACTTCGACTTATCCTCTACGCAGCGCGTAGAGAATCTCCAATCCGTTACGCACTGCGTAACGAATCTCAGCTGGACGAATATCCGCTTGATTATGCGGATCGATGATCCCAGTGAGCGGGACTATTATATCAAGGAAGCCTCCGAACAAAATTGGGCATCACGCTTGTTAGAGCGAAATATTAAGAGCGGTTACTATCGACGTTTACTTTCTACCCAGCAAGCTCATACGTTATCCGGTCTGGAGAAATATAACCCGGCGGACTTTATCAAAGATCCCTATATTGCCGAGTTTCTGGATGTGCCCGAAGATCTGACTGGAAAAGAGTCGATATTAGAAAAGGCTTTGATCAGCAATCTGCAGAAGTTTCTACTTGAATTGGGCAAGGGTTTTTCTTTTGTCGAGCGTCAGATGCGTGTTAGCACGGAGACTTCCCATTTTTATGTAGATCTGGTCTTTTATAACTATCTGCTCAAATGCTTTGTGGTGATTGATCTGAAGACAACCAAGCTTAGCCATGCTGATATCGGGCAGATGGATATGTACGTCCGCATGTTTGATGCACTGAAACGTGGAGAGGACGATAATCCGACGATTGGAATTATACTTTGTGCCGAGAAGGATGAGACGATCGTCAAATATTCGGTATTACAGGAGAATAAGCAGCTGTTTGCTTCTAAGTACAAAACGGTACTGCCTACCGAAGAGGAACTGGCAGAAATGATTGCCGTGCGCAATCGTAAACTGATCGAAACAAGAGAGGATAATGACTAAACATAACAAATTTAAAAATATACCAGAACTACGCTTTCCGGAATTTAAAGGCGATGGGGAGTGGGAGGAGAAATCCGTCGGAGATATTTATGAATTTAAGACGACAAACTCGCTTTCAAGAGAACATTTAAGCTATGAAGATGGTATTATTAAAAATATTCACTACGGAGACATACATACTAAATTTGAAACATTATTTTCTTTAGCAAAAGAGGAAGTGCCTTACATTAAGTCTGATAGTATTGTGCTAAAAAAATTAAAAAAAGACAGTTATTGTAAGGAAGGGGATATGATTTTTGCCGATGCATCAGAAGATATGGATGATATTGGCAAAAGTATTGAGATCTTGGATTTGAATAATGAAAAATTGGTCTCCGGTTTGCATACTATTTTAGCAAGGCCGAAGGATAAAAAGCTCATTGTTGGTTTTGGTGGATATCTATTTAAATCTGAACCTGTCCGGAAGCAAATCCAGAGAGAAGCACAGGGAGCCAAAGTTTTAGGAATTTCAGCCACAAGACTAGCAAAAGTTAAAATTTCATTTCCGAAAAATAGCAAAGAGCAAAAAAAAATCGCCGACTTCCTATCTTCTTTGGATGAAGTAATAACAGCACACTCCGATAAACTAAAAGTACTTAAAGATCATAAAAAGGGATTGATGCAAGTCCTTTTTCCACAGGAAGGAGAGAAGGTGCCGAAGTATCGGTTTAAGGAGTTTAAAGATGATGGGGAATGGGAGGAAAGTACAATAGTCAAAATTAAATCAATCTTAACAGATTACGTAGCAAACGGTAGTTTTCAATCTCTTAGAGAAAATCTGAATGTTTTAGATGGCGAAGGTTATGCTTTCTACGTTAGATTGACTGATTTAAGAGCAGGTTTAGGGCATCCGGATCAAAAGTACGTGGATGAGGATACATATTTATTTTTAAATAAATCATCACTTTTTGGCGGGGAATTATTAATGGCAAATATTGGCGCAAATGTTGGGGAAGTATGGCAAATGCCATTTGTGGAAAAGCCAGCTACATTAGCGCCAAATATGATAATGATAAAGTTTAAAGCTAGTATCGATAGACGTTATATTTATCAATATTTAACCAGCGATATTGGCTTAGTAAGTGTCTCCTCCGTAATTTCGGGTAGTGGTCACCCAAAGATAAACAAAACAGATTTAGGACAAGTCAAGGTTTTTTTGCCTCCAACGTTATTAGAACAACAAAAAATTGCCGATACCCTATCCTCACTAGACGATTTAACTACAGCACAATCAGAAAAAATCGAACAGCTCCAAGCTCATAAAAAAGGACTGATGCAGAAATTATTTCCAGCTATTAACGAATAAAAAATGAGTACAAAGCCCAAGATACTGCGTTATAAGATTTTGGACAAGCTAGCTCTACGCTTGCGGGATGATCTCAAGGAAAACCATTTTGTGTTATTGTATGCCTATAATGGTACGGGTAAGACACGCCTATCGATGGAGTTTAAGGAACGGGGTAAAAGCCGAAGAGGCAGTGGCGGGCCAGATACACTTTATTTCAATGCATTCACCGAAGATCTGTTTTCTTGGGACAATGATCTTGATAATGACACAGAACGGGTGCTGAAAATCAATGGCCAGTCTAAATTTTTTAACGGTCTCCGTGAATTGGCGTTAGAAGAAAAAATTTTTGCTTATCTCGAGCGCTATGCCGAATTCGATTTTAAGATTGATTATGACCAGTGGACAGTAACGTTCAATAAGGGCGAAACTACGCATATCAAAATTTCCCGTGGCGAGGAGAACATCTTTATCTGGTGTTTATTTCTTTCGATATGCGAGTTGGCGATCGATGGCGCTGAAGCCTATGACTGGGCAAAATACATCTATATAGATGATCCTATATCCTCTTTAGATGATAATAATGCTATTGCAGTAGCAAGCGACCTAGCACAGGTGCTAAAAAAAGGAAAAGATAAAGTTAAGGTAGTGATTTCATCTCATCATGCCTTATTTTTCAATGTGATGTGCAATGAACTCAAACAACAGAAATGCAAAAGACACTTTTTGCTCAAAAATGGTAGTGATGGGTATACTCTTCGTGCAACAGATGATACACCGTTTTTTCATCATGTCGCTATATTAAGTGAATTAAAGCAGGTGATGGAAAGCGGCAAAACCAATACCTATCATTTCAATATGCTCCGCAGTATTCTAGAGAAAACAGCAACCTTTTTTGGGTACGATGATTTCTCCAGATGCATACATGGTATCGAAGATGAGGTGCTGTATGCTCGTGCATTGAATCTGCTAAGTCATGGTAAGTATTCGATTTACGAGCCGCAAGAAATGGGCCCCGATACAAAGGAGCTTTTTATTAAAATATTAAAAGCATTTCTGGATAAATATCAGTTTGAATTACCAGAAGTGTTCGTCGAACAAACAGTACAAAGTCAAGATGACACAAAAAGAACAACAGCAGTTGGGTAAAACCCTTTGGAATATAGCGGATCAATTAAGAGGTTCAATGAATGCGGATGATTTCCGTGATTATATGCTCTCATTTCTGTTCTTACGTTACCTGTCTGACAATTACGAGTCGGCAGTGAAGAAGGAGCTAGGACGAGATTATCCAAAACTGAAAGAAGATGATACCAGACATCCGCTCTCAGTCTGGTACGAGCAAAATGCGGATGATGTGGAGGAATTCGAGAAACAAATGCGTCGTAAGGTGCATTATGTGATCCAGCCAGAACACCTTTGGGCAAATATCTATGAACTGGCACGCACACAGGATAAAGACCTGTTGCAAACACTGGAAAAGGGCTTTCGCTACATCGAAAACGAATCATTTGATAGTACGTTTCAAGGGCTATTTTCAGAAATCAATCTGAACTCAGAGAAGCTCGGAAAAACGGCGGCAGATCGCAATAAACGTCTTTGTACGATTATTACCCGTATAGCAGAGGGTATTGCTGGTTTCTCCAGTGACTCGGATACCTTAGGAGATGCCTACGAGTATCTGATAGGCGAATTTGCTGCTGGTTCAGGCAAGAAAGCAGGGGAGTTCTATACACCACAACCCATTTCCACCATTCTGTCTGAAATCGTTGTTCTAGATAGTCAAGATCCTACCAAAGGTAAGAAGAAGAAGCTGGACAATGTGCTAGACTTTGCCTGCGGATCAGGTTCATTGTTGCTCAATGTGCGCAAGAAGATCAAAGACGAAGAGGGAAGCATTGGTAAGATATATGGACAGGAAAAGAACATCACCACGTACAATCTTGCCCGAATGAATATGCTTTTGCATGGTGTCAAGGACACAGAGTTCGAAATTTACCATGGTGATACTTTGCTGAATGAATGGGATCTATTGAACGAGATGAACCCTGCCAAAAAAATGGAGTTCGATGCGATAGTGGCCAATCCACCATTTAGCCTGCGGTGGGAGCCTAACGAAACCCTAGCCGATGACTTCCGCTTTAAAAGCTACGGAATGGCGCCGAAGTCTGCTGCTGATTTTGCTTTTCTACTGCACGGCTTTCATTTCTTGTCCAATGCAGGGACAATGGCGATTATTCTTCCTCATGGTGTTTTGTTCCGGGGAGGAGCAGAAGAGCGTATTCGCACCAAGCTATTGAAGGATAACCACATTGATGCGGTTATTGGCCTACCATCCAATCTTTTTTTCTCTACGGGTATACCTGTGTGCATTCTTGTTCTAAAGAAATGTAAGAAGCATGAAGATGTCCTATTTATCAATGCAAGCGAACATTATGCTAAGGGCAAGCGTCAAAATCGCCTACGTGAGGGTGAAAATGGTGAACCTAATGATATACAGGACATAGTCGACACCTATAAAAATCGACCAGAAAAAATTGAACGCTACGCTCGTCGTGTACCGATGAACGATATTGAGAAGAATGGATATAACCTCAATATCTCTCGCTATGTTAGTACATCGATCGCGGAAGAGCAGATCGATTTGAAGGAGGTTAGTAAAAATTTAGACGATATTGAGAAAAGAATAAAAGATGCTACGGACAGACATAACTCGTTTTTGAAGGAGTTGGGTTTGCACCCAATAAAATAGGCTATATTTATGACTGAATATGGATAATGTTATAATATAAAGAGGTTCCGAATCAATTATATATTGTATATATAGCTGATGTTCTCGATATTCCTTTCAAATAATAACTATAAGTGTTCTCCAATGTGGCCAATTAGGATTTTCCCATTTTGAATGTTTTTCTTTCCTTCATGAAAATAAATTCTTCTCTCGGTAGAGACTCTGCCCTTGTCATCTAATAGGAGTTTGAGGTGCAGCTTGCAATAGATCTCTTCATAGGCGTCGCTGTCGTTCCCAAAAGACCATGAAAGTATTGCTTTTCTATCGATGTTGCCTTCAACGGATGCGTTTTGGTCCAGAATAGATGGTATTTCTCTATTGTTCAAATACCTGCGTTTATGTAGGGAAGTGCAAAGAAACTATCTTTATCTATCATCCTTTGCAACTCGTTTCACCAACCTATAATATTCCTCCGGTCGTCCCCTTTTGCCTTTTACCTTATTCTTCTTGCCCGTCTTTTCAACGATGCCGTGTAGGTCTTTTTTGAGGCGGTCTGTTATCTGTTTAAAGTCAGAAAGACCTAGGTCAAATTTGGTGTTTATCTTGTTCCCTAATTCAGAAGGCAGAAAGATACTGCCAACATGATAATCGGAAAGCACGTTTGTGATTTTTTCTTTGAGTTCTAGGGAAGAATAGGTTTTTGGAATAGGTTGGCCAACTTCTTTTCTATGGATAATTCGCTCTTTTGTTCTATCTGGCAGCGATTCAAATTTGGGTAACGAAAAATTAGGGTCTCCAAATTGGTAATATCTCAACCCAAAAATCTGTGATATAGCTTCAAGAGTCTCTATTTCTAAGCTTCCTGTTTGATTTAGTACGGCTATAATATTCTTCTTCGCAGACTTAGCTAAATAAGCGATGTCAATTGGTTCCAAACCAAATTTCTTCATATACTTTGTTAGTATGTCAGCATATTCTTTAATTACCGTCATTTATATTAAATAATTAGTATAAAATCTTTGGATTTTATACTTTATATATTTACCTTTGCGTTGTATCATAGCGAGACAAACAAGGTAGACCGTATTAGGTCTACTATTTACGATGTTGCTCATGCAAGAAAACCGCTAATTTTCCCCATGAGTCGACCGTGAACTCGCCCTTTTATTGAATAATGTTACTTTTGTATCATATTCAATAGGGTGGGTCTCATGTTAGACTTTGGGGGAACCTTGATTTAGTCAAGGTGGTTCTTAGCGGTACCACTTGCCAAAGCGTTGAGACTCACCTTATTGTTTTTAAGGTTTCTCTTTTGCTCTATCGTAGCATCGTTCACATAACCATAAACATTATGAGAACGAATAAAACCAAACCGACTGCTTACCCAACCCGCAAATCATTTGCGGGGCCTGCCATTAAGAATGGCCGGCTAAGGGTACACCCCAAACCGTTTCAAAATCACTTAAAGAACATTATTGCATCACCTGAATAGGTGTTCCAAAAGATAAAAACAGGCTACGGCTAGCATAGGGAGGGAGCTGATTAAAAAAAAGCCCTTACCTAAAGCGGGTTTAAAAAATGGCCCAAGCCCAGTCTGTTTACCGACCCCAATGCCATAAGGAAACATCGCGTTTGCTTAGGTTTTGGAATAGGTACTTCTTTTGGTTATTCGCAATGATCTAAAGATAGTGGCTTTCTATAAATCTAACAAATAATTGCATAATTTTTCTCACAGCGGGTGGGTCGGTTTAAAAATCAATTAGTTAAATACCGATAATAATCAACCAAAATGAAGCAAAATTTACGCTTAAGGGGAGGGCTATGCCTGGACAATCCGTCAGATATTAGCCATTGGCTATCAGCTTATTCCTGTAACAACTATAAAAATATAGATCGATTAATAGATGCTTCCTGGCGTCAGTATAACAACACACAGGGCCAAACTAAAACGACAAGATATAAGAAGTCCAACGCTCATAGATTCCTCGCTTCCCGCCTGCCGGCCGATAGGCAGGGAAAGGCAATTAGCAAGGATCTGTGCAAGCCTAATAGCAACCATACCGTATCTTTAAAGCTTTTCGCCATCCCTTCGGGAGGCAGGCTTTTCGGCTTTACGCTCTTAAAACGTACTACTTATAACTTACAACTCAAACGGCCTATAAGCTTTTCGCTTTCTGCTTTAAGCTTTACGCTTATAATCCTCTTGTTCCATGTTAGGTGCGCCACTGCCCGGCAGCCCCAAGATCTCGGGGCTGCCACTGGCGTGGCGTTAACGGATTCCATCAAGCCGCTCCAGATAGGCGATAGCATCCCCGAGGCTTTATGGAACCTGCCACTACAAATGGTCAAAGCAGGGCAGGAGGGAAATACTACCGTAAAGCTAAAGGATTACAAAGGCAAACTGATTATTCTGGATTTTTGGGCTACCTACTGTAAGCCCTGTATAAAATCCATCGAGAAACTAGATAGCATCCAACAACAGCTGGAACAAGTGGTGCTTATGCCGGTGCTGGTCTATGATCTGAGTGATAGGGCGCTGCCTTTTATGAAAAGGAAAGAATGGGCTTTTCCTTCCGTTGTGAACGATACCATTTGGAATAAAACAGTACTAAAGCACTATCTAACCGGTTTTGGAACTGCCTGGATTTATAAAGGAAAACTGGTGGCGGTGCCCCGCGCGGCCGATGCCACAGAAGAGAATATACGTAAGATCCTGTCGGGAGAACTGTCTGTGTTGAAACGAAAGGAAACGGTAAACTAATAAGAATAATCACCTAAATATTGTACATATGATGAAACAGTTGTTCATTTTAATCATGAGCTGGTCCATCTCATTCCCCTTGTCCGCACAGCAGATCAGCATACGGGGGCATGTTTACCAGTTGGGAAGTGGTGTTCCTTTGGTACAGGTCACCGTTAAGAGCATCCCCTCTGGTAGGCTGGCAAGAACTGATGAGCAGGGCGCTTTTAGCCTTAACGTCCCATCGAACGACACCCTGGTTTTTACCAACATCGGCTTTGAAGGAAAGAAAATGGCCATAGCCGATTTTCTAAAGGGTTCCGGCAACGTATATCTAAAAGAGTCGATAGGGCAACTGGCAGAGGCTGTGGTGAACACTGGGTATTATACGGTGCCAAAAGAACGGGCCACGGGTTCTTTTGATTTTGTAGACAGCGCCTTGCTTAACCGCACTATCAGTACGGATATCATCAGCCGCTTGGAAGGGGTAACCAGTAGCCTTTATTTTAATCGACAGAATTTTAGCGGCGAAACTTCTTCAACTCCCGACCTAAGGGTACGCGGACTGTCCACCATATCATCCGAAAGCAGTCCTTTGATTGTGCTGGATAATTTCCCGTATGCGGGCGATATCAGTACCATCAACCCGAACGATATTGAAAGTATCACCGTCTTAAAAGATGCCGCGGCCTCATCGATATGGGGTGCGCGTGCGGGCAACGGGGTCATTGTACTGACAACCAAATCGGGTAAATATGGCCAGGCTACCAAAGTGAACATGATAAGCAACCTAACATTGGGCAGTAGGCCCGATCTGGATTATAACCCAAATTGGTTGCCTGCTTCCGCTGTGATGGAAATCGAGGAAAAGTTGTTTGACCAAGGCTCGTATGCCGAACAGCCGCAGACCATGCTTCCGGCCTATGTAGAGTTGCTGATAAAAAGAAGGGACGGTGACATCGGTACGGATGCCTTTGCAGCAGAAAGATCACGCATGGAGGCTACAGATATCCGGAAGGAGGCATCGCGTCTGTTGTACCAGAACAGCTTTAATCAGCAATATGCTTTTAATGTCAACGGAGGTGGGCAGGCCTACACTTATTATATGTCGCTGGGCTATGATAAAAACCGGTCTCCCGTTAAAGGAAACAACAATAGCCGGATTAACCTGAACATGCAGAATACGTTTCGCCCAATAAAGCAACTTGAACTGACTGCCGGTATCTGGTACAGCCAGCAAAAGGCGTCCCATAACGGGCTTACGCTGACAGCCATAAGCCCTAGTGGGGCGAAAGTTTCACCTTATGCGCGCTTGGCCGATGAGGAAGGGAATGCCCTGCCAATCACATTTGACAGAAGATTCCGCTACGAGGAGCAAGCTGTTGCAGAAGGTTTGCTCGACTGGCATTACCGGCCGTTGGATGAACTGCATTATGCGGACAATTCGACCAACGGTACGGAATATCGTATAAATGCGGGCGTCAGCTATCGCTTCCTAAAGTATTTTAACATCAATGGAAGCTTTCAGCATATCAGGTCTACCGGCGGAGGGCAGAACTATTATGCCCCCGAAACCTATTTTGTGCGTGACTTGGTGAACCGTTTTACCCAACCGGATGGAACACGGATTATACCCTACCAGGGTATTCTGGACGATGCAGGCACTTCGCAGCAGCGGGCAAGTTCCGGAAGGCTGCAGCTTAACTATCAGCAGACGTTAAATGCTGACCATACGTTAACAGCCCTGGCAGGGGCCGAGATCAGGCAGCAGTCAAACGCTTATTTTCCAGGGTTCCGTCTTTACGATTATGACCGCGAACTGTTGCTGGGCAATACCGTTTTTGATTATACGACGTATTACGTACAACGTCCGGAAGGTACAGGAAGTCTGCAGATACCTGCCCCGCCCATGAACCAGTCCCGGTTTACAGACCGCTTTCTTTCCTACTATGGCAATGCGGCCTATACGTTTAAACAGAAATATACCTTTTCAGGAAGCCTGCGTTGGGATGGATCTAACCTTTTTGGGGTGAAAACCAATCAGAAGGGGGTACCGCTATGGTCAGCCGGGTGGAGCTGGAATCTGTCTGAAGAACGGTTCTACCACGGCACATGGATGCCCTACCTCAGGTTGCGGGCAACCTATGGGAGCAGCGGGAACGTGAATACATCGGTCAGTGCTTTTCCAACGGTTCGCTACAGCAATGATGCTTTTACGCGGCTGCCCACGGCGGTGCTGACCAGCGCCGGGAATCCGAGCCTGAAGTGGGAACGCGTAAACATCTTCAATCTGGGCATAGATTTCAGCAGTGCCGCCAACCGGCTGCACGGTTCGCTGGAATACTACATGAAGTCTGCCAGAGACCTTATTGGCCAGGATTATATGGATCCCACAACAGGTATCGTTGATATGGTCACTCTTCCGAATTATATCAATTATGCGTCCATGTCAACGCGAGGGGTGGACGTGCAATTGACGACCATTAATATCAGGCGGAATTGGAACTGGGAAACGACGTTTCTGGTGAGCTATGTAAAAAACAACATCACCCGGTTCAATACGAACCCGACCAACCGCGTCTTCAATTATATGAACACCCCTGCCGCTCCAAGGGAAGGAAAATCGAGGGATGTGGTTTACGCGCTTCCCTGGTACGGGCTGGACCACGAAACGGGCAGGACGCTGATTTATGTAGACGGCCTGCCATCGACCGATTACGATAGCTATTATAACAATTACGATCCTGAACTATTGCTGGATATGGGAAGTTCGGTCCCGACATTTTTCGGTTCCGTTAGAAATACCCTGGGCTGGAAGAATATCCAGCTGAGTTTTCTGCTGGTCTGGAAAAGCGGCTACGTGTTCCGCAGAAGTTCGATGCTGCCGGGCGCCGAGCTGCAGGGCAGCAGTACATACCATATGGATTACCTACGGCGCTGGGAGCAGCCTGGCGATGAGCGGTACACGGATGTGCCGGCCGAAAAGGATGTTCTGGATGCGGAGGCTAATATTTACGGCTATTCCGAGGCGCTGGTGACAAGGGGGGACCATCTCCGTCTGCAGGACATTAACCTCAATTACCGGCTGCGGGGCAACTGGGTCAAAAAAACACCATTCCGACAGGTAAGCCTAACTTTTTATGCCCGGAACCTTGGTATTTTATGGCGGGCAAACAAGCAGCACTTAGATCCTGATTTTCCCAATGCGAGTTACCCCACGCCCAAAAGTTTTGCTCTTGGCCTTCAACTTAATCTGTAAATCTGATGAAAATGACTTTTTTAAGTAGACGTTTATTGTTATTTGCCTGGTCTTTTATTTTTCTGCTGTTTTCCTGTGCAGAGGATTTTCTCGACCTGAAACGCGATCAGCGGCTTGTTATCCCCAACAAAATTGCGGATTATCAGGCGATATTGGATAATTCAATACTGATGCTGACCTCTTCTTCTCATAGTTTGGGCATAGTTGGCGGAGACGAAATCTCCCTTGCTCCGGGCGTTTGGGAAGCACTTCCCGTGCCTGAGGAACGGAACGGTTATATCTGGGCGCAGGAGATTTATCAGGATCAGCCGGGCCGCGACTGGAACAATGCCTACCAACGGATTTTCAACGCTAATCTTGTACTGGATGGTTTAAAGGAAATTACGCCCGGTCCCAGTGATCAGGCGGCTTACGATCAGGTGAAGGGCAGCGCACTGTTTTTCCGGGCATTTAATTTTTTCCAATTGGCGCAATTGTTCTGCAGCCCTTATGAGGCCGGTTCGGCTGCCGGTAAGCCTGGTATACCGCTTCGTCTGGAAAGTGATATTACCATAAAAAGTCAACGATCCAGTATTCAGCAGACCTACGATCAGATCCTTTTGGATCTGAAAGAAGCGCAGGCCTTGCTGCCGGAGAGGGCAACGAATAAATACCGCCCATCCAATGTGGCTGTGGCCGCTTTATTATCACGCGTTTATTTGACGATGGACGATTATTCCAATTGCCTGACTTATGCGAATGAGGCGCTGGCTACCAATAAGGGATTGATGAACTTCCGCGAAATGGATCTCAGCGCGCGCTACACTTTCCCAACAGACCTGGAAGAAAACCGGGAGGTGCTTCTTTTTTCATTGATGTTGGGCGCCGCCGTTACGGCCAACTCCCGGATGAACATCGATACCAATCTGTTGCACAGCTACGATAAGCATGATCTCCGCCTGAAGGCTTTTTTCTATCGGAATACAGATGGTCGGATACTGTTTAAGGGGGATTATGCCGGGACGGGTTTACTGTTTACCGGCCTCACCGTTGATGAACTTTACTTGAACAAGGCAGAATGCCTGCAACGCCTGGGCAACAGTGATGGGGCCATGGACGTACTTCGGGAATTAATGCAAAACCGATATGACCCGGATACCGACTTGAACGGCATGTTGCAAGCGGACGATAAGCTGGCCCTGATTTTAGCCGAAAGACGTAAGGAACTGGTATTACGGGGAATACGATGGAGCGATCTCCGTAGATTGAACAGGGAACCGAAGTTTCAAAAAAACCTGTCAAGAGAAATGAACGGCGAAACCTATAGTTTACCGCCGAACGATGTGCGGTATACCTGGCCTATTCCGAATGATGTGATCGATATCAGCGGGATGAAGCAAAACCCACGATAATAGGATACAGGCCGGACACTTAAATGCCCGGCCTGTATTCATGCGAAAAATGTTACAGCTTATAACGGCTGATTGGCATCATCGCCTACCGTTACGCCGGAAGCCGATCTTGCCGCTGCTACCGTTGTAGGCTTTGGTGTTGCGGCACTCGCAAAATCCAAATGGATGGCACACCGGTCCCCCATGTTTAATTGCGCACAGCCATCAGGATCGCTTACGGGTGGTGTACCCTGTAGCTCCAGGATTTGCTGGGACGCCTCATTGTTGGGATCGGAAGGATTGATCTGTACTTCGTACCAACCGGAAGTTGCTCTCTTTTCTGCATCTTTAAATGCGAAGAAGCTCATGGTCAGGCCTAGCATGGCCATGAACAGTGATTGTTTTTTAACAAATGAAAGAAACATAATGCTTGGGCTTTTATCCGTCAAAAAGTCCGAAAAACTTTAGTAAAAAAATAAAATTTATGCTTTGCCTTTTGGCCGGCCAGCCCGCTTCGAGAGTTCTCCCCGCTCTTTTGGCGTTGATGGATTCGTATAGTTTTTTGGAAATAAATAGCTGCCGCATTTGATAAGGTGACGATCAGATTGAACCACAAATGGGTACGCCAGCCCATATGGCTTAATATTCCGCCACAGGCACAGGGACGATGTTCCCAGATGTTATTGGTTAAGGCCAAGGCGACATACATGGTGAAACAACACATGAGCAGGAGGGATGCCCGTAGCCCGTAAAGGCGGCTGGGCCGGTAAGCAATCAGGCAGGCGATGGTTAGTTCACTCCCCGGAAGGGCGTAAAAAAGTACCGGTACCCAACTGGCAGGTACCGGCTGCCGTCCTAACTGCACCCTGAACAGATCGGCATCACTCCATTTACTTAATACAACATAAGTCCACATAAGGACCAGTAACAGGCAAATGAACCGCGAAATCGCACTTTTGTAATTTATCGTGTTTAGCATTTTCATCGTGGTTTTCTTTTCCTATAGGCGGGCCGCCGATATACGTCAGCATCCTTTTGTTTACCGGCAACCGGCCTATAAATGGAATTGATGCCTATCCTCGTGGCTCTTCTACCTATCGTTTCCATATCCCAAAAATAGCGTGCGGAAACGCGGCTGGGGGTCTTAAGCTATAAGACAAAATGAACGATTTACCGGCTTTTTTTTGTCGATAGGAGGTATTGCTTCTGTACCCTAAAGAATGAACCCCGGCTTATGTGGAGAAAGCTGGCCTGTTGCGCTTTCGTAGTATGGAAGGCCAGCTCGGGCAGTTCTGCCAAGAAGGTTTGATAACGGCCATAAAAGTCGATATGCTCAAAAACGGCCACCTGTTTGCGTAAACGGTTGATGTGATGCTGTTTTAAAATATGGAACAGTTCGGAAATAGCGGGATAACGTCTTTGTCCTTCCAGTGCTATTTCTCTAGGCAACAGCAGCAGGGTAGTGGGCCTCAAAAATTCGATAAACAGGGGTTGTGGTTTCTTGGTAAACAGGTGTTCGGTACCGGTGAAATAGTTATTGGGTGTAGCCAGCCATCGGATTTGCATCGAGCCATCCTCTGAATAATAGATACCGCCCACCAGTCCGTCTAAGATATAACACCAGTACAGGCGTGCTTCATCTGGTGCGCTGAACACTTCACCTTTCTGGTAATGCTTGAGCTGTGCATGCGTTTCCATGAATGCCTGAGCTTCTGCGGGAATCTTGATGTGCTTACGCCAAAAAGTAAAAAATCTGTCCATGGCCTAGGTTGTTTGCCTACTTCCGAAGCTAAACCTAACCTTTGGTTAAACCTTGGCCGATGCATGGAATGCTGGTGTTGATGCACAGAATGTGGCTTTGGATGCATGGATGCTTTTGGAAAAAGGCTCGTGTGGCTATCTTTTGCTTCTGTGTCATGCATCCCGCTTTCTAGGCATCCCGCTATTTTTCGTCTTGTTTTTCTTTCAGTTTTAAACCGTCGATCGCGCAGAGATGGTGCCGCCGGCCGGGGCACCCGGGGATTTGCCAACCCGCTTAGCTGGCATTAAACGATTAATGGAAATAAGATGAAAATCAATCAAGCATTGGCCTTTAGGCCTAACATCGCAGCGCGCCTTGCGCCCCTTTCTTTGGCAACTTTTATGTACAGGCACTTCTTGCCCGATAATCCGGAAGAAGACGATACGGATGACTCTAAATGTGATATCGTCGTACTCTAAAGGTGCAAAACCCGGGATGTCCCACACGCGGGACATCCTTTTTAAAACCGTAATTATGCAAAACAATACATTAACAACTTATAAACGAAAACGGAATGCATTAATGAAACAGTACGGGGCGTTTAGGCTTTCCGGGGCGAGTGACAGGGCCAGATACCATTACGCCTTTTTTAGCGCCAACCTGCACCGCTTTTTACCAAATATTCCCTGGGCAGAACATGTTAATTTGTTTAAAGAGATGTCGCTTAACCAGGCGCTCAGCCAGCTCGACATGCACTTTGCCCCGGTATTGATCAATGATACCTTGGAGGCACAAGTGAGCGATTTGGTTGAGCGCTTAAAAGCAAAACCGGGCATCGTGGTAACCTTTCACATGGGGTCTTACCGCTTGCTGAATTTCCTGTTAGCTAATGCTGGCCTGTCCTTTTCCTTGGTGGTTTCATCGCATACTTATAAGAAAGAGGGAGAGGCTTTCCGGACAGGATTTCGCTATTTAGGTGGCAGCTCGGGTGATTTCAATCTCATTAAAGCAGAAGAACCGCATGCCTTACTGGCGATGTTACGTGCCTTGAAGCGTGGACATAGCTTGCTGTTGTATATGGATGGCAATACGGGCACGCCGGCTTTGTTCCATCAGCTGGAGGAGATCAATCTCTTGGGCCGGCCTTTCTTTGTGCGTAAAGGTATTCCTTACTTGGCGCATCTGGCACAGGTACCTTTATACCCCATACTGGCCGAAGGTTTATCAGAAGCTTTCACCTGGAAGGTTTTGCCGGCCATCGATCCGATAGGGGTACAGGATAGTGCGCGCTTTATTGCGGAAACTTGCCAAAGGCTTTACGGCCTCTTGCAGGAGGCCCTGCTCAAGCATCCCGGGCAGTGGACTTGCTGGCCTTTTATTCACCAATATATGGGGCCGTGGTCGGCCATCAGCATAGCGGGGAAACGTTCTGCCAACCCGGAGCATTGGGAAGTCTTTAAAATGGATGGCTATCGGTATCTTTTTGATAAAGTAAATTATCAATTTTATAATGTGAACGGGAAACAGTATGAAAAATGGGTAAAAAATACCATTAATGTGTAATTATAGTGGTAATTGCTTTAATTTTTTGTGTATTTTATGTTAATTAACCACTAAAATACCTAAATGAATTCAATTTTACGCTATTTGAAGTCGCCGCATGTCTTGTTTTGGTCTGCTTATATCCTCCTTTCGGGTTTGCTGAACAAGTGGAAGTATCCGGCTACACCCATCCTTCCGGTTTTAGGGCTGAATTTTTTTCTGGTGATTTCTTTTTATGTGCTGGTGAGCGCTTTTTTGCGGGTGGATGCGGATCCGCGGGATAAAAGGGCTTGGTTGTTACTATGCAGGGACGTGCTGTTGCTGTTGTTGGGAGCTTATGCACTGCTTGAGCTGGTCTTCCCCCTGGTGGGGCTGCGCCTGGAAAGGCCGGGGGCAAAATTCACTTGGATGCGGTTTTTGCGCGAGGCGCTGATTGCCCTGTTTAGTTTCTGTGCTTATGCCCTGGCTTATGTCTACATGAAAAAGGCGATACGGAATGAACGGGAGAAAAGGATATTGGCAGAAACGAACCTCAGGCAAGTGGAAGAGAAGCTGGAACTGGAATTGTTGAAACAGCGCGAAGAGGAGGAGAAGCGCTTGTATGAGATGCGCTGGCAATCGGCACAGATTTATCCGCACTTTCTGAAAAATAGTTTTTCGCTATTACAGCTCCGTGCGGTGGCCTTAGATGATCCTGTCCTGGAGCAAACCACGCAGAGCCTAACGGCGATTATGGCTTATGCGCTGGAGACGTCGCAGGCGAAAAGTCTGCTGGTAACGGTAGAGCGGGAGATCACCTATCTGGACTATATGCTTCGCCTCATCAGGCTGCAACATGCCGACGACGCGGTGGTACAGTGGGAGCAGGAGGGGCGTTACATGGGGCAACAGATTCCGCAGTTTACCTTACTTACCTTGATAGAGAATGCGCTGAAATATGGTGATATCACGGCCGAATATCCCTTGTTGGTGGAGACGGTGCTGAGCGGAACCCACTTTTACTTTTCGTGCACCAACAGAAAGAAACCGGTGACGCGTAGTAGCGGTGGTGGCCTGGGTTTGGCGAACTTACAACAGCGTGGCTATAACTTGATGCAGGATAACTTTGAGCTGAGCGTAAAGGAAAGTGCGGATTTTTTTACCGTGAAGCTGACTATTTCTTATGCCAACTAAACAACTTACCCGGGTGAAAGTAATGATTGTGGATGACAATCCGCATGAAGTGCAGTTGCTTAAAATGTATGTGGAAAGGCAGGTTGAGCTGTCCTTGGTAGCCATAGAGACCAATGCTTATGAAGCGCAACGCTTTCTGTTGCAAAATGAAATCGACCTGCTGTTGCTGGATGTGGAAATGCCGGGTATGGATGGGCTGGAGCTTTATGGTTCGCTGCCCGATCCGCCTTTGGTTATTTTCCATACCGCGCATGATCGGTTTGCGGTGAATGGTTTTGACTTCGGTGCTGTGGATTTTCTGGTGAAGAACATGCATTATGAGCGCTTTGTGAAGGCTATCAAGCGTGCCTTGGATGATCTGGCGCAGGCTAGGGGCAAACAAACGGAAGCATCCTTGCTGGAAGAAGTGCCGGATGATTACCTGTTTCTCTATGACCGCGAAGACAAGGTATTAGGGAAGGTTCCTTTGAGTGAGATTTTCTTTGTGGAAGTGCGGCAGCATGATTTTATCGTGTACTTTAAGGAGGAAACGAAGATTTATAACAGCTCGCTGAAAGCAAACCTGCCCAAGCTTTTGGGGGCCGGTTTTATTCAGGTAAATCGGAGCTTTGTGGTGCGGAAATCGGTGGTGTACGGTACGGATGGTAAGGATGTCCTCCTTTGGCACCGCAAGGAGCGTATCCGTTTAAGCGCAACCTATGCAGGGGCATTTTTGGCATTTTTTGAGAATAAGAAGGATTGAGGTTTACCGGAGCAGATAAAGCAAGTGTTGTTTTTCGAGGTAAGCGGTCCATTCGCGAAAAAGCGGAATACCAAGATATGCGGATGTGATGGCTTTTTCCCTCGGGATGGCGATCAATTGCCGGATGTGCGTTACACCCAGTTCCTGGCAGCGCTGCTGAAAGGCCTCGCTAAAAGGATGTTCGTTTAATAAACTGCGTTGGAATTGTTGGATATTGAGATATGCGGTCATGGTTAAAAAAATACGCGGTACATCTGCATTTCCCGCCATCAGCCCTCTGAGAAGGTACTACACGTAGAAACCGATGCCCGCGCATACGCGAGCGATCAGTCTATTTTTCCTTCGTGTAGTTATTAAATTTCTCAGATTTAGATGACGAGGTAAATAGCTGTCGCTAAATAGTTTATATGTTAATTAATGCTTTTTATTTCATCATAAAATTGTATCGTTTTTTTCTTTCTTCAAACATAGTGTAAAATTAGCTAGCTGTCAAGGTAAAAACCGAGGCAGTAAACACTGTTCAAAACTAAACCTTATTCATTAACCAAATGAAACAGCTTAAGTTAATTATTAAGCTTTTACAGGCTATTCTCGATCTATTGCACCAAGCCATTTTATTGGGCACGGATGTTCACTCGCCGCGCCCTTGGATGAGCAAGCAGGAAGTGATGGACTACTTGCGCATTACCGAAAGTACCTATTACCGCTGGCTGGAAATGGGCCTACTCGAACCGCGTGGCCCGGAAGGGCAAGACCGTTACTTTAAAGAAGATTTACAGACTATTTTTGAAAAAAGGAAGCATCGTAAGGCTTTGCCGCCAAGGCGTGGAAAGTAGAATGTTATTGTTTCCTAAAAAAGATCAGCATGGGTGCCGGTTCGCACGAGCTCTAATAGATTGATATGCTCGTTTTCTTCCCAAATGAGTAGCAAATCTGGTTTGACATGACATTCCCAGTATCCTTTATAATCACCGCTAAGCTTGTGAGCCCGGTGCTTTTTTTCAAGTCCTGTATGTCCTTTTTCTGCTAATACGGTGATAAGTTCTTGGAGTAGTTTTAGATCTTTTGTTGAGCGCTTTTTTAGTAGCTTAAGGTCTTTTAGGAATCTGGTTGAGGTTATAATTTGGAACATGG
>Ga0164243_10001595_pt1 | contig 38350 bp, 36 predicted proteins | sample OricompcompostOP_FD_108781 | JGI IMG/M metagenome (GOLD analysis project Ga0164243, IMG submission 108781) | Organic Plus compost microbial communities from Emeryville, California, USA - Original compost - Organic plus compost (OP) | ecosystem: Engineered > Solid waste > Mixed feedstock >... | reverse complement strand
TTGCGCCGATCTTGGGGTTTTCCGCGTGAGTTGATCTCCAATCACGCGGAAAACCCCAAGATCGGCGCGAGATCAGGGGTCAGAGGGAGCGGGCGAGTTGGGCGGCGGTGACGGGGCGGGAGGCGGCGAGCACCTCGATCAGCCCGGCCGGCGTGAGCTGGTACGACTGAAGGTCGGGCAGATCGAGCAGGTTCGCGGTCGCGCCCCACCGTGGCAGCAGCCCGCCGCCGGTGAGCGCGCCGAGCAGCCGGTGGCCGCTCAGCCCGGCGTCCCCCAACGCCCGCACCTCCCGCGCCAGCAGGCCCGCCCGTTCGACCCCGTTGCCGAGGTCGGTGCCGTAGGCGACGCGGCCACCGTGGGCGGCGAACCGGGTGAGGTTCTCCATCGCGACGCCGTAGTCGCTGCCGTAGTGGCCGCGACCGTGCATGTCCACTGTGGATATCCAGATCATCGTCTCGGCCATCTCGGCGATGTCGTCGGTGGAGAGCTGTTCCCACGGCGTGTGCGCGAAGGCGTCGACGCCGGCTCGCCACGCCCGTACGGCCTGACCGGGGCCCTCCACATGGGCCACCACCGGCAGGTCGTGGTCGTGCGCCGCCACCACGACCGCGTCCAGCAGCTCGTCGGTGAGGACCGGTCCGGCCACCGAGTTGAGCGCCACCTTGGCGACCACGGCACCGACCGCCCCGAGCGCGGCGACCGCCGCCCGCGCGCCAGCGACATCGGCGATCTCGGTTGCGCTGCCCGGGGGCGCCCACGGCCGGGTGCTGGGGTAGCCGCCCACCGCCGTGAGAAAGGTGCCGGCCACCAGCACCTCGGTGGCCGCCCACGCGCGCCGGCCATGCTCGACGATCCCGGCGAGGCTCTTCACGTCCCAGCCCAGATCGAGCATCCGGCCCAGCGAACCCGCGCCACGATCAGCGAAATCGCTCAGTCCTAAGTGGACGTGGCAGTCGGTGACGGGCGGGAGGAGGGTGCCGGCGATGAGGCCGGCGTCCTCGGCCTGGGCCGCCTCGGCGGCCGTCGCGGGGCGGACCGAGCCGTCCAGCGCGATCAGGGCATCACGCACCCAGGAATCGCCCGTCCACAGGTTCTCCACCCGCGCGTACTCGGTCATCTCCGCTCCTCGCCCCGGCACCCCAGGCGAGGTCAGGCTACCGGCTGGGCGGGCTCGCCACGCCGGATTGTCGTACCCCAGGGATAGCCTGCCGTCATGGAGCTGACCCGGGACGACGCGCTGGCGCTGCGGATGGCCAGCCTGCTGCTCGCCGCTCGACCCACCGGCTACGGGGGCGAGCCCCCGCCGGGCGACGTGGCCGGGGTCGTGACGTGGTTCGGCGCGATGCAGGCCCAGGACACCGCCAGTGCGGCGTGGTCGTTCGGCGTTCGGCTGCCCGGTCTGACCCCCGCGAAGCTCGACGAGGCCATCGAGCAGAAGCAGGCGCTGCGCACCTGGCCGATGCGGGGCACCGTCCACTATGTGCCGCCCCGCGACGCGCGGTGGATGCTCGACCTCATGGGCACCCGCCCGCTGGCCGGTGCGGCGAAGCGTCGCGCGTTCATCGGGCTCAGCGACGAGGTGGCCGAACAGTCCCTCGATGTCCTGGCCGAGGTGCTGGCCGGTGGCAAGCGCCTGACCCGCGCCCAGTGCCTGGATGCCTTGCGCGACAACGGGGTCAAGGTTGACAACACGCACGGCTACCACCTGCTGTGGTACGCCAGCCAACGTGGCGTCACCTGCTTCGCGCCCAACATCGGCAAGGAACAGGCGTTCATGTTGCTCGACGAGTGGGTGCCCGACCCGCACCGTCCCGACCGGGAGGAGGCGGTGGCGACCATGGCACTGCGCTACTTCCGCAGCCACGGTCCGACCACGGTCAAGGACTTCGCGGGGTGGACCGGACTGACCATGACCGAGTGCCGGCGCGGAGTGGCCGCCGTCGGCGACGCGTTGGCGACCGTCTCGGTCGAGGGCGTCACGATGCATGCCGACCCGGCCCTCGTCGACGCCTACCAGCCACGCCGGCGCACCGAGGCGTTCACGCTGCCCGGCTTCGACGAGTACCTGCTCGGCTACAAGGACCGGTCGCTGATGCTGGACCCGGAGCATCAGCAGGCGATCATCCCCGGGAACAACGGGATCTTCCAGCCGACGCTGGTGCTCGACGGTCGGGTGGTCGGCACGTGGCGCCGCACGATGAAGCGGGACCGCGTCGACGTCACGGCGTCCGCCTTCGCCAAGCTCCGGGCGGCCGAACGTGCCGCGATCGAGCGGGCCTTCGACGGGTACGGCCGGTTCCTCGGCCTGCCCTGCCAGGTCACGTGGTCCTGATGGTCCGCCCGCCACCCCGACACTCGGCGGCCCGTCGGCTATCCCCCGCCGAGGCGTCGGCTGTCTCCGTCGGGGGTGACGATCGTGATGTCCCGGGCGCGCTGGGCCGGGGGCAGGTGCTGGCGCTGCCAGGCGCGCAACTCCTCCTCGGTCAGGGCCGATCCTTCGCGCAGGTGGACCCGTACGGCCAGCCGTTGGCCGAACTCGGCGTCGGGCACCGGGGTCACGTCGGCCGAGTCGATGGCGGGATGCGTGGCCAGCGTCGCGGCGACCGGCCCGGGAAAGACGTTCACCCCGCCAGAAATGATCATGTTGTCGGTGCGTCCGTGCAGCATCAGCCGGCCCACCGGGTCGAGGTGGCCGAGGTCGCCGGTGGCCACCTCCTCCCCCGAGGGCGACCACCCGCCCACGAAGACCTCACCGACGCGCCCCGGCGGCAACTCCTGTCCCTGGGTGTCGCGGATGGTGATGCGTATCCCGCGCGGTGCCCGGCCCACCGTCCCCGGGGCGGCGGAGAGGTCGGCGGGGGTCGCGATCGCCGACCAGCCGGCCTCGGTCGTGCCGTAGAGGTTGTAGACGACGCGGCCGAAGACGCGCACCAGGCGGTCATGCAGTTCGGGCGGCAGCGGCTCCGCCCCGCTGATGATCGCGCGCAGTCGCGGCACCGCCACGCCCACCTCGCGACGGCTCTCGGCCTCGGCGACGAGGCGCCGCAACTGTACGGGCAGGGCCACCACGACGTCGGCGTCGTGCGCGAGGGCCAGGTCGAGGGTCTGGGCGGCGCTGAGCCCGGCGGCGAGCACGATCGGCACGCCCAGGGCGAGCCCGGCGGCCAGGTAGGCCAGGCCATAGCCGTGGTGCGGGGGCGCGGCGAGCACGAGCGGGCGCCCGGGGCGCAGCGGCACCAGCCGCAGGTGTGTTCCGACCGGCCCGATCATGACCCGCCACGGCAGGCGTCGCTGCACGGCGCGGGGAATGCCGGTGCTGCCCGAGGTGAGCACCAGCATCCGCCCCGTCCGCCGCGGCGTGTCCAGAGTGGATCGACGCCGGGGCAGGAACGGCACCGCCGGCCGCACCGGCGATGCGGCGCCCACCTGCCAGGCCGGCACCGGCGCACCCGCGAACCGTCCATCGTGGACAATCGCCTGGATGCGGTGCGTCGCCAGCAGGGTGGGCAGCGCGGCGGGCGGTGTGTCGGGAGACAGCGGTACGGCGGTGACTCCGAGCCGGCCGAGGGCCAACATGACGAGCGTGAAGTCACGCCCCGCCTGGCACGCCACACCCACCCGGCGGGCACCGGCGAGCACGGCGAGGTGGCCGGCCAGCTCCGCCGAGGCGGCCCGCAGCTCGGCGACGCTCAGGCAGCCCTCGTCGTCGATGACGGCGGTCCCGGTGCGTGGTCCGGCGGCCAGGGCTGCGGTCAGCGTGGCGCCGTGCCGTCGCATGGCACGTGCCGCCCGCCACAGCCGTCGCGGCCGCAGGGCACCGGCCCGCCACAGCGCGAGGGGGGCTTCGAGCGCGGCCATCACCCGCAGATAGGCCGCGTAGAGGCGTTCGAGCAGCGCCGGGAAGAGCAGCAGCACCTGGCCGAGTCGGGCCCACCAGGCCCACCACGTGCGTCGCCGGTGCACGATCGCCCGGCACAGCATGCCCGCCGCCTCGTCGGCGCTGGCCGCGGGCATCCGGCGCAGTGCCGCGGTGGGCGCGCTCATCCGGGTCCGTACGAGTCCACAGTAGACGGTGCTGACGGTCACCCCGTCCACGCGCAGTTCCGGTGCGGCGCAGCGCAGCCAGTGGTCGAAGGCGGCCTTGGAGGCCACGTAGGCCGACCAGCCCGGCGGGTCGGCGGCCAGGCTCGCGGTGGAGACGTTGACGATGTGCCCCTGGCCGGCGGCCCGCATCGCCGGGAGCAGGACCAGCAGCAGCGCCACCGGACCCAGGTAGTTCACCCCGGCGGTGCGCCTGATGTCGTGGAACCGGTCGGCGGTCGCGGCCACCGACCGGTGGATGCTCAACCCCGCGTTTGAGACGACCACGTCGACGCGACCATAGCGGCGCAGCACCTCGGCACCCAGTTCGCCGGCGGCGACCGGGTCGCTCAGGTCGCACGGGTGCACGTGCGCCACCCCACCGGCCGCGGTGATCTGCGCGGCCACCTCTTCCAGGCGCGCCCGCGTCCGGGCGACGAGGAGCACCGTGGCACCGGCGGCCCCGAGCCGCACCGCGGTCGCCGCGCCGATCCCCTCCGAGGCGCCGGTGACCAGCACGATCCGGCCCGCCACCGCGCGCCGCAGCGCGGCCGGGCGGGGTTGCCGACCGGCGATGCCGGCGAGGACGCGCAGCAGCCGCTTCACGCCAGCCATCTTTCCAGGCCCGCCTCTCCCCCGATCGAGTTGATCTAGGGATTCGCGGGGTGAATGGATCTCCATCCACCATGCCAAGCCCTAGATCAACGGGATCTTGCAACCATTGCCCTGGCCCAGCAGGCACACGCCGCCCTCGGCATGATCACCGGCTTCGACACCGCCGACCCACGCCATGTCCTCAGCGCGCCGGTCACCGCGGCGCAGCAGTCCCACGAGTTCGGGACGGCGATGCCGCTGCCGCCCGGTGACTACCGGCTGGACCTGGTCTGCGTCGGCGTGGGCGAGACCGGCACCATGGCCCTGACCGTCGACGCGGACCCCTCCGCCGTCAGGCGCAGCGCCTATGCCGTCATGATCACCGATCCGCGGATCTTTCTCGCGCGGGCCGCGTTGGACCAGAAACCGCTCGCCGGCGCTGTTCTCTTCTCTGGAGACGGGGACGTGGGGTCGGCGTGCTGGCCACCGCGTCGGACAACCCCCCGATCGGTCGGTACGTCCTGCAGGTGGCCTGCACCGAGCAGGGCGCACGCCTCCAGCTCGTGGACCCCGTCGGCGAGGAGATCGTCATCGACCGGCCCGGCCAGATGCTGTGGGTGAGCGTCCAGCGGGTCGAGGGCACCACCTCGCTCGCCTACGCCTACCGCGTCGTCACCTCATGATCCCGTTGATCTAGGGCTTGGCATGGTGGTTGGAGATCCACTCACCATGCGAATCCCTAGATCATCGCGAGGTGGCGATCTGGTCGAGGACGGAGGCGAAGGTGGAGGCCTCCTGGGCACCGGAGACGCCGTAGGTGCCGTCGAACACGAAGAACGGCACGCCGTTGATGCCGTACCGGGCGGCCTGGCGCACGTCGGCCTTCACGGCGGGCAGGTAGGTGTTGGCCTCCAGCGCCTGCCGGGCCTGCTCACCGTCGAGTCCGACATCGGTGGCGAGCGCGACCAGTTCGTCGATGCGCCCGACGTGCCGGCCCTCGGTGAAGTAGGCGCGCAGCAGTCGCTCCTTCAGGTCGAGCTGCTTGCCGTGCGCCTTGGCGAAGTGCAGCAGTTCGTGAGCGCGCACGGTGTTGGTCTGGCGCACCCGGTCGAAGTGGTACTCCAGCCCCACCGACGCCGCGATCGCGGTGACCCGGTCGAGCATCGGGCCGATCTGCGACGCCGGGATGCCCTTGCGCTGGCTGAGGTAGTCGGCGGTGGTGCCCTCGAAGTCCAGCGGAGTGTCGGGGGCCAGCTCGAAGCTGTGGTACTCCACCTCGACTGGCACGCCGGCCTGCGCCGCGCCCGCCTCGAACTTGCGCTTGCCGATGTAGCACCACGGGCACTGGACATCCGACCAGATGTCGACCTTGATCACGTCAGTCACGTCATCATTGAACGCTCAACGACCCGGCGTCATTCCGGCGGGGTCCACCGTCGCGAGCCGTGACCGGTACGCACGCCAGAGCCGGCCGGCACGCCCTGTGGACTACCCCGCCTTCTCCGGGTCGGTGACGTCGGCGAACCGGCCGCCCAGCGCATCGATCGCCGCGCGCGCGTCGATGGCGAGAGCCATCCCGTGCGCCCCCGCGCCGAGGGTCACGGTGCGGCCCAGGAGCCGCTCGTCGGCGATGACCGGCCACGCCCGGGACGAGCCGAACGGCGTGATCGTGCCTCGTTCGTAACCGGTCGCGGCCTTGGCGGTGGCCGCGTCGGGCAGTGAGAGCCGGTTGACATTCAGCACGGCGCGCAGCTTGGGCCACGAGATGACGCGGTCGCCCGGCACCAGGACGAAGACGAAGTCGTCGTCGCCGCGGCGCACCACGATCGTCTTCACCACGTCGGGGATCTCCACGCCCCGGGCGACCGCCGCCTCCTCCAGGCTGCCCACTGGCCCGTGGACGATCACGCGATGGGCCAGGCCTGCGGCGGCGACGGCGACCGTGGCCGGCGTCTCGGGTGTGCTCACCCCAGGAACCCTACGCCGTCCGCGTCCCCCGGCGGCCCCGCGCTCGAACGGTCGCCACTGTGGACGGTCACCCGTACGGCGGCGGGGCCCGTACGGGTTCAGGTGAGGTAGTGGACGAGCAGCAGGGTGCCGCCCGCGACGACGGCCAGCGGACCGACGACGACACCGAGCGCCGCCCTGGCGGCGGTGCGCCACCGCAGCCGGCTCGGGGTCAACGTGGTCACGATGTGCGGGCCGCGTGCCGGCTTGCGCAGGCTGATTCGCGACCCGGAGCCGTGGACCTCGCCGATCACGAACAGCGGCGTGCCGGCGCGCAGGATCCACTCACGGTGCCAGAAGAGCTGCTGCACCTGGCCCATCATCGCCTCGGCGGCAGGGAACGGCTCGGTCACCAGGCCGGGCAGGATGCGCGTGCCGCGCGCCGTCGGGCGGTCGACCCGTATGCCGGAGGGCCGCACCTCGACCCGAGCCGAGGTGGTGCCGGCCAGGTCGAACGGCTCCTCGCTGGCCTTGTCGGCGACCCGCCGCCGGCGCGAGGAGCGCTGCACCGTGCCGCGATCGGTGGTGTGCAGACTCATCTGTCGCTTGTGGACGATGTGGCGGTGCCAGACGCACGGCTCGTCGTTGACCGCCGAGGTGAGCGGGCCCTCCGCCCCGGTGGTGGCCAGCCCGGCGACCGCGACGACCCGCCCGTCCAGGCGCCCTTCGCGGGCCGCCGCCACCAGCCGCTCCGGCGTCGTCGACCGGATGCGGCGCAGCAGCCGCCAGAGCCCGAACTCCCGCAGGCCGACCGTCATCCCCGCGGTCCCGAGGATGACCGCGACGACGCCCATCACCACCACCATCAGGCGCAGCTTATGGCAATCGCCCCGCCATCCCCAGCGGCCGCTCCGCCGCGCGCCCCCGGGTCCGCGTGTCCGGGACGCCGAGCCACGAACACGCACCGCCGACCACGGCCGCTGATAGCTTGTGCTGGACGCGGGCGGGCGGGCGGTGCACCCCGCTGGTGTCGACGGCGGTACAGGGAAGGCCCCCGGGTTTGGGATCCGCGAACTCGTTCGAGTCGAAACGGAATGAGGCCATCATGTCGCACCAGAGCGCTTCATCGTCCACCGTCGAGATCCGGCCGTTCCGGGTGCAGATTCCCGAGGCCGACCTCCAGGAGTTGCGGGATCGTGTCGCCGCCACCCGGTGGCCCGACAAAGAGACTGTCGACGATCCCTCGCAGGGCGTGCAGTTCGCCACCATGCAGGCGCTGGCGAAGTACTGGGCCACCGAGTACGACTGGCGCGTGTGCGAGGCGAAGCTGAACGCGCTGCCGCAGTTCCTGACCGAGATCGACGGGCTCGACATCCACTTCATCCACGTCCGGTCCCCGCACGAGGACGCCCTGCCCATGATCATCACGCATGGTTGGCCGGGCTCCATCGTGGAGATGCTCGATGTCATCGGACCGCTGGCCGACCCGACCGCGTACGGCGGCAGCGCGGCGGACGCCTTCCATGTGGTGGTCCCGTCGCTGCCCGGGTACGGCTTCTCCGGCAAGCCGACCACGACCGGCTGGGGACCGGAGCACATCGCGCGCGCCTGGACCACGCTGATGAAGCGGCTGGGCTACGACCGATTCGTGGCCCAGGGCGGTGACTGGGGCGCGATCATCACCGACCTCATGGGCGCGCAGGCGCCGGCCGGGCTGCTCGGCATCCACTCGAACATGCCGGGCACGGTGCCGCCGGATGTCGCCAAGGCGCTGGCCTCCAACGTGCTCGGCGCGGGCGACCCGCGGCCCGCCGGCCTGACTCCGGAGGAGAACCGCGCCTTCGAGCAACTGGCGTTCCTCTACACCAAGGGCATCGGCTACTCGGTGGAGATGGGCCTGCGACCGCAGACGCTCTACGGCCTGGCGGACTCTCCGATCGCGTTGGCCGCCTGGATGCTCGACCACGACCGGCACAGCTACGAGGACATCTCGCGTGCCTTCGTGGCGGGTGAGCCGGTGGGCAACCTGACCCGCGACGGGATTCTCGACAACATCACCCTGACCTGGTTGACGAACACGGGCGTCTCGTCGGCACGGCTCTACTGGGAGAACAAGCTCGGCTTCTTCGATGTCAAGGGCGTGCATGTGCCCGCGGCCGTCACCGTGTTCCCGCACGAGCTCTACCAGGCCCCGCGAAGCTGGACCGAGCGCGCCTACCCGGAGCTGGTCTACTTCAACGAGGTCGAGGCGGGCAACCACTTCGCGGCGTGGCAGGAGCCCGAGCTCTTCGCGGCCGAGGTGCGGGCCGGCTTCCGCCCGCTGCGGTAGGCAGGCGCTGCCGAGCCCGGGCCGTCAAGCCCGGGGAGTGCGGATGAGCAGGCTGGCGTGGACCTGCTCATCCCCTTCGGCGGCGTAGAGGTGGGGGGTGTCCGCGACCCAGGAGACGTGCTCGCCGGGGCCGGCGACCAGCGGCGCGCCGACCGGACCGACCACCGCCCGCCCGCGGAAGACCGTGAGGTGTTCGGTCACCCCCGCCGAATGCGCCGGCGACACCTGCTCGACGCCGGCGACGATGCGCAGGGCGAACAGTTCGTAGGTGGCGGCCGGCTCCTCGAAGACCTCCAGGAGTGTGGAGAGCACCGCCTCCCCGCGCACGGCCGAGGCGGTGGAGGGCGGCGCGCCGCGATCCAGGGTCAGGGCACTCATCGGCACGCCGAGCGCACCGGCGACGGCGTAGAGCGTCTCCAGTCGGGGATCGCGCGTCCCGTTCTCCAACCCCGACAGCGTCGCCTTTCCCACGCCCGCGAGGCGGGCCAGTTCGGAGAGGCTCCACCCGCGGGCCTCGCGCAGCTCGCGCAGCCGGCGGCCGACAGCCGTACCGGGGGGCGGACTTGTCCCGCGTGCGGTCATGTGCGTATCGTTCCACCCGTTCCGTAAACGGAACGAGTGGGAGGAAGTCCATGGGGTGGGTACGGCCGGTCGTCGCCGGGCTGCTGAGCGCGATCGTCGGCTACGCCAGTTCGTTCACCCTGGTGCTCGCGGGCCTGCAGGCGGTCGGCGCGAACCCCGCGCAGGCCGCCTCCGGACTGCTCGCCACCTGCCTGTGCAGCGCGGTGGCCACCGCACTGCTGACCCTGCGCTACCGGATGCCGATCGCGATCGCGTGGTCGACACCGGGCGCCGCCCTGCTCGTGAGCGCGGGTCCGGTGGTTGGTGGCTTCCCCACCGCCGTCGGCGCCTTCCTCGTCTGCGCCGCCCTCACCGTGGTCGCCGGCCTGGTGCCGTGGTTGACCCGCGCCATCACCACCATCCCCCGGCCCGTCGCGGGCGCCATGCTCGCCGGCATCCTCCTGCCGCTGTGCACGGCGCCCGTCCAGGCACTCCTCGACATTCCTGCCCTGGCCGCGCCGGTCATCCTGACCTGGTTGGTGCTGCTGCGATTGGCGCGATCCTGGGCCGTGCCGGGCGCGCTCGTGGCGGCCGTGGTCGGGATCGCGCTGACCGGCACGGACGCCTCACTCGGGGACGCCGCGCTGCGGCCCGCTCTCCAGTGGACGGTGCCGGCGCTGGACCTGAGCGCGATCGTCGGCATCGCGCTGCCGCTGTTCCTGGTGACCATGGCGGGCCAGAACGTGCCGGGCGCGGCGGTGCTCTCCACCTTCGGGTACCAGACCCCGCTGCGACCGGCCCTGATCACGACGGGCCTGATCAGCGCCGCCGGGGCACCGTTCGGCAACCACCAGGTCAACCTGGCCGCCATCACCGCCGCGCTGACCGCCGGGCCGGAGGCCCATCCCCACCCGGGCCGGCGCTGGATCGCCACGCTGGCGCTGGCCGCGGGTCAGGTGCTGCTGGGCCTCGGCGCCGGCGTGGCGACGGCCCTGGTGCTGCTCTCGCCGCCGGTGCTCGTGATCGCCGTGGCCGGGCTGGCGCTGCTGCCCGCCCTGGGCTCGTCGCTGGGCAACGCGGTCGGCGATCCCGACCTGCTGCTGCCGGCCATGGTGACGTTCGTGGTGACCGCCTCCGGCGTGGGCGTGCTCGGGATCGGCGCGGCGTTCTGGGGCCTGCTGGCCGGGCTGGTCACGCTGCTCGTGCTGCGCCGCCGCCGGCAACCCGCGAAGCCAGCTGAGACGCCAGTCGCAACCCCGGCCGCGACCCCTGCGCCACGACCATGACATAGATAGGTCTGCACTGAAGACTTTCGCGCGGGCGGTCGGGATGCCAGGATGTCTCAGAAGCCCGGCCGCCGCAACGGCGCGGCGGCCGGTGCCCTCCGCCCAGCCGAGGTCCGGGAATCCACAGTGGACGGCTGCCGGCGGGGCCCGGGCGGAAGGGGACCGTACGGGTCGTGGTTCAGCCGGCGGCGGTGTCCAGCGGATCGGCCAGAAGCCGCTCGAAGGCCAGATCGGCGGCGCCCAGCAGTGACGCGTCGTCACCGAGACTGGGTGTGCGCAGCCGCACGTGGTCGCGCAGTGCCGCCAGCCCCATCTTCGCCAGCTTGCCGCGCACCTGCGCCGCGGCGGAGAGGTAGATGTCGCGCAGCGTCCCGCCGAAGATGACCATCTCGGGGTTGAAGATGTTCACGAGGTTGGCGACCCCGAACCCGAGCCACTCGCCGACGTGCCGCAGCGCGCTCTGCGCCATGGCGTCGCCCCGGGCCGCGGCGTCGACGACGGTGAGCACGGCGGCGCGGCCGGTGCCGTCCCGACCCGCGGCCCGGATCAGGGCGTGCTCGCCGATCTCGGTCTCCCAGCAGCCCTGCGAGCCGCACCCACACGGCCGGCCCTGCGGGTTGACCACCATGTGGCCGACCTCGCCGGCGTGACCAGCGTGCCCGGTGACCGGCCGACCGCCCGCGATCACGCCGCCGCTGACTCCCGCGTCTCCATGCAAATAGATAACATTGTTACAGCCTGCGGCGACGCCCCGGGCGTGCTCGGCGAGCGCGGCCAGGTCCGCGCCGCTGCGGATGGCCAGCGGCGGCGTGGATCCCCGCGTCGCCATCAGCGACTCGGCGATCGCCGTGGTGAACGGCTCGTCCACCTCGCCGGTGGGGCAGAGCTTCACGCTCCCGTCGTCCTGGCGCACCATCGCACCGACCGCCGCGGCGCAGCCCACGCACAGGGCGTCGTCCGGCACGGTCTTCTCGACCTCGCGGACGAACTCGGCGAACGGTGCCACCACCTTCTGCTGCGCCCGCTGCCCGCGCGGACGGGCCACCTCCTGGCGGTCGAGCACCACGCCGCCCAACCCGACCCGGGCCGCCACCAACCGGTCGACCTCGAGGCTGAACGCGTAGCTGTAGACGCGCTCCGCCCGGGGCCGCACCACCAGGGACGGACGACCCGCCCGGCCGTGGTCACGGGGCACCTCCTCCGTGACGAGGCCGGCGGCGATGAGGTCCGAGGTGAGTGCGCCGATGGTGCTGCGGTTCAGGCCCATGCTGGACGTCAGCTCGGCCCGGGAGGTCGGGCCGCGCAGGTGCACATAGCGCAGCAGAGTGCCCAGATTGTGGCGCCTGACCTCCTCCTGGCTCGGCGCGGCGCGCATCACGTCAGCGTAGTCCGGCTGCCTGTGACCGCCGCCGGGCGATGGCGTCCACCGCGGCCGCCCCGAGCAGCACCAGACCGGTGACCACGAACCGGACCCACGACTTGCCGAGGTTGTCGCCGAGCAGGCCCATCCCGTTGTCGATGATGTAGACCACGATGCCGCCGAGGACGGCGTCGAGCACGCGACCCCGCCCACCGAACAGGCTCGTGCCACCGATGACGGCCGCGCCCACGGCGTAGAGCAGCAGGTTCGCCCCGCCCGTGCGACCGTCGACCGAGTTGGCCCGCGACGCCAGCAGGATGCCGCCGATCGCCGCCAGCGTGGAACAGACCATGAACGCGCTGATCCGCACCCGGTCGACCGGGATGCCGGCCCGGCGCGCCGCCTCGGCGTTGCCGCCCACGGCGTACAGGTGCAGGCCGTAGCGGGTGCGCTTGAGCACGAACGTCAGCAGGACCAACAGGACGACCACGATGGGCACGACGATCGGTACGCCACGCAGGTTGCCCGACGGGACCAGGCTGCGGTTGAGGCTGAGCACGTACACACCGACGGCGCCGAAGAGCCCCAGGGCGCCGATGCGGATCGCCACCAACGACAGGGGATCGCGGGTCAGCCCGCGCCGGGTCCGCCGGATCGTGCGGACGATCTGCACGGCGGCGTACAACAGCACACAGACCGCGAGGAAGAGCCAGCCGAGCCAGACCGGCATGTTGCGGTTGGCCAGCGCCAGCACCGTCGTGTCGTTGATCGGGATGTACTGGCCCTCCTTCACCAACCACAGCAGCACGCCCTGCAGGGCCAGGAAGGCGGCCAGCGTGACCACGAAGGACGGTATGCCGACCTTGGCGACCAGCGTGCCGAGGATCATCCCGATCACGGTGCCGGTGACGATCGCGATGGGGATGGCGACGTACCAGGCGACGTTGTGTTCACCGAGCAGGATCGTCATCAGCGCCGCGCAGGTGCCGCTGGTGAAGCCGGCCGACAGGTCGATCTCCCCGACCAGCAGCACGAAGACCAGCCCCATCGCGATGACCACGCCGCCGGCGGCCTGAGGCAGCAGGTTGGCGAAGTTGCCGGGGGTGAAGAAGACGGGCCGGTAGAGGGAGAAGCCGGTGACCAGGACGACGATGCCGAGCACCGCCGGCAGCGAGCCGAGATCACCGCCGCGGACCCGCCTCCAGTACGCCTGCACATAGCTCGACAGGGGTTGCGGCGTCGCCGGGGCGGGCGGCGGCGCCGACGGCCGGGTGGTGACGACGCTGCTCATAGCTCTTCTCCGTTGTCCTGGAATCCGTTGCTGGTCTCGGTCTCCGGCGGTAGTCCGAGTTGGCCGCTGCGCCCCGCGGTGATGAGCTCGACCACCTGCGCGTGGGTCACGTCCGAGGCGTTGACCTGGGCCACCATCCGGCCGAGATAGAGCGCCGCGATCCGGTCGGAGACGGCGAAGACGTCGTTCATGTTGTGCGAGATCAGCACGACCGCGTGCCCGTTGTCCGCCAGCCGCCGCACGAGTTCCAGCACCTGCGCCGTCTGCGCCACGCCGAGCGCGGCGGTCGGCTCGTCGAGGATGACCACCTTGCTGTTCCAGAGCACGGCCTTGGCGATCGCGACGGTCTGGCGCTGACCACCCGAGAGCGCGGCGACGCGCTGGCGCACCGAGGTCACCGTCCGCACCGCGAGCGAGGCGAGCGTCTGCGCGGCCAGTTCCTCCATCGTGGCCTCGTCGAGCACCAGTCCGGAGCGGCGTTCCCGGCCCAGGAACATGTTCTGCACGATGTCGAGGTTGTCGCACAGCGCGAGGTCCTGATAGACGATCTCGATGCCCAGCGCTGCCGCGTCCCGCGGGCTGTGGATCGACACCGGCTGTCCCTCGAACCGGAACTCGCCCGCGTCGTGGGCATGGATCCCGCTGATGCACTTGACCAATGTGGACTTTCCGGCGCCGTTGTCGCCGACGAGCGCGGTTACCTGGCCGGCGTGGATGGCGAAGTCCACGTCGCGCAGCACCTGGACGGGACCGAAGCTCTTGTAGAGGCCGCGCGCCTCAAGCAACGGTGGTGCTGATCCATTTCCAGCTGTCACTGCAAGCTCCTGTAATGGCGGGGAGGCGCCGCGTGCCACCGGGGCGTGGTGGCACGCGGCGCCGCCGAGCAGCGGTCCGGGTGGGTACTAGACGATGCCGGCGGACGAGCAGAGCGCAGCGTAGCTGTCCTTGCAGAGCTCATCCTTCGTGACGAAGCCGTCCGCCACGACGTCCTTCACGTTGTCCTTGTAGATCGCCACCGGAACCAGCAGCTTGGACGGCACATCCCGCCCGGTCTGGGTGTCCTTGACCGTGGTCAGGCCGCTGGGCGTCTGCCCGTTGGCCAGGGCCAGGGCCAGCTCGGCCGCGCCGTCGGCCTCCTTCTTGATGGCCTTGTACACGGTCATGCACTGGTCACCGGAGAGGATGTTCTGCAGGCCACCGACGCTCGCGTCCTGACCCGTCACCGGCACCTTGCCGTTGAGGTTGCTGCGCTTGAGCACCGAGATCGCGGCGTTGCCCAGGGTGTCGTTCGCGGCGAGCACGCCGTCGATCTTGCCCTGCGCCTCGGTCATCATCTGCTCGAAGAGCGTCGCGGCCTGGGTGCCGTCCCATTCGGGCACCGAACGCTCCGGGCCCTTGACGAACTCGTTGGCGTCGAACTTCGGCTTGAGGATCGAGTCGTAGCCGTTGCGGAACAGCGTGGCGTTGTTGTCGGTCGGCGAACCGTTGAGGTAGGCCACGACCGGCTTGCTGACGCCCTTGTCGGCCAGGCACTTCGCCAGGCCCTCACCCTGCAGCTTGCCGACCGCCTCGTTGTCGAAGCTCACGTAGTAGTCGGCACCGCCGCCCAGCGTCAGCCGGTCGTAGTCGATGGTGCCGACACCGGCCTGCTTCGCCTTGTCCAGCACGGCCTTGCCGGAGCCCGAGTCGAGGTTGACGATCATCAGTACGGTGACGCCCTGCAGCAGCATCTGGTCGGCGAGCGTCTGGAACTGGGCCTTGTCGCCCTGCGCGTTCTGGATGATCGACTCGACACCCGCGTTGTCGAACGCCTCCTTGAGGAACTTGCGGTCGGCGGTCTCCCACCGGACGGCGGAGGCGCTGTCGGGCAGGATCACGCCGATCTTCGGCTTCTTGGTGGTGCCAGGGCTGTTCTCCGTGCTGCAGGCGGCGACTCCGCCGGCAGCGAGCAGGCTGATCGCCGCCGCAGCGGCCAGGCTTCTACGCATCGCCAGATCCTTTCTATTCAGGGGGGACGTCCCGCCCGGAGGCGGTGGATGGCGGTGCAGGTACATATTCGGCTGGAGAGACGGTCTCCAGCGTCGGCGTCGGTGCGATGGCGCCCCGTCGCGTGTTTGTTGTGTGAGGCAACGTATTGCCTCTGTGACACAGCGCACAAGATGGCGACGCCAGTAAGTTTGTTGCCGGCGGTAACAATTTGGCAACAGGGTAGGCAGAATTCCTCGACGCCGCTGGCCCGCCGCCATCCACCCTGGGGCGCGCGTGGGGCTAGCCGTCCAGGTTCTCCACGAAGGCGCGCAACTGGCGCACGTTGCGGCACTCGTAGACACCGGTGCAGTGCCGACCGTACCGGTCGATGATCGAGTCGCCCTCGTTCCAGAGCTCGCGACGTTCGGGGTTGAGCCAGTAGACGGCGCGCGCCCGTTCGGCGACCGCGGCCAGGCTCTCGTCCCGCGGCGAGAGGAAGTTGCTGCGCGCGTCGCCCAGCACCAGCACCGTGGTGCGCCGGTGCACCTGATCCAGGTAGCGACGACGGAAGACCGTCAGCGCGTGCCCGTAGTCGGACCGGCCGTAGATCCACACCGCCGAGGTGCCGCGGTTGAGCGCCCGGGTGACCTCCAGCAGGTCGTCCGCCTTCTCCAGCAGCGACGTGACCTCCTCCAGGCCGTCGACGAAGGCGAACGTCCGTACGCGCGCGAACTCCGAGCGCAGCGCGTAGACGAGTTGGAGCGTGAAGGACGCGAACGTCGCCACGGAGCCGGAGATGTCCGCCAGCACGACCAGCTCGGGGCGGGACGGGTGCGGGCGGCGGTACGCCAGGTCGACGGGAGTGCCGCCCGTGGACATGGCCCGGCGCATCGTCTGGCGGAAGTCCAGCGGTGCGCTGCGATGCGCCCGGCGCTTGCGGGCGAGCCGGGTGGCGAGCTTGCGGGCCAGGGGCTTGAGGACCTCACGGATGGCCGCGGTGTCGGCCCGGGTCGCGTTGAGGAAGTCGATGTCCTCGGGCAGCGGCGTACGCAGCGTGCGGGCGACGTCGTCCACCCCGCGGTCGGCGACCAGCCGGGCCCGGATCTCCTGCTCCACCTCGGCCCGGAACGCCTCCACCCGGGCATCCGCGTCGAGTCCCCGGATGCGACCGGCCACCGACGGCTGCGCACCGCCGAGTTCCTCGCGCAGCTTCCCGAGCACGGCGGGCAGGTTCACCGCCTGCAGCGCGCGGTAGAGGTAGTAGGTGCCGGCCACCCGCCGCCCCGGCTCGATGCCCGCGTGCCGGTCGACGAGCAGCCCGGCGATGGCGCGCAGCAGGGTGCTGTCGTTGTCGCGCAGCGCCTGGCGCAGCAGCTCGGAGAGCTCCTGGTCGGTCAACTGGGCCAGCACCCCGCCGCCCGGCCCGGCACCGGCGCCCGCCAACCCGTCCACCGGCCCACCCGCCTGGTCGGTGGTGTCGCCGTCGACCGCGTCGCGCTGCCGGTCGGCGAAGTAGAGATCGAAGATGGTCGAGAACGTCCGCAGGTGCTCGGCGTTCTTCACCAACGTGGCGGCGAGCGCGACCTTCACGGCGGCGCGGTCGGCCACCGGGGTGTGGCGCAGCGCCGCCGCCGCGTCGATGTGCTCGGTGGGCGAGACGGGGATGCCGACGTTGCGCAACTGGGCGACCAGTCCCGCGAGCGCGCCGAGCAGACCTCCGGTCATCGCCACGGTCACTTCGCGAGGTCGGCCAGCTTGGCGGCGGCCTTGGTGATGTCGCCCGTGTACTTGAGCAGCACGTTGAGCGTGTCGCGCAGCGTCGCCTCGTCGATCTCCTCGGCCCCGAGCAGCAGCAGGGCCCGGGCCCAGTCGAGCGTCTCCGAGACGGAGGGATGCTTCTTGAGGTCGAGGCCGCGCAGGGCGGCGACCACGCGGGTGATCTGCTCCGCCAGGTCCTCACGGATGCCCGGCACCCGGCTGAGCACGATCTCCCGCTCCCGGTCCACGCTCGGATAGTCCAGGTGCAGGAACAGGCAGCGCCGCTTGAGCGCCTCCGACAGGTCGCGGCTGTTGTTGGAGGTGAGGTAGACCAGCGGGACCGTGGTCGCCTTGAGCGTGCCCAACTCCGGGATCGAGACCTGGTAGTCGGAGAGCACCTCCAGCAGCAGCGCCTCGGTCTCGATGTCGAGCCGGTCGACCTCGTCGATGAGCAGCACCACCGGATCCTTGGCCCGGATGGCCGCCAGCAGCGGACGGGTCAGCAGGAAGTCCTCGCCGAAGAGATCGCCTTCGATCTGCGCCCAGTCCTTGCCGGACTCGTCCCGGGCCTGCAGGCGCAGCAACTGCTTGCGGTAGTCCCACTCGTAGAGGGCCTTGGCCTCGTCGAGTCCCTCGTAGCACTGCAGCCGGATCAGCCGCCGGCCGGTCGCCGCCGCGACGGACTTGGCCAGCTCGGTCTTGCCGGTGCCCGCCGGCCCTTCCACGAGCACGGGCTTGCCGAGGCGCTCGCCCAGGTGAACCACGCCCGCGATCGCCGCGTCGGGCAGGTAACCCACCCGGCGCAGCATCGCGGCCACCTCGTCGGCGCTGGCGAAGGCGCCCTCCTGCGCTGGATCGCTGGAACTCATCCGATGAGCATGTCACGAGCACCCGGTGGCGGTGATCGTGACCGCGGTCACAATCCCGCCGGCCCGCCGGCGCGGGAGTGCTCGGCCGGACCGAAGATCACGATTACCGTGAAGTCTTCCTCTATGTCGATGAATCGATGTTCTTCGCCGGCGGGCACGAAGGCGACGTCACCGGGCCCCAGCGGCGCACTCGCCGTGGGGGTCCAGAGTGTGGCGCGCCCGCCCGTACAGACGTAGATCTCGTCTTCGGTGTGCGGTGACTGAGGATCCGTGCCGCCGGCGGGCAGCGAGTAGGTGCCCACGGAGAGGTCCGCGACCCGGAGATGGTCGACCCAGTGGTGGGTCGCGCTCGCCGTGTGCCGGCCGGCATTCTTGAGCAACTCCATCACATCACCGTAGCCCGGCCACCGCCGCCACCGACGCGGGCACCGGGATGCCCGGGCGCAGCCCCGGCGCGGGCACGATGCTCAGCGGCGCCGGGCCGAGGCGCACCTGTCCCGCCCACGCCGGTCCCGCCACGTCGTCGTCCGGGTCCTCGGCGAATCCGTCGCTGGTGCGCAGCGACCACTCGGTCAGCGGCATGGCCAGCAGCAGGGTGGCAGCGAGCTCCTTGGCGGTGGGGCGGCGCACCTCCGCCACCCGGCCCGGCAGCAGGCGATCGGTGAGAGCGTCCAGTGCGGCGAGCTTCTCCGTGCCCTGAAGCACGGTGAACTGTCCAAAGAGGACGGCACTGCGGTAGAGCAGGGACGACTCGAAGGCCGATCGGGCCACCACGACACCGTCGACGGCGGTGACCGTGACGCAGGCCGGCGCCCCCTCGGCCAGGCGCCGCAGCCACCCGGAGCCGGTCGACCCGTGGATGACGATCCGCTCACCCCAGCGCACCACGGCGGTCGGCAGCACCCGCGCCCGACCGGTGTCGTCGACGAACCCGACGTGACCCACCACGGTCGAGGCGAGCAGGGCGTCCAACTCGGCCCGGTCGGTCGACATCAGTTCGGGCATCCGGGTGGCTCGGGTCAGGGACATGGCGGCGATCGTACGGTCACCGCACCCCCACGGCCGGCACCGCGTCAGGCGAGGCGGGTGATCTCCACTACCACGCCCAGGCCGGTGGAGGGCGCGCCGTTGTAGACACCCTTGAGCGGGGTGACGTCGGTGTAGTCGCGTCCCCGGGCGACGAGCACGTGCCGGCGACCCACGGACGAACCGTTGGTGGGGTCGAAGCCGGTCCAGTCGCCCGCCCACCACTCGACCCACGCGTGGGACTGACCAGCGACGGTGTCACCGACCTCGGCGTCGGTGCGGGGGTAGAGATAACCGGAGACGTACCGGGCGGGCACCCCGACCGCGCGCAGCAGACCACAGGTCAGCTGGGCGATGTCCTGGCAGACGCCCTTGCGCAGTTGCCAGGCCTCCTGCGCGCTCGTGCGCACACCGGTCGAGCCCGGCACGTACTCGACGTTCTCCCGCACCCACTCGGCGATGGCCAGGGCCGCCTGCGCCGGTGGACGCGACGCGGCCAGCGAGGCCGCCGTCTGCGTCAGCTCGTCGTCCACAGTGGTCAGTTCGGTCGGCGTCAGGTACTCCAGGTGCGTGTCCACGTTGGAGTCACTGCGCAGCTCGTCCCAGCCGACCGTGGCCGTCGGGGCCGGACGGTCGGCCGTCTCGACCAGGCTGCTGGCCGTCACCCGCAACTGCTGATGCGGACGCTGCAGGTCGAAGACGGTGACCTGCGTGCCCCAGTAGTCCCGGTAGCGCCAGGTGGTCGCGCCCGGGTTGCACTCGACCTGGCTGAACAGGGTGTTCTGGCCGGCGAAGGTCAGTGGCGTCATGCGGGCCTCGTTGTAGGAGGCATAGGCCGTGCCGGCGTAGGTGAAGCCGGTCACGTGCTTGATCCGCAACCGCCAGCTCTCGGAGGTCTGTGTCACGTCAGACTCCTTCGTGCGCCCAGGAGACCGGCATGGTCTGGTCGAAGTAGCGGGCCGTGACGGCGGCACTGGCGGCGGCGCAGGCCTGCTGCAACTCGGCCAGGTGCTCGGGCAGCTCGGCGAGCAAGGTGGCCGCGTCGGCGTACTCGAGCCTCGTCCGGGCCTGCCCCACGGGACGGCGGGCCGGGTCGGCCATGCCCGCCCGCTCGGTGGCCGGTGCCAACGCCTCCAGGCACTCCTCGGCCTCGGTGAGCGCGTGCAGGGCCGAGCGCGGGAAGAGCCGGTCCAGCAACAGGAACTCCGCCACCTTCTGCGCCACCACCTCACCCCCGTGGGTGCGCAGGAACGACTCGTCGGCGCCGCAGGCGCGCAGCACGGTGCGCCAGCGGTCGGCGAAACCCGTGTAGTCGGTGATCTGGATGGACAGCAGCCGCGCGGTCATGTCCACCCGCTCCAGCGAACGGCCGAGGATGAGGAACCGCCAACCATCGTCGCGGCTCATGGTCGACTCGGCCAGGCCCGCCAGCACCGCGGCCCGTTCCCGCACGAATCCCAGGAACAGCGCGGGTCCCAGGTGCTCGGCGGAGACCCGCCGCGCCGGCAGCGAGTGCCAGGTGACATTGAGACACTCCCACATCTCGCTGGAGATGGTCTCCCGGGCGCCGCGGGCGTTCTCCCGCGCGGCGGCCAACGCACCCGCGATGGCACTGGGGTTGCCGGCGTCGAAGGCGAGCAGCTCCAGCACGTCGCCGGTGGCCAGCCGGCTGTCCCGTGGCGGCGCGGAGCCCAGGATCGCCAGCAGCGACCGGCAGGCGGCGTCCTCGTCGGCCCACGGGTCCTCCAGGATGCGGGCGAGGAAGGCGTCGAGAATACGGGCCGTGTCGTCCGCGCGCTCGACATAGCGCCCGATCCAGAACAGGGACTCGGCGATGCGGCTGAGCATGCCGGTGCTTCTCATCGGCCCCTCCCCCACGACGCGACTGCCGCCGGCGCGAACAGCGGGCGGATCATTGCTGGCTCGCCAGGGCGGGGCCGGGTCCGAAGTCCCGGCTGCTCACGTCCCGAGTGGACACCGGCATCGCGATCGGCTCGGCGGGCGCGGGCGGTGTCGCGGCCATCGGCTCGCGCGCCAGCACCCAGGTGTCCTTGGAGCCGCCACCCTGGCTGGAGTTGACGACCAACGTGCCCTCGGGCAGAGCCACCCGGGTGAGCCCGCCGGGCAGCAGCCACACGTCGTTGCCGTCGTTGAGGGCGAACGGCCGCAGGTCGATGTGGCGCGGCGCGAGCCGGTCCCCGATCAGCGTCGGCGAGGTGGACAGCGACACCGGTCGTTGCGCGATCCAGCCCCGCGGGTCGGCGGCCACCTGCTCCTTCAGCACCGCCAGCTTCTCCTCGCTCGCCTGCGGCCCGATCACGATGCCCTTGCCACCCGCGCCGTCCACCGGCTTGAGCACCAACTCATCGAGGTGGTTCAACACGTGGTCGACCACGTCGGGGTCGTCGAGCCGGTACGTCTCCACATTGGACAGCAACGGCTCCTCGTGCAGGTAGTAGCGGATCAGGTCCGGCACATACGTGTAGAGGAGCTTGTCGTCGGCGACCCCGTTGCCGATCGCGTTGGCCAGCGTCACATGCCCCGCCCGCGCCGCGTTGACGATGCCGGGACAGCCGATGAACGAGTCGGGCCGGAAGTGCAGCGGATCCAGGAACTCGTCGTCCACCCGCCGATAGACCACGTGCACGGGCCGCTCGCCCTGCGTGGTGCGCATCCGCACCCGGTTGCCGCTGCACACCAGGTCGCGGCCCTCGACCAGCTCGACGCCCATGAGCCGGGCCAGCAGCGCGTGCTCGAAGTACGCGGCGTTGTAGACACCCGGGGTGAGCACCACCACACACGGGTCGCTCACACCCTCCGGCGCGGCGGCCCGCAGCGTCGCCAGCAGCCGGGCCGGGTAGTCGTCGACCGGGGTCACCCGGGCGTCGGCGAACAGCGACGGCAGCGTCTGCGACAGCGCCCGGCGGTTCTCAATGACGTAGCTGACCCCCGACGGGATGCGCAGGTTGTCCTCCAGGACGCGGAACTCGCCCACCTCGTCCCGGATCAGGTCGACCCCGGAGATGTGCACCCGCACCCCGTTCGCGGGCTCGATGCCGGCCGCCTGCCGGTGGAAGTGGGACGAGGTCAGCACCAGTCGCCGGGGCACCACCCCGTCGGCGAGCACCTCACCCCTGCCGTAGACGTCGGCGAGGAAGCGCTCCAGCGCCGTCACCCGCTGCTTGATCGCCCGGGTCAGCCGGTCCCATTCGTCGGCGTCGAGGATGCGCGGGATCAGGTCCAGCGGAAAGGGCCGCTCCTCCCCCGCGTAGGCGAAGGTCACGCCCCGGTCGGTGAAGACGCGGGCCAGCTGGTCGGCGCGCGAGCGCAGGTCGGTGACCGAGAGTGGTTGCAGCGCCTGGAACAGCGAGCGGTACGCCGGACGCGGCTGGCCGGGGCGCTCGAACATCTCGTCCCAGGCGTTCGCCATCGCGTACTGGTCGAAGACGTCCGCCATGCGCGTCACCTGCAACTTCCGCCTCGAATCCCGGTGAGCCGGAGCTTAGGCAGCACCGATTTCCGACACATTACGGCCGTGAGGAAAGCAGGTGCCGCCGCCCGCGCCGGGGCGTCCAGATTGCCTGGGTACGCTCGGGGTCGTGCGCAGGCTGTTGACCCCGATGTGGGTCCTCGTGCACCTCGGGGCGCTGGTGCTCGTCGCGGGGTTCCTCGCGCTGGGCTGGTGGCAGATCACCCGCGCCGCGTCGGGCAACCTGCTGTCCTACGGGTACGCCTTCGAGTGGCCGGCCTTCGCCGCGTTCGTGGTCTGGGTCTGGGTCTCGGAGATGCGCAAGGCGCTGCGCCAGCCGCCGCCGGAGCCGTCGGAGGCCGCCGAGGCGCGGGCCACACCGGAGGTGTCGCCAGCGGTCGCCACCCCGCCGGCCGATCCGCCTCGGCCACGCCGCCGGCGCAACGAGACCGCCTACGACGACTCCGACGATCCGCAGCTCGCCGCCTACAACCACTACCTGGCCTGGCGCAACGCGAACCCGCACGCCACCGCCGCCGACTATCCCGGCATGTCCTAAGGAGAAACACAGTGAACGGCGCCCTGACCCGCTACCGCGTCATGGCCTACCTGACCGGCGTGCTGCTGCTGGTGCTGGTGGTGGTGGCGATGCCGCTGAAGTACATCTGGCACCAGAACACCCTGGTGGCGATCGTGGGGCCGGCGCACGGGTTCCTGTACATGGTCTATCTGGTGACCGCCTTCGATCTCGCCGTGCGAGCGAAGTGGCGCTTCTTCCGCACGCTCGGCGTGCTGCTGGCCGGCACGATCCCGGTGCTGTCCTTCGTGGTCGAGCGCAAGACCCGCGTGTGGATCCACCAGCGTCCCGCGACCCCGGCTCCCACGGCCCCGACTGAGCCGGTGTCACAGGGCCTGGCCAACAGCTAGCGCCCGCGGCGGGCACCGAAATTGGTGCTTTGCCACGGAAACCGGCACCACGGAGCGGCCAGCGGACGAGCATGGCCCCTATGCGACGGAGCGTTCTGGCCGCATGGACGGCCCTGGTGACCTGTCTCGCGCTCGCTGGCTGCGCAGGCGGCACGACACCCCATCTCACCCAGGTCGAGGAGCCGAAGAAACCGGCCACGGTGACCGTCACCCCGGCCGCGGGCACCGCCGACGCCCCGATCTCCACCGAGATCGGCTTCACGATCGAACACGGCAAGCTGGACGCCGTACGGCTGGTCAAGTCCGGTACGGCTGACGAGATCGGCGGCTCGTTGCGCGCCGACGGCTCGACGTGGGTGCCCGCGCAGCCGCTGGAGTACGGCGCGAGCTACGACGCGACCGTCACGGCGACCGGCGAGGACGGCCAGCCGCAGACGCAGACCACGACCTTCACCACCATGAAGCGGCCGAGCAGGCAGACCGGCACCGGGCTCTACCTCTTCGACGGGCAGACCGCCGGCGTGGCCATCCCGCTGGTCATCGACTTCGACCAGGAGATCCCCGAGTCGGCGCGGCCCGAGATCCAGAAGCGGCTCTTCGTCACGTCGGACCCGCCGCAGCCGGGCGTCTGGTCCTGGGACCCGAACGGCCGGCAGGTCTTCTACCGCCCGCCGACCTACTGGCAGACCGGCACGAAGATCACGCTGCGGGCCGCCCTGGCCGGCGTCCCCACCGGCAACGGCTACTACGGCGACGCGGACCGCACGGCGAGCATCACCATCGGACAGAAGGTCTTCATGCTCGTCGACAACGCCACCAAGCAGATGCAGGTCTTCATCGACGACCAGCTGGCCAGGACCATTCCGGTGAGCCTGGGCAAGCCGAGCACCCCCTCCTCGTCGGGGTTCATGGTGACGATGAGCCATCTGCCGCGGACCACGTTCGACACCCGCGGTGAGCCCAACGGCGGCTACGTCGTCGACGTCGACTGGGCGATGCGGCTGACCTGGGGTGGCGAGTTCATCCACGCGGCCCCGTGGTCGGTGGGCGACCAGGGCCAGCGCAACGTGTCACACGGCTGCGTGAACATGTCCGACGCCAACGCGAAGTGGCTGTTCGACCTGACGCACGTCGGCGACCCGATCATCGTGCGGGGCACCGAGGTGCCGCTGGAGAACGGCAACGGCTGGACCGCCTGGAACGTGACCTGGGCCCAGTTCGTCCAGGGCTCGGCGCTGCCGGTGCCCGCCGAACTCGCCAACGCCCCGGCCGTGGACCCGATCACCGGCAATCCGCCGCCACCCCCGGCGCCGGAGCCCACGACCGACCCCTCGGCCGGGCCGTCGACCACGCCGTTGCCCGGGGCTTCGGTCTCCGGCGTGCCCGCCGAGGTGGCGGTGCCCAGCCCTACCCGCTGACGGGCGATGCATGGCCGCCGGGGTGGCGACTCCTCGCCTCCCCGGCGCACCATGGGCGGATGATACGGACACGCACGGTACGCGCCCTTGGTCCGGTCCTGCTGGCGACGCTCCTGGCGGTGGGGTTGGGCGCCTGCACCCGGGCCACCTGGAACGCCCCGGGCGAGACCCCTGACCCGCCGAAGGTGACGCTCACCGCGCCGGCCGACGGCGCCACGGACGTCTCGACCGCCACCGAGATCGAGTTCTCGCTCGCCGGCACCCGGACATCCCAGGTGACCCTCACCGAGGAGGGTGGCGCCACCGTGGACGGGGCGATGCGCGAGGACGGTTCGTCCTGGGTCCCCGGCCAGCAGCTCAAGTACGGCACCCGGTACACGGCGACGGTCACGGCCACCAAGTCCGACGGCTCGTCCGCGACCGCGTCGACGACCTTCACCACGATGGAACAGCCCGGACGGCTGGTCCGGGTGCAGAGCTTCAACGGCGACGACGTCGTCTACGGCATCGGCATGCCGATCATCATCCGGTTCGAGATCGACGTGCCGGAGTCGGCGCGGGCCGCCATCCAGCGCCGGCTGTTCGTCACCTCGGAGCCGGCGCAGGAGGGGGTCTGGCACTGGATCTCCAGCCGGTACCACAACGCCGGCAGCGAGGTGCACTACCGGCCCAAGGACTACTGGCAGCCGGGCACGAAGATCCATGCCCGGATCGCGACGGGCGGCATGAGCTGGGGCTTCGCCGACGTGGTCGGCCGCAACGACCTCACCCTCGACTTCACCATCGGACAGGCGCGCGTGCTGACCGTCGACAACGCCACCAAGCACATGACGGTCACCGAGGACGGCCAGGTGGTCAAGGACATCCCGGTCAGCCTCGGCAAGCCGAGCACGCCCTCCTCCAGCGGCACGATGCTGGTGATGAGCCGCAATCCCACCTACCACTTCGACACCCGGCGGGAATCCGGCGTGGCTGGCGGCGGCTACGTGGTGGACGTGGCGTGGGCCGAGCAACTCACCACGAGTGGGGAGTTCATCCACGCCGCCCCCTGGTCGGTGGCGCAGCAGGGGCACACCAACGTCTCCCACGGCTGCGTGAACGTCTCCGAGACGAACGCGAAGTGGATCTTCGACACCGTACAGGTCGGTGACCCCGTGATCATCAAAGGCACGGAGCACAAGCTGACCTGGGGTGACGGCTTCACCGACTGGGACATCCCCTGGGAGGAGTACGTCAAGGGCAGTGCCATCCCCTACGTGCCGGCCACCCCCAGCCCCTCACCCACCGCCTGACGTAACCCACTCGCGGAGCCGGGGGGCATGGCCGCTATGATGGTCGGGCGCCTCGGCGCAATGGTGGGTGTAGCTCAGCTGGCAGAGCACCGGGTTGTGGTCCCGGGTGTCGTGGGTTCAAGTCCCATCACTCACCCCCATCGATGCCCGCACCCCCGTGGTGCGGGCATCACCGTCTGGAGCGTGCCTCGGCGGCGAGGCGAGGCTAGTTGATCGGACGGCGGGCGACGACCTCGGCGGCGATCGCCTTGGCGCTGTCCACGTCAGGGCCGGGCGGGGGCACGAAGACCGTGCGCCGGTAGTACTCCAGCTCCCGGATGCTCTCCTTGATGTCGGCGAGCGCCCGGTGCGCCAGTCCCTTCGACGGCTGCCCGAAGTAGGTGCGCGGATACCAGCGCCGGCACAGCTCCTTGATGGAGGAGACGTCGATCATGCGGTAGTGCAGGTGGGCGTCGAAGGCCGGCATGTAGCGGGCCAGGAACCCCCGGTCGGTGGCGATCGAGTTGCCGCACAGCGGGGCGGTCCGCGGCTCGGGCACGTGCTGGCGGACGTAGTCCAGGAGCAGCTGCTCGGCCTGCGCGACGGTGACCGTGGAGGCACGCACCGCCTCGGTGAGGCCGGACTTGTCGTGCATCTCCTTCACCACCGGCACCATCGAGCCCAGCGACTCCTCGCTGGCGTGGATCACCACGTCGACCCCGTCGCCCAGGACGTTGAGCTCGGCGTCGGTGACCAGCGCCGCCACCTCGATCAACACGTCCTTCTCGAGGTCGAGGCCGGTCATCTCGGCGTCGAGCCACACCAGGTGCTCGGTTGCGGCCATGTTTCCTCCCACGTCGCCCGTCCACCTTAGTCTGAGCCGCCGGTCGGGGCAGCCCGCCTGGGCTCGGACGGCATGGTCGGTAGATTGATCACGTGCGCATCGGCCGACCAGCGCTCCTCTGGGGTGCCGCAGCGGTCGCCGCGCTGGTGTTCGTGGCGATCCGTGCCCGTCCGCACTTTTTCGATCTGCTGGTCTACCGCGATGCCATGCGCTGGTGGCGTGGCGGGCACCCGCTCTACTCCTACGCGCAGGTCGACAGCGCCCAGCACCTGCTCGGCTTCACCTACCCGCCGGCCGGGGCGTTCCTGCTGCGCCCGCTCGCCTGGCTCTCCGTCGGGCAGGCGGAGGTGGCGGCGGTCCTGGTGACCCTGGCCTGCGTCGGCGCCTGCGCGTGGTGGCTCTCCGGCGCGGTCGCGCGCCGGCACGGCTGGTCCCAGCCCTGGCTGGCCATGATCGTCTTCGCCCTGACACTCGCGCTGGGGCCGGTGTGGTTCGGGCTGCGGTTCGGCCAGATCAACCCCGTGCTCTGGGCGCTGGTCGTGCTCGACCTGGCCGTGCTCGCCCCGCGACGCTCGCGCTGGCTCGGGATCGGCATCGGCCTGGCCACCGCGATCAAGCTGGTGCCGGGCATCTTCATCGGGTACCTGCTGATCTCCGGGCGCCGCCGCGGGGCGTTCGTCGCCGCGGGCACCGCCGCCGCCGCGACCCTGCTCGCGCACGTGGCAGCCCCGGCCGACTCGACCGACTTCTGGACCCACGAGCTCTGGCGCGGCGACGGCCTGGGCGACGTCGCCTACTTCACCAACCAGTCGATCAACGGCCTGCTGGCCCGCGCCTTCCTGCCCGGCGACCCACCACCGTGGCTGTGGGCACTGCTGTGCGTGCCGGTGCTCGGCTACGGCTTGTGGCGGGCGCGCCGGGCGGCCCTGGCCGGCGACGAGCTGACCGGCATGGCACTGGCCGGATTCACCGGCAGCCTGATCAGCCCGGTGACCTGGCTGCACCACGCCTTCTGGTTCGCGCCGGCGCTGCTGGCCATCGCCGACTCGGCCGCCCGCCCCGCCGAGCCCCGAGCGACAGTCCAGAGTGGACTGCGCGACCGCCGGGCGCTGGTGGTGGTCGGCGTCGTCGTCTTCGGTCTCGTCGCGGAGATCTCCACGATCGCCCACCCGGGCGGCCTGCTGGGCCTCACCTTCGGCAATCTCGTGGTCTGGCTCATGCTGGTCCTGCTGGCGCTGCTGCCCGTCGACACCGCGCGCGCCCGCTGAGCCACCGGTACGGTCACCGCCAGCCGGCCTCGACCATCCTCAGTGGACGGTGTCAGGTCGCGGTGTGCACGTAGGGCGACTCGGTCGCGCCCGTTCGCGGGGCGGGGGTGGGGGTGGGGGTGGGTTTGCGGTCCTTGCGCCACTGTTCCCCCCGCCGGCGCAGCGAGGCGTACCGCCCGTGGCTGTGGGCCACCGGGGCCGGCCGCCGTCCGGTCCACTGTGGACTCGGGTCCGCGTCCGGGGTGGCGAAGTCGACCACCACGGGATCGGTCGCCGGGCGCAGCAACAGCACCAGCGCCCCGGTGGCCAGGCACAGCACGCCGGCGGTGAGCGAGAAGGCGATGAGGGCTTCCCAGGCGCTGGGCGCCAGTCCCACCGTGAAGCCGACCGTCAGGCCAGGCAGGCCGTCCGTGCGCCGGACCACGATGGCGGTGGGCTCCTGTGCCGGGATGTCCAGCAGCACCGAGCGACCGGCCTCGACCAACGACGACGCCGGGACGATCGGCGACGAGTCGCCCGAGCCGGGGACGGCGACGACGCTGTCCCCACCGGACCCGCTCGTCGCGGCACCCGGCCGTTCGACGGTCTGCACCGGCTGCAGGCCCAGGGCGAACCCGACACCGACGACGTCGGTGTGGGAGACGGTCCCCAGCAGTCGCGGCAACTCGCGCGCGGCGAGCACCTCCACGTCGATCGGATGGTCCGACCGTACGGCGATCGCAAGCTGGCCTTCCCCGAGCAGCGCGCCCACCCCGTGGCGCTCGACCAGCTCGGCGACATCGGGCAGCACGACCGCGACGCCGTCGGTGTGCACCGGGGCCAGCTCGGCCACGAAGGCGCCGTCGCTGCGGTGGGCGCCAACCACGCAGCCGGTCACTCCGACGGCGATGGCCAGCCATCCGGCGCCGACCAGGGCGAGCCCGGCCGCCACCCGACCCACACGCATGCGATCCCCCCCAACACTCCTGCCAGATGCGGGTTTCAGGGACCAACGATCACGGCCGGCTGGGGTGATGCCCTCACCCGTAGGGTGACCTGTCCGGTTCGGGTCAGGACCGGACGGTGAAGTCCGTGGCGACGATGCCGTTGGTGGTCTCGTCCAGGCGCAGGGTGAAGACGAAGCGCCAGGTGCCGGCGGCCGGCAGCCCGACCTGCCCGGCCGCGTGGTCGGGGGAGAACCTCACCACCGCCGCGTCCAGGGCCTCGATGCCCGCCGCTTCGTTGGACGCCTTCACGGTCCACTCGACGACGGTCAATGGCCGACCATCGGGCGTGGCAGCGTACATGTGCAGTTCGTTCTGGCCCACGGTCGCGGGAGTGAGGTCGACGGTCAACACGAACCGGTCACTGGTCAGCACCGCGGTCTGCAGCGCCGGTTGGGTGGACGTCGGGGTCTGCGACCGGGCGGGCGTGAGTTGCACCAGCACCGAGGTGACGCCGAGCACCACCACCGCGATGGCCGTCTCGATCACCACGAGCATCCGCAGCCGGGCGGCCGAACCCTCCGCGCCGTCGGCGATCACGGCGACGAGACGGCGCGAGACGGCGGCCACCCCGAGCACGACGGCCGCCAGCCCCACCTTCGTCAGCACCAGCGCGCCGTAGCTCGTGTCGACCAGGGCCGAGAAACTGCCCACCTCGATCAGCGCCTGCGCGACGCCGGTGATCAACAGGGCGCTGACCGCCCAGCCCGCCCAGCGTGACCAGACCGGCACGATGGCGCCGAGTTCCGTGGCGTTCGCCTGGCGCAGCAGGAAGGCCGCGAGCATCACCAGACCGCCGAGCCAGACGCTCATCGCGGCGAGGTGGATCATGTCGGCCGCGACCGTCACCGTGGGCACCGGCGAGGCGCTGGGATGGCCGGAGATCGACCACGTGGCGACGCCGATCACGCCGAGCACGGCCAGCAGCACCTTGTCCCCGCCCCAGCCTCGCCCGGCGAGCACCGGTCGCAGCAGCACGAGCGCCGCGACCAGCACACCGAGCCGCACGAGGTGGGCCGCCCCGTACTGGCTGGAGAGCACTTCGCGCACGTCCGAGCCCGTGATGTCGCCGAGCCCGCCGCCGGCGACATAGGGGATGTCCAGGGCGAGTTCCAGCACGGTGGCGAGCGCGACCAGGCCCGCGCCGAGCCACACCACCCGCACCGCGCGCTCCCGGGACAGGCGCCGCGGCCACAGCAGGGTCAGCACCAGCACCGAGCCGACCAGCGACAGCAGCCCCAGGTAACCGAGCCAGCGCGCGATCGGCAGCGCCGTCAGGACGAAGCCCGAGGCCTGCGGGGCGATCTCGCCGCTGGGCGGTCCGCCGGGGCTGACCTCCTTGTAGGAGAAGGAGAACGCGCCCCCGACCGGATGGCTGTCGGCGGAGACGACCCGGTACGAGACCAGATAGGTCCCGGCCGCGGTCACGCTCTGCAGCGGGATGATCACCTGCTGGCCGGAGACGCGGACCTCGTCGCGGTCGACCCGGCTGCCGTCCGGCGCGATCACCCGGATCTTGCCGGCCACCGGGTTCACCGTCTCGGTGAAGGTGAGCACGACCTGAGTCGGCGCCTCCTGCAGCAGCGAATCCGGCGCCGGGCTGCTCTCGGCGAGGGCGGCGTGGGCGCTGGCCGGCGCGGCGGGGCCGGCGAGCACGGCGAGCAGGCCCAGCAGCACGGCGGCGAACAGCCGCGACCGCCATCTCGGTGCGGGCCGCGACGGGTCGGCGGGTCGGCGGAGCGGACGGGGGTGGGGTGCGACGGTCACCTAGGCATCATGCCCATCCGGCGCGGACCGCGAGCGAGCAGCCACACCGCCGCCGCCTGGGCCAGCGCGATCGCGTGCACGGCGACCCGAGCCGGGCTGACCACACCCTGCGCCACGTCGACGGCGCTGATGGTGGCGAAGCACACGACCAGGGTGCTCACGACCGGGGCGAAGATCCGGGCGTACTGGGGGTAGGAGGCCACCAGCAGCAACCCCACGGCCAGCGCGATGTCGAACGCGGCCACCTCACGACCGGCGTGCGCCTCGTGCCCGACCGCCCCGACCAGCTCCGGAGCCGAGATCACCAGTTGCACCAGGGCCAGGGCGGCGAGCGCGCCCCGCAGGACGGCGGTCCACCGCCCGCCAGCCGGGACCGGCCGCGCCGCGGGCCGGGGCAGGGCGTCCTCCCGGTGCGCCGCGGCGAGGATCCGCTCGGTCAGGTCCGGCGCGACCAGGGCTGGCGTACGCGCGAGCCGGGTGACCTGCTCGGCCTGGCGCAGCCAGACCCGACAGGCCGCGCAGCCGGCCAGATGATCCTCGACCTGGCCCCCGTCCGCACCCGCCGGTTCGCCGTCGAGCCGGGCCGAGAGGGCCTCACGCACCGTGTCGCACCGCATAGCCCCCATAGTCGCCGCGGCGGTCGCCGAAGTTCCCTCGCCGTCGCCGTTGTGTCGCCGTGCGCCAGCGGCGGGAGTCCTCGCCGTCGCGGCCAGCCTGCCGGCGTACCGTGTCCGCTCATGACAGACCTCGCCGCACAGCCGTGGCCGGGGGAGGCTGGGCGCGCGGTCGACGCCGGCGCGTCCGGCGCGTGGGCGGATCTCGGGCTGGACGCCGAGCCGACGGACGCGCCGCCCGCGGCCGATCGCGGGGACGAGGCGACGAGCTGGGCGCTCGCGGCGCGCGGCGGCGACCCGACCGCGGCGGCGGCCTTCATCCGGGCCACCCAGGCCGAGGTGTGGCGGTTCTGCGCGTCGCTGGTGGACGTCGCCAGCGCCGACGACCTGACCCAGGAGACCTATCTGCGGGCACTGCGCGCGCTCCCGGCGTTCGAGGGCCGGGCGAGCGCCCGCACCTGGCTGTTCGGCATCGCCCGACGAGCGTGCGCCGACCACCTGCGCGGCACGGTCCGCCGCCGGGCACTGCTGCACCGCGCCGCGCTGGCCGCCGCCTCGACACCTGTCACCCCCGAGGACCCGGCCGGTACGGTCACCGCCACCGACCTCCTTGCGCTGCTGCGTCCAGCGCAACGGGAGGCGTTCGTGCTCACGCAGGTGCTCGAACTCTCCTACGAGGAGGCGGCGGCCTGCCTCGGCGTGCCGATCGGCACCATTCGCTCCCGCGTGGCTCGCGCCCGTACCGAACTCATCGAGGCGGTCGCCCGCGCCCGCTCCGTGTAGCGGGTTCGCTCGTTCGTGGATCATTCCGCCGACCCGGCCGGCACGAGGACGACGTTCGGGCTACGGTCTGTCCGAAATGAGCATCTATCGCGCGCACTCCCATCGGAACGGGGTGCCGGCCACACCGCAGGAACTGCGCAGTCGCGGGGTCCGCCGGCTGTGGATCGTGACGCTGTGCCTGGTGGTGCTGTGCGGGGCGGGCGTGGTCGGCTGGCAGCTGATCAAGGCGTCCCAGCCCAAGCCCATGCCAACCCCGGCCGGGGTGTCCAACGACGGTGGCGAGCAGGGTGGTATGACCGTCGCCGGCAACGGGCCGACGACGGTAGAGGTCTACTTCGATCTGCTGTGCGGCAACTGCCGCCTCGTCCAGTCGTCACTGGGCACGACGCTGGACGACCTCGCCGCCCAGAACCGGATCCGGCTGGTGTGGCACCCCGTCGCCGTCAACAACGGCCTGACCAACCCGCCCGGCTATGCGACGCGGGCGGCCAACGCCGTCGCCTGCGCCGCCGACTTCCACAAGGCTCGGGAGTTCGCCGCCGCCCTCTACGAGAACGTGCCCCGCGCCGGAACCGCCGGCCCCAACGACGACCAGCTCATCGACCTGGCGGGGCCGGTCGGTCTCAACGCGCCGGCTTTCGCCCAGTGCGTGCGCGAGATGCGTTACGAACAGTGGATCGGCGTGGTCGGCCAGCGGGCCGCCCAACGGGGCCTGCCGACGTTGCCAGCCATCTACGTCAACGGCACGCCGCTGGACCAGCCCACCTCCACGGCGCTGAACATCGCCCTGCGCTGACGATCGCCGGCGATGGTCCGGCAACCGGGCAGCGACGCGCGGGCGGTTGACGGCGCCATCAGGTCCGCCGATCGGGCCCTGACCAGATCACCATCGCGATCGCGCGCTCCACTGTGGAACCAAGCCGACCCAGGACCTGAGGCTCGCCTGCCGCCACGACGGGCGGTGTTGCCCGGGTGGAGAGGTCAGGCCGCGGGTGGGGCGAAGCCGTACGGCAGCTCCAGGCGGTGGCGGGCCATGAGGTCGGCGTCGGCCAGCAGCGCGGCCGTGCGACCGTCCGCCACGATCCGCCCGTCGTCGAGGATGACCGAGCGCGGGCAGAGTTGCAGCGCGTAGGGCAGGTCGTGGGTGACCATCAGGATCGTCACGTCCAGGCCCACCAGGATGTCGGCGAGTTCGCGGCGGCTGGCGGGATCCAGGTTGGACGAGGGCTCGTCGAGCACGAGGATCTCCGGCCGCATCGCGAGCACGGTGGCGACGGCGACCCGGCGGCGCTGGCCGAACGAGAGGTGGTGCGGGGCGCGGTCCCTGTGCTCGGACATGCCGACCGCGGCCAGCGCCTCGTCGACGCGCTCCCGCAACGCCGCGCCGCGCAGGCCGAGGTTGGCCGGCCCGAACGCCACATCCTCGGCGACGGTCGGCATGAACAGCTGGTCATCGGGATCCTGGAAGACGATGCCGACGCGGCGGCGGATCTCGGCCAGTCCCTTGCGGTCGTCGGGGTCGACCCGCAGGCCCCCGACCTCGACCGTCCCACCGCCGTGCGCGTGGCCGTGGTGCGGCTCGTGGTGACCACCACCGTGGGCCACCGTCCCTCCACTGTGGAGGATCCCGTTGAGGTGCAGGACCAGGGTCGTCTTGCCGGCTCCGTTCGGCCCCAGCAGCGCGACCCGCTCCCCGCGCCCGATGGTCAGATCGACCCCGCGCAGGGCGACGTGCCCGTCCGGGTAGGCGTACCGCACGTCCGCCAGCCTCAGCGAGGCGGCGCCCTGCTGGTCCTGCTCGCGACTCTGCTCGTCGGTGATGGCAACGCCGCCCATGTCCCGCCCCTCACTCCCCGGACCGTTCATCGCCATGCCAGCACCGCGATCGCCGCCGCCGTCAGCGGCAGCAGGGCCGCGGCGCCCCACTGCAGTGCGCCGGCGCCCGGGCCCTCGGGAGCCGGCAACCGACCGGTGTAGCCCCGGGAGACCATGGCGAGGTAGACCCGCTCACCCCGCTCGAACGCCCGCAGGAACAAGGCCCCCACTCCGGTGGCGAACGCCTTGACCTGCCAGAGGAAGCGGGGGTCGTAGCCACGGGAGATCCGGGCCACCCGCATCCGCCGCGCCTCACCGCCGAGCACCTCAAGGTAGCGCAGCATGAAGGTCGCGATCTGGGTGAATATCTGAGGGCACCGCAGCCGGTCCAGGCCCAGGATCAGGTCGCGCGGAGTGGTGGTGGCGGCGAGCAGCAGCGAGGCCCACACGCCCAACGTGCCCTTGACCAGGATGTTCCACGCCCCGAGCAGGCCCTCGACGTGCAGCGACAGGCCGAACACCGCGACCGTCTCGCCCTGCCCGAAGAACGGCAGCGCCAGGGCGATGGCGACGAACGGCACCTCGATGAGCGACCGCTTGAGCAGCCAACCGGGCCGGACCCGGGCCAGGGCCGCGACGACAGCCAGCAACGCGGCGTAGCCACCGAAGGCCCAGAACGCCTCGCGTGGCGTGAGCACCATCACCACCGTGACGAGCACCAGTGCCGCGATCTTGACCTCGGGGGACAGGCGGTGCACCGCTGAGTCCCGGTCGACGTGCAGTCCGGTCGAGCCGGATGTCCGTTGTGGACGGTCGGACGCCTGCCCACCGACACCGGTGTCGTCGTCGGAGTCGTCGGAGTCGTCCCCGGCGTCGTCGGACCCGTCCCGGGTGCGCGCTCGCCGGCGCCGCACCAGCTGGAGCACAGCCACGCCGATGCCGAACGTCACCAGCACGCCGACCACCCCGGCCAGGCCCGTGGCGAGGTAGGGGTTGTCGATGCCCACGAAGCTGTAGTCGGCCAGCGGCCCCGTGCCGAACTCGTGCTCCTGCTCCTGCTGGGCGATGCAGACGCCACCGGTGATCTCGCCCTCGTCGTCGACGGTGCAGCCCTGCAGCGCCGTGGCGTCCAGACCGTCCGGGCTGCTGGACGCGAAGTTGCTCACCACACCGGCCAGCAGCAGGGTGACGACGAGACCCGCGCCGAAGAACGCCCATCGCCGAGCCCGGCGCCCGGTCGCGGGAGTGGCAGGCGCGGGCTGTGCCGACCGTACCGCTGGACCGGCCTGCGCGGACCGGGCGCGGCCGAGGCGACGCCAGGCGTAGACCAGGTCGGGCCGCACCCGGGCCACGGTCGCCACCGTGGTGGCGGCGATGAGGCCCTCGCCCAGACCGATGAGCAGGTGGACACCGGCCATGCTGGCCGCCAATGCGGAGATCGGCAACTCGGTCGTGCCGCCGAGGGCGAACTCCACGACGAAGCCCTGGGACGAGGCGACCACGCTCAGCACGGAGGCCACGAAGGCGGTCGCGCCCAGACCCGCCGGCGTGCGCGGCAGCACCCGCAACAGCGCGACGACCAGCAGATAGCCGGCGGCGGTGCCGATCAGCGCCATGTTGGTGATGTTGAGACCAAGGGCGGTGAGGCCGCCGTCCGCGAAGAGCAGACACTGGATGACCAGCACCGTGGCCACGCACAGCGCGCCGATCCAGGGCCCGACCAGCATCGCCGCCAGCGTGCCACCGAGCAGGTGCCCGGAGACCCCGAACGCCACCGGGAAGTTGAGCATCTGGACGGCGAAGATGAACGCCGCGACCAGGCCGGCCATGGGCGCCAGCCGGTGATCGAGGTCAGCCCGGCCGCGGGCGAGGCACAGGGCCAGACCCACCACCGCGAGCCCGGCGAAGGCCGCGGAGACCGGCCCGTCGACGATCCCGTTCGCGATGTGCATGGCGACCTGCATCAGAGCACCTCCTGTCCCACCTGTTGCGCAGACTATGGCCGGGCCGCGCCTTGTTGCAACCTTTTTGCAATTACCACACCTTGCCAAGATCTCCCGGGCTGCCGCCGGCCGAGCGAGCGCCACCGGGGACGTTAGGGTCTGGGTGTGACAACTCCCGCCACCCCGATCCGCCTGCAGCCCGGCGACCCCGCGCCCGACTTCGCCCTGCCGGCCGACGACGGCACGACGCTGCGGCTGGCCGACCTGCGCGGCAAGCGGGTGATCCTGTACGTCTACCCGGCCGCCATGACGCCCGGCTGCACCACGCAGGCGTGCGACTTCCGCGACTCGTTGCAGGCACTGACCGCACAAGGGCTCACCGTGGTGGGGCTCTCCCCCGACCCCGTGACCAAGCTCGTCGCCTTCAAGGAGCGCGAGCACCTGAACTTCCCGCTGCTCTCCGACCCCGACAAGAACGTGCTGACCGCCTACGGAGCCTTCGGCGAGAAGCAGAACTATGGCCGGACCATCCAGGGCGTGATCCGCTCGACGTTCGTGATCTCACCCGAGGGGCGCATCGAGCACGCCTTCTACAACGTCAAGGCCACGGGCCACGTCGCCAAGCTGCGCCGCGACCTCGGCCTGGCCTGACGCAGCCTGACCGAGGCGGCACCGCAAGAACCGAGACGCCGCGACGGGAGGGTCGCGGCCGGGCTGGATAGGACTACGCCCACGGCACGCCCGGACCGTAGACTGCATCCACGCGGGAGTGGCGGAATGGCAGACGCGCTGGCCTTAGGCACCAGTGCCTTCGGGCATGGGGGTTCGAATCCCCTCTCCCGCACAGACGCGAGTCCCGCCCATCTGTCCACAAGAGACAGTTGCGGCCCGTACGGTCAACGCAAGCCCGTACGGGCTTGGGCGCGTAACCCTGTGCTCAGAGCGGAACCACCGGGTCGCCCACGGCGACTTGACCCCGCCCGTCAGGGATCAGGTGCAGGCAGAACAGCAGACCCTGGTTGACGTTGCGGATGCGGCCGAGGGTCCGCAGCGGCTCGTGCCCCTTCACCCCCGTCTCCTGGTCGGTGGTGGTCACCACGCAGCGATCGATCGGCTTGGGCACGCGGAAGGTCACCTCGCCAACCCGCAGCCGGCCACCGACCCAGCCGTCCTCGACCCAGGCGGCGGCCTCGGCCACCACGAGATTGGGGCGGAACCGGGTGACCGGCAGCGGCTCCGCCGCCGGGTCGGCGTCGAGGATCGCGTCGTTGAGCGCCGCGAGTGAGCCGAGGTTGGCCAGCGAGACCGGATAGTCGTCGGCGAAGCTCACCCGGTCCACCGCCGTGCCGAAGTCGGGATCGACCGCCCGGCGGGTGGGATCGTCCAGGAACACGAGCCGCACCTGGCGGGCCAGCGCCCGGGTCAGCCAGCCGTCCGCCTCGTCACCCGCCCGCATCGCCGGGCCGGCGAAGCCCCAGACCTTCACCTCGATGAGTTCGTGATCCCGCGGTTCGTCCACGGTGAGGTCGGGCAGGCCCGGCGCCCGCAGGACGAGACCACCCGGCCGGGGCACCGGCTGGATTCCCACCATCGCCGTCGTGTCGCGCAGCGTGATCGCCACCCCCGTTGCGGCGTCGACCACCAGCCAGCGCCGATCGCCGGCCAGCCCCCACGGCTCGACCTCGGCGCGCGCCACCTCGACCCGCCGACAGCCCTTCACCGGATAGAACGCGATGCTCTCCACGTGCATCGGCTCACGATCGCACACCACACACGGCTCCTGCTGACCCGGCGATCGTGAGACGATCACGAGGTGGCGCACGACCGGCACCCCCACGACCACGACACCCTCGGGCACGGCCGCGCCGCGCCCGAAGGCCGCCCGCGCCACGACCCTGCGCGCGATCACGGGCACGACGATCACGACGATCACGGCCACGACGATCACGGCCACGACCACCACGATCACGCGCACGACGGCCATGACGCGCACCATGACCGTGACCATGACCACGGGCATGACCATGACCACGGGCATGAGCATGACCACGGACATGAGCAGGAGAGCGGCGGGTTGCTCGCCCGGCTGCGGCACGCGCTGCTGCCGCACTCGCACGACCATACCGCCACTGTGGACAGTGAGCTGGAGTCGAGCCGGGAGGGCATGCGCACGCTGTGG
>Ga0164243_10001594_pt1 | contig 38384 bp, 34 predicted proteins | sample OricompcompostOP_FD_108781 | JGI IMG/M metagenome (GOLD analysis project Ga0164243, IMG submission 108781) | Organic Plus compost microbial communities from Emeryville, California, USA - Original compost - Organic plus compost (OP) | ecosystem: Engineered > Solid waste > Mixed feedstock >... | reverse complement strand
TTGGGCGTTGGGCGGGACTGACGCCCGCTGTTGGGCGTTGGGCGGGACTGACGCCCGCTGTTGGGCGTTGGGCGGGACTGACCCCCGCTGGGGGGCTCGTCAGCGACGGACCGCGAGCCCCCGTGCCTTACGCGTTGGGGCGCTTACCGTGGTTGGCGGCGCTCTTCTTGCGGGCCTTCTTCTTGCGGGACTTCTTCGCCATGATGGCAAGCCTACGGGGTGGTGTGTGATGGGATAGCGTCACCCGGGCGATTGTGACGCCGCCGTGTCGCGCAGGAGGGATCAGCATGGCCGAGGAGATCCGGGCCGAGATGGTCGCGAACGTCTGGAAGGTCCTCAAGACAGCGGGGGACGAGATCACCGAAGGCGACACGGTGGTGATCCTCGAGTCCATGAAGATGGAGATTCCGGTGGTCGCGGAGTCCGGCGGTGTGCTGGCCGAGGTGGCCGTACAGGAGGGCGACACCGTGCAGGAAGGCGACCTGATCGCCGTCGTGCGGTAGCTACTCGACCAGTTCGAGAGCGACCGCGAGCGCGGCCTCGCGGCGCTGTTCGTCGCTGACGTCGGCGCCGCCCAGCATGAAGTAGCTCGTGTGGATCGCCATGATCGCGAGCGAGCGCCGGAGCCGTTGGGTCAGCGGCGCTTCCGGTGGGGTGAGGATCGCCTGCACGTCGGTCAGCCGGTCGCGCATCTTCCGGCCGATGTGTTGCTTGCTCATGGTCGGGTTGCGTTCCATAAAGCGCATGAACCGGCTGTAGTCGCCGTCGAAGAGCATCGCCGCGTAGCGACGGACGAACTCGCGCCGGCTCTCCACGCCCGGTGGCTGTTCCCGACCCCACGCGATGAGTTCGTCGAGCCGGGCAACCTGGTCGTTGATCAGGCTGGCGACGATGTCGTCCTTCGTGCGGAAGTGGTAGTAGAGCGCGGCCTTGGTGACGCCGAGCCGCTCGGCGATCTCGCGCAGCGAGGTCGCGTCGTAGCCCTGCTCGGTGAACAGTTCGAGCGCGACCTCGCAGATCCGGGCCCGCGTGCCCTGCCCGGCCCGCGTGGTCGGCACGGCGGGATGCGCTGGCTGTGTCACCTGAGACCTCACTGAGTGGAACGGTCTTACTTACTTGACGGCCGGCAAGTAGCGCGCCTAGCCTTTGCCCATCTTAACTAGCCGGTCGGCAAGTAAGTCCACTGTGAAAGCGAGGGGGCGCCGTGGCGCACGCAACGGAGAACGCGGTCTCACCGGGGGTGACCGCGTCAGGGCGCAGCCGGGAGGTGATGGCGGTCCTGCCGGGTCTGATGCTGGCGATGTTGCTGGCGATGCTCGACAACATGATCGTCGGCACCGCCATGCCGCGGATCGTCGGCGAACTCGGCGGGCTGGAGCATCTCTCCTGGGTGGTGACCGCCTACATCCTGGCCACCACCGTCTCCACGCCGCTGTGGGGCAAGATCGGTGACCTGTACGGCCGCAAGAACGTCTTCCTGACCGCGGTCGTGATCTTCCTGGTCGGCTCGGCCCTGGCCGGCATGTCGCAGACGATGGGGCAGCTCATCGGCTTCCGCGCGATCCAGGGGCTGGGCGCCGGCGGTCTCATGGTCGGTGTCATGTCGATCATCGGCGATCTGGTGCCGCCCCGCGAGCGTGGCCGTTACCAGGGCCTCATGGGTGCGGTGATGGCGATCGGCATGGTCGCCGGTCCGCTCGTCGGGGGCTTCATCACCGACCACCTCAGTTGGCGCTGGGCGTTCTACGTGAACCTGCCGCTGGGCGGTATCGCGTTGGCCTGGCTGATCGCGCGCCTGCGCCTGCCGGTCCGCCGCCGGGAGGCGAAGATCGACTGGGTCGGCGCCGGGCTGCTCTCGGTGGGCATCACCGGCCTGGTGCTGATCACCACCTGGGGTGGCTCCGAGTACGCGTGGGGTTCCTGGCAGATCCTGGGGCTGGCGGCCCTGGCGGTGGTCAGCCTGGTCGTGTTCGGCTTCGTCCAGCGCCGGGTGGCCGAGCCGGTGCTGTCGTTGGAACTGTTCCGCGACCGCAACTTCGCGCTGATCTCGGGGATCGGGTTCCTGCTCGGATTCATGATGATGGCATCGATCAACTTCTTGCCGCTCTATCAGCAGACCGTGCAGGGATCGTCGGCGACCAACAGTGGCCTGCTGCTGTTGCCGGTGATGGTCTCCATGATGATCGTGTCCGTTGTGGTCGGTCAGTTCATCACGAAGACGGGGCGGTACAAGGTTTTCCCGATCGCCGGCGGTGTCGTGATGACGGCCGGCATGGCGGTGCTGTCCTTTGTGGACGTCAACACCACCAAGCCGCAACTCGCGCTGATGATGGTGCTGCTCGGCATCGGCATGGGTGGGCTGATGCAGACCACCCTGCTGATCGCGCAGAACAGCGTGCCGCAGAAGGACATCGGCGTGGCCAGCTCGGCCGCCACCTTCTTCCGGTCGATCGGCGGCTCGTTCGGCGTCGCCCTGGCCGGGGAGATCTTCGTGCGCCGGTTCAAGAGTGACCTCACCGGCACCGTCGGGCCGGAGCTCGCCGAGCAGGCCGCCAGCGGCGGCGGTGGCGGCATTGGCGTGGATCCCCACCAGCTCGCCGCCCTGCCGGCGCCGATCCGCGACGCCATCTACCACGGCATCGCCTCGGGGCTGAGCGGCATCTTCGCGTGGTCGATCCCGATCGTCGCCGCTGTCGCCGTGCTCGCGATCTTCATTCGCGAGGTCAAGCTGCGCGGGCACGAGGACGCGGTCGACGACACCGAGCGGGCCGCCGACACACCCCGGGGGGAACTCGCCGGCCCGCCGGCCGTCGCGACGGTCACCGACTGAAGCCCGTGTCGCCGGTGCCCCGCTGCCTCGATCGAGGGAGCGGGGCACCGCCGTCTGCGGAGAGCCTCTGGCGAGCGTGAGGCTGGAACCCGTACGGACGGTCCTGGCGGCGACTTGCGTGTACCTGCGCGAAAGTGTGATGCTTCGAGCATGAGTGAGCACGAGACGGATCATGGGGTGGGTTCGGAGCCCGGCAGCGGCATGATCGCCGACATCGCCGAGCAGCCGGCGATCTACGAGAACCTGCTGACCGACCGCGCCGAGGTGTCCCGGATCGCGGCCGAGATCGCCCGACGCCGTCCCCGGCACGTGCTCTTCACCGCTCGTGGCACGTCGGACCATGCCGCCCTCTACGGCACCTACCTCACCGAGATCCGCCTCGGCATCCCGGCCGGGCTCGTCTCGCCCTCCACCATCACCGTCTACGGCGCCCGCCCGGACCTGCGCGACTGCCTCGTCGTCGGGGTCTCGCAGAGCGGTGGCTCCCCCGACCTCGGCGAGGTCGTCCGGGTGGCCCGCGAGCGGGGCGCCACCACGCTCGCCATCACCAACGCGCCCGACTCGCCGCTGGCCCAGGTTGCCGAGCTGAGCCTGGACGTGCGCGCCGGCACGGAACGGGCGGTGGCGGCCACGAAGACGTACACGGCGGAGCTGCTCACGCTGCTGCTGCTCGTCGAGGGTTGGCGCGGCGACGGTCCCGTCGACCCCGACGAGCTGCGGGCGCTGGCGGCCCTGCCCGCGCACGCCGCCACGGTGCTCGCCGACCCGACCCCGACGGCCATCGCCGACCGGTACCGGTTCGCCGAGCGGGTGGTCACCACCGGCCGCGGCTACGCCTACGCCACCGCGCGGGAGGCGGCCCTCAAGCTCATGGAGACGTCCTACCTGGCAGCCCTCGCGTTCTCCGGCGCTGACCTGCTGCACGGCCCGCTGGCCATGACCGACGCCGACGTGCCGGTGCTGGCGGTGGTCGGCTCGGGGCCGGCCGGCGAGGCCATGCAGGACGTGCTCGCCCGGCTGCGCGAACGCCGGGCCGACCTCGTCGTCGTCGGGCCGCAGCCGTCCGCCCCGGTCGCCGCGCAGCTGCGCACCCCGGCGGTCGACGAGCGGCACGCGCCGCTGCTGGACATCCTGGGCCTGCAGCGCCTGGCACTCGCGCTGGCCCTGGCTCGCGGCGAGAATCCCGACACCCCGCGCGGACTGCGCAAGGTCACCGCCACCCGCTGACCCGCCACCCGCTGACCCGCCACCCGCTGACCCGCCACCCGCTGAGCCGTCACCGCCTGACCGGGCGCGTGCGACCGGGGTCGCGCGGGCGTCACTAGGCTGGTGGTGTGTCGATCCTGAGCGACCTGGTCGAAGAGCACACCTCGCTCGGCAAGATCGAGGTGGAGCACCTGCACCGGCTCGCCGGCGACTGGCAGCTCATCGCCGATCTCTCCTTCGCCGACCTGCTGCTGTGGGTCGCCATCGACCAGACCGACGGGGAGCCCGACGAGCAGCCGAGATTCGTCTGCGTGGCCCAGGTGCGGCCCACGACGGGCCCGACGGCCTATCACGACGACCACGTGGGCCGGATCATCAGCGGCCAGGAGGCCGCCCACCTGGCCATCGCCCATTCGCAGGGCCGCATCTGGCGCGAGGGCGACCCGGTCTGGTACGGCGACACCCCGGCCCGGCACGAGGCGATCCCGGTGCGCCGCCGCGACGGTGTGGACGTGATCGCGGTGATGGGCCGCGACACCAACCTCTCCACCACCCGTACGCCGAGCCAGCTGGAGATGAACTACCTCAACGCCGCCGACGACCTGGCCCAGATGGTCGCCGACGGCACCTTCCCAGGCCCCCGTCACGACGGCGAGACGACCAGCGCGCCGCGGGTCGGCGACGGCCTGATCCGCCTCGACGCGGCCGGGCGGGTGTCGTACGCGAGCCCCAACGCCCAGTCGGCGTACCGGCGGCTCGGCCTGGCCACCCACCTGGCCGGCGAGGACCTGGCCGCGGTGACCACCCGCCTGCCTGACGACCCCGTCACCGGGCTGGAGGCGGGCAAGCGGATTCGCGACGCGCTGCGCGGCGAGGCCCCGGCGCGGCTGGAGATCGAGGCGCGGGGTGCGGCCGTGCTGCAGCGCGCGCTGCCGCTGCTGCCCGCCGGCGTGCCGATCGGGGCGCTCGTGCTGGTGCGCGACATCACCGAGGTACGGCGGCGCGACCGCCAGCTGCTCACCAAGGACGCCACCATCCGGGAGATCCACCACCGGGTCAAGAACAACCTGCAGACGGTCGCAGCGCTGCTGCGACTGCAGGCCCGGCGGGTGTCGAGCCCGGACGCGCGCACGGCCCTGGAGGAGTCGGTGCGCCGGGTGGCATCGATCGCGATCGTGCACGAGACGCTGTCGATGTCCGTCGACGAAGAGGTCTTCTTCGACGGGGTCGTGGACCGCATCGCGGCCGCCGCGGCCGACGTCGCCGACGCCGCCTCGGTGGTGCGCATGCGCCGGGCCAGCTCGTTCGGGGTGCTGCCCGCCGACATCGCCACGCCGTTGGCCATGGTGCTCAACGAACTGCTGCTCAACGCGGTGGAGCACGGATTCGCCGGTCGGGAAGACAGCCGCGAGACCGGCGAGGTGGTGATCTCGGCGCACCGGTTCCGCCGTCAGTTGCACGTGACGGTGGCCGACAACGGCCGGGGCCTGCCGGAGGGGTTCAGCCTCGACTCCGCCGACCGGCTGGGGCTGCAGATCGTCCGGTCCCTGGCGCAGGGCGAGTTGCGGGGCACGATCGAGATGCGCCCGCGGGCCAGCGGTGGCACCGAGGCCGTGATCGTCGTGCCCCTCAACCGCCGCTGACCCCCCCACCCCCACCACCCCCCTGTTTTGTTAGGAAGGGCACCTTGTTCGACGCTGGGCGTTAACAAGGTGCCCTTGCTTGGGGAAGTCCCGTTGGGTGGGATGTGACCGACGCGTGATGGCCGGGTGGGGTGGTGCCATGCGAGTATCGGTGCCGTGCTGACCGCCATCGTGTGCCGTCTCGTGGCCCGCCGCCACGTGGACTACGGCCGCGTGCACAGCACGATGTGTCCGGCCCGCTGAGCCTGCCCGCCCCTTTGTTCCTTCTGGGCGTGTGCCGCTGGCCGCTGGACATCGACGTCTGCCCATGGTGCGCGCCCCGGTTCCGGGAGGACCCCGACCATGTCGGTCGCACCAACACCAGCCGCTTCCGCCGCCAAGCCGTCCCCGCGCCGTCCCCGCGGCGAGGGGCAGTGGGCGCTCGGCCACCGTGAGCCGCTGAACGCGAACGAGCGCTCCAAGAAGGACGACAACCCCCTGCACGTCCGGGCCCGGATCGAGTCGATCTACGCGCATCGCGGCTTCGCCAGCATCGACCCGGCTGACCTGCGCGGGCGCTTCCGGTGGTTCGGGCTCTACACCCAGCGCCGGCCCGGCATCGACGGCGGCCGTACCGCTGTGCTGGAGCCGCACGAGCTGGACGACGAGTACTTCATGCTGCGCATCCGCATCGACGGCGGCCAGCTCAACCTGACGCAGCTGCGCACCATCGCCGAGGTCTCCACCCGGTACGGTCGCGACACCGCCGATCTGACCGACCGGCAGAACGTCCAGCTCCACTGGGTGCGCATCGAGGACGTGCCGGCGATCTGGCAGGCGCTGGAGTCGGTGGGGCTGTCGACCACCGAGGCATGCGGCGACACACCCCGGGTGGTGCTGGGCAGTCCCGTCGCCGGGATCAGTGCGGACGAGGTGCTGGACGCCACCCCCGCGATCGAGGCGATCGTCGCCCGCTACGTCGGCGACGAGGCCTTCTCCAACCTGCCCCGCAAGTTCAAGTCGGTGGTCTCCTGGCTGCCCGACGTGCCGTACCAGGCCAACGACGTCTCCTTCCTGGGCGTCGTGCACCCCGAGCACGGGCCCGGGTTCGACGTGTGGGTCGGTGGCGGGCTCTCCACCAACCCGATGCTGGCGCAGCGGCTGGGTGTGTGGGTGCCGCTGGACGAGGTGCCCGAGGTCTGGGGCGCGGTGATCAGTGTCTTCCGCGACTACGGCTACCGCCGGCTGCGCAACCGGGCGCGGCTGAAGTTCCTCGTCGCCGACTGGGGCGTGGCCCGCTTCCGCGAGGTGATGGAGGGCGAGTACCTGCACCGCCGGCTCATCGACGGCCCGGCACCGGTGCTGCCGGAGCAGCCGGTGGACCACATCGGCGTGCACCCGCAGGCCGACGGGCGTTACTACATCGGGGTCGCGCCGGTCGCGGGCCGGGTCAGTGGCACCACGCTGGGCCAGGTGGCGGAGATCGCGGCGCGGCATGGCAGCGACCGGGTGCGGCTGACCCCGTACCAGAAACTGCTCGTGCTCGACATCGAACAGTCCCATGTGGACGCCGTGGTCGAGGAACTGGCCGCGATCGGCCTGCCGGCCCGGCCCTCGGTGTGGCGGCGCGGCACGATGGCCTGCACCGGCATCGAGTTCTGCAAGCTCGCCATCGTCGAGACCAAGGCGCGGGCCGCGCAGGTGGTGCGACTGCTGGAGGAGCGCCTCGGTGACCTGGACACCGAGATCACCATCAACGTCAATGGCTGCCCGAACGCGTGCGCCCGCACGCAGGTGGCGGACATCGGGCTCAAGGGCCAGCTCGTGCCCGGCCCCGGTGGGTCCATGGTGGAGGGTTTCCAGATCCACCTCGGTGGTGGGTTGACCGCCCGGGCCGGTCAGGAGGCCAGCCTCGGCCGCAAGCTACGGGGCCTCAAGACCACGGCCGAGGACCTGCCCGACTACGTCGAGCGGGTCGCCCGGCGCTACCTGCAGGCCCGCACGGAGGGCGAGTCCTTCGCGCAGTGGGTCGTGCGCGCCGACGAGAAGGAACTGACGTGAGCGGGGACGGCGCCGAGCGGATGGCGCCCTACTACTGCCCCTACTGCGGTGGGGAGGATCTGCGACCGCACGCCGACACGCACGGAGCGTGGGAGTGCCGGGAGTGTGTCCGGGTCTTTGCCCTGAAGTTCGTCGGCCTGCTGTCCAGGGCCGACGTGGCGACCACGAGCGGAGGCGACGATGGTGCTGTTGCGTAGCGCGGGCATGGTCATCCCGACCGACGAGCTGGCCGAGACGGCCCGGGAGGGACAGTCCCTTCTGGACGGTGCCAGCGCGGAGGCGGTGTTGGAGTGGGCCGTCGAGACGTTCGGGCCGCGGTTCTGCGTGACGAGTTCGATGGCGGACGGGGTGGTCGCGCACCTGGCCTCGCGGGTGGCGCCGGGCGTGGATGTGGTCTTCCTCGACACCGGGCTGCACTTCCCGCAGACCCTGCGGGTGCGTGACCAGGTGGCGGCGACCATGCCGGTGCGGGTGCTGTCGATCACGCCCGTGCAGACCGTCCGACAGCAGGACGGGCAGTATGGGCCGCGCCTGTTCGACCGGCGCCCGGACGAGTGCTGTGCCCTGCGCAAGGTGGAGCCGCTGGAGCGGGCGCTGCGCGGCTACGACGCCTGGGCCACCGGCATCCGCCGAGGCGAGACGGCGAACCGGGCCAACGCCCGTGAGGTCGAGTACGACCGGGCCCGCGGCAAGGTGAAGATCGCGCCGATCGTGCGCTGGAGCGACGCCGACGTCGCCGCCTATATCGAGCGTTATGACATCCCGGTCAACGAGCTCTTCCAGCAGGGCTATGGGTCGATCGGATGCTGGCCCTGCACCCGCAAGGTCCGTCCCGGCGAGGATCCGCGGGCGGGACGGTGGGCCGCGTTCGACAAGACGGAGTGTGGCCTGCACACATGAGCACCACTGCCGGCGCCCGGGCCGCCGCCTGGCCGTGGCCGACCGTGCCCGTCCGGGCGCCGATCGTGTTGGCGGCGCACGGTAGCCGGGACCCTGCCTCAGCGCGCACCATGCGGGCGCTCGCCGGCCGGGTGGCCGTGGCGTGGGGCTCGCCCGTCGTGGCCGGTTTCCTGGACTTCGATCAACCGACCGTCGCGGACGCGCTGACGGAGGTCTCCGGGGGGCCTGCCCCGGTCGTCGTGCCGGGGCTGCTCACCCACGCCTACCACAGCCGCGTGGACCTGCCGGCCGTGCTGGCCCGCGCGCCGGTGGCGGCCCGGCTGGCCCCCGTGCTGGGCCCGGATCCGTTGCTGCTGGCCGCCCTGCGCCGTCGGTTGTCCGAACTGGACACTTCGGGCGACGGGTTGGTGCTGATCGCCGCCGGCACCTCGGACGCGGCCGCACGTTCCACAGTGGACGCCATGGCCGCGGACCTGGGGCGTCGATGTGGCTTGCCGTGCGCGGCCGGTTACGCCTCGGCGTCGGGACCCACGGTGCCGGAGGCGGTGGCCGCCGTTCGTGCCCGGGGTGCGCGCAGAATCCTTGGGGCTTCGTACTTCCTGGCGCCAGGTCGGTTGTTCGACGCGGCGACGGCAGCGGCGATGGCGGCGGGCGCGGCGGGTGTCGCGGCGCCGCTGGGTGACGCGCCGGAGCTGGTCCGGCTCGTCATCGCTCGCGCGGCACAGGCAGTGCGGGTGCCGTCACTCGGAGGATTGACGCCCGAGCCGGTCGCCTGAGCACCCGAAGTCGTTTCGTAGCAAGGCGATCACCGACCGTACGGTCGCGAAACCCTTGGCAGGAAACGAAAAATGCCCCGGGCGAATGCCGGGGCGTTTTTCGTGTGACGAGAGCCGTGCTGCACGCTGTGCGTGCGGGTGCGGTTACAGCGAGTGGGCGCGGACGCGGATGCCGCCGCGACGCTTGACGGTGCGCCGCTCCTCTTCGCTCATTCCGCCCCAGACGCCAGCGTCCTGACCGGTCTCGAGAGCCCACTGCAGGCAGTCCTCGATGACCGTGCAACGACGGCAGACGGCCTTGGCCTGCTCGACCTGCAGTAACGCGGGTCCCGATGTCCCGATCGGGAAGAACAGTTCCGGATCCTCGTCCCGGCAGGCGGCACGGTGACGCCAGTCCATGGCGGCAACTCTCCTTGGTTCGCGGCGCCTGGCACCCGGGTGGTGGACGCGATGGCACCTTGTTTGGGCTGTGGTGGGGTAGTCCTTCGCGGCCCTTGGTTCCGTGGCGCGCACGTCCCCACAGTCGTCGTGGGTGTCGGCGCGACCTGCGCGGAATTAACAGCGCGTGAGCGGGCGAGGGGCCGCGTACTCGGTTCGCTTGTGAATGCTTTCACGAACTGCCGCGATGTCAAGGGGGAGCATGGGCACAAATTGCTGCCCGTGACGGAGGTCACCTACCATCTGCCCGATTCGTACCGTCTACTCCACATTGTGATCGCGACGTTGCGTAGCAAATGTAGTACGCTCTGTTGCTCTGTGTCGGGATTTCGCCCGGATGTCGTCAACGGGCGTGTCGCGGCTGACGGGAGTGGCTGGACAGAACGAACACGGAGCGTGACCTGACGCTTGCGGTGTCGCAGTGTTGATCGTCACTGCGTGATGAAGCGGACACCAGGCGTTGTCAGGATCTCATGGTCGGCGCGGGATGTGGCCGTCGGGCTAGGCGAAAACGCGTAGTGCCTCCGGGATCGCGGTGAACGTCGCCTTCGTCCGCTCGCCCAGGTAGTCGCCATCGACCTGCAGCGCCACCGGCCGGGACGTGGTGAGTGTAAAACCCGACAGATCATGCAGCGTCAGCGACTGGCCACTGTCGGTGCGTTCGGTCGTGGTCGCCTTCCCGCCACGCGCCCGACCCACCACCGCCGGCACCAGCGAGCGCCGGCCGGCGAGCAGCTTGGCGATGGTCAAGGCGGTGGCCGGCGTGTGCAGCCCGCGCAGCGCCATCACGTCGAGCCCGGTGTCGAAGGAAGCGTCGGGGCAGGGGTTGATCGGTCGGTTGCCCAGGTAGGTCCAGGGCGCGGTGTTCTGGATGATCACCGTCGAGAGGCCGGCCAGGGCCCGCTCTCCGGGCCGTTCGAGGGAGATCTTCGGCGTGTGCCGCTCGGTGTCGAGGAAGAACTGCGTCACCGTGGACCGGATGTAGAGCGCCGGAGTGGAGACCTTGCCGCGCAGCCGGGCCCGCTCCACCTTGCGCACCACCTCGGCGTCGAGCCCGAAGCCGGCGCAGAACGTGAAGTAGCGCCCGTCGACTCGGCCGAGGCTGACCGTACGGGTGCGACCGTCGTGCATCGCCTCCAAGATCGCGCCGGTCGCCTCGATCGCGTCGTTGGGCATCCCCAGCGCCCGGGCGAAGACGTTCGTCGAACCGCCGGGGACCACGGCCAGCGAGGGCAGGTTCGACCGTACGGGTGACCCTCCGGAGGCCGGCGCCGGCCCGGCGAGCATCCCGTTGACCACTTCGTTGACGGTGCCGTCGCCGCCGAGGACGACGATCGCGTCGAGCTTGTCACGCACGGCCTGCCGGGCGAGTTCTGCCGCGTGGCCGCGACGGCGGGTCTCGCCGACGCGGAGTTCCATCTCCGTGCGCAGTGCTCGCATCAGCACGTTACGTGACCGCTCGCTGGTGGTGGTGGCCTTGGGATTGACCACCAGCAGGGCACGCATGGGCGGACTGTATACCTCCCGACGGTGCGCGAGTGCCGGGAGGCCGACCGTGACGCGCGCGCCGCCACGAACGGGTGCGACCGACCCCGGCGGTAGGGTAGGGGCCATGTCCGAGCCGGCGCCGGTGCCCACGAGCCTGCGGTTGTCCGTCTGGCTGCTGGCGGTCCAGGCAGCGGCGCTGGGGCTCGTCGCCCTCTATCTGCTGTACGACGCCCTCGTGGGGGCGGCGCAGACCGTGCAGTCGGCCGTGGCGGTGATCAGCTACGTGGCACTCGCCGCCGCCGCGCTCGGTGGTCTCGCCTATGCGCTCCACCGCCGGCGGGGCTGGGCCCGGGGGCCGGCGATCGTGCTGGAGATGTTCGGCATCCTGCTCGGCTACACGTTCGTGCGGTACGGGTCCTTGGTCGTCGGCGTCCCGGCCCTGCTGTCGGCCCTGGGCGGCACCGTGGCCCTGCTGGCGCCGTCGACCCGGCTGGCACTGCCGGGCCGCAACAACTCCTGATCCGGCGCCGCCCACCAAGCTCCACTATGGACAGACTGTCCGCCGGTCCGGCGCGCCAGCGGCGGCTGCCCGGCCGTCTTGCGGTCCGGCGGGTCAGCGGCGGGGCTTGCGGAGTTCGACCGTCGCCGTGCCCCCGTCGACGATGCCCTTCACGTCGGCGGCGTGGGTGTGCAGCACGTCCCAGACGAACGACTTCTCGGGCGGCAGCGCGGCGTTCGGCCCGACCGGGGCGGAGATGGTGACCGCCAGCGCGTCCGGCAGCACCCGGAAGCGGCAGGTGAGCGAGGTGGGGTTCTTGGCCGGCTTGGGGCGGGGCAGTGCCAGCACCATGACGCAGGCCTCGTCGACGGCGATGCGCAGATCCTCGATCTCGTCGGAGTTGAGCTGCAGCCGAGCGGCGAGCCCGGCGGTGGCGGTGCGGACGACGGCCAGGTAGGGCGCGAGGGCGGGCACCGTCAGGTCCAGGTCCCCGGTGGACGGGATACCGATGCCCGAGTCGTGTGCCGTGCGCGCCATGATGCCCCGACTTTAACCGCAGCCCCTTCCGTTTTCCTTCCGCGCAGGTCGCGAAGCGGACACGGTCACAGCGTCGCCCGTCGTCTATGCCTGTCGGGCCACGTTTCGTCAAGATCCGCTGCCCGCGTGGGAGCGTGAGCGGTGGAAGCGCCTGAGCAGCGCCGCCTCATGATCGTCTGTTCACGCGCTTCGGAGCGCGCGTTGGGTGTGAACCGACACGCGGCGGCGGCTCGGCGTGTTGCTCACGCTCGGAGGTGGGGCGTCCTGCTCACGTCGCGTCGGGTTCGGGGGTGGGCGGCGTGGCCCCGGCGGCCAGGGCGCGCAGCGGCTCGCCGGTGAGGCGGTACGGGATCCACTCGTCCATCGCGGTCGCCCCGATGGCGGCGTAGAACTCCCGGGCCGGGTTCCAGTGCAGCACCCACCACTCCAGACGCCGGTAGCCGCGCTCGACGCAGATCGCCGCCAGTGTGGCCAGCAGCGCGCGGCCGGCTCCGGTGCCGCGGGCCTGGGGGCGTACGTACAGGTCCTCCAGGTAGATGCCGTGGACCCCTTCCCAGGTCGAGAAGTTGAGGAACCACAGCGCGAAGCCGATCGGGGCGCCGTCCGGGGTCACGGCCACGTGCCCGAACAGGGCGGGGTGGTCGCCGAACAGCGCGGCGTGCAACTGCTCGTTGGTGAGGTGGCACTCGTCGGCCGCCTGCTCGTACTCGGCCAGCTCGTGCACCATCGCGACGATGGCCGGCACATCCTCGGGACGTGCCGGCCGGATCTCGAAAGCCCGCACGTGTCAGGCCTGCTTCGTCTCCCAGAAGATCTTCGCGATCTCGTCGATCTTCGCGAGCAGCTCGTCGGCCTTGGCCGGGTCGGCCGAGCCCTTGGCGCCGGCGGCGCCGGCGAGCTTCGTCGCCTCGTTGAACAGCTGGTGCAGGTTCGGGTACTTCTCGAAGTGCGCGGGCTTGAAGTAGTCGGTCCACAGGACCCACAGGTGGTGCTTGACGAGCTCGGCCCGCTGCTCCTTGATGATCAGCGCCCGGGTGCGGAACTCGGGGTCGGCGTTGGCCTGGTACTTCTCGGCGATGGCCTTGACCGACTGGGCCTCGATGCGGGCCTGGGCCGGGTCGTAGACCCCGCACGGCAGGTCGCAGTGGGCGCTGGCGACAGTCTTTGGCATCAGCAGACGGGGCAGTCGCATCGTGCATCCTTTCCTTGAACCCGGCGGTTTGCGGTGGCCGACGGGAAGCGCGGTGTGTGGAGTGAGCATCGAACCGTCGGTGCGATGATCCAACGACTCGACCCTACTCCGCAGCAGGCGGTTTCAGCCCTGGAGTCCAGATGTGGCGATGGCGTGCCGTGCTCGTGCACGGGCCCTCGATGGTGCCGACGCTGCGGCACGGCGACGCGGTGCTCGTGCGGGTGGGCGGACGGCCCGTACGGGCGGGGGATGTCGTCGTCGCGAGGTTCCGCAGCCGGCCGTCGCTGCTCGTGGTCAAACGAGCGTTAAGGCCCGAGGCCGGCGGCTGGTGGTTACAGGGTGACAATCCGTTGGTCGTGGACGACTCCCGCGCCTACGGACCGGCCGACGTGGAGGGCGTGGTCGTCTTTCGGTACTGGCCCAGGCTCGGGCGCGTCTGAGGTCGGCGTATTCTCGGCCGATGCCGGCACCTTCAGAGGCTGATGATCCCGCCTTCCAACTGCACCGCGGCGGCAAGATGGCGATTGCGTCCACCGTCGCCCTGTCCAGCCGCGAGGACCTCGCTCTCGCCTACACTCCGGGCGTAGCCCGCGTCTGCGAAGCCATCGCCGCGGATCCCGAACTCGCCCGTGAATACACCTGGACCAGCCACACGGTAGCGGTCGTCACCGACGGCTCCGCCGTGCTGGGTCTGGGCAACATCGGCCCGCGCGCCGCCATGCCCGTGATGGAGGGCAAGGCTGTGCTGTTCAAGCAGTTCGGCGGGGTGGACGCCGTACCGATCTGCCTGGACACCCAGGACACCGACGAGATCGTGAAGATCGTCACGGCCCTGGCCCCCAGCTTCGGCGGCATCAACCTTGAGGACATCTCGGCGCCGCGTTGCTTCGAGATCGAGCGCAGGCTGGACGCGGCGCTGCCGATCCCGGTCTTCCACGACGACCAGCACGGCACGGCCATCGTGGTGCTCGCGGCGCTGACCAACGCCGCCGCGCTGCTCGGCCGCAAGCTCGGCGAGCTGCGCGTCGTGGTCAGCGGCGCCGGTGCCGCCGGAGTCGCGGTAACCCGCATGCTGCTGGCCGGTGGCGCCAACGACATCATCACCGTCGACTCCCGGGGGATCGTCCACTCCGGACGGTCGGACCTGAACGCGGAGAAGCTCGTCCTGGCCGGTGAGACCAACCCGCGGGGCGTGACCGGCTCGATCGCCGACGCCCTGCGCGGTGCGGACGTGCTGATCGGCGTCTCCGGCGGCACCATCGAGGAGTCGGCGCTGGCCGGCATGAACCCCGGCGGCGCCATCTTCGCGCTGGCCAACCCGACGCCGGAGGTCCACCCCACGGTGGCGGCGCGGTACGCCGCGGTGGTCGCGACCGGGCGCAGCGACTTCCCGAACCAGATCAACAACGTGCTCGCGTTCCCCGGGGTGTTCCGGGGTGCGCTGGACGCCCGCGCCTCCGCGATCACCGACGCCATGAAGATCGCCGCGGCCCAGGCCATCGCCGGGGTCGTGGCCGACTCGGTCACCGCCGAGGCGATCGTGCCGTCGCCGCTGGACCCGCGCGTGGCACCGGCCGTCTCCGCCGCGGTCGCGGCCGCCGCCCAGCAGGCCTGAGCCCCGACGGGCCGTCGTCGCGACCCGCGGCGGCGGCCCCGACGGCCGGCCGTGGCGTGACCAGCCGCGTCACCCGACCGGGTCGTGCCGTCCTACAAAGGGGGACAGGAGTCCGTACCCGGGATGGGCCATCGAGCGGTAGCGTCGGATCATGCGTGCTGCCTACGCTTCCGCGATCAACCCCGACGACCCCCTGTCCGGTCTGGTCGTGGGTGACCTGGACGCGCCGTCGACTGCGGCCCCCGACGACTGGGCCACCGTCGAGGTGCGTTGCAGCGCCCTCAACCACCATGACCTGTGGTCCCTGCGCGGGGTGGGGCTCTCGGCCCAGCAACTGCCGATGGTGCTCGGCTGCGACGCCGCCGGGGTCGACGAGAACGGCGACGAGGTCATCGTCCACGCGGTCGTCCGCGACCCGTCCGACCAGCGAGGCTATTCGCTGCTCTCCGAGCGCTACCCCGGCACGATCGCCGAGCGGGTCCGGGTGCCCCGCGAGAACCTGGTGCCCAAGCCCGCCAACCTGTCCTTTGTGGACGCCGCTTGCCTGCCGACGGCGTGGCTGACCGCCTATCACATGCTCGTCTCCCGTGGCCGCGTCGCCGACGCCGAGGCGGTGCTCGTGCAGGGCGCCGGCGGTGGGGTCGCCACGGCCGCCGTGCTGATCGGGCTGTCGTTGGGCAAGCGCGTCTATGCCACCAGCCGCGACCCGGACAAGCGCGAGCGCGTCGCCGCCTTCGGGGCCGTCGCGGTCGAGCCGGGCGCCCGGCTGCCCGAGCGGGTCGGGGTGGTCATCGAGACCGTCGGCGCGGCCACCTTCGACCACTCGCTCAAGTGCACGGCACCCGGTGGCCGCATCGTCGTCTCGGGCGCCACCGCGGGCTATCTGGCCACAGTGGACCTTCGCCGGGTCTTCGCACTGTCGCTGGAGATCCTCGGCTCCTCCATGGGTACGGTCGAGGAGCTGGCGGCGCTCGCCGAGCTCGCGGCGACCCGGGTGAAGCCGGTGGTCGACGAGGTCGTCCCGTTCAGCCAGGCGCGGTCGGCGTTCGAGAAGCTCGCCAGCGGCAACGTCTTCGGCAAGATCGTGCTGGACCACAGCCGGTAGCCGCCGGTCGCGCCGGGACCACGCGCGATCGCCGCGGTCGGCTACCGTTCGGGGATGGCGCGGCAGCGATCGTGGTGGGGCTGGGGCTGGGCGGACGCGGCGGTCGCCGGGGACGAGTTGGCGGCGTTGGCCGTCCGGGTTCGGGCGCTGCTGCCGCTCGACGGCGAGCTGGCGCCCGTGCCGGACCTGGCGTCGTTGGCGGTGCCGCCGCCGCGGGTGCGGCCGCCGGGCGCGCTGGCCCCACTGTGCACTGTGGACGACGAGGCCCGGATCCGGCATACGTACGGGAAGGCGTACCGGGATGTGGTTCGTGCCCTGCGCGGTGACCTGACCCACGCGCCGGATGTCGTGGCTACACCGTCCACAGAGGACGATGTCGTGGCGGTGCTCGACTGGGCGGCGGCCGAGGGTGTGGCGGTCGTCCCCTTCGGCGGCGGCACGTCGGTCGTGGGCGGCGTCGAGTGCCGCGACCGTACCCGTCCGGTGCTGAGCCTCGACCTGCGCGCGCTCTCCGGCGTGGTCGAGGTCGATCCGGTCAGCCTGGTGGCCCTGGTGCGGGCGGGCACCGAGGGGCCGACGCTCGCGCGGAGCCTGCGGCCGTACGGGCTGACGCTGCGCCACTATCCGCAGAGCTACGAGTTCTCCACCGTGGGCGGGTGGTTGGCCACCCGCGCCGGTGGGCACTACGCCACGGGTTACACGCACATCGACGATCTGGTGCAGGCGCTGCGGGTGGTGACGCCGGTCGGGGTGGCGCAGTCGGCCCGGGTGCCCGCCTCGGGCGCGGGTCCCGAGCCGGACCGCCTGTGGCTGGGCTCGGAGGGCGCCCTCGGCGTGATCACCGAGGCCTGGTTGCGGATCGCGCGGGCGCCGCGCCAGGTCGCCCGAGCAGCCGTACGGTTCACCGACTACGACGCCGCGGTGACCGCCACCCGCGACATCGTCCAGAGTGGACTGCGGCCGGCCAACTGCCGGCTGCTCGACCCGTTGGAGGCCATGATCGGCGCCGGCGTGCTCGACGGCAGCAGCCGGCTGCTGCTCGCGTTCGAGAGCCCGGAGTTCGACCAGGCCGCCGATCTCGCCGACGCGCTGGCGGTGTGCCGGCGCCACGGCGGCACACCCGACGACGGTGACGCGGGACCGACCACGGCCGACACCAGCCGGGAGTGGGCCGACACGTTCATCCGCGCGCCGTACCTGCGCGATGCCCTGGTCCGGTTGGGCGTCCTGGTGGAGACGTTCGAGACGGCCTGTCCGTGGCCGGCGTACGGGCCCCTGAGGGCCGCGCTGACCGACGAAGTGGCGGCGGCGGGCGGTGTGGTCTCCACGCGGTTCACGCACGTCTACCCGGACGGGCCGGCGCCCTACTTCACGGTGTTCGCTCCGGCCCGACGCGGGGGTGAGGTGGAGCAGTGGGACGCGCTGAAGGCGGCCGTCAGCCAGGTGCTGGTGCACCACGGCGCGACGATCACCCACCATCACGCGGTCGGCCGTGACCATCGGCCGTGGTATGACCAGCAACGACCCGAGCCGTTCGCGCTCGCCCTGCGCGCGGCGAAGCGGGCGCTCGACCCGGCCGGAATCCTCAACCCCGGCGTCCTCGTCTGACCCGTCCCGGCCTGCGCGGGTCCTGGGGTGTGCCGGCCTGGGCGGCCCGGCGTAAGGACGCGGCGCGGGCGATTCGGTTCAGTCGATGTCGAGGTCGATGTCCTCGTCGTCGAGCCGGGCCAGCCAGGTGGCGAACCGCTCGATGGCGGTCTCGAACTCGGGGTTGTCGTCGACGAAGTCGCGCAGGCGCTCCGCCAGCCAGGTGATCGACACGGTCTCGTCGCCGCGTCGCTCGGCCAGCTCCTCCAGCCCGCGATCGGTGAAGTACACCTCGGCTCCACTCCCGCCGATCTTGGGCTTTTCCGCGTGATTGGAGATCAACTCACACGGAAAAGCCCAAGATCGGCGCTGATGATCAACCGTGCAGGGCGGCCTCGACGAGCGCGCGCTGCTCGGCCTCGTACAGCTTGGCTGAGCCGACGGCGGTCGCGGCAGCGGCGGGGCGGGAGATGCGCCGCAGCGCCACCCCCGACAGCGCCTCGCCCAGGTTCATGGCCATGAAGGTCCAGGCGCCCTGGTTGGCCGGCTCCTCCTGCACCCAGACCGTCTCGGTCGCGTTCGGGTAGCGGGACAGCTGCTCCCGGATCTCGTCGGCCGGCAGCGGGTAGAGCTGCTCGACGCGCACGATCGCGATGTCCTTGATGCCCCGCTCCGCCCGGGCCGTGACCAGGTCGTAGTAGATCTTGCCGGAGCAGAGCAGCACGCGCCGCACCGCCGTCGCGTCCAGCGCCTCCGGGTCACCCAGCACGGGTTGGAAGGTGCCGGAGGTGAAGTCCGAGACGGCCGAGATCACCATCCGGTGGCGCAGCAGCGACTTGGGCGTGAAGACGACCAGCGGCTTCTTCTTCGGCGAGAGCGCCTGGCGGCGCAGCAGGTGGAAGTAGTTCGCCGGCGTCGACGGCACCGCCACCCGCATGTTGTCCTCGGCGCACAGGGCCAGGTAGCGCTCCGGGCGGCCGGAGGAGTGGTCCGGGCCCTGGCCCTCCTGGCCGTGCGGCAGCAGCAGGGTCACCGCGCTGCGCTGGCCCCACTTCGCCTCGCCGGAGGAGATGAAGCCATCCACAATGGACTGCGCACCGTTGGCGAAGTCGCCGAACTGCGCCTCCCAGCAGACCAGCGCGTCGAGGTTCTCGACCGAGTAGCCGTACTCGAAGCCCATCACCGCGAACTCGGACAGCAGCGAGTCGTGCACGAAGAACCGGCCACCATAGGACTCGAAGGCCTTCAGCGGCAGGTAGTCCTCGCCGGTCACCGAGTCCACGATGGACGCGTGCCGCTGCACGAAGGTGCCCCGGCGGGAGTCCTGACCCGACAGCCGCACCGTGCGCCCCTCGCGGACCAGGGACCCGAACGCGATGAGTTCGGCGAAGCCCCAGTCGATGCCGCCCTCGACCGCCATCTTGGCCCGCCGCTCCAGCACCTGCATCACGCGCTTGTGCGGGGTGAAGCCAGCCGGTAGCCGGACGTGCGCCTCGCCGATCTCGCGCAGCACGGCGGCATCGATGGCCGTCTCGACCTTCGGCTCCGGCTGCGGCTCGCGGCTCCAGACCGGCCGAGCGGGCGTCTTGGCGGCACCCGAGTGGTGGGTGGCCGCGAAGACCTGCTCGAGCTGGCTCTGGTAGTCGCGCAGCATCTCCTCGGCCTGCTCGACCGTGATGTCGCCCCGGCCGATCAGCTCCTCGGTGTAGATCTTCCGGACCGAGCGCTTCTGGTCGATGATCTGGTACATCAGCGGGTTCGTCATCGACGGGTCGTCGCCCTCGTTGTGCCCCCGCCGGCGGTAGCAGAGCATGTCCACGACCACGTCCTTGCGGAACGTCTGGCGGTACTCGAAGGCCAGCCGCGCCACCCGGACGACCGCCTCGGGGTCGTCGCCGTTGACGTGGAAGATCGGCGCCTGGATCATCCGCGCGATGTCGGTCGAGTAGAGCGACGAGCGCGAGTGCTCGGGGGCCGTGGTGAAGCCGACCTGGTTGTTGATCACCACGTGCACGGTGCCGCCGGTGCGGTAGCCGCGCAGCTGCGAGAGGTTCAGCGTCTCCTGGATGACGCCCTGGCCCGCGAAGGCCGCGTCACCGTGCACCTGCAACGGCAGCACGGTGTAGCCCTCGAGCTTGAGGTCGATGCGGTCCTGCTTGGCCCGCACGATGCCCTCCAGCACCGGGTCGACGGCTTCGAGGTGCGACGGGTTGGCCACCACGCTGACCGTCGTCGAGTGCTCGCCGTCGGGGGTGGTGAACTTGCCCGTCATGCCGAGGTGGTACTTCACGTCGCCCGAGCCCATGGTCGACTTCGGGTCGTAGTTGCCCTCGAACTCGTCGAAGATCTTCTCGTACGGCTTGCCGACGATGTTGGCGAGCACGTTGAGCCGACCACGGTGGGCCATGCCGATGACGACCTCGTGCAGGTTGTTCTCCGCCGCCGCGGTGAGGATCTCGTCGAGCAGCGGGATCACGCTCTCGCCGCCCTCCAGCGAGAACCGCTTCTGGCCGACGTACTTCGTCTGCAGGAAGGTCTCGAACGCCTCGGCCGCGTTGAGCCGGAAGAGGATGTGCCGCTGCTCCTCGGGGGTCGGCTTGGTGTAGCGCCGCTCCACCCGGTCCTGGATCCAGCGCCGCTCCTCCGGGTCGGTGATGTGCATGTACTCCACGCCGGTGCGCCGGCAGTAGGAGTCGCGCAGCACGCCGAGGATGTCGCGCAGCTTCATCCGCTGCTGGCCGGCGAATCCGCCGACCGGGAAGACGCGGTCCAGGTCCCACAGCGACAGCCCGTGCTGGAGGACGTCCAGGTCGGGGTGGCGGCGGATGTGGTACTCGAGCGGGTCCGTGTCGGCCATCAGGTGACCGCGGGTGCGGTAGGCGTCGATGAGTTCGACCACCCGCGCGGCCTTGTCGATCTGGCCCTCCGAGGTGCGCGCGACGTCCCGGGTCCAGCGCACGGGCTCGTAGGGAATGCGCAGCGAGGTGAAGATCTCGTCGTAGAAGCGGTGCTCGCCGAGCAGCAGCTCGTGCATCGTCTTGAGGAACTCGCCCGACTGCGCGCCCTGGATGATGCGGTGGTCGTAGGTGGAGGTCAGCGTGATGATCTTGCTGATCGCCATCTCGTTGAGCTGCTCGTCGCTCATGCCCGCGAACTCGGCCGGGTGCTCCATGGCACCCACGCCGATGATGGCGCCCTGGCCCTGCATCAACCGCGGCATCGAGTGGACGGTGCCGATGCCGCCCGGGTTGGTCAGCGAGATCGTCGTCCCGGCGTAGTCCTCCATCGTCAGCTCGTTGCGCCGGGCGCGCCGGACGATGTCCTCGTACGCCTGCCAGAACTGCCGGAAGTCCATCGGGCCGGCGTTCTTGATGCTCGGCACCACCAGCGTGCGCGACCCGTCCGGCTTCACCAGGTCGATCGCGATGCCGAGGTTGATCGCGCCGGGCACCACGGTCGCCGGCTTGCCGTCGGCGATCGTGAAGGCGTTGTTCATCTCGGGGTGCGCCGCCACGGCCTTCACCAGCGCGTAGCCGATGAGGTGGGTGAAGCTGACCTTGCCGCCCCGACCACGGGTGAGGTGGTTGTTGATCACGATGCGGTTGTCGGCCATCAGCTTCGCCGGCACCGCGCGCACGCTGGTGGCCGTCGGCACCGTGAGCGACGCGTCCATGTTGGCGACGACCTTGGCCGCCACGCCGCGGATGGGCTGGGTCTGGGCACCGGCGGGGACGGGCGCGGGCTTGGCGGCTGCCGGGGCCACGGGCGCGGGCGCGGGCGCGGGCGGCGCCACGGCGGGCGTCACGGCCGGTGCGGCGGGCGCCGGCTGCGCGGTTGCCGGCGCGGCCGCGGGGGCGGGCGCGGGGGTCGCCGCGGGTGCCGGGGCCGGGGCGGCCACGACGGGGGCGCCGTTGGCCGGCGTGCCCGCGGCCCAACTCGGCCGGTAGTCCGCGAAGAAGTCGTGCCAAGCCGGGGCCACGCTGTTGGGGTCGGCGAGGTATCGCTGGTACATGTCCTCGACGATCCATTCGTTGGGGCCGAAGCCCACGAGCGGGTCGTCGGAGTTCGTCGCTTGGCTGGTCACGACAGCCATGCCTTTCCGTACGTCGCGGCGGTCGCCGCGCAGGTGCCAGTGAGGTCTGTGTGCGTGGGGATCACGCGAGCGTTCTGCGCGTTAAAGGCTACGCCTCGTCCGCTGGCGCGTGGCCGGTGGCGGGCGTTGCGCGCCTGTGTGTGTAGCGACAACTCCGTTTCCGCGCGGCGTCCAGACGCTGCTGAGCGGGCGCGCAGACCAGAACCGGACAGTGCGCGACCCCGGGGTGGGGCCGGCGCACTGTCCGGTTCGTCGGTCAGCGCAGGCGTGCGCAGACGCGTCAGGAGATGTCGCGCCGCCGGGTGATCAGCGTGCCGGTCACGCCCGCGACCACGCCGTAGGCGAGCAGCACGATCAGGCCGACCCACCACGCGGGGCTGGCGCCCTCGGGCAGCGCGTCCACCGGGCCGTCCGAGACCATCACCATGGACGCGATGCTCGGCACGATGACGGTGAACTTCCAGATCTCGTCGGTCTTGATGACGTACTCGCGCAGCAGCGCGAAGAGCAGCAGGGTGGCCGGCAGGCTGATGAGATAGAGCACAACGCAGGTGATCGTCGAGCCGATCTGGCTGCGCAGCAGCACGCCGATCGCCACCCCGAGCACCGCCCAGACGACGTAGGCCAGCAGGTTCATCCCGACCGCCCGCCACACGTCGGCGTCGCCGAGGGGAACGTCGTAGCCGTTGGACGAGAAGAACAGGGCACCGAGGGCCACGCTGATCAGCGTGGTGACCGCCCAGAAGAGCGTGGCGAAGATCACCGCGGCGCCCAGCTTGGCGGCGACGACCTTGGTGCGTCGGGGCGTCGCGAGGAAGGTGGCCGTCGCCGTCTGGTGGTAGAACTCGTTCGTCACGATCAGGCAGCCCAGGATCACGATGAACAACAGGCCGAAGTACTGACCTGAGGTGAAGAGGTTGGCGCCGATCCGGCCGAGGATCCCGGGCAGGTCGATGCTCGCCTGCCACTGCGCCAGGATCTCCTGCTGCTGCGCCACGCTGGGTCGGGCCTCGGGCGGGAACTCGTCGAAGTTCGGCGGCGGCTGGCTGACGCTGAACTCGTAGTTCCTCAGCTGCGAGTGGCCCGAGGCCATGTTGATCAGGAACGCCATGCCGGTGAAGGCCAGCAGGCCGATGCCCAGCAGCCACCAGGAGTTGGTGGTGAAAATCTTGCGGAGTTCGCTGCGGACCAGCTGGGTCCGACCGGGCACGACGGTACCGCCGGTGGTCACCGCCGGCGTGGCGGTCGAGGGCGTCGTCACGGTCATCGGATGCCTGCCTGGGCGCTCGTGAGCTGGAGGAACACCTGCTCAAGGTCGGGCGTCTCGGTGACCAGCTCGTGGAGTTCGGCCTTGGCGGCCAACGCCGCCCGCCCGACGGCCGGGGCGTCCAGGCCGCGCACCTCCAGCACGTTGTCGGCCGGGTAGTCGATGATGGCGCCCAGGTTGCGCAGCTCCACGGCGAGCTGGTCGGCGTGCGGGGTGCGGACGCGGACCGGACCCGGCTGCGACATGTTGCCGATGATCTGGGCGACCGTGCCCTGCGCGATCAGCTTGCCCGCGCCGATGATGATCACGTCGTCGGCGAGCTGCTCCATCTCGCCGAGCAGGTGACTGGAGACGAAGACGGTGCGTCCCTGGGCGGCGAAGGCCCGCAGGAATTCACGCATCCACCGGATGCCCTCGGGGTCCAGGCCGTTGGCCGGCTCGTCGAGGATCAGCACCTTCGGGTCGCCGAGCATGGCCGCCGCGATGCCCAGCCGCTGGCGCATACCCAGCGAGTAGCCGCGGAACTTGCGGTTGGCCGCTGGCGTGAGCCCGACCAGGTCGAGCACCTCGTCGGCCCGCCTGTCGGGGTAGCCGCCGGCCGCGCAGAGCACCCGCAGGTGGTTGCGGCCCGTGCGTCCCTTGTGCGCGCTCGACGCCTCCAGCACCGCGCCGACCTCGTCGAGGGGCCGGGCCAGGTCCGCGTAGCGGCGGCCGCTGACGGTCGCCGTGCCGGAGGTCGGCGTGATGAGGTTCAGCATCATCCGCAGCGTCGTGGTCTTGCCCGATCCGTTCGGGCCCAGGAAGCCGGTCACCCGGCCCGGCTCGACCGTGAAGGAGAGGTCGTCCACCGCCCTGACCTTGGGATAGACCTTGGTCAGGTTCGATACGACCAGTTGGCCGTCCATCGTTGGAACCTCCGGGGGGAGTCGGGCCGTCTTCGCGTGGCCAAGACCCTACCGGAGCCGGGCCACCGTCGGACGACACCGTCGGCGGCACATGGATCTCCCGTACGGCTGTCACATGGTCTCGCGCCCGGCTGGCTGGCCGCGAGGATCACGCCACCGCGATCCACGTCGCCGCGGCGGTCGCGAGCAGCCGGCCGTCCCCGCCGTACAGGCTGGTCGTGGTGAACGCCTTGCGGCCCTGCTCGCCGGTCCGCTCGCCCATGACCACACACCGTTCGCCCGGCGCGGGCAGCGTGTCCAGCCGTGCCGCGACCCGGCCCAGCACGTAGGGCCGCCCCTCCAGGGGGATCGCCCAGCCGCCCGGGCAGTCCAGCGCGGCCCAGATCAGCTCGGGACGGACCTCGGTGGGCACGAACGGTGTCGCCGTGCGGCCGTCGGGCAGCCGGCCGGAGAACAGGCGAAGCCCGTCGCCCTCGGCCCGCTCTGGGCCACAGACGAAGCAGGTCGGGAACGGATGGTGGGCGAAGCCGGGATAGCCGCGGGAGGCGAGCACCGCCTCGTCGAAGCCGACCGGCGGCACCGGCGCCCCGGGCAGCTCGCCGGGGCGGGTCGAGGCCACGAGCGCCCCGTCCGGGTCGGTGATCCGCGCGCCCTCGCCGTCGGCGCTGACGGTCAGTGGCACCTCCAGCGGCGGGGGCAGCCGCAGCGTCACCTCCACCACACCGTCCACTGTGGAGATCAGTGGCGCGCTGGCGGCCGCGAAACGGCCGGCGCTGTAGCCGCCGTTGCCTGAGCCGGCGGGGCCGTTGTACCGCGAGGCGATGACGAGGGGCACGGCGCCCACGCTAGCCCCGGTCCCGGGTGCGGACCACGTGCTTGAGGCCGGACCAGGTCGTGTCGATGGCGCATACCTTGACGTCGACCCGCCCGTGGGCCAGGGCATGTGCGCGCACGACGTTCTCGTCGCGCGTCGAGCAGCACGGCGGCCCCGGCGGTGATGCCGAGTTTGCGTGCCACGGGGGTGCCTGAATAGCCGGCCACGCGGGCCGACACTAGGCCACGTGCCCGGCTGGAGATGTATCGCGTCTTTGAGTTAAGATGTATCGCGACATACCTGGCCTGGCTGGAGGCTCGTGATGGCAACGTGGTTCGTCGACCAACCGCAGCGGCTGACGCTGGACGAAGAGGTCCGCGGCCTGGACGTGTGGCTCGCCCACGGCAAGCTGCGGGTCGTCGGCACCGACGGACCGGCCCGACTGGAGATCAAGCACGTGGGCGCCAAGGGCGTCACCGTCTCCGTCGAGAACGGGCTGCTCTCCGTGCGCCACACGGTCAAGGGCAACTGGTGGCGGTGGGCGGGCCCGCTCTGGTGGCTCACCGGGGGCTGGTTGTCCGGTGGCCGCCGGGCCTACAGTGCCGACGTGATCATCGCCGTGCCGCCGCAGTCGCGGGGCAGCCTCACCGTCGTCGACGGCGACGTGGTCGCGTCGGGCCTGCGCGAGGGCGTCACGGTCGACGTGACGAGTGGGTCGATCGCCGTGATGGGGCTCGGCGGCTCCGTGCGCACCAAGACCGTCTCGGGCTCGATCGAGGCGGTGGGGGTCTCCGGCGACCTCGTCGTCGAGACCGTCTCCGGGGAGATCAGCCTCGCCTCGTCCTCCGCCGAGCGCGTGCAGGCCCGGACGATCTCGGGCGCGGTGACCTGCGACCTGGACAATCCCTTCGCGCGGGACGTGCGCATCGACACCGTCTCCGGCTCGATCACCATCCGGGTGCCGACCGACGCCGACCTCGACGTCAACCTCTCCGCCACGGCTGGCCGCGTCTCCAGCGCCTTCCCCCAGTTGCGCGTCGACCGCACGCCGGGCGCCAACGCGGCGACCGGCCGGCTCGGCGCGGGTTCCGGCACGCTGCGGGCCTACGCGGTCTCGGGGTCGGTCGCCCTGCTGGCGAGCCCGGCGTGACCCCCGTCTTCAGCCACGGCCGCCTGCGGCTGTACCTGCTGCGGTTGCTGGCCGACGGCCCCCGCCACGGCTACGAGCTGATCCGCCTGCTGGAGACCCGGTTCCGCGGTCTCTACGCGCCCTCGGCGGGCACCATCTACCCCCGGCTGGCCCGCATGGAGGCCGACGGCCTGATCACCCATACCCAGGCGGGCGGCCGCAAGACCTACCAGCTCACCGACGCGGGGCGCGGCGAACTGGCCGCGAGGTCGGCGGAACTGGACGAACTCGAGGCGGAGATCCGCGATTCGGTGGCCGACCTCACCGCCCTCGCCGAGCAGGTCGAGGCGGGCGTCCGAGGGTCCGTACGGGATCTCAAGCGGGAGCTGCGCGAGGCGCGGCAAGAGGCCCGCGCACAACGATCCTGGCGCTCCTGGTCGGAACCCGCCGCGCCGCCAAGCGCCGAACCACCCCCGCCGACCGACGCCGCGGCGGTGCTCGTGCGCCGCGCGGCCGACCTCGCCGCCGACGTCACCCGGCTGGTGGCCGCCGGCCGAGCCTCCGCCGAGGACCTGCGGGTCGCCACGACCGTCCTGGACTCCGTCCGCGAGCAGTTGCGCCACATCCTTCGGGGATAGCCTGGGGTCGACCAGTCTTCACAGGCAACTGTCAGCCTGAGCCCAGGCTCGGCCCAGCGTCGGCGCGGAGGATTTCAGCCATGGGAGTTCGCAGCGGCTCGGTGCGGTCCGGGGTCACCGCCGGTGCGGACTCCCGGACTGAGGGAGCGCAGGCTCGCCCCACGCTGCTCGTGGTCGAGGATGATCCGAACATCGTCGAGCTGCTGTCCGCGAGCCTGCGCTTCGCCGGTTTCGAGGTCACCGCCGCGACCAACGGCGCCGATGCCATCACCTCGGCCCGGCGGTCCCGGCCCGACCTCGTCGTGCTGGACGTCATGCTGCCCGACGTCGACGGCTTCGAAGTGATCCGCAAGTTGCGGGAGAGCGGCGTGCGTACGCCCGTGGTCTTCCTCACCGCCCGTGACTCCACCGACGAGAAGATCCGCGGCCTGACCCTGGGCGGCGACGACTACGTCACCAAGCCGTTCAGCCTGGAGGAGCTGACCGCCCGCATCCGCGCGGTGCTGCGTCGCTCCGAGCTGGATCGGCCCACCTCCTCAGTGCTCAGCTTCGCCGACCTGGAGCTGGACGAGGAGTCGCACGAGGTGCGTCGGGGCGGGCGGCAGGTCTCGCTCTCGCCCACCGAGTTCAAGCTGCTGCGCTACCTGCTGCTCAACGCCGGCCGGGTGCTCTCCAAGGCGCAGATCCTCGACCACGTGTGGCAGTACGACTTCCGCGGCGACGACAGCATCGTCGAGTCCTACATCTCCTACCTGCGGCGCAAGGTCGACTCGGTCGAGCCACGCCTGATCCATACCCTGCGCGGCGTCGGCTACGTGCTGCGCATGCCCTCGTGACGAGGCCGATCGCCACCGCCGTCGCCGCCGTTAGGTCCACTGTGGACCGTTGGTGGGCGCAGTGGCGCGGCCGGGTCGCCGCCACCTGGGCCGCCTGGTCGGCCTCCCCCGCCTCCCCCGCCTCTCCCGCCTCCGCGCCGAACGGATCGGACGGCTCGACCTGGTCGCCACGGGCCGTGCTGGCCCGGACCCCGCTGCGCGTCCGGTTGGTCGCGGTGATGCTGGCGCTGGTGGCGCTGGCCCTGCTCCTCATCGGCTCCACCAGTGCCCTGGCGCTGCGCAGCTATCTCATCGGTCGTGTCGACAGCCAGCTCGCCCAGCAGTGGGTTCCGGTGGCCCGGGAATACGTGAACATGGACTGCACCGAGATCGTCGCCACGCGCATCTCGGTCCCCACCGACTACCTGACCGCGGTGTTGTCGAGATCGGGCAGGCTCGAGTGCGGCGCCGTCTTCCGCAGCTACACCGACGAGCAGCTCCCCTCGGACGCGTCCTGGCCGCCACCGGCGCTGGGCGTCGCCTACACGGTCGACTCGTCCGACGGCAGCCGCCGGTGGCGGATGCTGGCCGGTCGGCTCGACGACGGCCGCGTCCTCGTCCTCGGCGAAGATCTATCCAATGTGGACAGTGGAATCGACCGGCTGGTGCTGGCCAACCTGCTCATCGGCCTGGCCGTGCTCATCGGGTTGGCCATGGCCGGGGTCTGGCTTGTGCGGGCGAGCCTGCGGCCGCTGGTGGACATCGAGCGCACCGCCGCCGCGATCGCCCGGGGCGATCTGAGCCGGCGCGTGCCCGATGGTGATCCCGAGACTGAGTTGGGGCGGCTGTCCCGGTCGCTGAACACGATGCTGAGCCAGGTCGAGGCAGCGTTCCAGGTGCGCGCCGCCTCCGAGTCGTCGGCGGTGCGGTCGGAGGAGCGCATGCGCCAGTTCGTCGCCGACGCCTCCCACGAACTGCGCACCCCGCTCACCACGATCCGGGGCTTCGCCGAGCTCTACCGGCAGGGCGCGGTGGCCGACGCGTCGGACGTGGTGCGACGCATCGAGGAGGAGGCCAAGCGGATGTCGCTGCTGGTCGAGGACCTGCTCCTGCTCGCCCGGCTGGACCGGGAGCGGCCGCTGCAGTTCGCGCCGGTCCACCTCATCGAACTGGTCAACGACGCCGCCGAGGCGGCGCGGGCGGTGGACCCCGACCGCCCGATCGAGGTCGAGGTCGGCGCCCGGGCGGGTGCGCTGGTGGTCTCCGGCGACGAACCTCGCCTGCGCCAGGTGATCGGCAATCTGGTGACCAACGCGCTGACTCACACCCCGCCCGGCAGCCCGATCGTGCTGGGTCTCTACGACGAGAACACCCACGCGGTCATCGCGGTCGCCGACCAGGGCCCTGGCCTCACGCCGGAGCAGGCCGAGCGGGTGTTCGAGCGCTTCTACCGGGTGGACAAGGCGCGGACCCGCCAGGCCGCCCGCGGGTCGACGGGCGCGGCGACGGCCAACCTGGCCCACAGCGGCACCGGACTCGGCCTCGCGATCGTCGCGGCGCTCGTCGCCGCCCATCACGGCACCGTCGAGGTGGATACCCGACCGGGGCAGGGTGCGACCTTTCGCGTTCGCCTGCCGCTGGCCACCGACGAGACGTAGGTTTGAGCGCCAGCAAGGCATCGCGGCGTACAGCTTCAAGATCAAACTCTCACAGCGGGCGTCAAGGCGAACTTCAGCCTCGGCGCAGTTGATTCGGGCAGGCTCGGTGTTATGACAGACAACCAGGCGATCCCCGGCGGCGACGACCGGACCGGGGCGTCCAGTCCGATGCCGGAGGTCGGCGCACCGCCGCGACCCGGGGCCGCGGTCGATCCGGCGTCGATCTGGGCCCGACCGGCCGCGGCGGCCGCACCCAACGCGCCGAGCGAGCCGCGCACTCCCCAGGTGGGCTCCGCTGGCTATCCGTCCTATGCCCCGCCGTCCTACGCCCCGCCGCCGGCCGGCGCCGCGACCCACGGCGCGCCCCCGCCGTACCAGGGCTCGCCGAGCGCCTCCGCCCCGTACGGCGCCGCCACGCCGCACGCGCCGGACGGCGGCCACACGGCGTACCAGCCGTACCAGCAGACCTGGCAGATCCCGCTGCCGCAGGCGCCGCAGCCGCTCGGCGAGCCTCGCCCCCCGTTGCTGACACCGGTCGTGCGCAAGCGCCTGGTGGCCGCCGGTGCGGCGCTCGCCATCGCGCTCACCGCGGGCGGCATCGGGGGGTTCGTGGGCTACGCGCTGCACCCGGACGGCCTGCCGCTGCAGATCTCGGCCGTCACCGGCAACGGCCACGCCGCCCCGGTCATCGACCGGTCGTCGCTGGCGAGCATCGCCGCCGCGCTGCAACCCACGATCGTGGACATCACCACCAACTCGGGCGAAGGCTCGGGCGTGGTCATCTCGGCTGATGGAAATATCGTCACCAATAACCACGTGGTCGAGGGCGCGCGGTCGGTACGGGTGACCTTCAACAGCGGCAGGTCGGTCCCGGGCACCGTGGTCGGCACCGACCCCAAGACCGACCTCGCCGTGGTCAAGGTCGACGCCACCGACCTGACCTTTGCCACCTGGGGCGACAGCGACGCGGTGCAGGTCGGCGACACGGTGCTCGCCATCGGCAGTCCGCTGGGCCTGCAGGGCTCGGTGACGGCGGGCATCGTCAGCGCTTTGCACCGCACCATCACCGTCTCGGGCAACCAGCGCCAGCAGGACGACAGCACCACCACGATCGGCGACGCGATCCAGACCGACGCGGCCATCAACCCGGGCAACTCCGGTGGCGCGCTGGTGAACACCAACGGTGAGGTCATCGGCATCAACACCGCCATCGCCACCTCGTCCAGCGCCAGCGGCAACATCGGCGTCGGCTTCGCCATCTCCGCCAACCGCGCCAAGGCCGTCACCAACGCGTTGGCCGCCGGGCAGCGGGTGAGCCACCCCTACGTCGGCGTCCGGATCTCCAATGCCGACTCCGGCGGGGCGATCATCGAGGGCGTGGTCAATGGCAGCCCGGCCGACCAGGCGGGGCTGCGGGCCGGCGACGTGGTCATCAAGGTGGGCGACCGGACGATCCGGGGCGCCGAGGACCTGATCGGCGCGATCCAGGCCAGCACCGTGGGTCAGACCCTTCCCGTCACGGTGATGCGCGACGGTTCGGAGAAGACGTTCATCGTCACGGTCGGCGACCAGTAGGAGTCCTGCCAGGGATCAGACGTTACTCGGGGTGAGGGTAAGAGGCCCCGGTCGGCCAGGGACACCGACCGGGGCCTCGCCCTGTTCGCGGCCACGGCTGGGCGGTCAGGCCCAGTCGAGGGCGCGCTCGACCGCCTTGCGCCAGCGGGCGTACTGCTCGTCGCGGTCCGCCGGCGACAGTTGGGGGTGCCAGGTGCGCTCGGCGTGCCAGTTCGCGCGCAACGCCTCCAGCGACGGCCAGTAGCCGACCGCGAGCCCGGCGGCGTAGGCGGCGCCCAGGCAGGTGGTCTCGGTGATCTGTGGCCGGACGACCGGGACGCCCAGGACGTCGGCCTGCAACTGCGGCAGGACCGGGCTGGCCATCATGCCCCCGTCGACCTTGAGCGACGGCAGCGTCAGCCCTGACTCGCCGCTGCGCGGCTGCGGGGAGTCGCGTTGGTCGGCTGCCATCGCGTCGACCACCTCCCGCACCTGCCAGGCGACGGCCTCCAGCGCCGCCCGGGCGAGGTGCGCCCTGGTCACATAGGCGGTCAGCCCGGCGATGATGCCGCGAGCGTCGGAGCGCCAGTGCGGGGCGAACAGGCCCGAGAAGGCCGGCACGATCACGGCGCCGCCGCTGTCGGGCACCGACCCGGCCAGACCGTCCATATCGGACGCTGTCGCGATGAGGCCGAGATTGTCGCGCAGCCACTGCACCAGCGAGCCCGCGACCGCGACCGAGCCCTCCAGGGCGAAGGCCGGCGGCTGGCCGGCGAGTTGGTAGGCCACGGTGGTGATCAGCCCGGCGTGGCTGGTGACCGGCGCCGGTCCGGTGTTCTGCAGCAGGAAGGCCCCGGTGCCGTACGTGCACTTGGCGTCCCCCGGGTCGAAGCAGACCTGGCCGAACAGCGCGGCCTGCTGGTCGCCCAGGGCGCCGGCCACCGGGACGCCGTCCACCGGCCCGCGCCCGCGCCCGTACACGGTGGAACTGGGCTGGATGCGCGGCAGCATGACCCGCGGCACGCCCAGCGTCGCGCAGAGCTCGTCGTCCCAGTCCACAGTGGACAGGTTCATGAGCATGGTCCGGCTGGCGTTGGTCACGTCCGTGACGTGGGCGCCGGTGAGGTTCCAGATCAGCCAGGTGTCCATGGTGCCGAAGAGGATCTCGCCGGCCTCCGCCCGCTCCCGCAACCCCGGCACGTTCGCCAGCAGCCAGGCGATCTTCGGTCCGGAGAAGTAGGTCGCCAGCGGCAGACCGGTCTGCGGGCGGAAGCGGTCCAGACCGGCCGGTGACTCGGCGGCCAGCGACCCGACCATCGCGTCGGTGCGCGTGTCCTGCCAGACGATCGCGGGATGTACGGGCTCGCCGGTGCGCCGGTCCCACAGCACCGTCGTCTCCCGCTGGTTGGTGATGCCGATCGCGGCCAGGTCGGTCGCGCGCAGGCCGGCACGCTCCAGCGCCCCGGTCACGCACGACCGTACGTTGCGCCAGATCTCGGTGGCGTCGTGTTCGACCCAGCCCGGACGGGGGAACAGCTGGCGGTGTTCGCGCTGGTCAGCGGCGACGATGCGGCCGGCGGCGTCGAAGACCATGCACCGTGACGAGGTGGTGCCCTGGTCGATGGCGGCGATGTAACTGGTGCCTGTCCGCGTCACCCGGTCAGTCTCGCGTCCCGGCCGACGCCGCACCAGTACCGTTCGGCGATGTCACAAATTGTCATATAGCCGTACGAATGAGTGCGAAGAATGTCGGCGGAGTCCTCGGTCATGTCGCTTCTGTCGCACTTACCTCCTACGCTGTGCGCCGATCGTGCTGTCCCGTGGGGGGACTGGCGGCAGGGAGGGCCTGGTGGCGGTCGTCGAGACCCGGATCAGCGTCTGGGAGGCGCTGGCCGGGCGGGCACCGGGTCAGCCGGTCGCGCCCGCCGACCCCGGGCTGTGGGCGGCGGTCAGCGAGCGGATCAACCCCGCCCGGGCCCGACCCGTGCTCCGGGCCGGCATCGAGGCCGTCGAGCTGGTCAGCGCCCGTGGCGTGCCCTATGTGATGTTGCGGTCCCCCGACCGGCGCAACGCCTGCTACCTGCGCCTGACGCCCGACGAGTGGCGGCTCGCCCAGGTCATGGACGGCAGCCGGACCCTGGCGCGGCTGGTCGCCGACTTCGCCCGTCTCTGTGGGCGCCTCGCCCCCGACCAGGTCCGTCGGGTGGTCGCCGACCTGGCCGGCAACCGGATGCTCGAGGAGCTGCCGGTCGACGCCTTCGCCCCGCTGCAGCGGGTGCGGCGCCGGCCCTGGCCGGTGCGGCTGGGCGCCTCCCTGCTCGCCTTCGCGCAGGGCCGGCGGGTGGTGCTCGCCAACATCGACCCGCTGGTCGGGTTCCTCTACCGGGCCGGGGGGCGGTTGCTGTTCACCCGGCCCGTCGCGGTGCTGCTCGCCACGGTCGCGCTGCTGGGGCTCGGCGCCTTCGGCTACCAGTGGTGGACCGGCGAGCAGTCGATCTTCCTGACGTCGAACTCCTACGTCACGGGCGCGGCGGTCCTGCTCGGGCTCAACGTTCTCGCCCTGGCCTGCCATGAGGTCGGGCACGCGCTCGCGACCAAGCACGCGGGCCGTCGGGTGCCGGCTGCCGGCTTCCTCGTCTACTTCGGCATCCCGTCGGTCTTCGTGGACACGACCGACGTGTGGATGGCCGGCCGGCGCTCGCGCCTGCTGACCACGGCCGCCGGGCCGGCCGCCGGCCTCGTGCTCGCCGGCGCGTCGTCGCTGGTCGGCCTGGCCGTGCCGGCGGCGGCTCCCCTCTGCTTCAAGCTCGCCTTCGCCTGGTATCTCAACGCGCTGTTCAACCTCAACCCCTTCCTGGCGCTGGACGGCTACTACCTGTTGATGGACTGGCTGGAGGTGCCCAACCTGCGTGCGCGCGGCCTGGCCTGGGTGGGTGCCCGCCTGCGGCGCCGGCCGCCGTCGTGGTCGGCCCTGGACCGCGAGGGCCGGCTGGTCGCCCTGTACGGCCTGCTCGCGCTGGGCTGGCTGGTCATCGCGATCAACATCGCGTACCGCGTGTACGTCGACCGGGTCGACGGGCTCGCCATCGGGCTCTGGCGCTCGGGTTGGGGGGCACGGACCCTGCTCTTCGTCGTCATCGCGGCGCTGGCCTCGCCGGTGGTCTACGTCGTCGCCGGCGCGATCGGCCGGCTCGTGCGCCGGTGGCGGCTGTTCCTGCGGCAGCGGCGCACCGACCTGGACGAGCCGCGCCGGCTGGCCGCGTTGCGCGAGACCGGCCTGCGGGACCTGCCCGAGCCGGCCCTGCGCACGCTGGCGAGCCAGGCCCGCTGGGTCCATCCCCGCACCGGAGAGCAGCTCGTCTTCGCCGGCGCCGCCCAGTCACACGTCTACGCGGTGGTCGAGGGAGCCCTGGAGGGCCGCGCGTCCAACGACCCCGTCGGCACAGTGCGGGAGCGCGTCGGGGCGGGTGGCATCGTCGGTCTCGGCCCGGCCGTCTCGGGCGCACCCTCGCCCCTGTCGTGGTACACGGCGGGCACCACGCTGCTGGCCATCCCGTCGTCGACCATCGCCGCGACGGTGGGTCCGATCGCCGCCGGGGCAGGCCTCGGCTTCGGCACGGCCCACGAGGCGGAGCAGCTCTTCGCCGAGGCGCCCGCGCTGGCCGGACTCTCCACAGAGGACAGGATGGGCCTGGCCCAGGTCGCCGTGCCGGTCTCGCTCGCCCCGGGCGCGCCCGTCACGCTGACCGGTGCCCAGGACGTCGTGGTGCTCGCCGCGGGCACGGTGGTCACGCCGTCGGGCCAGGAGTTGGGCCGCGGCACGCTCATCGGCCCCATCGGCGAGGATCTCCCGCCCACCGGCGACCAGCCGCCCGGTGGGCAGGACCCCGGGGAGCAGGCGGGCGAGGGTGACCCGTCCGGCGTGGGGCGGGTCGCCACGGCCCGCACTCCGGTGCGGCTGTTCCAACTGCCCGCGGTCGCCGGGCTGCCGCTGCTGCTCGGCGCATCGGCGGGTTCGCTCGTCGCCGCCCAGTCCGGTCGGTCGCCGGGACGCCCGCCGGTCGCCGGTGTGCACCCGCCGTCGGGCTATCCGCCGCTGGCCGTGCCGCCCGGACCGCCACCGTCCACCTCGGACAGTTCCGGCGACGGCCGGTTCGAGCGACGACTGCGGTGGCTGCTCATCCTGGCCCTGCTGCTGGCGCTGCTCCTCACCGGCGGCAACGTCTACCTCAGCTCGCAGGTCTGGGCCGAGATGCCCACCGACAAGGCCCTCCTGCACGTGGAGGAGGGCACCGCCGCGGCCGTCGTCGGGGGCGCCACGTACCGGTTGGGCAAGGGCGACGACATCTACGTGGGCGAGGCGGACGCGGTGACCGTGGACCTTCGCTCGCGCGCCACGCTGACCTACCGCGGTGGGGCGGTCTCGCTGCTCTGCGCCACCACCCGCCTGGTGCTGGGGCAGTTGGTCAGCACCGGCGAGCCCGTCGCGCCGTCGGCGACCTTCGTGCTCCTGGGTGGTCGCGTCGTCAACGACACGAGCACCGGCTCGCCCGCCTTCCTGGACCTGTCGCTGGCCGTCGGCACCCCTGGCTCGGCGGTGCGCAACGAGGGCGCCGCACTCTTCGCCGTGACCACCGGTGGTGCGCAGGCGTCCGCCGGTACGGTCTTTGCCGCCGGCCGCCGCCTGCCCACCAGCGGGGAGCCGTTGGGCTGCGGCGACGGTCGGGTGCTGCCGCCACCGGCCCCGCCCGGGTCGACCCCGACGCCGGGCCTGTCGAGCACCACGGACGTGGCGCCGAGCCCGACGTCGACGGGCACGCCCAGCCCCTCCGCCTCCGCCAGCGAGAGCCCGAGCCCGTCGGCGACCGGCACCACGACCACCACGCCACCCCCGTCGTCGTCGCCCTCGACCCGGCCGTCGGCGAGCACGAGCACGACGCCTCAGGGACCCGCGATCTTCTGGGTCGTCGATCCTTCGGTGAACGCTCAGTTGCCCTGTCGCGGCACGGCGTATCTGTATCCGGCGGTCGGCACGAAGCTGCGTACGGGTGAGACGATAACGTCGATGACCTTCTATATCTCGGGAAGCTTCGGGGGCAAGTATCCGATGTCGCCGGACGGCTCGACATGGTACGGGTCGGCCGGCCCCATCACCGTGATCAATGGTGGAAAGTTCGAGATCTGGGTGGTCGCCAAGAACAACCGCGGCGGCAGTACCACGATGAACGGCGCCGCCACCATCGTCGTCCAACCCTGTGTCATCGGTTAGGAGTCGTTGTGCTGTGCTGGTTCTGCGCCAAGGCGGCGCGTGGTAGTTGCCGGTTCTGCGGCCGGGGCGTGTGCGAGGACCACGCCAGGTTCGGGCCGTACGTGCTGGAGGTCTACCGCAGCACGACGCGCAACCGGGCGGAGAGCCTGGTCGTGGAGGATGCCGTCCACTGCGGAACATGCCGGCCGCGCCCGCAGCCGGTGCCGATGCCCGAACTCGACTGACCGATGCCGGCGCCCATCCAGGAGGCGTGAGCGATGAGTGACTTCGACGACGTGCTCGAGCGGCTGCTGACCGATCCCGCCTTCCAGAGTGCGCTGCGGGAGGATCCGCAGGCCGCGTTGGCTGGTTACCAACTGGCCCCGGACGAGTGGCAGTTGCTGCAGGTCCAGCTCGATGCCGACAGCGGCGAGGATCGCACCGTGGAGACCCGGGTGAGCAAGTCCGGCGTCTTCGGTCTCGTCGGACCGGTGGTCTCCGCTCTCGGCTTCGTCGAACCGCCGGCCGGGCATGCCGGCACAGCGGTGGTGCCGCCGCAGCCGGAGTCCGCCACGGAGCCGGGCAACTTCGGTGTGGCGCACGTCGGTGCCCGCAGTGGCGTCGGCCACGTCGACCCCGATGACCCGACACTGGCGCCGTCGGCGGTGGACTACCACACGCGGGTGGACGCGGACGGCGACGGGCGGTGGGACCAGTTCCGTGCGGTGGAACGGACCGACGGCGGTGTCGACATCCTGGTCGACCGGGACGGCGACGGCCGGGTCGACTTCGTCGGCCACGACTACGACCGCGACGGTCTGGTGGACGACGCCGACTACGACACCGACTTCGACGGCGTCATGGACACTCGTATGTCCGATGTGGACGGTGATGGCTGGATGGACACGCGGGCGGCCTACAACCCGCAGTACCAGTCGGGGGTGGGTGTCGTGCCGCAGGGGAAGTCGGGCGCCGGCGTCGTGCCACCCGACCAGGGCTGACGCACCGTGTGCGGTCGGCCACCAGCCGTACGGCTGGACGTGGCCCGACGAGCGACGCCCCCCGTTGTGTCGCACCACCCGCTAGGGTGGCGTCGTGTCCGCAGCGATTACGGTTCGTGACGTCCGGAAGGCCTACGGCGAGACCCGTGCGGTCGACGGCGTCAGCTTCGAGGTGGACCAGGGGGAGTTCTTCGGCATCCTGGGTCCCAACGGCGCCGGCAAGACGACCACGTTGGAGATCATCGAGGGCCTGCGCAAGCCCGACTCGGGCGAGGTGCGGCTGCTGGGCATGGCGCCCTGGCCACGCAACGCGGCCCTGTTGCCGCGCATCGGAGTGCAGTTGCAGGCCTCCAGCTTCCTGGAGCGGCTGACGGCTCGCGAGCAGATCCGCACCTGGGCCTCGCTGTACGGCGTCGGCAACGCCAAGGCCGACGCGATGCTCGAACTCGTGGGGCTCAGTGACAAGGCCGCCACCCGGGTGGACAAGCTGTCGGGCGGGCAGGCGCAGCGGCTCTCCATCGCCTGTGCGCTCGCGCACGATCCCGAGGTGGTCTTTCTCGACGAGCCGACCTCCGGTCTGGACCCGCAGGCGCGGCGCAACCTGTGGGATCTGCTGCGGGCGATCAACGAGCAGGGGCGCACGGTGGTGCTCACCACGCACTACCTGGACGAGGCCGAGGCGCTGTGCGACCGGGTCGCCATCATGGACGCGGGGAAGATCCTCAAGGCCGACACCCCGGTTGCGCTCGTCCGTGGGCTGGACGCGCCGACCCGCATCTCCGTCGAGAGTGGAGTGATCCCGCTGGCCCAGGCGCGGGACCTGTTCGCTGGCGCGGAGGTCAGCGACGACGGCAGCTCCCTGACGATCGCCACCCGCGAACCCGCGCCGATGCTGACCCTGCTCGCCGAGCGCAACGCGCTGCGCGGCCTGGCCGTGCGCGGGGCGACGCTCGAAGACGTCTTCCTCAACCTGACCGGACGGGAGTACCGAGATGCCGCGCCGTGAGGACACCGACCATGAGTAGCTTGCGCAGCCTCTCCCGCGCCATGGCGCTCGGGTTCGTCCGGGACCGGACGTCGCTGTTCTTCACGATCCTGTTCCCGTTGATGTTCCTCATGGTCTTCGGGCTGATCTTCCGGGACGCGGGCACGTCGCGTCCGGAGGTCCTGCAGGTCGGCGCGGTGCCCCTGCTGGACAACGTCCAGGGTGAGGGCCGGGCCGGCCTGGAGCAGGTGCTCGCGCTGCAGCGCACCGACGACCTGGACGACGCTCTGGCCAAGGTCCGTGGTGGCGACGCGTCGGCGGCGGTCGAGCAGCGCGGCGACCAGGTGATCCTGCACTTCTCGGCCGCTGACCAGGTCCAGTCCGGGACCGTCGTGGCGGTCTTCCGTGACCTCGTCCAGCA
>Ga0164243_10001592_pt1 | contig 38406 bp, 27 predicted proteins | sample OricompcompostOP_FD_108781 | JGI IMG/M metagenome (GOLD analysis project Ga0164243, IMG submission 108781) | Organic Plus compost microbial communities from Emeryville, California, USA - Original compost - Organic plus compost (OP) | ecosystem: Engineered > Solid waste > Mixed feedstock >... | reverse complement strand
CTTCCAGGCCACCAATCCCAATCCGCAGACCAAGGGCCGCTACGCCTGCGCGCCCATTGGTGCCTCCACCACCTTCATGTCGGCAGGCCAGGTCTATCCCGCCATTGGCGAGGACATGGGCTACCTGGTCTGGCGCAAGCGGAATTGCTGTGCGCTATGAATAAACTTCCTCCTCTTCTTGTAGTCGCGTCACTTTCCAGCCTTGCTGCTTTGGCTGGCGCCTCGGCGCAGACGGCCGAACCGGACCTCGATCTGGCCGCTATCCGGGCGCGGGCCAGTGCTGGTGCCCCCGATGCCGACGCGCTGTCTGCTAATGCCCTCGCCAGAGCCGAAGCCCTGGCGCGGGAAGCGAGGACCAGCTCCGACGAGGCCGAAGCGCACGCTCGCCGCTACACGCGTGAGGCCGCCGCAAACGCGAAGCCTGGTGAGGCCAGCACGTTCGATTTTGACCGGATGGTGGCCGATGCCGGCGCCATGACCAGCGAAGGCATGGGCGAGGCGCCGAGGTTCATCGCCTTTGCTTCGCTATCGATGCCGCCTGCAGCGCTGCGTGCGATGATCGAGGACGTGACCAAGGCTGGCGGTGTTGTTGCCTTGCGCGGGCTGCCCGGCAACAGCGCCAAGGCTCTCACGGCGGCATTGGCCAAAGTTGCCAAGCCCGGCAAGCAACTGGACGGCGTCGGCATCGACCCGCGACTGTTCCGCGCCTTCGGGATCGAGGCGGTGCCCACCTACGTCGTCACCAGCAGCGACTTCGATCTGTGCGACGGGTTCGACTGCAGGACGCAGGTTCCGCCGCACGACAGGATGAGCGGCAATGTCAGCGCAGCTTACGCGCTCGAGACCTTCGCGCGCGGAGGCGGCCCCGGCGCTTTGCTCGCCGCCCAGCACTTCGCCCGTCTTGAAAGGCAGGTTCCATGAAGCGATCGGTCCTCTCTCTCGCTGGCGTGGGCGCGCTTCTGCTCACCCTCGTCGGCCCGCTCCACGCCCAGACTACAACCGATGCTGCCAAGGCCGACGGCAAGGCTTTCGGGCGGGACAAGGCAGCCTCGGCGCAAAGCGCGGCAACGACGAACCCGGATGCGAGCCGCATTCCCAATTTCGGCGGCACGCCAAGCCAGTCGGGTTACTTCGACGATCCTGACCGGATGAGCCGCGAAGCGGCGAGCCAGGCGACGACCAACACAGGCTACAAGGCCATGCGGGATTCGATGGATCGGCGCGCCCGGTTTGCGCCGCAGGATCTCGACGCAACGATCGCGCGCAGCAATGTGATCAGCGATGACCCGCTCGCCTATACGAGCGGAATGGCGATCGGCGGTTCACAAGGGCGGTGCGTGCCCTTGCCGCCGGCCAGCGGAACCGCTGCGCACTACATGGCGACCTGCAATGTCGGCTATACGGCGACCCAGGAGACGCGGACCTGCCCTGTGACGTTGACCGCGCGTGTCGAGCAGCGGCAAGTCTACGGCTACTACTGTGTTGGTGGTAGCGGGGTCGACCCGGCTTCGGTCTACAACTGCAACCGCTACCCCGCGCCGCAATGCACTGTCACGCAGTCCTATCCGATCAACTTGTGCGATCCTTATTTCGGGATCTACTGGGGCTGTAACTCGGGCGATCTAAGGGTCGATCTCGTCAGTTGCACGTCGCCGGTCGATGGCGCCACGCCCTACACGGTGACAGGCGAGAACGTCGTCACAACGGCGCGCGATGAAAGCCGGTGTGCTGGTCTTGCGGCTGATACCTCGTGCCAGCAGGACACCGAGACGTGCACGGACAGCGATCCGGTGACCCGCATCGTCGATGGCATCGCCGTGACGCAGCCGTGCTGGGCGTGGAGCCGCAGTTACAGCTGTGCGCAGTTCACCGAGGCACAGGACTGCCAGACACTTGAAGCCACTCCGGGCTGCAAGCTGGTGCGCGAAGACTGCCTCGCGGGGGAGCCCTGCCGCACCTGGGAGCGGGTCTATGATTGCCCGGTTCCAGACCAGCCTGCGAACACCAGCCAGTTCATCTGCGACGGCGACGTCTACTGCATCGATGGCTCGTGCGAGACCATCCAGCGCGAGGCCAACGACGAGTTCAAGGACGCGGCCGTCGCCTTGAACGCGATGAACCAGGCGCGCCGCGAATTCGATCCGGACAACCTCACTTTGTTCAAGGGGACCCGGGAAAGCTGCTCGTCCAAGGTCTTCGGCGTGCTCAACTGCTGCAAGGGCAAGGGCTTCCCGCTTATCCCGGGCATCCAGCTGCTCGTGGCGCTGGGCTGCAGCCGCGAGGAGATGCTGCTGCATCAGAAGGATGCGCAGGGTCTGTGCGCCTACGTCGGCACTTATTGCTCGTCCTCGTTCCTTGGCGTGTGCCTGACCAAGCGCAAGGTCTACTGCTGCTTTGAATCCAAGCTCTCGCGGATCCTGCAGGAGCAAGGCCGCCAGCAGCTGAACAAGCCCTGGGGCAAGCCGAAGACTGAGCAATGCCAGGGCTTCACCATCGACGAGTTTGCTCGGCTCGACCTCTCGAAAATGGATTTCAGCGAGGTCTATGCCGAGTTCACCGACGCCGCCCGCCTGCCTGACGAGCTGCAGGCCACCCAGGACATCCAACAGAAGATCGAGGACTACTATGCCCGCGCCCGCCAGTAAGGTCGCATGGCGGCTGCTTGCCGCCTGCACGATTGCCAATTCCGTTTGCCAGTTTTCTCCGGCGACCGCCCAGTCGGCCGCAAGCCGGACCGATGCGCCGCCCAGCGCAAAATCGGCCGAGCGCCAGGATAGCTTCTATTGCGAGGAGCGGCGGCTCGGATACTGGTTCTACTGCGAGCGTCCCAAGACGCCGGAGCAGAATTCGCCCTCGCCCGCGCCTGCGGCCAGCGCGACCAGCCAACTTGACGCGATCACGGCGACGTTGCGCGAACTGAAGGCCAAGGCGATCCTCGAGCCGACGCCAGCAAATGTGACGGCCTATATCCGCTTCCAGCGCGCCCAGCTCGACCGGGCATCGCTCTTCAGCGACGTCTGGCAGCGGGCGATCTGGCAGGATCCCGAGCTCGACTACACGCTGCAGCGCCCGGTCTCGACGCTTGGCAAGCGCCAGTGGCAGGATTCGCGAAGCGCGGAACGGAACGCTGCGATGGCCCAGCTTTCCGAGCGTTACGGGCTCTTCTACTTCTTCGCCCAGAGCTGCGGCGCTTGCGAAGTCATGTCGCCGATCGTGCAGAGTGTTGCCTCGACCTGGCATATCGCGGTGCGCGCGATTTCGACCGATGGCGGCCCGTCGCGGCATTTCCCGAACTACACGGTCGAGACCAACCAGCGAAGCCGCATGGGGCTCGAGCCCAAGATCACGCCAGCGGTCGTGCTCTGGGACGCGCAGACCGGCCGCCCCATCCCGATCGGCTACGGCGTGATGAGCGCCGACGAGCTGCAGGACCGGATTTACCTCCTCACATCGAAGGAAGCTGGACGTGACTACTAGGATGAAAAGAGCCGTCGCTGCGCTCCTTGCAGCCGCCATCCCCCTCACCCTCCCGATGTCTGGCGCATCGGCCGACGTCGGCAGTTCGATGGACTCGTTTCTGAACGACGTCGGGGGCGCCGCCAACGTCAACGGACCGACCGCGTTCCAAGGGCAGTCTGCCGGCTATTACAGCCTCGGCAATGTCTGGACACGATTCCCGCAGAAGACCACCAACATCGCCAATCTGCAGCTGCCGCGTGCCCGCGCCGGTTGCGGCGGCATCGACATCTTTGCGGGATCCTTCAGCTTCATCAACGCGAGCGAGATCGTCGCGATGCTGAAGGCAGTCGCGAACAACGCTGTCGGCTTTGCCTTCAGCCTTGCGATCGACACGGTCTGCCCGGAATGCTCGAAGATCATGCAGGAGTTCAGCCAGAAGGCTCAGCTCATGAACAACCTCAACATCAACTCCTGCGAAATGGCGCAGGGCCTGGTGGGCGGGATCTGGCCGAAAGGCGACCTTGCCGACAAGGCGATCTGCGAAGCGATCGGCAACTCCGAAGGGATCTTCACCGACTATGCCGCGGCCAAGCACGGCTGCGGCACACGGGGGCAGCGATCGAGCACGACCGCGCAAGGCTCGGGCAAATACGATGACGTCAATCCGGGCGTTGCGCGAAACTACACCTGGACGATCCTCAAGAAGTCGGCGTTCTTCTCGCCAGGCGGCCGGTTCGACGAAGAGCTCGCCGAATATGCGATGACGCTGCTCGGCACGATCATCTACGTGCCCCCCAAGGACGACGAGCCGGGCAAGTTCGTGCCGATCGTCGGTGAAGCCTCGTCCACCCTCGTGACTTCGCTGCTGGATGGCACGGCGAATGGCAATGTCCTCATTTTCGACTGCGACGAGCCGGAGAAGTGCCTCAACCCGGGCTTCAAGTCGTTGAGCCTGCCGGCATCGAAAGCGCTGCGGCCGCGGGTGGCGGCGCTCATAGGCGGGATGGTTCAGGCCATCCGCGACGACACCGCGATCAGCGAAGAGCAGAAGGAACTGCTGCAAGTCGCGTCCATCCCGCTCTACAAGATCCTGACCGTCCAGGCGGCCTATGGCCGGGGCATGCCGACCGACGACCGGGAGACCCTGGCCGAGATCGCCAGTGTCGACCTGCTGTTTGCCGTGCTCGACCGGATCGTGAGCGAGGCGGGCCGTTCGATGTCGAGCTTCATCGGGGCCGACGAAGCCAAGATCGCGATGTGGCAGAATCAGGTCAATGTCGTGCGTCAGGCTCTCGCTGACCGGCAGGCCAACACGCATCTCAAGGTCAATGCGGTGCTGCAGATCATTGAGAAGACGGCGTTCATCGAGAACGTGCTGGCCGCCTCGATGTCGCCCGGAATGGCCGCATCGCTGGACTGGTCGCGCGGCGTCCAGAGCCGCGCCCTCACCCACTGACCGGACCAACCACATCCAGGCGGGACAACAGACATGGTCGAGATATTCACGGTCGGCGGCGGAGACTATCTGGTCAACGTTTTCCAGGCGGTCGCCGCCTGGACCGGCAACGGGGGCTACAAGAGCCTGCTCCAGGTGGTGATGGTAATGGGGCTGGGCTTGTCCGCCCTGACCCTTGCGTTTAATCAGGACTGGCGCGCCTGGATCAACTGGTTCCTCGGCGCAACGCTCATCTACTCCTGCCTCATGGTGCCGCGGCTCGATGTCCATGTGACCGACCGGCTCAATCCGAGCCTTGCCCCGGCCAATGTCAGCAACGTGCCGTTGGGTCTTGCCTTGATGGCGAGCTTTACGAGCCAGGTCGGCGACTATCTGACGGGCTCGGCAGAAGTGGTGTTCGGGCTGCCCGGAGATCTCAACTATTCTAAGAACGGCATGATCTACGGCGCCAGGCTGTACGATGCGACCCGGTCCTTGCGGATTTCCGATCCGGAGTTTGCTGCCAATCTCGACGAGCATTTCCGGCAATGCGTGTTCTACGACGTGCTGCTCGGCCGCTACTCGATGAAGGAGCTGGCGGAAACCGGCGACATCTGGGCGACAATCGCGCCGGGGAGCCAGGCGCGCGCGCAGCGGTTCCTGACCCGGGATGCCACTTCAGGCCAGGTGAGCTCGAACATCGTGACCTGTCGCGAGGCCTACGACGCGCTCAATGCGCAGTGGGCCGGCCTCGTCGATGCGATGGGATCGGTGTTTGGCCGTCACCTTTACCCCAACCAGACGGCGGTGCTCGCCAAGGCGAAGCTCTTTGCCGACCTGCCGGTGGCCTATCAGTACCTGACCGGCGTCTCGGCCAATGCGACCGAGATCTTCAAGCAGACGCTGACCATCAATGCGATGAGCCAGGCCATGCATTCGATGTCCGGCACCAGCGGCGCTGGCAATGTCGACGTCTACGCCCAGACCCGCGCCGACATTCAGACCGAGCGGACCTATGGCTCGATTGCGAGCAACGCGATGAAGTGGGTCCCGCTCCTGAACGTCGTGCTGACCGTGCTGTTCTATGCGCTGTTTCCGGTGCTCTTCCCGCTCTTCCTGCTCCCCAAGACCGGACCTGTTGCACTCAAGGGCTATGTGACGGGCTTCTTCTATCTCGCGGCGTGGGGACCGCTGTTCGTGATCCTCCACATGACGCTGATGTACAAGGGCGCGGCCGACATGAGTGCGGTCACGGGCAGCAACGGCCTCAGCCTGGCGAGCTTTACCGGCATGGCTGACGTGAACAGCGATATCGGTCTGCTGGCAGGCTATCTCATCGCATCGGTGCCGTTCCTCGCAGGGGGTGTGGCCAAGGGCGCCATGGCGATTTCCCACCATGCCACGAGCTACCTCAACCCGAGCCAGAACGCGGCCGAGGAAGCAGCCCGCGAAGCTAGTACCGGCAACGTCTCGCTCGGCAACACCAGCTTCGAAAACTCGAGCGTCTTAACCCGCCAGTTCGCACAAGGCACGATCGCGCCGAGCTTCACGTACGGCGCGCCGCAGACGCGGACCTTCAGCGACACCGGGGCAATGACCACGAGCTTTCCGGACGGCAGCTACGACCAGATCCCGACCTCCAGCTACCCTTTCACGCCGACGCTGGGCCAGGAGTTCACGGCGCGCCTTTCGACGATGGCATCGCAGGCCCGCGCCAACAGCGAGACCTATGCCAATGTCGCCACGGAATCGACGGCCAGCGCTGTCACGAAGTTCCGCGAGCTCAGGGACCAGTTCAGCCGCGGCTCATCCTTCGAGAGCGCGACCGGCACCTCGAATTCCGACAGCATCCAGACCGCATTCAGCGAGGTCGATCAGGCATCAACCAATCTGCAGCGGCAATTCGGGCTGTCGCGCAGAGCGGCCGATGACATCACTGTATCCTGGTTTCTAAATGGAGAGGCTGGTGCAAGTGCTGGCATCACGAATGGAGTGGCATCGACGAACATCGGAGCAAAGGGTGGTCGCAACCAAGCATGGACCGACAGCGACATCGGCATCGCATCCGAAGACCGGTCCCGGATCTTTGGGAGCCTGTCACAGATGTCTGACAGCCGCAATTGGTCGAGCACCCGCGATGGGTTCGTTCGCTCAGTGAGCACCTCGAGCAGCTCGTCGCTCTCGACAACCGCAAGCGGCATGACTGCGTCGCTGACCGAGGCGCAAAGCTACAGTCGAGAGGCGCGCCGAGCCGAGGAGCTTGCCAACCGCCTCGAAAGCCAGGTCTCCTTCTTGGAGGGGAACAGCGCTGCAGGCAGCCTCAATCTGTCCCAAGCCTACCGAGAATGGGGCCTAGCCGAGATCGAGAGCAACCGCGATTTCTATGGCACTGCGCGGTTCGACGACATCACTTTTCAGCTCAGCCCGGAAGGCCAAGCATTGCAGGCCAAATTCATTGAAAGCTATGCCGAGCAGCTTCGCGACGGGATCGACGATCGCCTCGTGCTCGCCCCCGGACAGCCGGTATCTCGACCAGCAATCTCTAGCGCGGGGTCGGTGCGCGGCCGGGCACAAACCGGCGGCGGGGGCTCCGGTTCAGTACCCCGGGTGGGCGCCGGCGATCTCTATGAAGAGGTGCAAAGGGCTCAGGCGGCCGGTCGCCAGAAGATTACCGGCTCCAGGGGACGTCTGGACGCGATCACTAAGGGGGCACAAGGCGCGAGTCCGGAGGCTGCCGATGACGTCAAAGAGTGGTAAGCGTCAGGCCCTCAGAAGGTCCCAATAAATCACGAATCCAGCGAAAAGGGCAAGGATAAGCACGATGGCGATACTCAAGGTTCGAGACCAAGGATCAGCCCATGATTTCTTGATCCGATACTCCATCAGACGATTTTCGCGGATCGCCTGATCGATCTCGGACAAGCCCGCAAACCCTGTTTCAGGCTTCCGGATAGCCTCTTCGGTTTGATTGTCGGTCATAGTTGCACCCACTCTCGGATAGAGAGAACATACCAGAAACACGCGCGGCGCAAAGTGGAATATGATCTTCACCGGTGGCACTCGCGAGCGGTCCCGCCCAGTCTGTGCCAAAAGCGATCGACACGCTATCGGCGAGATCACTGTGAATGAAAAAACCGCCGACAATAGTGATATGCCAGTCGATCCCGATAGCTGAGAATGTTGTCCTCGACGGTAGATATCAGGCAGCTTTCCGTGCCGCCATTTGCAGGCCCTCGCAGCCCTCGTCCCACCATTTGCATATATCTGACAGGGCTGAACACGGGCCTAGAAATCAGGATCATGTCCGCCTTTGGCGCGTCGAACCCCGTTGTTAAGACGCTATGATTGCAAAGGACCTTCAGCTCCCCGCTTTTGAAACGCCTGATGAAGTGCTGACGTGCCAATCGGTCCGTTTCCCCGCTCACTGCCGCAGCTGAACAGCCCGCCAGGTGGAGACGTGCGGCAAGATACTGGGCGTGCTTGACCGAGTTCGCAAAGAGCAGGATTGACGACGCATTGCTGTTGAGGACGCATTCCAGGATGCGTTCGTTCCGGTCGGGATCGTTGCCGATTTCCTCGATCAAGCTGTCTGGTAGCTCCCCATACTGATCGAAATATTTGACTTGCTCGGGTGTCAGGCTGATCTGCCGATTATACCGGATCGGTGAGTAATGCAGGGCGGAGAGTACGCCTCTACGGCGTAAACGCTCATACAAGGCTTCCTGGTCATGCGGCATCCAGCGCCGATCGAATCTCGCAGCCAAACGTTGCGATTCATCGTCATCGCGGCCGCGCCACGGAGTTGCGCTGAGCCCAATCACCGGGGGCTCGTTCTCACGCTCGCTTTCGCTGCCGGTCTGGACATCGAGCCATCGCAGCAACGAACTATAACTTGGTGCAATTGCATGGTGGCATTCATCGATCACGACGACGCCCGGCTTTGCCAGCCACGAAAGGTGAGCAACCTCTAGACGCGCATTCAAAGTCTGGATGCTGGCCACGACTACAACAGGTTCATTGCCTTCGGGCGGAGCCGGATTGTTTTGTCCACCCCATAGCCTCACAATTCGGAGGTCTTCGCCTGGCGTACCGACATTCACCCATAGCTGACGGAAGCATTGCACCGCTTGCTCGCACAGCTCGTCGGTCTGCGCCACCCATAAGGCAGTTCGCTTCTCGGAATTGTTCAGAACCAGTTTGACGACTGCTTCTGCAGCAACTCGGGTCTTGCCACCGCCAGTTGGCAAGCTGACGACTGCGCGGCGACGTCCTGATCTGGAATCCAGCAGCCCCCTCAGCCCTTCCAGAATTTCGTCCTGATAATCATGCAGGTCGGGAAGATCTATCGGACCGCTGATCGTGAGTTCAGGTTCGCGCCGGACGCTGGCACTGGCCGCGAACTCAGCGGGAAAACCCAGGTCAAGAACGAATAACCGGGCAGGCTCTCCGCCCCACCTTTGCGGAGGCGCCAACCCCTGCGCAGCCAAGCTGTCGGTCAGCTTGGCGAGAATACTTGGTCCGACAACAGCAAGCGCCAATCGCGCCCAATCGAGGTTAGATATCCGGCTTCCTGCGGCCTGACGCGCCGGCGCAGGCAGGACAGCGATCAAAGCATCAGCCGAACTCCCGACTGCACAAAGTAGCCGCTCTTCGATGGTAGGCTGACTACGAACGTTAGCCCGAGCATCGACAACGCGCGTGGTCGCCAGCCGATCCATGAGGCTTGGTACATCAGTGAGAAGCATCCCGTGGCGGTCGAGCATGGTCAGCACGGCCAAGATCCGGTTGTTCCAGTTCAAGGCTTCGAAACGCTCTCGGTCGAGCAGAAACAGGCCTGTCGCGTCACGGGCAATCACTGGGCGCCCTTCGATTGGGCCCGTGGTTTCAGAAAGACCCGCAACCCAAACCGCATCCGCTTTGCGCGCATGTGCGTTCGCCAGTTCCTTATTGCCAATGATCTTTCCCAGCTCCGGGAAAATCTCGCGGAGCTTTAGAGGATCGCTCAACCGCTCGGAGAATTTGATCTCAGCCTTGTTGTCCAATGAACGCGCACCGGCACCCAGCCATGCCTGAAGCGCTGCCGGCCCGAGGCACACGACGCGGCCATCTGCTGAAACCCCATCTACAGCGACGGAGTCCTCTGTGACATAGATCTGACTGAGTGGCAGCGCGCCCTTCGAGGTCGGCACCATCTCGGGAACCTGGTCAAAAGAGGCAGCGAGCTCCCAAGCCGGTCCCAATGCGCGGAAGTCGCCTTCGTACGAGGAGAGGATTGCGAATAGGTTCGGCCAAAAGGCCGAAGCTGTCGCACGATCCATTTCAGCCTTGCTGAAACCGATTTTCAGATCAACCGGAAGGTCCAGCCACTCGTAGAACACAGCAGTCGCCGCTGCCGCAGGGCCGCCGGCCAAGGATAACACCGCAGAAAGCTCGCGGGAAATCAGCTTCAATGGATAAACGGTTTGTCCGATCTGAATTCGACCAAACTCGTTCAGCCAATACAGGAAGGGATGTCGCGAAGAGTAGGTCGGGTAGGCGTTCGTGCGCGTCGTATGACCACACGTGATCGTGCTTGCAAGGAGACGCTCGTCCCTGGCGCATTCGATCAGCAGGAGCGTCAACTCGGCAGCCAAGTGCCCGTTTAGGGACGGAAGTATCCTCCATCCCAACGGCATCTCGATGCCTCGCCAGGATTGGAGCTCGAAGATGTCGATCAAATCTTGCCTGGGGTTGCCGCGCATCTTCCGCCAACCGGCAGACTTAACAGCAGCAAAATATGGTGACAGTCGCTTGGCGAGAGGCTCGGCCCATTCCGTGACCGTCACTGTTTGAGAGGATGGAAACCTCTCGCGCAGGTGCGCTGGGATGCGTAGCCAGTGGCCTGCGTGCCACTGTTGGTCCAACTGGAGACGAGCTGATGCGTCTTCGCGCTCTTGCTCCCCGAGAAGAAGCAATTCGCCACGAGGCACGAAGGAGCCGGCCAGATTGCGCAGGCAGATCTCTTCGTCACCATGAAGATCAAAGAATTCCTCGACTGCATCGTCGGGGGCAGCCTCGATGTTCAGCCAGAAATTCTCCCAACCGGTGTCATCCACAGCCCTGGAGAATGCGCTGCTAAGCAAGCCCTCCCAATCTGCATCGGCCATTGAACTGACACCGAGGTAACGCGTCAGGACATCTCGAGATTTGGGATTGGATGCGACGGCCGCCAGCACGGGAGCCCGTCCCGCTGGTGCTTCAGATGGTGACGCGATGATAGCCCTGCTCGGACTTACCAAGCCGTCACGGAGGCTTGGGACTACGACGGGATCATGAAGTTGCCAATTGTTCAGCTGCCGAGCTTCGAAGAGATCACCGACGAATCCCAGGAACGCGATCGCACCTTCCGCATCTTCTCGAGCTATCAGTTCCAGCCAGCTCTTCTTGCTCACCTGCTGCAGCGCGGCCATACCCCGGCTCAGCTTCAGACGCTCCATTCCCGTCAGGCGGTCGGCTAACTCTCGCTGAAGCGCCTCGAGCCGCGAAGCACGAGGTTTGCTCGAATAACAACTGGAATGGACCAGATTGGCCTGGAAACTTGGGCCTGCCAGCGCGACCCAGCGCTCCACCACTTCGACTTCCTCTATCGGATGGCGATAGAGGTCACGCGCAGTTTTCAGTTGCCCGGATGTATCCGGAACGATTTCCAGATTAACAAGCTTTTCCCAAAGTGCCTCGACTAGGGGAACCGCTGGATCGTTTTGGCGATCTGGTTTGCGTGGAAGCGCCGAGATCGGTGCCCCAGGATCCTCTTCCGTGGCCAAGTAGCCTATATTCGCCGCAATGAGATCAGCGGCTGCCAGCATTAGGCACTCATTCCATGGGCCGGGTATAATGTTGGTCCGGTCGCTGTTGAGCTTCCAGGGAGCATTCAATATCCCACTCGCCAAGGTAGGCGTGTTTGTCGGGAAAAATGCCCAAAACCGGCCCTGGCTTTCCCGCGCTCCTAGAGGGACAGCCCACGCCAATGGCACCTTGTCGCGAGCCTGAAGGTGCTGAGCGTCGGACAATGCATCAGGATCGGTGATTGCTACGGTCTCGTTGAAGACCCGCCAGCGCTCGTCTTTTGTACCATCGGAAGTGACGATTTCGTCATTCTCGCGCCGTTTGCTGATGTTTCGGACTTTGCCAAACCCGAATTCGAGGGTCAGTTCAACATCTGCGCCGAGGAAGAGAACGAACTCCTGCGGGAAGTCTTCCATTTCCTTGGTCAGGCGCTCGTACGCCTTTTCATCTGTAATGGTCGCCGACACCACAGTCGTCGCCCAAGCGAAATCGCCGTACTTCCAGAGAGGGCTATCCTCAGCGTTTGGATCGAGAACCTTCGCCAGTCGCATGCCTGGAGCGCGGGCATTGGCTGGCAATCCCAGATGTTCTCGGATCTTCGCTCGGCACCAATCCGGATCAAACCGAAGCCCGATCGAACGGCTGACAATATCAACGATTCCGCCAAGCTTCAGTAGTGATTTGAAGCCGATACCGAACCGGCCGATCTGCCCCGCCCGCTTGGCCGAGCTTCGAGCATTCAACAGTGCGACGATGCCGTCTTGGTCCAACGGCGCCCCGGTGTTGGCCGCCAATAGCCGTGAAGGTTCCAAACGAACATGAATGCGCCCGGATGCCTCCCCTGACTCTTGAATGGCATCAGCTGCGTTCTGAACGAGCTCGAACAGTTGGCGATAGGCATAACCGCCGGAAAGGACCTCAATTTCCGTTTCAAAATGTTCATTCGCATCGCGAGGCTGCGCTTCATAGGCACGCAGCCGTCGGCTACATTCATCATCTACAAAATCGGAAAGCTTCGATCGATCGCAATCCAACACAGACCCGCCCCTCGGCCACTGTTCATAGCAATGCAGCTAAAAATTCTATCTCACACCATCTTTGAGACCTAACCGCGAAACCCGACTCTGCTTCCTTTGATATTGAAACATCAAACAGAGTTATTCTTCAGGTAGATAACTTCGAAAGCCTTTACAGAACGGAACTGCTGCAGCCGATTGGCGAAGCTGAAGGCATCATTGAGCTCGTACTGTTGGAAAATGTCCAAGCCCCGGTCGAGGGCGATTTTCCAACCAGTGTCGGTCGCGATGTGGCGCGCGTGGATCGTGTTGGTCTCGTCAAACTCCCAAGTGAACGTGATGCCGACGCCTTCGCAAGATGCGGCGATCGCACCAAGGTTCTCGGCTTGCTTTTCGGGACGTATCCCGTCCACGCATGTGACGAGGTGTACCTCGACCTCATCTGCGGGTGACTTGGCTTTCGCAAGCGTTTCGATGAACTCCATCACATTTCGAACCTGATGAAAGGCTCGGATGTAAGGATCGGTGATCGTGATCTTCTGAGCTCCGACCAGATAGGGGCCGAACAGATTGTCGAAGGTCACGCCTCTCTGGTTTTCGTTGTATGTGAAATGGCCAGTCTTCGGGCCCTCTGAAACCGAGGTGACTGATGTTGCGCCTGCGTCCAGCTGGGGTGCTGCTGCGGCTTCAGACGCGTCATCGCCTGTAGGCTCGGTTGTTGGGAGGCCAAGCCCTCCAGCGCGCCGGTAGTAAAAGCTCGGAAACTCGTTTTCCTCGAGCGTTGCCACTTTCACCTTTTCGCCATTCTTGCGCGAAAATGAGAAATCCACGTCCGGGTAGGTGGCGTCGAGCCGCATGAGCTGATCTTTGACCCGCTTGCGACCTTCCAAGGCGAGCTTGAGGATCTCCTCCATCTCATCCGGCGTCGCTTCACCAGATGGGAAGAGGATCTTCATCAGGCCGGAAAAGGTCTTGTGAACCCCATCCCGATCGCGGGTCGAGATATCCGACGACAACTCAAAGTTCGACCGGTAGCGGTCCGAATAGTCGTCATTGCGCAAATGGCGAAGGATCTCGGCAAGGTAATCGACGACAAAGCCGTATCCGTTGGAAAACATCTCGCCGCGGATCACACCGACCTCCCAGCCAGGGATGTAGGTGTGCAGTCGGTCAATGAAGGCGGAATCGTAGTACTTGTCGGGCAACTCGTCGAACAGATCGGTGTTCTTGAGCATGTAGGGAACCGTGTGCTTGGTGTTCCCGACAAAGACCATGGAGGCCTCGGCACCCAGCGGTTCAACACCGCGAGAGAAGGTCTTGTTGGCCATGTAGTTCTTGAGGATGTCGACCAGTGCTTTGTCGACCTTCTTCTGCTTGCCCGCGAACTCGTCGAGAGCCACCACATCCCAGTAGCCGACAAGGCCCAACTTGCCGGAACTGTTGCTAACGAACAGCTTCGGCACCGTAACCTCGCCCCCCGAGATCAGGATCCCGTGCGGTGAGAATTCTGAGTAGATGTGCGATTTGCCGGTGCCCTTCGGTCCCAGCTCGATCAGGTTGTAATTGCGTTCAACGAACGGGATCAACCGCATCAACTGGATTAGCTTGGACCGACGACCAAACATCTCCGGGTCGAAGCCGACGGTCTGGAAAAGAAGGTCAATCCATTCATCGGTTGTGAAGCCTTTGCGAGCTTCCAGATATGCTTCGTAATCAAAATGCGACAGCTGGATGGGCTTCATCGTGCCTAAGATCCAGGGGGTCACATTCTTGTCTTCGGTGTAGTCGTACTCGATGTCGGCGATGCACCAGACCCCGCCAACCAGAAGCTTGGGATGGGTCTTTACGGTTCCGGAATCGATCAGGACCTTGGATATGCCAAGATTGGCAAAGCTTGCTTCGTAGGTATCGCTCTTTTCATTGAGTGCAACGCTGATCCGATCAATGATTTTCCAGCGACCTTTTTCGCGGATATTGGACTTAATGAGTCCAGCCTCATTGCGATGGACGTAGTGCTTTCGCAGGATCTCCCGAACTGTCTCGATGCCTGATTGGATCGACGCCTCATCGTTGGTCGCACAATATTGGCCGAGCAGATATTCCAACACGTAGGTCGGAACGATCGCATTGCCCTTGACCGCCTTCACCAGGTCCTTGCGGACCACAAGGCCGGGGAAGCGTTCGTTGATCTTGTCATCAAGTGCGGTCATGCCGGGCCCTCAGAAATCAAAGTCGTTAGTGAAGCTGCGACGCAGGATGTAGCGCGCACTTCGATATTCGCTGTAGTGCGATGTGTCCCCGTGCTGCTCTTCCAAGCGCAGGACCACCTCCTGGCCGTTGCAGTCGTCAGCCTTGCGAGACAGCAGGAAGCGGACCGGGTGCTCGCGCTCCCGCGGATTTTCAGACCGAAAATCGAAGACGAGTTCGTGGCTGTCTGAAATCAGTTCACCCGATTGCGAGAATATTCCGGCGCGCAAGCGGCGTGCCTGCGTCTTCTCAGTCGCCGGAACAGACTGGTAGAATCTGACCGATATCTGGCTGGCCGTAATGACCTGATTTGTGCTGCCAATGATTTCGACATCGACAATGGACGTGTCACTCTGACGCTTCTTGTTGATCCGGACGACTGGAACCACCGCCTCCTGCAACGTGGCGCCGCCGTGCACGAAGCGGCTACCTGAGCCTTTAAGCCGCAGGCGATTGATCGACTTGGGGATCAGGATTTCAACATCACCCTGCAACCTCGCCTCTCCCGGCTTGTAGAGCTTGAGCCCCTGTTGGGGTTTCAGGCCATGTCCAAGCACAAAGCGGCGGTTGCGGAACAAGATGGTTTCGCCCACCACTTCAGAACCCGAAAAGTCGCTCTCATCGATGGGCCGGTGCTGGTAAATGAAACCATGGTCTGCGGTGATCAGCAGATTGTTGGCATTGGCGGCCGCCAGCTTTTTGACCAGCTGGACCAGCTCGTCGAGTGTCTTCTCAGCAGCCTCGAATACGCGATCCTCCGTGGCCGGTTTGTCGCCGGTCGCATCGATGAGATTGTGGTAAACATAGATCACGTCGTGATCGCGAAACAGCGCCCGGTAGTCATCTCGCTGCATCTTAAGGAGGTCGTCGGCCAGCAATGCGGTCGTCCGGTCGCCCTCGCGTCCTTGGGCCAGGATTTTCCTACGGTTTTCGGTGCCCTGGGAGCTCTGCCCATCCACGATCACCGCGCTGGTATCGTTGTCAGCGATACGCATGTCGCGGTTGGGAAGCAGCGAGGCCATGCCGAGTTGGGTATAAGTCGGCAGTGATCCCAGCATAGGTTCGATCTCTGCGTCATAACGATCTAGCCCACGGACACGAGCCAATAGCTCCTCCGCCACCTCATACCGCATGGCGTCCGATATTATGACGCAGATTTTCTGGTCCTTCTGGCGATAAGGAGCGACCTGAGTGGCGTAAAAAGTTCGCTGGGCCGGCACAGGCGCGGCATCCCAAGCCGGCGCTGCATCGACATGTACCTGCCAGCTGTCGTTGAGGCGAAGCAGGTAGCTGTTCACATAATGGTTCTCTACCTGCTCATAGAGCTCGGCCATCAAGCTGGCCTGACCCGATTTCTGCATGTGGTAGATGAACTTGCGGTAGAGCTGGTCGATGCGGAACCAGTTTCCGGCATAGCGGCTGACGCCTTCAGCGAGGCTGGTCATGCCAAGGTTCACCTGCGCCATCGCCGCGTGGAATTCAGCCGCGAAGCCGACCGCCTCATAGAGATCGCGGAAACGGTCGTACCAATAGCTTTGGCGGCGCTGGCGGATCCAGCTTGCGACATCTCCTGCGGCAAGCGTTCGCGCCGCGACCCCGCGCACGAGTGCGACGATGATCGCCCGATCGATGTCCTCGAAATAGTCGAGCTCGATAAGGTGCCGGAAATCGCGCGTTTCAAGATCGGTCTGCACGCCCAGCACACTGGCATAGGAGGAGGACAGCGCCTCGAAGGCCTGAGCCGCGTGACGGTTGTTCTTCCAGCGGCGGAAGAAGACCAGCGCCTCGGGAGAGAGGCCTCCCGCTTCTCCCAGCCCCATGGCATAGCAGGCCTTGAATAGAGAGACCGCGAAATCCTCAACGCTGGGCTGAACAGCCGTATAGCCATAGTGCCGCCCCATCTGGTCCCACAGGAAGGCGCCAAGCCCGGCCCGCTCGATCAGGCGGATGGCTTCGTCGGTGTCCACCGCGAGGTCGGCCAGCAGTCTCTCGACAACGGAATCGAACCCGCCTTCTCCACCGGCGCAGACGCTTAGCATCTTCAGGCGCAACGCACTGGCCGTGTCGTCGTTGCGGGCAAGTCGCTTTAGCTGTTCAAGCCTTCGGGCCGAGCGGAAGAATTCCGCATGGGCGCGCACCACATCCTCAAGTCCCAGCCCAAGACCCAGTTCGGACAGCCACAGGGCTGCCTGGTCGGCCTTGAAAGTACCATGGGCCAGCTGCACATCCAGTAGCCAATTGTGTATCTGCGCCGGCTCAGGCCCTTCACGGTAGATTAAGAAGCGCCCGTGCGGTGACTCGCGCAGGATCCGGTGCTTTACCGCGAACTCGTTGTTGGCGAGGGCGATCTTTTCGACGCCGGGCAGCTCAAGAGCCTCGAACGTCTCGCGCAGTTCCCGCGCCGTATCGGCCCAGAATACGATTCGGTGACGGTCGAAAGCTGCCTCGAGGCCTTTGGTGATGCGATCATTCATCTTCAGTCATCCGCATCCGACAAGCCCTTGATGGGTTTGAGCGCCGCGCCGAACTTCGGGTAATTGGCCTTCACACCATCATCGAGATCGATCTCGATCTTCTGCGTGGCAAGCGGATAGAGCACGTCCCGCTCGTATGCATCGAGCTCCTCGATCACCTTGGTCGCCTCGCCTACCTCTTTCAGCGCCTTGGTGCGCTGGGCGGGCGTGGCTTCGGGGTTGATGCTCTGCGCCTCTTGAGCTTTCCGGTGGGCCTCCAGCTTGTTGCGGTACTCGCGCAGATAATCGTTCAGCACCACGCTGACCGTGTCCGGCCGGTAGCGGTGCATGTAGATCAGCGCCTGGAAGCTGCCCTTGGGGCTTGCGAACATCCAGTAGATCGGGCGCTTCTTGAAGCGGCGGACGTGGTACTCGAAGAAGTCCTTTGTGAACCACCTTTGGATCTTCTTGCCCAGCGCGCCTTCGATGAATGACAGGTTTTCCTGAAACTTTGCCTCGCCAAAGGTCACGCGCAGGAACTTGCGAAAACGCTCGGAGATTTCGTCAGCGAACCAGTCGCCATCCAGCACCGGGATGACGTTGTCAGCATCTGGTTCAAACGTGGGCTGCGGTACGCGAGCGAGATAATCGGCCAGCCCTTCGCCCTGATCGGCGAGGATTAGGCCGGGAGCGTCAAGGCTGTAGCGACCGAACATGCAGCCCACGGCATAGTGCAGGAGTTCCTCCATGGTGCGCGAAAGAAGATCTGCCTCACGTTGCTCGTCCGTCTTGTCTCCCTTGAGCGAATAGACGGGGTTGCATGTGAGAGTAATTTCCTCCAGCGGCACCTCGGGAGACAACTCGTCCTGCAGACCATAAGCGTCGATAAAAATGCGGTTATTCTCTTCTTCAAGCCGTTGCATCTCGTCGGTCATCCCCTGCCAATGAGCACGCAGACGGCCGTAGCTCGCCAGCAGCGTCTCGGCCCGATGCTCGGGGGCCAGCAAAGGCAAGGTGGTGAAATCCCAAGAGGTTTCGTAAGCGTCCCAGTCAGAGCGAGCAATGTGTACTGCATCGGCAGGAACAGTCGATGGTGCCAAACTCAAGATGGGTAGCCTTCCTAAGTCTCCTGACTGAACATTGATAGTCGGCGCAAAGATTCTGAGATAAAACCTACATACAGAAGAATTCAGAAATCCCATCTGAGCAAAAAGCGTCGAGCTTTCTCCGTAGATACCATTGCTTGCATCACTTGCTATGTGCCCGACATCCGCATGTCGAACCGCGAAGTTATTGGACGCAATTTTGGACCAAGAAATGTTCTCAAGAAAGTACATCTCCTCATTCCAGCATTTGGAGTTATTGGGGTTTATCTCCCCCTTTTCCAAACGGTCTTTCTTGAACGCCTTGATGTCAGAGCCGTCACCACGCCAGTTCACTACGCTCGTTTGGTTCCCATACCACTTTCGGTATTCCCCTCCCTTAAGATATGAAAACCACTTTAACCGTGAAGTTTTCGCCGCGCCTTTAGTAATTGGAGGTCGACATAGGCGGCCTACGGCTACCTCCTGCCAGTCACGTACAAATTGCGGATTATCTCCGCTAGACATTCCTGCTCTCGGCGTCGAAACTTCATCCAAGCGCCGCGCGCGATCAAATACAGATATCGCAGCTTCGCTCAGCCAGTAGACTACTGGGGTGCCAGGTATTTTTTCGAAAACTTCTCTATTGACAGATAATGGCGCATCCTTAAGTTTTTGAAATAGGTCTTTCTTAGCCGCTTCCGACCGACCAGAAGTAAGATCGAGAAAATATGAAGCGCTGTCGAATTTTCCAGATTTCAGGACAAATGCGGTAGTCGACACGATCTCACCCCCAATGCTATCAAAAGCACGGGTACCCAAGTGCATCATCGAGGAAATGGTCGCATCAGAGAGAATATGAGCGCGAAGCTTTTCAAAGGTGGAAAGAAACATCCAGCTTTGCATTGTTACAAGAGCTGCAAAAGCCTTAGGATGGGCCATCCTAACGGCGCGCTGAATAAAAGCTGCATATAGGTCAACCCAGGATGCTGGGTAATGCTTCTTCAGCCACCCCCCCATCTTTGAGCTCATACCACTCTTCCCAAGGTATGGCGGGTTAGCCACAACCGCATGGTATTTCGGGGAGAGAGCCTCGGCCATCTCCAATACCTTGAGCACCCGCTCCTGCACCTCGCGCAGCAGCAGGTCGCTGCCGAAATTCTTCAATCGCACGACCCGGGCAACCTCCGCAGGGTCACGCAATTTCGGCACAATCAGCGAGCCGAAGTTCTTGGCCTGCTCGAACTGTCCCATCGTCTCGCGAAAATCGGCGGTGAACAGATCCCTGCCCACCACGGCGGCAACGTCCTGCATCTCGGATGGCGTGAAACGCACGTCCTGTAGCACGCAGATTTTGGGCTGAACGGCTTGTCGTAGGAACCTACGCCTTCCTAGCTTGGTCGCCGCCTTCATCGCCAGCGCAAACGCCGCCAGCGCGCCCGCGCGGTCGTCAATCTCGATCCCGTACAGGTTATGAGTCAGGATCAGCCCGGGAATCTCGGTCGCCTCATACCCTTCTTCCTCATAGATCGCGTAGAGCAGATCAAAGGCATAGGTCAGCATGTGCCCCGACCCGCAGGCAGGATCGCAGATGCGGATATCCTCAGGCCCGGAAACGCGCAGGAAATCGGTCTCGGGCTCTTCCGGCTCGATGTAATAATCCATCTTCGCCGCCAGCTTCGAGTTCGGTCGGTTCAGCAACCACAGCCGCCCCAGGGAGTTCTCCACCAGATAGCACACGATCCAGTGCGGGGTGAAAAGCTGGGTCGCCGCCGGGATATTTTCTGCGGTGATCTTCTTGTTCTTCTTCAGCCCGGCGAAAACCTCGTCTTTCTTCTCCGAGATGTAGAACTGGTAGAGCCAGCCGATAACCTCAACGTCCTCGCAGACGTCCGGCGTCATGGCCTCGCGCACATAGGCGAGGATCGAGGCGTTGGACAGAAGGTCGTCGGGCAGAAGAAGCTCTGTGTAGTCGTCGATCCGTTCGAACAGGAAGGGCATTGCCTTGTGCAGATCATTGCAAATGGCGACGATAAGCAGCCGGAAGGCCTCTGTCTGGGCATCCGCACTTGGCGTGCGACCATCCAGCAGGCTGCGGACCTGTTCGCGGATCCTGTCGGGCACGCGGCCCTCGTCCATATGCCCAGCCTTGGCCTCGGCCAGGATCTCTGGCTGAAACTGGCCTGCGACAGGCGAGACTACGCGGACGGGGTTCAGTTCATTCACGTCCATGAAGCGAAGGGCGCAGAAGCGATTGAACCAGGTGTAGGCGACGCGCTCAACCACCTGATCCTTTCCGTCCTTGGCGATAGCTGTCTCCAACTTCCGCATTGCATCGGGATGCTCACGCCGGCCCGCCGAGTTTTCGGCAACGACAGATTCAAGCTTGGCACTGACCTGCGTGATCAGGGTGCGGCGGGCAAACTGCGCGAATTTCTTGAGCTTCGAGGTATCCATCAGGCAGCTGCCCCTTCACTTGCGGCCGCTGCGGAAACCCGGGTCACGGGCCAGTCGGCGAATATTTTGTTCCAGATGTCCACGGAAAGGACGACGCAATCCGCAATGTGTTGACGCCGCCACGGCAGGTGCCCTTCACATCGAATGTCAGCCAGCAGGCGATCTTTGAAGCCCGTAAGCAGCGCCTTTTGTCGATCAGGGTCGAAAGCTTCCAGCCCTAGCAAGACAACGTATTTCATCGGCTTGCTATCTCGTTCCATCAAATGGAGGAACGTATAGGAGTCCCTGGCCTTAGGCGTCAGTTCCTGCGTCAGGATCGAATTGTCCGTGAGGCGCTTGAAATACTTCTGACGCTCCTTTTCGGGGCATTTGACGTTCGAAGGATCCTTGATCTCTACGAGCAAGACATCCTCTTCCCTCTCTATAACGATGTCGACAAATTTCATCTGGACCGGCAGCTTAATGCCTTGAATGTCCAGCTCATCCCAGCGGAGGCTCTCGGGGAACGCGAATTCCAAATCCGCTTCTTTTTCGGCCCGATACATTTTCACGACGTTGCTCATGCCAAAGCCCTGGCCAAGTCTTCGTCGAATAGCTCGGCGAAAGTGTCAGAAATTGCCGTCTTGGAGATCAGAGAGTAGTTCTCAGACGTCTCGACAGTGATCCTGTCATTTCCAGCAATACGACAAAGAGCGTGAAACCGGATGTGATCTTCCTTGCCGCGGTCTATGAGCAAATCGAACCATTTCAGCAGGACATAATCGTGCGTAGCCAGAATAATCTGCTGGCCGTTGCGCGATAGCTCGAGGAGCACCTGAACCACCTCTTTCATGAGCGCGGGATTCAGGTTTGCCTCGGGCTCATCCCACAAGAGGACGCCGGTGCTCCCCGGGTTGATCGAGCCATTGCAGAGCAGGCGATGCAGGACACCAATTTTCCGGTACCCTTCGGCGGTCATGCTGCTTGACAGCGGCTCCCCGCCTTTGGATTTGAAGCGAAGGACCGTGGAGTCCTGATACATTTGCGCGGTTTTGGAGCGCGAGCGGTCCGGGTCGGCCCTTTCCTCATATTCCCCAGGTTCAAACTGAAATCCGCCTTCATTCACCCACCGGTAACGCCCCCCGACGAGGGCGACCAGCTCGCGAACGATGTTCGAGAGCCTAGGATCCTCTGAAAGGGTTGCGGCCTCATCCTCAAAGCCGGGATTTGCCAAGAGCGCGGCCAGATCGAGGTAGGTATCGTCGAAAATCATCTCGACGGTCGCGCGATCATGGGTTGTGTCCTGCATCGCACGAACGAGCGAAAGGACTTCCTTCGTCGGGATGAACACGGGTCGAGACTGCACTTCGGAGCGAGCGTCCCCCTCCAATTGAACGCTTTTGGAATTAGCGCTGAATGAAAGGGCAACACGGGTGTCATCGCTGCCCTGCAGACACAGCCTGGCGTGTCCAGGCGCTCCCCGGGCCCGCAATGCCCCAATTCTGCTCTCACCGGGAGAAAATACCCGCAGAAGCTTGTTCGTCAGCTGCGGGTTTGCGTCCTTCTCTGAACCCTCGACCGCCGATGCCGGCTGGCTTGCGATTGCAAGTGCGTAGATTGCCTTCAGCAGGTGCGTTTTCCCGGTTCCGTTCGAACCGATGATCACGTTGATGCGCGGCGAGAACGGGATGTCCAGGTTCCCGAACGCGGTGAAATTCTCGATTTGAATGCCCGCAATCATCAGACCGTGATCCTCTTGCCGCTGCGAATTTCGGCGAGCAGGGTTTCGCGGTAGGCTTGAAGGTACGTTTCAACGTCCGCCTCGCTGGCGAGATACGGACTGGCGAAGCTGACCTTGAGATTGGCGGTCGAGACATATTCCACGGGCGAGGGAGCAGGAGCTGGCTGCGGTGTAATCCCTGCGGCTGGTGCCTCACGCCCCTTGCTTTCTCCCGGCTGGGGCTGCTCCGTGGCAGGAGGTGCGGGTGGCGCCGGCGGCGTTGCCAGCCGGGCGACCTTCCCAAGCAGTGCTGGATAGGTTTCCGAGCGAAAATTGGCGGTACGCTCGCGGACCATAGCCACCAGTTTGGCATTGCGGACGCTGGTCTCAGCGGCCTCGCACTCGCTGAGGATCCCAGCCTTGGCTGCGGCATCCAGCTGCTTGAATTCTGGTACGGCTTCGATCTTGACCTTGAGCTCGGCGAGACCCCTAAGAGCATTGTCCCGCTCCTGCACCAGCAAGGCATCGACATTGGCACGCAGCTTGTCGAGCTCTCCCTTTACCTGCTGGATCGCATTGCCCTTGTAGCAGAGCGGATCGGCCAGAACTGACCGGATGGCTTCGGCCTGAGTGCTGCCAGTGTAGGACAGGTTCGTTACCTGCTCGGCAAGGAAGTTGCGGGCCTCATCATAGATCTTACGCTGGGCCCCGCCCATAAAGCGTCGGATAGGGTCAATGACCTGCTCCTTCGCATTGAGCAATGCGTCTGCATGGCGAGGGAGGTCGGTGAAGTACCAGCCGTAGGCCTTGCCCTCCACCTCGCGCAGTTTCGCGATGACCGGTGTGATCGCCGCGAGGAACGGGTAGTCCTTGAGCTGTTCCTCAAGCGCTACCAGCTCAGCCACCAGCTTCGTGATAGCCTCTCCCGTTTCCTTGCCCAGGGCCTTTGCCTCGGAAGCGACAGGCTGGCTGTCGAACATTTCGGCATGGAATTCCCGCAGGGTGCGCACCTGGCTAGCGGTGAACTCTACCTGCAGATCGAGAACTATGTTCGCCAGTGCATGCGCATTCTTCAGCGCCCTTTCCAGCGCATCCCCTTCCAGCGCAGCGCCATCCGAGCGGGCTTCCAGCTTGCCGTGGGCAAATAGGCTGGCGACAGTGCAGAGGATCGCGGCATTGGGCCAGCCATAGGGCTTGACTTCGAACTTCTCGACGATCGCCTTGACCGACGTGCGAACACCGGTGCGGACGTTGCCTTGTGCAAAGTTCAGGATTTCCTGCTCGGCTTCGGTCAGGTTGCTGGCACCCGAGATCAGCGCACCGTCATTGGTCTGCCTCAGGAAGCGGCCGATATCGGTTTCGGCATAGGTCGCACCGCGCAGCATCGGCAGATTGGTGTAGACTTTGTCGACCAGCATCTGGAATGCGCGCCGGACGCGCGCCTGTGGATCCTCGCCGCGCAAATCCAGTTCCTCACCGCGGACGAACAGCTGCGCGTCCGCAACCAGCGTTCTCGCCCGAGTTGAAAGATCTCTGTAGCGGTTCGCGTTCTGTTGCCCCTTCTCGCTGATGATCCGTTCAATCGAGGCCTGGGGAGCGGTCGCCCGGGTCTGGCGGACATACTTCTCTGTCTGCTTGTACATCACCAGGTCACGGGCGAAGCGGTCGTCTGTCTTGAGCAGGATCACCAGTTCGTCGTTTGACATGCTGCCCATACGCAGCGCCTCGGCGTTGCCGCTATGCTCGTGGAAAGGCGTGACCACATTGATCGAAAGCTCGTAATCCCGTCCTTGAAGGCGGTCGTCGAGCTTGCGGGCAAATGAGTAGTCATGGGCCGCCCCGTCATGGCGGATCTTGCGGTCCTTGATGACCCCATCAAAGATCAGCGCCTCCAGCTCACGAGCGACTTCGGTGGCGTCGACATCGACGTTCTTGATCTCCTGTTCGACATCCTTTTCCTCGTCGGTCAGGAATTCGAAGAGGTCGCCATTGCGCTGGATGTAGGTGTTTTGCTCGAGCAGGCTCAGAGCCGCCTCGACCCGGCGTTTGAGCGCGGTCTCATCCTCGTCAAACTTCTCGCGCATGAGGATCGCGATGTTGCGGGCCGTCGGCTTGAAGGGCTTCACATATTTGACGAGAAACAGGGCCTTCAGAATGCGCGTGGCAAACTCGTCCCCAAGGTTGCGTTCGGCAATCTGGATGGATTGCTGAACGCTGGATTTGAGTGCCGTTCGGATCCCCTCAAACTTGAGATCGACGGTCGCAATCTGGCCAAGCTCCAGTTCAGCCAGATGAATGGCGACCTCCTGGAACACGCCCAGCATCGAACGCTCGCCGACCGAACTGTGCCGACCTTCAAACGCGTTGTGCTGCGACAGCCCCTGGATGGCCATATGGAACAGCGGGTACTGATACGGGATGAACGGGTAGCTGTGGATGAAGTGGTCGCGGTCCTCGAAGTTCTTCAGATGGATCGAACCATCCGCAAAATCGAACAACGTACGCATGTTGTTGCTCTCGCGGCGGTACAGATCCGAGAGGCTCCCAACCCCCAGTTCAGTCTTTTTCAGCAGGCGTTTTTGGATCACCTCTGCCACGTCCGCGCTGTTGAGCGGCATCCGGTTGGCAAAACGCGCCTGGATCTTGGAAAAGTCGTTCTCCTGGCGCTCGTTCATGTCGCCGATGACGGCATTCATGTCCTGCTGCGCGGTAACGATGATCCATGCCCGCCCGCGGCATTTGGTGTTCAGACTCTCTGCGATTGTCTGGAGATTGGTCATCAGCTTGACGTTGTCAGCGATGTATTGGCCGACCTCGTCAACGAAGAAATTGAGGCGAAAATCCGTGCCTTGAGCATCGATGTAAGCCTTCACCTTGTCGGCGAAATCCTCGATCGAAACCTTGTAATCCGAGCGGTACTTGGTGAGAATCCCGGCTGCCTCGGACGCATCGGCGCCGGTCGCCTTTGCATAAGCATTGGCGATGTTGCTGCCCTCAAGCAGGGCTTGCTCACGCCCGCGCTCCCACGGCTTGCCGGCAATCGCTTGATAGGCCTCTCTAAAGGCGCTGAAGACATTGCGGCTGTCGAGATCGCGCTCGAACTGGGCAATATGAGCCTGCTTGCCATAGTAACCGCAGGACTCGTCAAAGACCTTCTGAAAGACCGATAGCAGCGCATCGATCTGGTCCTTGGAAATGACATCGGCCTTCTGGTCGATGTTGAACAGGATGCTCCTCGACGGGATCGAAACTGCCCGCTTCAGGTCGGCAGAGAGAATTTCGTTATCCGCGCATTTGTCCTTGAACAGCTCATAGGCCGTTGCGCCGTCGACCTTGCGGTTCTCGAGCACCATGGCCAGCATCTTGAGAAGGTGCGATTTGCCAGAACCGAAAAAGCCGGAGATCCAGACGCCATTGGCGGTTGTGTAGTTTTTGTAGGCGTCGAGAAACTTCTCGATCTGCTTCTCGATCTCGTTGGTGAGAACGTATTCCTCGAGCTCAATCCGCAGGCTCGCGTCATCGTCTGCCTTGATGACGCCTTCAATCGGACGGTCGACGGGCTTTTCAAATATGTCGCGCAAAATGGTCATATCAGCCCCCTCAGACCTCGTAATTGAAGATGTTGAATGCACGATAATATTTGTCATCGTGCAGAATTCCGAACAGATCCAGTGAAGCCCCGCTGGCCAACGCGTGTGTGTAGTTTCCAGGGAAAAACATCAGCGTTGGCTTTTCCTTGGCCGTGCTCTGCAGATTGTTCAGCACGTTATGCGAACGGATATAGGGGAAGACTTCGCCCACGCCGGAAAGGAACAGGACGTCAAACGTCTGGCTTGCCAGCCTCTTGCCGATTTCGGGGATGAGGTGCGTCTCGGGATCAAGGACATTCTGCAAAAGTTCTTGCAGCTCGTCCTTTGTTACCCCCGGTTCGGCACCGATCAGCTCATCCCAGATCCCGCGCTCGCGCAGCATTTCGATAGCCAGATCATAGAGATTGATATCCAGCACCGTGACACCGCGATTGGCGAGCTGTCTGACCAGCTGGCCCCGCACCTGTTCCATGTCCACAGCGTCGCTGGCCGGGAAAGGGCAGATGAAGAAAGGAACCTCGTTCCCCAGGCCCAGCTTCCTGAGAAAACGCTGGCTTGAAACGACTTCCAGCAAATGGTCCTGACGCTCTCGGGGCGTCATCGTATTTGTATCTCTTGTCATCAGGCGCCCCTTTGCCTGCCGAGCTCCGCGCCCGGGAAATATCGCAGTTCATGCGGGTCAGATTGCGCCATCAAGGCCATGAAGCTCGGCGAGAGCAGCGCCCGACAAATGTGATCCTCCTGGTTAAGGATCCCCGCCTCTCTCATGAGCCTAAACAGGATCTGACGCAGTTTTTCGCGGGTCGAACTGCTGATAGCTTCGACCTCTGGCTCCCATTCAGCCTTGGCCGCGTAGAACGCATCGAAGTCGTCGTAGGTGATGTGGGTACGGAAACTTAGAAAACGCTCGGACAGGAGTTCAACCGCGAACTCACCGATGAACCGATAGCCCCGGCACAGTGCCAGCCAGAGGACCGAAAGCTGATCCGCGTAATCACCATGACAAAGCAGATCGATCTCATCCGCCCTGAGAACTTCGAGGCGATTGGCGATCTCCCGGACCGAGCGGGTCACCGATGACTGTTTGCGGAATGGAATGACGCCCTTTGCTCCCGCAGCCTTCTTGACCGCAGTCCAGTCTCCTAGCTCCTGATAGAGGCGTGCGATCGCAACGCTCTCGTTCAGGAACAGGCCGCCGGTGCCGAAGGACATCCGATATTTTGAGGTATTTGCCTTCTGAGTCATAAGTTGGCGCCGTTCCCGAGCGAGAGCGCCACCTCGGCCGCGTTCAAGAGCACAATCTGCTGGTCCTGGGGCCTACGTGCTGCCGGATCGGTGTCCAACCCAAGGCGCTTCAGTGCGTAGTAGAGGAGAGCCCTTCGGATCGGGATGGTCGTCACGCCCCTTTCCATTCCGTAGTCGAGCTCGATCGCCTTGCGCTGACCAGCACTCAATTCGGGATGAGGCGCGATCTGCAGCTCAACCTGCTCTTCCCATTCGCTATCGCCCGAAGGCCTAGCATCTGCCGGCTTCGATGAGCGTGTATCGGTGATGCGCGAGAGAACAAAGTCCTTGAAGGCGCTGCTGCGTGGGCAATGTGCGCGAGCATGCCATCTGAAGCCGTCAAACACCAAGGCATGTGGTTCGATCCACCGCCAAGCAGGCTCAGGGGAAGACATCGATTGGTAGAAGACTTCGATCGCCTCGTGCCGTTTGATCGCCGTTACGATGGCCCTCAGAATTTTGGGCGATACACCCCGGGTGGGCGTCGGGGCACAAGCGAAACTGGGCAAGCCTCCGATCCAGCTGTCGTCGGCGCTAATGATTCCGTCAGAGAGCGATCTGAGCTGGGAGAGATACTGGGCTGCGTCGGGCTGGTGGAATACGGGGGTGAAGGACGAGCTACGAACGTAAGTCCTGGCGCTCTTGTCGTAGACCATGTTCGCTTCAGCCAAGCCGAGATATCTGTTCAGATCCGTCGAAGCCTGGTTGATCGAAACGCCGAAAACTTCGATCAGGTCACTCCGGTTCACATGCCCTTCCCAGAAGAGCCTGAATTCGATGAATTCAAGGCGGCTCTCAACCCCGCGCCTCAATCCCGAATCGCTGTCCATCCACAGATCCCCCAAGAAACTGGGCTAAACCAGTTTCTGTATGGGTAAGCGTAGTGGATGCTTGATGGCGAGGCAACGAGATTCGGAAAGCTGCTGGCCCCGGTTTCGCCAATCTACCTACGGCTAACTGCCTCTGAGCTAGCAAGAAAGTCAGACACTTTCTGGCAGGTCTTGTGGCGCGGCCTGCGCCCATCCCGAAGGTCCTGAACGAAGCGAGGATCTGCCACGACGTGCCGGCCGAAGGTGCTCGGCGACGTCCGTGTTTGCGCCAGATATGCCTCGATCTGCTCCAATAGCTCCATCGTCGTAGACTCGCTTTAAACTTGCGTTCTTGTTATGTTCTTACTAGGAAGACTTCCTAGAGTCTAGGATCGATTTTCCTAGGTGCCCGCGATAGGACTGGCAGTCATGGACGACGCACGTAGAGCCCTGGACGAACTGATCCAGCAACGAGGGGTGAATTACTCCTCGGTTTCGCGCCTGCTGGGGCGCAATGCCGCTTACATCCAGCAGTACATCCGGCGTGGCAGCCCGCGGCAGCTGGACGAGCAGGATCGCTCGGTTCTGGCGCGATTTTTCGGGGTCGATGAGAAGGTTCTTGGAGCCCCTGCCCGCCGTTCAGGCCCGGTCGTCGAACTGGTCCATGTGCCTTTGCTCAATGTCGAGGCATCAGCCGGCCACGGCGCTCTGGCTGAAATGGAAGCCAAATCCGCTCAGTTCGGCTTCGACGAGAAGTGGCTGCGCCGACTGACCGCGAGCAAGGCATCGAGCCTCTCGATTATCGCGGTCCATGGGGACTCCATGGAGCCCACCCTCCACGATGGCGACGAGGTTATGGTCGATCTCGGGGATGGCCAGTCGCGGCTGAGAGACGGGATCTATGTCCTGCGGATGGACGAGATGTTGAGCGTAAAGCGCATTGCCCTCGAACCGCAGGGCAAGCGGGCGTCGGTTCTGAGCGACAACCCGGCCTATCCAAGCTGGCGCGGCCTCGAGAAACGCACGCTCAATATCGTCGGACGGGTTCTCTGGTTCGGACGGGCGCTCTAAGGTGGTTCTCTGATGCTTTCCCTCCTTGCCGCTTCAATCGTCGCTTCCGGACAGACCTTTACCTGCACACCGACTCATGTCTGGGATGGTGACGGTCCGGTCTGGTGTGCGGAAGGCCCTCACCTGCGGATCGCCGGCATCGCGGCCCGGGAAATGGACGGCACCTGCCGCACCAATCAGCCCTGCCCAAATGCCACGGCAATTGAGGCGCGCGACGCCCTTGTACATCTGATGGGCGGCGCGAAGGGAACAATTTCGACCGGTCATGTGGTGGTCAGAGGTCCGCGGCTGACATGCCGCTCCGAGGGGGCCGCAGGCGGAAACAGGACCGCTGCCTGGTGCCGTCTGCCGTCAGGTGCCGATCTGTCATGCGCCATGATCAAGACCGGCACTGTCCTGCGTTGGGATCGCTACTGGAAAGGCCCGGCTTGCCGGTGAGCAGCACCACGCATCTGACCGGCATCGTCGAACGGGCGGCAAACGGCCCGGTGCTGCGCACCGACGGTGGCGGGACCTGGGATCTCGACGACACCCGCCAGGTCCGCAAATTCATCGGCTGTCGCGTCGAAGTGGTCGGGCAACGCTCGGGGTTCAACGGGCTTGCCTGCGATCAGATATGGCCGGCGGGACATCGTCGTCCGACTGCCTTCAAACTCCGCCTCGAATTCATTCTTGCCGCAGCCTTTGTCGCCTATAGCCTCTACGCGACGGTTGGCGCGGCCATCAGCGCGCTCGGCTGATGCTGAGCGACTGGGAGCTCTGGGCCTGCGCCAACCATGTCTTGCAAACTTATGGGGACAAGGCTCCCTTGCACGTCGCCGAGCAGATTGGCGCTGTCGCGCTTAATGGCGATGAGGCGGGCATTCGGACATGGCAGGCTATCGCCGAGCGGATTGTCCAGCTGAGCTCCAATGCCTCGGACCGGCCACTCCAGTAACCCTCCTCGACAAGGCTACCAGTTCATCCAATCGGCGACAGATCGCCCAAAAACAGACACGATTGCTCGACTGGGCCGCCATGACTGTCGCCTTCGATGGTGAAGCCGCGCATGCGTTCGACCAAATGGCGAGCCAGATCGACCCTGGCGCTGCGCTGGGCGCGTGGATCATCGGAATTGAGACGGACGAACGTGTGCTCCGGCACAACGGCCAGTGCGACTTCGAGATGGGTCAGGAGGATATCGTCGGAGATTCGGGGCATGAGTCAATGAGAACAAATAAAGAACTTCGCGTCAACCGGCCATCTGCGGACGCATGAGGACAGTGGGACGCTAGATGCCGATCTCGAACGGCTTCGTGATCGACCGGTCAAGCTCTGGCGACTTGCGTTCCGGCGCAGGAGCCACGCGATCTTTGGCCTGCCCTTTGGCTGCCGCATCGCGGAGGAGATCGACCGTTTCAAGCGCCGAGCGCTTCATGCCGGCATTGCGGTCGACCGCCGCCTCGAGCTTGCCAGCATTATCGACATAGAGCGTGAGGCCATCGCGCAGCCGCGTGACTGTGACCAGGAACGTCTGCTGGTTGGCCAGATTGCGCTCGCGGCTGTCCATGACCGCAATGCCGCGATCGGAGGTCAGCCCCTGCGCCATATGGGCGTTGAGCGCATAGGCGAGATCGAGACGGCGGAGCATCGGGTCACCCTGCTCCAGCCTGTGCTCTGCGCCCAAGGATGTCTTCACCACGACAGCCCCTTTGTCGACAGCAACAATCCGGGCCTGGTCGGCATTGAGCAGGCCCCGCTGGTGATCGGTCTCGGTCCACCGGATCTTGTCACCGGTGTAAATGTCGAAGGCGCGGACTTCGAACAGGCGCAGCGGATCCTGCTCACCTTGCGGCCTGATCTGACCGGGACGAAACTCGAACTGGCGGCCACGCTCGTTCTCCAGCGTGACACGCTCGCGTGCCACATCGGTTCCGACCACCCGGTATTCGCCTGCTGCAAGACCTTGGCTGCGCTGACGCCGCGCGACATCGACCACCATGCCGGGGGCGTAGGTGCTCGCATAGCGCAGCTCCTCGCGGGTCACATTGACGCGCGAAAGGGTCTGGAGCCGCATGGTGTCAGGACCAAGCTCCCCGCTGGATTTGAGGCCCGTCTGCACAGCCTCGTTCACGGCGCTGCGCAGGTTTCGGCCTGACGCATAGATCGCGGTTGCCTCGCGCTCGGCTGTCGAAAGCGACAGCCAGGCTGCGGCAGCTTCAACAGCAGCATCGTTCCCCACCTCGATCACTTGGGGTGCCAAATGGCGCATGGCATCCTCGATGCGCCCCTCTTGCGCTGCCTGCTGTGCATCTCGAAGGCCCTCCGCCCGTGCGCGGAGATTGGTGCTCATCACCGCAGTCTCGATCCCGGCCTGCTGCATCACATCGAATGGCTTTCCGGCATCGACGGCGCCCAACTGCTTGCGGTCGCCAATGCTGGCAAAGCGGCCGAGTTCGAGCAGGTTTGCCAGCCGAACCAGCTTTTCCTTGTCGGCATTGCCAACCATCGATGCCTCGTCGAGCAGCACGACGGTGCCGCGCATGTCGTCCCGCGCCCCGGCGAGACGGTCCGCATTGGCCCCTTCAAGGAGATCGCGGTGCCGGGCGAGAAACCGCGACACCGTCATCGATGGAATGCCTGTATCGCGCTCGAGCATCTGGACCAACGTGTTCTGTACCGCGAGCCCGAGCACGGCCCTTCCCTCCTCGCGCAGGATATCAGCGACGGGTTTGAGGACCGTGCTCTTGCCTGCGCCCGCGACGCCCTGGATCGCGACGATCCGGTTGTTCGAGCCAAGTAGCAGACGCCCTGCCCCTTCCTGTCCAGCGTTCAAGGTCAGGCCATATTTGATCTGGGACAGGGCCTGCAGACGGGACCCGGCAAGGTCGGGAGAAACAATCGCCGGCGCAGCCCCGCGCCCGTCTTCAACTCCGGCAATGATGCGCTGTTCGAGGCTTATGGCGTCGCGTGTCGTCAGCAGTTTCCGGTCGGCACCCCTGCCCTTCTCCAGATGTCCCTGTCGCAGCAGCTGGTCGATGCGCTGCTCGATGTCTGCAAGTGAAGTCGGGAGCGCAAAGCCAAGCGCTGCGCGGTAGATTTCGGCCCGGGTGAACGCCGCCTCCCGCTCGCCCAGATGCCGGACAGCCGAGGCGACTGCATGAATTGCGGCGACCTGCTCGACGCTGCGATTGCTCAGCCGGGCCGGTATCAGTGGGTCACCTTCGCGCAGGCCAAGGCGCTCGGCAAAGGAGGTTGCAAGGTCCTGAACATTGCGGAAAAGCGCGCGCATGGTTGGCCTCAAGCCGGTCACATTGCCAAGGTCCTGCGCACTGCGAGCATTGGCTCTGGCTATCACCGTGGCGGGATCAAAGCCCAGCCTCGCGGACGCTTCCTGCCACTGCTGCGTCAGCGCATCGCGATCTTCGATCCGCCCCTTGTCAGCCCGGGTCATCAAGGTTGCAGCATCAAGAACACCTGGCCCTGAGAAGTTCATCTGGGCGGCCGCTTCCAGGATTTCCGCTCGCCGGGAACTGAAGGCATCGCGGACCGCCTTGGGCACACCTACGGCCTCGAAATTGCCGTGCTTGCCGAACTCACCGACCTCGTAGCCAAGCTTTTCGACGCTCAGACGAAACCGCACCATCGTCATGGCATTGAGCAAGGTATTGTGCTGCCAGAGCTTGTCATTGCGCAGTGCCCGCCATTTGCCATCAGCCCCTCTCGTCACATTGGCAATGACGGCATGGAAGTGGGCGTTGGGCTCCTGGTTGCGATTGGTGTCGTGCTGGAACAGCGCGATCGCAAGGTTACCGGTCTGGACGGTACGCTCCTTTCCGCGAACCTCCATCCGGGTCTCGGCAAGGTTCTTTTCGGCCCAGCGCAGGGTTTCCCGGACGGCCGACGCGTAGGCATCGAGGATCCGTTTGTCGCCGCCCACCAGAGCAAGGACCGACCAGCTTTTCGGCATCGAAAAGGTGAGATCGGTCCCCGCCCGGTGCGCCCGGTTGTCACTGCCGACGCGGCTGCCATCAGGCAGCAGTCCCTTAAGAACCGCCTCGAACTGCCGCGCATCCACGGCCCCCTTGAGCCCGAGCGCGGCAGCCCCCTTGCCCAACCATTCACCCGAGCGATCGGCATCAGCCCGCGTGTAGTAATTGTCGGCAGCGAAGTAGTTGGCCGCGCCGCCGGCGGTGCGGACATTGGCTACCGACAGCATCGATCGGTCCACCATCCCGAGGCAGTCAGCGACATGCTCACATCTCCATGTCGCCAAGATCGGGACCAGTTATCGGCAGAGGCTCGTGCTCCCGCAAACCATCCTCGATCATCAGCTTGAGCGCGGCGGCATCGCTGGAGCCTTGGCTCTTCGGGTTATCCGGCTTGCCCTGTTGCAGCCCTTCCGTTGCGGGCGTGCTTGCCTGGGGCGTACCCTTAGGCGAAGCCGACTGATCCCGCGCCGCTGCGGCTTCCCCTGTCGGGAGAAGTGGGCGGGCGGAAGGTTCAACCTTTCGCGGCGGGGCATCGGTTCTGGTGTTCGACCGCTCCTTCCCGGCCTTACCCGCCTTCTCCTGCCCGGAACGAGTTGCCGGTTCTCGCTCCTTTGGCGTCTTGCCGGGTGTGCGTTCCACTTCTCGCCCAAGTTCCTTGGCAGGCGCGTCAGGCTCCTTTTTCGAGGCAGCTCGCGCACCCTGGTCGAGGGCGAGCTCGCCCTGCTTCGGGACGACCGGCTTGCCGGCGCCGTCGTCGTTCGACGAGGGATGCTCGCCGCCCGTCGGCGCTGGCGGCTGCTCTGCCTGCTCCGCCGCCGAATGGGTCTCCGTGACCCTTGCCTTCGGGCCGTCCTTGACCCTGGCGATGAAGGTCTCCGCCCGCTTGGGTCGGTCGACGGGCTTCAGCTTGACCGGTGCGGCGGGAAAGCCGTCGGGGAACTTGATGTACCCCGACAGGCGGGGCAGATTCATCAGCTGGTCGGGCAGCAGGAGTGGCTCGATGTGCTTGCGCGGGGTGAGGCTGACCGCATCACGGGCATTGTTGTAACCGTAGGTGTAGCCCTCTTCCATGTCCCTGACCTGGCGATGGCCGATGAAGTCGGAACACCAGGTGGCCGTCTCGCGGTCGGCGGTTCCAAGGATCGGTTTTGTCCGGGCGAGCGATGCCAGCGTCATCGCCATGTTCTCGCCGTAGACCTCCTTGAGCTTGGCATAGGCGTGAAGGCCAAGAACAATCGCGCCGCCGAAATTGCGCGCCGTCTGCAAGCCTTTCTCGAGGGCCGGCAGGCGGTGCAATGCGCCTAGCTCATCGACGAAAAACCAGCACTTGAGATCGCGGGTACGGGGCATCGTCATCAGCGTGTTCATGGCGGTGTCGAGCCAGAGCGTGAGCAACTGCGCGCAGACACTCATGTCGACATAGCGGGCCGAAATGAACAGGATCGAGCCTTCGCTTCGTGCGCTATCGGCCCCGTCCTCGATCCACTGGCGGACCGAGAAACGAGGCCCGGCAGTCGGCAGCAGCTTGAGCGCCTTGGCGTTGACGTTGAAGACGGCCCGGATCGATTCTGCCATGCGGGCAGCCTCCGGCGCGGTCAGCGGATCGGCGATCGTACCGCGCATCATGGCATGAACGCGCGACAGGTCAGCGGTCATCAGCTCACGGGCCAGGGCGTCGTTGGTCGCCCTGCCCTCGGCCACGAGTTTGAGGCAGAATTCGACGAACAGGGCCCGTGCAGCGATCACCCAGAACTGGGCTTCACCGCCCCCGTCATGGGGGACGAGGGCGTCCGCTGCGGCCCAGAACTCACCTTCAGAACGGCATTCGTCAAACAGGCTCCACTGGGGGCAACGCGCATCGAGCGGGTTCAAGATGATGTCGCAATGGGCCGCATGGAAGTGCTCGATAAAGGCGCCGGTCAGATCGAAGACGACGCAGCGCTGGCACTTTGCTCTTGCTTCCGCAATCATGTCGGAGATCGCCACGGTCTTGCCCATACCGGTGGTGCCAATGAGCATTGCGTGGCTTTGTTCGAGCCGCCAGGGATAGGCCACCGTGGCGATATGCGATGGCCGATAGGGAAAGACCCGGGCAATTTCTCGCGGCAGACTGAGCCGCCATTTCCAGCCTAGCGCGGAATTGAGCTCGCGGGTGCGCTCGCGCCGGTTGTGTGTGGTCAATTCATCGACGAGCTCGGGGAGCGTAACCAGCATCGCGCCGCGCTCGTGTTTGCGCTCCTTGGAGCGACCGCCGAACCGCTCGGCGAACCAGTAAAAGACGGCAAAGGTGGGGACCAAGAGGAAGCCGGACCGCCACAAGGCACTGGTCAGAAGCGCAGTCAGCTTCTCCCACGCATGGACCACCGGGGGGTAGTGGTGGAGCTGGGCAATCGGGAACTGGATGGTCGCGCCGAAGGCGGTTTCCAGGGTGATCCGTTTGGCGGGATCGAACTCCATGAAGCCGTAGATGGCGGCATAGATCCGCATCCAGACGAGGTAGACTTCATGGTCGGTGAGGCCTGCCGAAATGGTCCACCAGGAGGTCCATGAGATCACGAGCGCGGCGACAATCAATGGGCCCTTAAGACCCGCCGCGAACATGAAGCTGAAGTGTCCGAGCAGCTGACTGCCACGCGTGAAGTTGACGAGATTACGCTTCATCGGAGCCTCCCTCGCCAGCAGCTGTGGAAAGACCGAGTTCCTTGCATTTGCGCACGTAAGCCTGGTGAGCCCGACCGCGCAGCGCGTGGTCGGGGTGGCCCGCCAGCAGCGCATCAACCCCGACCATGAGGAACACCGAGCGGCGGGAAATGCGTTCAATGGAAGCGTCGAGCCGCGAGGCAAGCTCGTCCTCGGTGCAAGCATTGGCGAGCAAGGCGCGAACCCACTCGCTCATGCTGATCCCCTTGGCCTTGGCAGCCTTGCGGATCAGCGAACTGAGCTCGCTGGAGATGTAAACCTGGAGACAGATTGGCCGTGTCATGCACGGACTCCTTGTGGTCAGGAGCCCGATTCACACTGCGAAAGGCAGGATCGAAGCTAAGTCAGATTCAAGAACATGTCAAGAACATACAGGACTGCGGAACTCCGCCATTCTCGGCCTCGCCTTGGTCAAATCCACGTATCTCCTCTGGCCTCCGTCACTTTTGACGGAGAAGCTGCCATTTCACAAAATTCGCTCTATTCCTTTGTGATTGCATATTTTTCTGCCCACCCTTCCTGCGACCCGTCGCGTAGGGTGTGCTCAATTGTCCCCGGCTGCGAGGACAGGAACCAGCTATTGAGCCTGTAACGGATGATGCGGTTTGTAACCCCGAGAAGCGGCGGCGCTTAACAGGCTGCCGCCCCCCGGATCCTGATAGGCCAGGCAGGATCGGCGCCTATGATGCCGGCATTAATGAGGGCGGAAAGGAAGCGCCGCATGGACCAGGTCACATTGAGCGCAACACCGAAAGGCAACGGTTTCCAGGCAACGGTCACTTACCCGAGCGGGGTGTCGATCAGTTCCTCCGAGGCTTTCCCGACGCAGGCAGAGGCCATCGAGGCCGCGGCATTGAAGGTCCTGGATATGCCAGAGCGGCTTACCGATCTCGACCGTCCAGATATCGCCGAGTGACGCTGGCGCCCCGCCTTCCCGGACCGGCTGAGATATGCCGCAACGGTCTGCGAGCAAAAAGAAAGGAGGAAGCCCTGATGGACTTCCTCCCAAACCGGCGGGTCAGAATTCATCGCTGAGACGGCCCGGCACGGTGTCGATGACACGGTCCAGCATGGCCTTGGGCAAGGCACCGTAATCGCCTTCATCGACCGCGATATAGCCTGCCTCATCATCGGTCAGGACGTACTGCGTGAAGTAGCTGTGAAAGGACCGGGCATGGGCTGCAATGAAGGCTGCCTGATCGCCTGCAGGACGGGCAGCGGCAATGTTCAGTGAAGCGTACATGATCTTTCCTCCTGATGTTCGATGCGTCGCATCAGGAGCTGCGAAGGATGTGGGTGACGGGCTGGGTCAGGGACCGCGTAAGCGGCCGCGAAGCGGCGATGGGGGCAACGATTTTTGCCGGGCTTGCCCGGTAAAAATGGTGGGGCCCCGTCGTCCTTGACGCAGCCCCAAAACCCGCATCACACTTGGTCTTTCTGCGAGAGAGACCTCTCCCACGCCTGCGCAGAAGCGCGACGCCTGCCCCACAAACCATTTTCCTACATGCCCCCGTAGTGCCAAGATCGTCAGCGGAGGGGACCAACGGCCAGCGAGAAGGAAGCACTATGGCCAGGTCCAAACCCACTGCACGAGATGCCTTGAAGAAGCTGCGTGAACAGCGTGCCCAACTTGAGAACGAGGAGGCACGTCTCCGCGAAGAAGCAGCGACCGAACTCGGAAAGCTGCTGATCGAGTGCGGCGCGGAGATGATCGAACCGGCACAGTTACGCCAGATCGTTCGCGCGTCGATGGCGCTCGGGATCGAGGAAACGCTGAAGCGGATTGCTCCCGCGTAAAGCCCATCCCGCGGCGGCAAGGGGTTCGATGCCCCGCGCCGCCGCATCGCCGGCGTGCAAAAGAAAAGGCCCCGATGGCGTTTGCCACCGGGGCCTTGTCGTGAGGCAAGGACATTCAGTCCTCGTCGATATCGGGAGCACCCTCGTTGCTGACTGAGCGGCCCTTGGTGAGGAAGTCGACCTTGTCGGCGATGATCTCGCAGCCGTAGCGCTTGGTGCCGCTCTGATCTTCCCACTGGGTGTAGTGGATACGCCCTTCGACCGTCACGAGCTGACCCTTGGTGCAATACTTGGCGACGTTCTGACCCAGGCCGTTGAAGCAGGTGATCCGGTGGAATTCGCTGTCCTTGGCGGTGTAGCCGTTTTCGTCCTTGTAGGTCTTGCCATCCTTGCGGGCGGGACGGTCGGTCACGACCGAGATCGAGGTGATGCTGGTTCCACCCTGGGTGGTGCGGGTTTCGGGGTCGCGAGCGATGCGGCCAACGAGGATAACGAGATTGGTCATGGGCTT
>Ga0164243_10001591_pt1 | contig 38410 bp, 33 predicted proteins | sample OricompcompostOP_FD_108781 | JGI IMG/M metagenome (GOLD analysis project Ga0164243, IMG submission 108781) | Organic Plus compost microbial communities from Emeryville, California, USA - Original compost - Organic plus compost (OP) | ecosystem: Engineered > Solid waste > Mixed feedstock >... | reverse complement strand
CGCGCTCGTCAACAATCCGAAGCTGGTCGAGTGGTTGTACGGCAACTACACGAACTCGACGACCAATCAGATCTTCGTTTGGGATGGTGTGTTGAGCGGTGAGCTGCCGATTTCGCTTCCTGGCGGCAACATCGGCTGGGCGGTGGGCGGTCAGTACCGCTGGGATGAGAACAAGGAAGACTACGGCGATCTGTTCGACAGCAAGGTCACTCCTTGCGTCGATTCCGTCGATGACGGCACTCCCGTCTGTCTTGCGCCGGCGGGGCCCCTGATCTTCTTCGGCTCGAATCAGGATGCGACGTTCAGCCGCGATGTCTATGCGATCTTCACCGAGGTGAACATTCCGATCTTCGATTCGTTCAGCGCCAACATCGCGGGCCGCTTCGAAGATTACGGCTCGGGCATCGGCTCGACGACGGATCCCAAGCTCGCGCTTCGGTGGCAGGCGTTCGATTGGCTCGCGCTGCGCGGCTCGATCGGTACGACCTTCCGTGCGCCTGGCTTGTCGCAAACCGATCCGGGATGCCGGACCGGCGTGGCGAACATCAATGGCCAGTACCGCGGCGTCGAGACTTGCGGCAATCCGAACTTGAAGCCGGAGTCGGCCGATACGTTCAACGTCGGCCTGCTCGTCAACGTGGGCGGCTTCACCGCCAGCGTCGACTACTTCAACTTCGAGTTCGAAGGCGAACTCACGACCGAAAGCTCGAGCCGGCTGTTCGCGTCGATGTTCCCACGCGATCCCGCGGACGCGACCAAGTTCCTCGATCCGACGCTTAATTCGCACCCGTGTCAGACCCTGCCGCAGTTGCGCGCTCGGTTTACGTTTGCGGGTGGCGCGTGCAATCCGGACGCCGTATTGCGCATCAACGTGCTGGACGTGAACGGCCCGAGCACGAAGACGTCCGGCTTCGACGTGCGCATGCAATACGACTGGTCGATGTTCAACGGCGATGCCGCAGTCGGCGTCGAAGCGACGTACCTCAACGAGTTCAAGCGCGGCGCGTTCACGCTGAGCGGCGCGCCGGACGTCATCTTCGCCGCTCCGGAGGATCGCGCGGGCAAGCACGATCTCGTGTCGCAGTTCTTCTCCTATCCGAAGACGCGGGCGAACTTCTTCCTCTCGTACAACCTCTCGGACATCACGTTCCGGTTGCAGACGAGATTCACGGAAGGCACCTCGCCCGCCTTCGGCACGCCGTCGCAGGAGTGGGTGCCTGACAGCTCGAAACCCAGCGGGTGGCGACGCGACGACCTCGGCAAGACGGACGACTTCATCCAACACGACCTCATCGTGCGTTGGCAGGCGCCCTGGGACATGGTCCTCACCGGCAGCATTCAAAATCTGCTGGACGAGGATCCTTCCGATGCGCCGAGCCAATACAACTACGACTACACGAACGGCAATCCGCTGGGTCGTGTGTTCGAAGTGAACGTGAAGAAGAAGTTCTGATCGCAGCTTGCGGTGGGGGCGATCGCCCCCACCGCAGTCGGCATGGCGCCGAATGAGATCCCGACTTGCGTCGGGATGACCGATCCCCCGTCGTCCCGACGCAAGTCGGGATGACCGGTCTTGTCGTCCCGACGCAAGTCGGGACCGCCCGCGCCTCAACACTATCCCGAATGCGATCCCGACTTACGTCCGGATCACTTCCGACGCAGCTCCTCCGGCATCGGACCGCCCGTCGCCCAATCGAGCAGCTCGATCGTATGCACGACCGGGATCCTCGTGCGCGCACCAATCTGCGTCGCGCAGCCGATGTTGCCCGTCGCGATCACATCGGGCTCGAGCGCGCCCAGGTTCTGAACCTTACGCTCGCCGAGCCGCGCGGCGATTTCCGGCTGCAGAATGTTGTACGTGCCCGCCGATCCGCAGCAGAGATGCGATTCGAGCGGAACACGCACATCGAAGCCCGCGGCCTCGAGCAGGTACTTCGGTGCGGCGGTGATTTTCTGGCCGTGCTGCAGAGAGCACGCCGGGTGATAGGCGACTCGCAGCGTGGCGGTCCCCTGCGCCGGACGCACGTCGTCCGCCGTCAGAAGCTCGCTCACATCCTTCGCGAGCGCCGAAATCCGCGCGGCCTTGTGCGCGTACTCACGATCGTTGCGCAGCGCAAATCCGTAGTCCTTGATCAAAGTGCCGCAACCGGAGGCCGTGACGAGGATGGCGTCGACGCCGCCGTTCGCAGCGTGAGCGACTATCGCTCGCGTCCAGGCATCGACAGTGCGCCGTATGAATTCGAGCGACTCGGCTTCGCGGCCCATGTGATGCACGAGCGCTCCGCAGCATTGCTCATCGCGCGCAAAGACGACGTCGTAGCCCACGCGATTCAGCAGGCGGATCGTCGCCGCGCGAACGTCCGGGCGCACGACGGACTCCGCGCAGCCTTGCATCAACAACACGCGTCCGCGACGAACGCCTGTTGCCGCGGAGTCGCGCGCCGGCGCCTTCGCTCCCGCCGCGTGGCGCGACAGCGCCAGCATCGCACCGAGCGGCGCGAGCGCTGCGTATTTGTCGAGCAGCGGCGCGAGCGGCGATGCAATTCGACCGAGGCGCAGCGCGGCTCGAAAGCGCGAGCGATACGGCAGGATTCGCGCGAGCAGGCCGCGCAACCAGCGTTCGCGCAGCGGCCGGCGATAGCGCGCTTCGATGTAGGCACGCGAATGGTCGACCAGGTGCATGTAGTCGACGCCGGACGGGCATGTCGTCGTGCACGCGAGGCACGACAGGCATCGATCGATGTGCCGCACGACATCCGCCGTCGGCACCTCCTCCTTCTCGAGCATCTCCTTCATCAGATAGATGCGGCCTCGCGGGCTGTCGCGCTCGTCGCCGAGCAATACATACGTCGGACACGTGGCCGTGCAGAAGCCGCAGTGCACGCATTTTCGAATCGCCTGCGCCGATACGGCGGTATCCGGATTCGCGAGCTGCTCGGCGGTGAATTCGGTCTTCATGCTTCGCCCGTCGCGAATCGCTGTGGGTCGAGAATGCCGGCGGGATCGAACGCGATCTTCACGCGCCGGGTCAGCGCGGCGATGGCCGGCGGCTCCGGATGCAACGCAGGCGCGCTGGCACGATACGCATGCGGCGCACTGAGCATCGTCGCGTGTCCGCCGCATTCTTCCGCGAGGCTGCGCAGCTTGTCTGCAGTCAGTGCCGCCGGCGTGCGTGCCCAGACGAGGCCGCCCGCCCAATCCGCGCAGTAGCGGCTCTCCAATTCACGCAAGCTCGCGCATAGTCGTGCGCCAGCGGTACTCGGAATCACGATGCGCCAAAGCACCTCGTCCGCGCGTGCCGAGTCTCGCATCAGACCGGCGGGAATCGCGGACCACGCCGCGGCGGAGTCATCGGCATTCACGCGCGCGAGTCTCGCCTCGCGCAACAATTCCGCGAGCGCCGCCGCACGGGCCTCCACCGAGGGGCCGAACCCCTCGAGCCTCACGAGCGTATGCGAGTGCTCGTCGAGCATTCCCCGCGGCAAGTGAGCTGCAGCAGCGACTTCGCATTGCGAGCGCGCGGCGCGAATCATTGCCGCGAACGCGTCGTCTTCACCGAGATCGAGCGCATCGAGCGTGATCGTCACGCGCGGACGCGGCAGCACTTTCAGCGTCAGCTGCGTGAGGATCGCAAGCTGGCCCCATGAGCCGCACATCAGCTTCGGCAAGTCATAGCCGGTCACGTTCTTGACGACGCGTCCGCCGGCGACGAACTCATCACCGCGGCCGGAGACGGCGGTGAATCCCAGCATGTGATCGCGCACATTGCCGGCCGACACGCGGCGTGATCCTGCGAATCCGGCGCCGACGACGCCGCCGATCGTCGTCGCGCCGTGAGGCTCGCCGATCGCTGCGGCAAAGTCGCACGGCTCGAACGCGAGCATCTGTTCATGCTTCGCGAGCAATGCTTGAACTGCTGCCAACCGCGCGCCAGCGCCGACCGTGATCACCAGCTCGTGCGGATCGTAGTCGATGATGCGATCGAACTTCGTCATCGAAATGAGCGAGGTCTGGCGGTTCGGGAACCCGATGCCTCGTTTGCTGCCGCCGCCCATCACTTGCAGCCGTGTGTGCGCGGCGCTCGCGCTGCGCACGATTTCGATGAGCTCCTGCACATCGGCGGGAGTGTGCGGGTGAGACATGGTGGTCATCTAGAACCGCGGCAGCTCCGGATGAGGAACCGCCCCGCCGTGAACATGCATGCGCCCGAGCTCGGCGCAACGGTGCAGCTGCGGGAAGACTTTGCCCGGATTCAGCAGCAGCTGCGGATCGAAGGCGCACTTCATGCGCTGCTGATGTTCGAGATCGACCGCCGTGAACATCACCGGCATCAGATCGCGCTTTTCGATGCCGACGCCGTGCTCACCCGTCAGCACGCCGCCGACCTCGACGCAGACGCGCAGGATGTCGTTGCCGAACTGCTCCGCCCGCTCCAACTGGCCCGGTTGATTGGCGTCGTACAGGATGAGCGGATGCAGATTGCCGTCGCCTGCATGAAACACATTCGCGACCGGCAAGTCGTGTCGGGTCGAGAGCTCACTGATCCGGCGCAGTACCTCCGGCAAGCGCCGTCGCGGGATCGTGCCGTCCATGCAGAGATAATCGGGGGCAATCCTGCCCGCCGCAGGAAACGCGGCTTTGCGTCCCGCCCAGAATTTCATGCGCTCCGTCTCGTTCGTCGATACGCGCACGCACGTAGCTGCGTTGCGATTGGCGATCGCGACGATCTCAGCGGCGAGATGGCTGCATTCGGCCTGTGAGCCATCGACTTCGATGATCAACAGCGCCTTGACGTCGAGCGGGTAACCGGCGTGTACGAATGCCTCCGCCGCGTGAATCGCCGGCTCGTCCATCATCTCCATGCCTGCAGGGATGATGCCGGCAGCGATCACGTCCGCAACGCACTGGCCTGCGCTTTCGACGCTCGGAAAGCCGACGAGCATCGCGCGTGCAGTCTGCGGCGCGCGCAAGAGCCGCACGGTCACTTCGGTGACGACGCCGAGCAATCCTTCAGAGCCGACGACGACGCCCAGGAGATCGAGTCCGCGCGGCTCGAGCGTATTGCCGCCGAGCCTCACGACCTCGCCGTTCATCAGCACCATCTCGACGCCGAGCACATTGTTCGTCGTGAGGCCGTATTTCAGGCAGTGCACGCCGCCGGAATTCTCCGCGACATTGCCGCCGATCGAACAGGCGATCTGACTGGATGGATCCGGCGCGTAGTAAAACCCCTGTCCTTCCACCGCGCGCGTCACCGCGAGATTCGTGACGCCGGGCTGGACGACGGCAGTGCCGAGCTCGTAGTCGATCGACAGGATGCGATTGAAGCGCGCCATGCCGAGCAGCACGGCATCGCCGAGCGGCAGCGCGCCTCCCGAGAGCGAAGTCCCTGCGCCGCGCGGGACGACTTTGACGCCGTGATCGTCGCAGTAGCGCAGGATTGCGGACACCTGAGCGGTGTTTTCCGGCAGCACCACGAGCATCGGCAGCTGGCGATAGGCCGTGAATCCATCGCATTCATAGGCGCGCAAGGTCACGGGATCCGTGAGCACGCCGTCGGGCACGATGGCGCGCAGCGCCGCGCTGATGGCATCGCGCCGCGCCAGCACGTCCGGATCGAGGGCGGGAAGACAGATCGTCATGGTCGGCTCAGAGGGTCGAACGATCGCGAGTGTAACGTCTTGCAGCGGCCGCAGGCGTCTCGATCGGAGCGGCGCGCATGGTGCCTATTGACGGGATCGAGACCCGCGATCCGGACACGCTGCCCGTCATCCCGACGCAAGTCGGGATCGCCATTGGCACCGGCCTCTCGTCATCCCGACGCAAGTCGGGATCGCCCCGTTGGCACCGGCCTCTCGTCATCCCGACGCAAGTCGGGATCGCCATTGGCACCGTGCCGATTGCGGTCCCGACTTGCGTCGGGACGACCGAAGCGCGATTTCAGGTGGCATCGTGCCAACCGCGGTCCCGACTTGCGTCGGGACGACTCGGCGGGTCGATCGATACGGTGTCGAACCTCCGCCGCAGGAACTCCGCCCCATTCTCGAGCACGTAATGCCGGAACATCTCCGCGACCGGCGACAGCACCCGCGCGCTCAAATGCACGAGCTGCCACTCGCGCAACAGCGGCAGCTCATCCACACGCAGCGCGACCAGCTTCCCGGAATGCAGCTCCTCGGCAACCGTGTGCAGCGACAGAAAGGCGATGCCGAGATTCGCCATCACCGCCTGCTTGATCGACTCGTTGCTCGCCATCTGCATCAGCACCGGCGGTGAAATCCGCCATTCGCGAAACAACGCCTCCATCGTCTGACGGCTGCCGGAACCCGGCTCGCGAATGATGAACGGCTCGCGCGTGAGCTCCGCGATGCCGACCTCGGACACTTGCGCGAGCGGATGCTCCGCGGACGCGATGATCCCGAGCGGATGCCTCGCGAACGGCTCGGCGCGAGTATCGAGCTCCTTCGGCGGCCGGCCCATGATCGCAAGATCGAGCTCATTGCGATGAAGCGCATCGACGAGCTCCTGGCGATTGCCTTCGGTCAGCCGCGGCTGCACGCCCGGATGCTCCTTCATGAACGCGGCGAGCAAATGCGGCACGAAGTATTTCGCCGTCATGAGCATGCCCAGATGCAGCACGCCCGTCTGCACCTTGCGAAGCTTGCCGAGAACATTCTCCGCCTCGCGCAACGCGCCGAGAACTCGCTGCACGTACACCAGAAAGTATTCGCCCGTGAGCGTGAGGCTCACGTTGCCGCCGGTGCGATCGAACAACGGCAGACCGAGCGCGGATTCGAGCTGCTTGATCTGCATCGAAATGGCAGGCGCGGTGAGATGCAGCTCTTCCGCCGCACGCGCAAAGCTCAAACGCCGTGCGACCGCCGCAAACACCTGCAGCTGCCGGATCGTCACGTTGAGCATAAGCAATCCATGAGCTCGAAGATAAAAAATCGTGACTTCACGTTACCGCCGCTTTTAGCGAGTCTGTGCTTCACCGGCAATGAGGTAAGCCCACGATGAGCACGAGCACAGCAAGAGCCGCGACGGCGACAGACACTCCTCCGACACGCAAGCGCTACGACGCAGGCGTGCTGAAGTATCGGGAGATGGGCTACTGGCAGCCGGACTACACGCCGAAGGACACGGACCTGATCGCGCTGTTCCGCATCACGCCGCAGGAGGGCGTCGAGCCCGAGGAAGCGGCGGCGGCGGTTGCCGGTGAATCATCAACGGCGACGTGGACCGTCGTCTGGACGGACCGGCTGACTGCATGTGACCTGTATCGTGCCAAGGCGTATCGCGTCGACCCAGTGCCGAACACTGGCGCGGGCTCACGTACGGACCAGCAGTATTTTGCTTACATCGCGTACGAGCTCGACCTGTTCGAGGAAGGCTCGATCGCGAACCTCACGGCGTCGGTCATCGGCAACGTCTTCGGCTTCAAGCCGCTCAAGGCGCTGCGGCTCGAGGACATGCGCATTCCCGTCGGATACGTGAAGACGTTCCAGGGGCCGGCGACCGGCATCGTCGTCGAGCGCGAGCGCCTCGACAAATTCGGCCGGCCGCTGCTCGGCGCCACGACGAAGCCGAAGCTCGGCTTGTCGAGCCGCAACTACGGGCGCGTCGTCTACGAGGCGCTCAAGGGCGGGCTCGACTTCGTCAAGGATGACGAAAACATCAACTCGCAACCCTTCATGCATTGGCGCGACCGGTTCCTTTTTTGCATGGAAGCCGTGAACCGCGCCTCCGCGGCGACCGGCGAAGTCAAAGGCCATTACTTGAACGTGACGGCGGCAACGATGGAAGACATGTACGAACGCGCCGAATTCGCCAAGGAGCTCGGCAGCGTCATCGTCATGATCGATCTCGTGATCGGCTACACCGCGATCCAGAGCATGGCGAAATGGGCGCGGCGCAACGACATGATCCTGCATCTGCACCGTGCCGGTCACAGCACCTACACCCGCCAGAAGAATCATGGCGTTGCCTTTCGCGTCATCGCGAAGTGGATGCGCCTCGCGGGTGTCGATCACATTCACGCGGGCACCGTCGTCGGCAAGCTCGAGGGCGATCCCGCGGTGATCGCGGGCATCTATGACACGCTGCGCGAGCCTCTGACGCCCGCGAACCTGACCCACGGCGTGTTCTTCGATCAGGACTGGGCGGGCTTGCGCAAGGTGATGCCGGTCGCCTCGGGCGGCATCCATGCGGGGCAGATGCATCAGTTGATCACGTATCTCGGCGAGGACGTGATCCTGCAGTTCGGCGGCGGCACGATCGGGCACCCGCAGGGCATCGAGGCCGGCGCACAGGCGAATCGCGTAGCCCTCGAAGCAATGATCCAGGCGCGCAACGAAGGCGTGGACATCTGGAACGAGGGCCCGGACGTGCTGCAAAAGGCCGCGCGCTGGTGCACGCCGCTGCGGGCCGCGCTCGATACGTGGCGTGACGTCACCTTCAATTACACCTCGACGGACACGGTCGATTTCGTCCCGACCCCGACGGTCGCGTACTAACGCGTGCGCGTCGTCACCATCTCATTCACAGGAGCGCCCGATGCACATCACACAAGGCACGTTCTCCTTTCTGCCCCCGCTCACGGATGAGCAGATCAGCGCGCAGGTCGAATACGCACTGAGCAAGGGCTGGGCGTTGTCGGTCGAGTTCACCGATGACCCGCATCCGCGCAACACGTATTGGGAGATGTGGGGCATGCCGATGTTCGATATTCGCGATGCCGCGGGCGTGTTGTATGAGATGAACGCGTGCCGCAAGGCGTATCCCGACCGCTACATCCGCCTCAACGCGTTCGACGCAACGCGCGGATTCGAAACGGTGCGGCTGTCCTTCATCGTGAACCGTCCGGCCGAGGAGCCGCACTTCGAGCTCACGCGCGCTGAGGGCCCCGGCCGCCGCATTCAGTACTCGATGCGCACCGTGCGCCCTCATGAAGGAGCGCCACGATGAATGCGGCACTGAACCAACCTGCTGCGGCGCAATCGCCGCCAACGATCGATCTGCAGGCGATGCTTGCCGATGCGCACGTGACCGAAGTCATCGAGCAGCTCGACAACGAGCTCGTCGGCCTCGCGCCGGTGAAGCAGCGCGTGCGCGAGATCGCCGCGTTTCTGCTCGTCTCCCGGGCGCGCGCGCAGGTCGGCATCGAATCCGAGCCGCCCAGCATGCACATGTGCTTCACCGGCAACCCCGGCACGGGCAAGACGACGGTCGCCGAGCGCATGGCCGACATCCTGCAGCGGCTCGGCTGTGTGCGCAGAAACCATCTCGTGACCGTCACGCGCGACGATCTCGTGGGCCAATACATCGGCCACACGGCGCCGAAGACGCGCGAGGTGCTGAAACGGGCGATGGGCGGCGTGTTGTTCATCGACGAGGCGTACTACCTGTATCGCCCCGAGAACGAGCGCGACTACGGCCAGGAGGCGATCGAGATCCTGTTGCAGGTGATGGAGTCGAACCGCAACGATCTGGTCGTGATCTTCGCGGGCTACAAAGAGCGCATGGACACGTTCTTTCGCGCGAACGCCGGCATTCATTCGCGCATCGCGCATCACATCGAGTTCCCGGACTTCTCCTGCGCCGAGCTGCTGCAGATTGCGGAGCTGATGGCGGCCCGCATGCACTATCGGTTCGACGCCGACAGTCTTGCAACCTTGCGCGACTACATCCAACGGCGCATCCATCAGCCGAACTTCGCGAACGCGCGCTCGATCCGCAACGCCTTGGACCGCGCGCGACTGCGCCAGGCGAACCGCCTGTTCGCGCGCGCAACGCGCGGCACGGAAACGTCGGTCGACGAGCTGACGCTCATCGCGGCGGAAGACATTGCATCGTCCAGAGTGTTCAGCCCGAGGCAAGCGGACTAGTCCCGCAAGGAGCCGTCTCATGCGCCTGTATTCCGGTCGAACGACGCTATCGAAATTCCTCATCGAGCACTGTCACACCGATCAGCGCGAGCTCGCGGCGCTGCTGATCGATGTCGCCGCGGCCGTGAAGGCCATCTCCTCGGTCGCGGGCAAAGGCGCGCTCGGCGGCGGTCACGGCGTCGTCGGCGCGGTGAACGTGCAAGGCGAGGAACAGCACGGGCTCGATGTGCTCGCGAACGAGATCTTCATCGATCACTGCGCGTGGAGCGGGCTCGTCGCGGGCATGGTGTCCGAGGAGAACGAAACGCCGATCCCGGTTCAGGGCGAGATTCAGCGCGGCAGCCACCTGCTGCTGTTCGATCCGCTCGACGGCTCGTCCAACATCGAAGTGAACGTGTCCGTCGGCACCTTCTTTTCCGTGCTGCGCCATGAGGGCGCCGGCCAGCCGGCCGCGAGCGACTTTCTGCAACCGGGCTCGAAGCAGGTTGCCGCCGGCTACGCGCTCTACGGGCCGTGCACGCTGCTCGTGCTCACGATCGGCAAGGGCACGCACGGCTTCACGCTCGATCGCGAGATCGGCAATTTCATCCTCACCCATCCTAACCTGACGATCGAGCCCGATGCGCGCGAGTTCGCGATCAACATCAGCAACGAGCGCTTCTGGGAGCCGCCGATCAAACGCTACGTCAGCGAATGCAAGGCCGGCGCGACCGGCATCCGCGCGCGCGACTTCAACATGCGCTGGATTGCATCGATGGTCGCGGATGTGCACCGCATCCTGACGCGCGGCGGCGTGTACATGTATCCGCATGACGCGAAGGATCCGCAGCAGGCCGGACGCCTGCGTCTCTTATATGAAGCGAACCCCGTCGCATTCCTCGTCGAGCAGGCGGGCGGCGCGGCATCGACCGGCCAGGGCCGGATCATGGACGTGCAACCCTCTGATCTGCATCAGCGCGTGCCGCTGATCTTCGGCTCGCGGCACGAGATCGAGCGCATCGAGCGCTACCACGAAGAGTGGGCGGCCGGCACCGACAAGCCGTACTTCTCGCCGCTGTTCGTCGAGCGCTCCCTGCTTCGCATCGAAACCTGAGCATGAGACGAGGAAACCCGCATGTCCGCAAAGCATCCGATCGTGGCGGTGACCGGCTCCTCCGGTGCAGGCACGACGACCGTCATGCGCAGCTTCGAGCACATCTTCCGCCGCGAGCACATCAAGGCGGCGGTGATCGAGGGCGATGCGTTCCATCGCTACGATCGCAGCGGCATGCGCGCGGCGATGAAGGAGCATGAGGCGCTCGGCGAGCGCGACTTCAGTCATTTCGGCCCGAACGCGAACCTTCTGGACGAGCTCGCGGCGAGCTTCGAGCAATACGGCGCGACCGGGCGCTGCCGCACGCGTAAATACCTGCATGACGCGGCCGAGGCGGCGCACTATGCGCAGGATCCGGGCACCTTCACGCCGTGGACCGAAACGGAGCCGGGCACCGACATGCTCTTCTACGAAGGGCTGCACGGCGCGTATGTGAGCGACGCGACGAACGTCGCGCAGCATGTGGATCTCTTGATCGGCGTCGTGCCGATCATCAATCTGGAATGGATCCAGAAGCTGCATCGCGACAAGTCGGCGCGCGGCTATTCGCAGGACGCGGTCGTCGACGTGATTCTGCGCCGCATGCCGGACTACGTGCGCTACATCTGCCCGCAGTTCTCGCGCACGCACGTGAATTTTCAGCGCGTGCCGACGGTCGACACGAGCAATCCGTTCATCGCGCGCGACATCCCTTCCTCCGATGAAAGCATGGTGATCATTCGCTTCACGGATCCGCATGGCATCGACTTTCAGTATCTGCTGTCGATGCTGCAAGGCTCATGGATGACGCGCCCCAACAGTATTTGCGCGCCCGGAAGCAAGATGGGCTTGGCGCTGCAGCTGATCCTCACGCCGATGATCCTGCGGCTCAAAGACATCAAGCGCCGTGCGTGAGGACAATGCCATGAACGATTTGAGACGCCGCAAGGCGAATGCCCTGCGCATGCTCGCGGTCGACGCCGTGGAGCGCGCGAATTCCGGCCATCCCGGCGCGCCGATGGGCATGGCCGACATCGCCGAGGTGCTGTGGTCGCGGCATCTGAAGCATGATCCCGCCGATCCACAGTGGCCCGACCGGGATCGCTTCGTGCTCTCGAACGGGCACGCATCGATGCTCCTGTATGCGCTGCTGCATCTCACCGGCTATGACCTGCCGATCGCCGAGCTGCAGCGCTTCCGGCAGTTGCGCTCGCGCACGCCGGGACATCCCGAAAACGGCGTCACGCCCGGCGTGGAAACGACGACCGGCCCGCTCGGACAGGGGCTCGCGAACGCCGTCGGCATGGCGTTCGCGGAGAAGCTGCTCGCGCATGCGTACAACCGCCCCGGCTGCACGGTCGTCGACCATCGCACGTATGTGTTCCTCGGCGACGGATGTCTGATGGAAGGCGTGAGCCACGAAGCCTGCAGTCTCGCCGGCACGCTGCGCCTGTCGAAATTGATCGCGTTCTATGACGACAACGGCATCTCGATCGACGGCCGCGTGGAGAACTGGTTTACGGACGACACGCCGGCTCGCTTTCGGTCATACGGCTGGCACGTCATCGACGGGGTCGACGGACACGACCCCGCGGCCATCGATGCCGCGATCGACGCAGCCTTGAAGCAGGCGCAGCTGCCGGATGGCCGTCCGACGCTCATCTGCTGCAAGACGCTCATCGGCAAAGGCGCGCCGAAGAAGGCTGGCACGCACGATGTGCACGGCGCGCCGTTGGGCGCGGCCGAGTGCGCTGCGACGCGGGACGCGCTCGATTGGCCGCATCCGCCATTCTTCGTTCCGGATGAGATTCGTGCGGCATGGGATGCGCGTGCGAGCGGCGCGGCCGCGCATGTGGAATGGAATGCTCGAATGCAGCGCTATCGCGCGGACTTCCCGGAGCTCGCGGCCGAGTTCGAGCGGCGCACGCAAGGCGAGCTGCCGATGGATCATTCGGCCGCCGTCGCTCATGCCGCATTCGAGCTTGCAGCGGTCAGCGGCTCGATCGCAACGCGCAAGGCCTCGCAACTCGTGCTCGATCTCATCGCGCCGAAGCTTCCGGAAATGTTCGGCGGCTCCGCCGATCTCACCGGCTCCAATCTCACGAACTTCAAAGGCTGCGCGATGGCCGGGCGTGATCGGCCCGGCAATCATCTGAGCTATGGCGTGCGCGAATTCGGCATGGCCGCGATCATGAATGGCATGAGCCTCCACGGCGGCTTCATTCCTTACGGCGGCACGTTCCTCACGTTCAGCGATTACAGCCGCAATGCGATTCGGATGGCGGCGCTGATGAAGCGCAGAGTGGTGCACGTCTTCACGCACGACTCCATCGGCCTCGGCGAGGACGGCCCGACGCATCAAGCCGTGGAGCATGCGCCGTCGCTGCGCTTGATTCCGAATCTCGAAGTCTGGCGACCTGCCGACGTGCTCGAAACGCTCGGCGCGTGGGAAGCCGCGATCGGACGCCGCGACGGACCGACGGCGCTGCTGCTGTCGCGCCAGAATCTGCCGATCCGCGCGCGGGCGCCGTCCGATCTCGATCAGATCCGGCGCGGCGGCTACGTCGTACACGAATCGAGCGACGCCTGCGCGACGCTGCTTGCGACCGGCTCCGAGCTGCATCTCGCCCTCGAAGCGCAGCATCTGCTCGCGGACCAAGGCATCGAAGTGCGCGTCGTGTCGATGCCCTGCACGAGCCGCTTCGATCGACAGCCGGAAGCGTATCGCGCGAACGTGCTGAAGCCGTATCTGCCTGCGATTGCGATCGAAGCGGCGCATCCCGACTTCTGGCGCAAGTACGTCGGCAAGGAAGGCGCGGTGATCGGCATCGCGACATTCGGCGAATCGGCGCCGGCGCCCGAGCTCTACGAGCACTTCGGCCTCACCCCGCCGGAGATCGCGCGAACGGTGGTCGACGTCATGATCGGCGTGGAAGCGCGACAGATGCGCGCCCTCGCCGCAAACAGCTAGCGAGCGTCCCCTCTCCCTTCGGGAGAGGGACAGGGTGCGCGCGAGCGCGCGCAAAGAGGCGCGCTCCGCGCGCCGTACCCCTCACCCGCGCTAACGCGCGACCTCTCCCGGCCCGGAGGGCGCGCGCGGTCAGGACTTGCCAACACTCACTGACGCCAAGCCTGGTGCCAATTACGGTCCCGGCTTTCGCCGGGATGACGAAGGCTGGTGCCAATAGCGGTCCCGGCTTTCGCCGGATGACGGACGCACGATCGCTCGCCCGTCACCCGCCGAACCCGCGCGCTCACTCCGCCGGCTGCTTATCGCAATTCACCTCCGTGTTCCAATCCGCGAAGTTCCCATTCGGATTCTGCTCCCACGCCCACACGTGCAGCTCGTAGAACGCCGGCAATCCGTACCGATTCGGCTCCCCGACATAGTTCATCAGATGCCCATCGAGCGACGGCGCATTCGCCCCCGTCCACGTGTTCGCCAGCACGATGAACTCGACGCCGACGAGCCGCATCGCTCCATTCGCGAGCGGCTCGTAGATCAGCGCCTCCGGCTCCTCCGCGTTCAGCGTGCCGTCGCTGAGCCGCGGCGGCAGCACGAAATGCACGCCCATCGCGCCCGAGTTCGGCCCGCTCACGCAAGGCGTGCCCGGCACCCACTTCTCCGCAAGCGCGACGTTGATGTCGCGGAAGCGGCTCGTCGCGCGCCGCACCTTCTCGACGAGCGGGGATGAATCCCGCTTGCGCACACCCGAGTGACCATTCTCGTTGTCGTGAGACAAGCCGAGCGTCGGCAGCGCGAGGCCGACTGCGGCCAACATGACGTATCGCAGCGTTTTCATGGCTGTGCTCCTCATTCCGCAGTGGCCGGATCGATGATGGCCGACACCCGCGAAATCTTGTTCGCGGGGAAGCCGCCGAGCTCCGCGTGGCGCCGCACCAGCGACTCCTCGCTCGCGTGATAGATGCAATACAGCTTGTCGGCCGTGACATAGCTCTGAATCCATTGCACGCTCGGCCCGAGGCTGCTGAGCACGCCGCAGGACTTCTGCGAAACGGCCTTCAGCTCCGCGGGACTGAGCTTGCCGGCGCCGGGAATCTCTCTTTCGATGACGAACTTGGGCATGACGATCTCCTTGCTGTTGACTGTTGAACGGCGGATGCCCGCCGAGTTGACCTGTGTCGGCGCGTAGAATCGGGCATGCTCGGCACCACGTCTTGAAACGCTCCTGAAACGTTTCTAAAAACCAGCTGACCCAATGACCAATAGTCCTAAGGATCCAGAACCGAACAATCGGCACACCTAGCCGAAGCGCCTTGTACGCGCCGAAACACCATGCACGCCATCCGTATCGGAGACTTCGAGCTCCAGCCGTCCGAACGGCTGCTCACGAGCGCCGGCAAGCCGGTCGACGTCGGCGCGCGCGCGTTCGATCTGCTCCTGGTATTGGCTGAAAATCACGGCCGGCTCGTGACCAAGGCGACGCTCCTCGACCGCGTCTGGCCCAATCTCGTCGTGGACGAGAACAATCTGCCTGCGCAGATTGCGGCGCTGCGCCGCGTGCTCGGCGCCAATGCGATTCGGACCGTGCCCGGCTTCGGCTATCGGCTCGAGCTTGCAGTCGCGCAGAAAGCCGAGCCCGCAGAAGCCGCGAACGTCGAACGATCGCCAACGCGCGAGCCGCCGCCCTCCGCTCTTGTGCCCAACGCCAGCTGGCCAGAGCGTCTTGCACCATTGATCGGACGGGATGACGACGTCGCCAATGTGCGCGATGCACTCGAGCGCGCGAGCGTCGTGACGCTCGTCGGCTGCGCCGGCGTCGGCAAGACGCGGCTCGCCCAGGAGATCCTCGCGCGCGAAGCAGCGGGTCGAAACGCCGTCGCCTGGGTTTCGTTGAGCGCGATCGACAATGCACAACACGTCCCCTCGTCCATCGCGATGGCGCTCGGCATTTCGCTGGCCGAAGGGCTCGATGGATTCATTGCATTGCGCCAGGCACTGCAGGAATTGCCGGTTCTGTTGATTCTCGACGGCACGGAGCATCTCGCCGAGGCGCTCGCACCGCCGCTCGAGGCGCTGTTGTCGCAGACGCGCAGCGTCAAAGCACTGCTGACCAGCCAGACGCCGTTGCGAATCGCCGGCGAAGTGATCTATCGCCTCACGCCTTTGCCGGTGCCCGAAGCCGAGCTGCCCGAAGATGAAGTCGCGGCGAATCCCGCGGTCGCGCTGTTCGCACAACGCGCCGCTTCGGCGGATCGCCGGTTCGAGCTCACACCCGGCAATACAGCTGCCGTCGCGGCGATCTGCCGGCGATTGGACGGCAATCCGCTCGCGCTCGAGCTTGCAGCCGCGCGCGTTCCATCGCTCGGCGTCAAGACGCTCCTGCATCATCTCGACGATCGCTTTCGCCTGCTGCGTCTCAGCGGCCGCGCGCGCGATCCGCGTCACAGCACGCTGCACGCGGCGTTCGAATGGAGTTATGCGCTGCTCTCGCCCGAGGAGCAGCGCGCATTCGATCGGCTCGGCGCATTCGCGGGCAGCTTCTCGCTCGATGCGGCATCGCGCTGCGCGGGCGAAGCCGGCGTCGATGCCATCGACGTCATCGATCTGATCTGCACGCTCGTCGACCGCTCGCTCGTCACGGCGCTTCCGGCCGAGCCGCCGCGCTATACCTTGCTGGAAACGGCACGCTATTTCGCGCGCGATCGGCTGGCTGCGACGAATGAGTTGGAGGCGGCGCGCCGCCGCATGGCCGAGGCGACGCTGCACCTGCTCGACGAGGCATATCGCGAATACTGGCGGCTCGATGAGTCGCTGTGGCTTTCGCGCTATGGAGCGGAGCTCGAGAATGTCCGCGCCGCGATCGACTGGGCGACCGAGCACGATCGGGAGATTGCGGTCGCGCTGTACGGATCGGCATGGCCGCTGTTCGTCGAGGCGGAGCTGTTCCGTGAAGCGCGCGCCCGATACGAACAGACGGTGCGGCTCATCAAGGACACCTTGCCGCGTGCGCGCCTCGGCCGCTTCTGGGAAGCGGTCGCAACGTACGACTCGACGCGACAATGGGACCGCGCGCGATACGCCGCCGAACTGGCGGCGAGAATGTTCGCGGACACGGGCGATACGCGCGCACGCTATTACGCGTTGATGCAGCTTGCGCTGAACTGGCGCGATGACAATGCGGCGGCGCGCGGCGTCTTCGAAGCGGCGAAGAAGCTCGAGCAGGCGGACTGGCCGCAGCGGCTGCTCACGCAAGGCGCATTGACCGAAGGCGCGCTTTTGCTCAGTGCAGGCGATCTTGCGAATGCGCGCGTCGCATACGAGCGCGCCGTGCGCCTCGCGCTCGCAGTCAGCGAACGACAGGGACTCGCGGCATCGATGAGCATCGTCGAGCTCGATCTGGCATGCGGCAATATCGCCGCTGCCCTGCAGCTCGGACGTCCGCTGTCACTGAGCCTGCGCCATTCGGGGCGCCGCGCGACTCGCGTCGAGCTGCTCGCGATGATTTTTCGCGCCCTGTTGCTGGCCGATGAGCTGAGCGAGGCTCGCGCCGTTGCCGAGGAGCTCATCGATTCAGCCGTGCGCCTGGATCCTGGCAAGCTCTACGCGGTGCTCGATGCGATGGCGTTTCTGGCGTGCTCCGAGCGGCGCTATCGAGAGGCGGCGCGAATCGCCCTCTGCGCCGATGCCTCCTATCGCGCACACGGGCAAGCGCGCCGGCGGCCGACCGACGAGGTCATGCGAAGCCGCGTGACCGCCGTACTCGATTCGCAACTCGGACCGAACTGGCAGGGCGCCGTGGATCGCGCGCTGACGGATGAAGCGAGCGCCTGCTCGCTCGCGCTCTCGCTCTGACGTTCACTCCTGATAGGTCGGCTGTTCCTCTTGCGGCCGCACTTCGGTTCCATGAGGAACGCTGCGGCGCGCGATCGAATCGGCGATGACCCACGCCGCGCCGACCAGCGCGAAATTGATGCAGTTCCCGGCCCATGTGAAGTGATCGCCTGGGCGCGCAAACAATCCCGGCGCCCAAACCAAGACGCCGAAGCCGATCATCATCACCGTCAACAAGCGTGACGCGAGCGCGGCCATCACGCCGGAGAGAATGGCGACGCCGGCAAACAGGTGAAACGCGCCTGTCGCATAGGCCCAGAACTCTGGGGCGGGTGGAATCCACTTGGGGACGAAGCCGGCGGTTTCGGGGACATAGATCAGATGCGCCGTGCCGAACGACAGCGCGCAAATGCCGAACAGCCAGCAGCCCATTTGCGACAGGCGCGCGCTCCAGGCAGATGCGGACGACGAGGAAAATCCGACAACGCCCGCCGCCACCAATGCGAGCTGCTCGAACAGCCCATTCCATGTCCCGAACACCGCGGGATCGCCGAGGATGCGCGGCATCCATCCCGAAGCGGAGATCGCGTGCAGCAGCGCCAATGCAAGAAAACCGAAGCGCGCCGTCCCGCGCCATGCGGTCGCCGCGCCCGCCACAAGAAAGCATGCGGCGAAGACAGTCGCGAGCAGCACCCGATGAGAATGCCCGACCAGATTTTCGACCGGCTGCCAGACGGCAGCGAAGTCGCGCCAGACCAGGCCCAGTATGCCGAGGGCGACGCCTGACGCGGCATAGACGAGCCTGCCGAAATCTCCGAATGGCTCTTTGGAGTCGGACACGCGCGGATCCTCCCGATGATCGGCCGGGTCTGGATCATACCTGTTGCGGACTCAACGTCGAGCATGAGCGAGCGCCCAGGGGCACGCGAGGCGCGGAAGAGGCGCGCTCCGCGCGCCTCCCCTCTGCGGTGGTGGTGGGAAAAGACAAGTCGAAGGCATCTTCCCGTCATCAGGATGGCACGTCGGTTATGCGGTGAAGCTCCCGCTCGCGGTGCGCGCGGGAGCGGACCGGCACACGAACTCGGGAAGGCCAAATGTTGCGGGCACGTCCAGAGGAAGCTGTGATGAGCTTTCTGAGCGCAACTGCCAAGCCGTGATGGACAGGAGTCCGAATGCCGCGAGCGCAGGATGCGCGGGAGCGGCCTCGCTCCGGCCGCGCCGATTGCGGGCCCGGAGGGCGCGCGCGGTCAAACTTCGCCTGTACTCGGCTGATGAGGAAGGACGGTGCCAATTGCGGTCCCGGCTTCCGCCGGGATGACCCGCGCGCTACCGCTGGCCGGTCACTTGCGCCGGGATGACGGACGCGCTGCCGCGCGCCCCTCACCCCGGCCCTCTCCCTTCGGGAGAGGGAGGTCAGGCCGCGAGGACCCCTTTCGCCTTCGCCGTATGCGTCGCAATCAAATCCATCAACGCCGGCGACAGACAATCGTACGGCTCGAGATTCAGCTCCTTCAGCCGCGCCCGCACCGCGCCCATCTGCGACGGATCCGCCCCCGCCTCGATGATCGACGACACGAACGCCGCAAACTCCGGCGCCGCCCAGCCCTCCTCCTGCGAACGCTCGACATGCACGAAATCGAATCCATAGAACGGATGGTTCTTGTCCTCGATGCGCCCGTACATGTGCACGCCGCACACCGTGCAGGCATGCCGCTGAATCACGGCCTTGGGATCGACGACCTTGAGCTTCTGCTCGTTCTCGATCACATGCAGCTTGTCGCGCGGAATGACCGCGACCATCGAGAACAGCGCGCCTTCGGGCTTCCAGCATTTCGTGCAGCCGCACACGTGATTGAACGCCACATCGCTGTCGAGCCGCACCTTCACGGGCTTGTCAGTGCATTTGCACACCAGCGTTCCACCCGCGAAATTCGGAGTCCCCGGTTTGACGCCGTTATCCACTGCCGGGTGAATTGCTATCGCGCTCATGTTGGTTGTCTCCAAGGTGACTTGAAACGATATGTCGGCGACGCCGCGCGCCGCCGACGGATCGAGCCTCAATCGAACAGCGCCACGCTGCGAATCGACTCGCCCCTGTGCATCAGGTCGAAGGCATCGTTGATCTTGTCGATCGGCATCTGATGCGTGATCAGCTCGTCGATCCTGATCTTGCCGTCCATGTACCAGTCGACGATCTTCGGCACGTCGGTCCGGCCGCGCGCGCCGCCGAATGCCGAGCCTTTCCATACGCGCCCCGTCACGAGCTGGAACGGCCGCGTCTTGATCTCCTGCCCCGCGCCCGCAACGCCGATGATGACCGACACGCCCCAGCCGCGATGACAGCACTCGAGCGCCTGACGCATGAGATTCACGTTGCCGACGCACTCGAAGCTGTAATCGGCGCCGCCGTCGGTCAGCGCGATCAGGTGCTGCACGAGATCGCCCTCGACTTCTTTCGGGTTGACGAAATGCGTCATCCCGAACTTCTCCGCGAGCTCCTTGCGGTTCGGATTCAGATCGACGCCGACGATCATGTTCGCGCCGACGAGCTTCGCGCCTTGCACGACGTTGAGCCCGATGCCGCCGAGGCCGAACACGACGACGTTCGCGCCCGGCTCGACTTTCGCCGTGTTGATCACCGCGCCCACGCCCGTCGTCACGCCGCAGCCGATGTAACAGACCTTGTCGAACGGCGCGTCCTCGCGAATCTTCGCAACCGCGATCTCGGGCAGCACCGTGAAGTTCGAGAACGTCGAGCAGCCCATGTAGTGATGGATCATCTCCTTGCCGATCGAGAAACGGCTCGTGCCGTCCGGCATCACGCCCTGGCCCTGCGTCGCGCGGATCTTCGTGCACAAGTTCGTCTTGCGCGACAGACACGATTTGCACTGACGACATTCGGGGGTGTAGAGCGGAATGACGTGATCGCCCTTGCGCACGGAGGTGACGCCGGCGCCGACATCGACGACGATGCCCGCGCCCTCGTGCCCGAAGATTACCGGAAACAAGCCTTCCGGATCGGCGCCCGAGCGCGTGAACTCGTCGGTGTGACAAATGCCGGTCGCCTTGATCTCGACGAGCACCTCGCCCGCGTGCGGACCTTCCAGATCCACGGTCGTGACTTCGAGCGGCTCTCCCGCCTTGTATGACACTGCAGCTTTCGTCTTCATGGTCGATCTCCCGAGGTCGCGCCTCGGCCGCGCGGCTCGTCCGCGGGCGCAATGCGCTGGGGAATTTCGTTCGGCATCGCGCCCGAGCGCGCCTTATCGCTCGCCCTGTCAGGACCCGGTGCGATCACGTGACCTTGCGCATCGAGCAGCGGGACGTAATAGCTCGTCAGGATTTCGCGCACTTTGTCCTGATGCGTGGCGATCCACTGATCGAGCGTGTCTTTCCATTCCTTCTCGCCGAAGCGCACGCCCATCGAGATTTCATAATCGAACTTGATCTCGGGGTCCGGCATGAACGGCACGGCTCGCCACGCCGGCGAGGCGGCATGCCGCCCCACGAGGAAGCCTGCCATCGGCCCCCACACGATCGCGGCATCGATCTTGTGATTCAGCAGGTCCTGCTCGATCGTATGAGCGGGGCTCTCGGCCGGATCACCGCTTTGCGGCGTGTACGACACGGCCTGATCGATCAGCCGGTTGCGCAGCAGCCAATCTGCACCGGGCGAGCGCCCGAACACGCCGATGCGCAGCGCGCGCAATTTTTCCGGCGGCAGCTTCAACAGATCGTCGGCGGTCTTCAGATCGCCGAGATCATCGCGCGAGGCGAACACGAGCGCGTAGGTCGAGCGCATGTACGGCTGCGTCGTCGCGGTCATCTCGAAGCCTTTCGGCACGCCGATGATCACGTCGCATTTGAACTGCTGCGTCGCTTCATCGCGCTGCCGCAGCGTATTGCGCACGAAGCCCATGCGCTGCGGAAAGAACGTGAACTCGACGCGGCGCCCCAGATCGCGCGCGAGCTCCTGCGCAATCTTGTTCTCGTAGCCTTCGCCGCGCTCATTCGACAGCGGCATGTTGCTCGGATCGGCACACACCTTCAGCACCGCGCCCGGCTGATCCGCGCCCACCGCAGGCGCGAGCGCCGCACAGCTCAACAGCGCGGCCAGCATTCGCGCGCTACGGCGACGCAAGCTACTCGATCGGATAAAGGTGACCGGGCTGAATTGCACCATCGGAGCGGCCTTTCAAATATGCGTACAGTCCTTCCCAGTTGTCCGTGACCATCTTGCTCCCGCTGAACGGCGGCATGCCCTTCTCCGGCCTGCCGTTCATGACCGTCGTGTGAAAGTCCTCTTTGGACATCGTCTTCAGCGACTGGACCAGCGAGGGACCGACGAGCCCTTCCTGCGCCGCCCCATGACAGCGCTCGCATGCGAGCGCGCGCCACGTCTTCCAGCCGTTCAATGTCTTCGGATCGACCTTGTTACCGTCCTGCACTTGATAGAGTTTGGAATCGTCCGCCGAGAGCGTTGCGAACGGCAATGCAATGAGAACTGACAGCGCTAGCGCACGATGCATCCCGAGTACTCCGTTGCGGTGGCATGCCCTCTCGGCATGCCACCTTCTTGCGATTGACCCGTGACTGCATCAGCGCGCAGCCGTCTGCTGTGCGCCCTGTCCGGTGTTGCCCGGCAGTGCAAACACGAACAGCGATCCACCGAGCGTCGTGTACTTCGCGAGATCCTTGTAGCCGCCGACCGCGCCCAGTCCCGCCGTCGATTCCGTCAGGCCCGCGGCCATGCCGATGCCGGCCCACCCGCCGATGCCCGAGTACACGCCGACGTACTGCTTGCCGTTGTATTCGTACGTGAACACATTGCCGATGATTCCGGACGGGGTCTTGAACTTCCAAAGCTCCTTGCCGTCCTTCGGATTCACGGCCTTGATGTAGCCTTCCAGCGTGCCGTAGAACACGACGTCACCCGCCGTCGAGAGCGCGCCGGACCACACCGAGAAGCGCTCGGGCTTCGACCAGACGATCTTGCCCGCCGCCGGATCCCACGCGATGAAGTTGCCCATGCCGCCATGGCTGTTCGGCGTCGGGAACATCGTCAATGTCGCGCCGACATACGGCTGACCTGCGGTGTACTCCACCTGGAACGGCTCGTACGTCATGCACACATGGTTCGTCGGGACCATGATCAAGCCAAGCTTGCGGTCGTAGCTCGCCGGCTGCTGGTCCTTCGAGCCGAGCGCCGCGGGACAGATGTCTTTCACGTTGACATCGGGGCCGGACGTTGCGGGCGAGTACTGCTTGTTGACGACCGGACGGCCGGTCTTCATGTCGACCTTCGTGGCCCAGTTCACGGTCGGATCGTACTTGTTCGCCACGAGCAGCTCGCCGGTTTCACGATTGAGCGTGTAACCGAAGCCGTTGCGGTCGAAATGCACGACGGCCGGAACCTTCTTGCCGTTCATGTCGACGTCGATCAGCAGCATCTCGTTGATGCCGTCGTAGTCCCACTCGTCATGCGGCGTCATCTGGTAGACCCACTTCGCCATGCCCGTGTCGAGATCGCGCGCGAAGATCGTCATCGACCACTTGTTGTCGCCCGGGCGCTGCGAAGGATTCCAGGTGCCGGGGTTGCCGCTGCCGTAGTAGACGAGGTTGAGCTTCGGATCGTAGGCATACCAGCCCCACGTCGTGCCGCCGCCGAGCTTCCATTGGTCGCCCTTCCAGCTCTTGAGCGAGGAGTCCGTGCCGACGGGCGCCATCTTGCCGTTCGTCCACGTCATCGTCTTCTGCGGGTCGAAGAGCATCTCCTTGTCCGGCCCGGTGCTCCACGCGGTCCACACCTTCTTGCCGGTCTTCATGTCATACGCGATGAGCCGGCCGCGGACGCCGAATTCGCCGCCCGAGATGCCGGTGATCACCTTGTCCTTGAACACATGCGGTGCGTTCGTGTTCGTCTCGCCGATCTTCGGATCGCCGTTCTTGGCGGTCCACATCACCTTGCCGGTGTTCGCATCGAGCGCGACGAGCGTCGTGTCCGCCTGCTGCAGGAAGATCTTGCCGTCGCCGAACGCGAGGCCGCGGTTCACCGTGTCGCAGCACATCACGGGCACGACCTGTGCATCCTGCTTCGGCTCGTATTTCCATTTGAACGACTGATCCTTCAGGTTGACCGCGTAGACGTTGTTGGGAAACGGCGTGTGGATGTACATCGTGTCGCCGATGACCAGCGGCGAACCCTCATGGCCGCGCAGCACGCCGGTGGATATCGTCCACGCAACCTGCAGCTGACCGACGTTCGACGCGTTGATCTGCTTGAGCTCGCTGTAGCGATGGTTGGCATAGTCGCCGGCCTGAGCCGCCCAGTTGGAAGGCTTGCTCATGGCCTGCTCGAGGTCGGTCGCCACAGCCGTCCCGCTCAACGATGCGGTCGTAGCCATGGCAGCAACACCGACTAGAAAGGAGCGATGCTGATGTTTCATGTTCAATCCCCCGAAAAACTGGTAACGAGGCTCGATTGTTTGACGTCGTGCGTACCGGCGAGCAGTCGCTGGCATCGCGACGGGCAGGCGCCCACACACATCGACGTAGGCCACTCATTGACAATGCAACGCGCGTGCCACGCGCGCCCTCTGGCGATCATCGCGAGCTCGGCCGTATTTCTCGGTTTCAGCGGCCCTGTGTGCGGTGCGCCACCGGCAAACGACTACCCGACGCAGGCCCGCGTCGAGTTCGTGAACGACTGCGTCGCGCGCCACGGCGGCAAACTGTCACAGGTGTATCAGTGCTCCTGTGTCATCGATGACATCGCGAACACTCTGAGCTACGACGATTTCGTCGAAGCCTCGACGTTCGCGCGGTACTCGACGCTGCCGGGCGAAGGCGGCGGGATCTTCCGCGACTCGGACGACGCGAAAGCGAAGGCGAAAAAGTATCGGGAGCTCGAGACGCGCGCTTACCGCAAGTGCGGGCTCGAATCGTAGGGCGGCAGCACTATTGCCGCGGCGGGGATCCGAGCGCGACGCCCCAGGGCGAGGCGCCGACCGGGATCTTCTTGATCGTGCGCAGCGTCGAGGTATCGACGACGCTCACGTCGTTCGAGGGTCCGTTCGCCGTATAAAGCCGCGTGCCGTCGGCCGACAGCGCCATTCCCCACGGCCGCGCGCCGACAGCCACCTCCGCCACGAGCTTGGCTTCGCCGCTTTGCGCGACATCGATCACGGCGACAGTCCCGCCGCGCCCGGTGCTTACATAGAGACGATTGCGCGGAGCATCGAGGATGACCGCCATCGGCCGTGCCTCTTTGCGAAGCTGCAGCACACGCCGCCCGGGTGAATTCTGCTTCACGTCGACGCGATACAGCGAAGCATCCGTCTCGCCCGTCACATAGGCGCTCGCGCTGTCGGGCGTGAACGCGATGTCGCGCGGACGTTGCCCGACTTCCATCGACCGCAGGACTTTGAGCGTGCTCGTGTCGATCAGCGCGACCGAATGATTGGACTCGCTCGTGACGAGCGCCCAGCGCCCGTCCGGGGAAACGGCGACGCCCTCGGGCTCCGTGCCGACCGCGATGCTCGCAACGACTTTGCCGCTCGCGATATCGACGACCGACGCGCGCCCCGCGTCTTCGTTCGCTACGAACAATCGCTTGCCATCCGGTGTGAGCGCGAACTGTTCGGGGTCGGATCCCGCGGGGATCACTTTGACGACCTTGTGCGAGGTCGTGTCGACGATGGCAATGCCATCGGCCGACACGTCGCGCTTCAGTTTCGCGCACTCCTCGTCCGGCACGGTCGGCGGACATTTCGGCAGGCCGCTCACGGCGACGAACAGGCGTTTGCCGTCGTGATCGACTTTGAGCCCGCGCGGACGTTTGCCGACGTCGATCGTCGCGACGACGGCGCCGCGGTCGGTGTCGATGACGGAAATGCTGTCGCCGTCCTCGTTCGACACATAGGCGCGCTCGGCGCGCGCTGCGGGCAGCAGCGCGCCGAGCAAGCTGGCGGCAAGGATGAAGTTGCGGCTGACGCCTCCGCAGAGGCGCCGTAGTAATGGCTTGCGATCAGAACGACAGGAAAGCACCCACGTTGTAGTTGCGACTGTCGTTGTCGATGCCATTGTGCGCCTCCGCCTTGGTGTTCGTGTATTCCGCCAGCAGCGTGAGATTCTCCGTCAGAGAGTAGTACGCGCCTACCGTGTACTTCTTGTTCGTTCTCACGAGGCTCGACGTGATCTCGCCCGACGCCAGATCCAGATTGCTCCTGCCGTAGTTGGCACCGAGCTTCAGGTCCGCGAACTTGTACGTGATCTGCGCTAGAAACCCGTCGGAGTCGCGTCGGTTCCCGAATGCGTCGGTCGCCATGAGAAATAACGCCGTCGTGCCGAGGCCCTTCGCCTGGTAGTACCAGCCGAGCACCTCGAGCCCCGCGAAGTCGACCTTGCCGCCGACGTCCCAGCCGTGGCCGCGGAAATCAGTGCCGGGCGTCAGCCCGGTGTTCTTCTGGGTCATCATCGAGGCCGACAGATAGAGGTGGTCCATCTTGAAAGCGAGCTTGGCTTGATAGCCGGGGCTGCGCTCCGGCGGCGCGACCGCGCCGGGCGGCAGCTGACCGATCGGCTCGAGCGGATCGAAGATGCCCACCGTCAGCTTGATGCCGGCGAACGACGGCGTCGTGTAGTCGATCTGCCCGAACCAGTCGGCATAGATGTAGCCGAGGCCGATCGAGCCGAGCGAGGTGTTCGCGGGCGTCGCATAGTTGCCGTTGCCCGCGCCGACGCCTTGCAGCGTCATGTCGTTCAGGATCGCATCGGAGCCGAACAGGCCGATGTTGCGGCCGAGCAGAAACTTGCCCATCTGATCGTTGCCGAACGTCATGAACACCTGGCGCATGTCGATGGCTGTCGTGCCGAGCGCAGTATTCTTGAGCTCCGCGCCTTGCTGCAGATTCGGGCTGCCGTCGTTCGTGCTGATGCCCGGATAGAAGCCGAACGTCACATCGATATCGATGCCACGCTGCGTCGTCCCGGCGCCGATCGCCAGCGCAGCGGGCAACAGGCCGTTGCTGACCGACGAGGTCCTGTCCTCGCCTGCGCTGCCGCGGCACGCGAGTCCGCCCGTCACCGGCAGCGTCGTTTCGGATTCGCACGAGGATCCGATGTAGTGAACGTTCACGTTGCCGCTCGCAGTGAACTTCCAGTCTCCGGCCGCGATCTCTATCGCTTGTGCAGGCGCGGCAATGATGGCAGTCGCAATGAGCGCGTGGATCGCAATGAACGATCCACGACGCGGGGTAGGCTTCGGCATGACACTTTCTCCCTGCTCGCACGTCGAGGTCCCCGGCGAGCAAGCAAAGCGTATGCCAGTAAGATTTCCACTACATCCGGCTCGTATGTGCGATGCGTTCGAGCCTTCGTATACAGCGTCGGAAGAATTTGCCGCGGTGCATAGGCTTTCATCGCGCATGCGGACGTGTCATGCCCATGACACTGATGAGGAGCGCCGTGACACAGTGGTACAGTGATTTCGTGGGGGCGGATTCCCGGATACATCCATTGACCTGACAACAGAGGTGGAGACGCGTGGATTCGAGCGTGGCGCAACATGCCGCGAACGTACTGAGCTTCGTCAATGGCTGCAGCGAGCGGCCCGACGGGCTGATGCAGGCATTGAATCCGGCGATCGCAATCTCCTGGCGGCGCTGCGCGCTCGATTATTCGATCGATCCCGCACGCAGCTCCGCGCCGACCGTCCTCGATGCTCATTCGCTCGCTCACCGCTGCGAGCGCTACGCGGATCTCGTGCAGATCGCCACGGCCGAGATCGACTGGCTGTACGACTACATCGCCGAATCCGGTTATGCCCTCGTGCTGACCGATGCGAGCGGCGTCATCCTTTACGAAAAGACCGATGCCGCGCTCGCGGATACGTTCCGCGACGCCGGCCTGATGCGCGGCGCCGATTGGAGCGAGCGCTGCGAAGGCACGAACGGCATCGGCACGTGCATCGAGGAGAAGCGCGCGGTGATCGTGCACCGCGGCGAGCATTTCCGCTCGTGTCACATCGGCTTGTCGTGCTCGGGCGCGCCGATTCGCGACCCCTCCGGCGCGTTGATCGCCGTGCTCGATGCCTCGACGCTCAACGCGCAGCCGACGCGCGCGGGCGTCGCGCACACGATGGCGCTCGTCAATCTTTCCGCGCGGCTGATCGAAAAATACCTGTTCCTGCGGCACTTTCAGGAGAGCGTCGTGTTCCGATTCCATGCCCGGCCCGAGTTCGTGAACCTGCAGCATGATGGCGCGATCGCGCTCGCTCCGGACGCGACGATCGTCGCGGTCGACGAGACGGCGCTGCAGCTGCTGCGCGCTTCGAGCCGCTTCGATCTGATCGGACGGCCGATCGACGCAATTTTCGACGTGAGCGCGGCGGAGTTGATCGAGCCTGCGTCCCGCGATCGCGGCGAGCTGCGGCCGGTGCGCGATGTGGCTCAAGGCCGGCGGTTCTATGCGAGCCTCGATCATGGCGTCATGCGCCCTCGCCCGCCCGCGGCCGCCGGGCGCACGGAGCCGCGGGTCATGCAGCTCGAGCCGAGAGCTTGCCGCACCGCATCGCTCACGCTCGAGGAGCTTGCCGGAGAGGATCCGCAGATGCTGCGCAACGTGCGCAGCGCGCATCGAATCGCGAAGTCGCGCGTGCCGGTGATGATTCAAGGCCCGACGGGCGCGGGCAAGGAAGTGTTCGCGCGGGCGCTGCATGCCGCAAGCGACCGCGCCGCGCTGCCGTTCGTTGCGCTCAATTGTGCCGCAATTCCCGAATCGCTCATCGAAAGCGAGCTGTTCGGCTATCGCTCCGGCGCATTCACCGGCGCTCGCAAGGAAGGCATGAAGGGCAAGATCCTGCAATCCTCGGGCGGCACGTTGTTTCTCGATGAGATCGGCGACATGCCGCTCGCCTTGCAAACGCGCCTGTTGCGCGTGCTCGAAGAACAGGAAGTCGTGCCGCTCGGGACCGAGACGCCGGTGAAAGTCGATCTGCATGTCATCAGCGCCTCGCATCGGAATCTGCGCGCGATGATCACGCGCGGCGAATTCCGCGAAGACCTCTACTATCGCCTGAACGGCATCACGCTCGAGCTGCCGCCGCTCGCGGCACGCACCGATAAGGAGCGGCTGATCCGCGACTTCCTCGGCAGTGAAAGCAACGGCCGGCCCGCCGCGATCGAAGTCGATGCCTTCCAGCGGCTTCTCGATTACAGCTGGCCGGGAAACGTCCGCGAGTTGCGCAACGTGATCCGTACGGCGCTTGCGATCTGCGACGGCGGCGTCGTTCGGCTGCGCGACTTGCCGAGCGAGCTGCGCACTCCGGATACTGGCGTCGGAGCGCCGGTACGGGAAAACCCGCCGTCCGGGGCCGACGCCCGCGAAGAGATCCTCGCATGCGTGCGGCAGTGTGGCGGCAACATGTCGCTCGCCGCGAAGCGCCTTGGAATCAGCCGCAACACTTTGTATCGCCGCTGTAAACGGTTTGGAATTCCGCTCGTCGGAGCGCATCTTCCGGGCGGCTGACGCTTCTGCTTCCACGCCGGCGGACGCGCTGGCACGCAACCTGCTTCGAATCTTCGGAAGCGGCGCTGAGCGGCGCTCGCTGACGAGTCATGTCGACGCAAATACGGCGGGTTGTAACGTGAGGAGCACGAAGGGCGGCGCTTCGCGCGTATTCATGCGGCTGGCAGCCGGGATGCACCTGCGCGACGAGCAAGCCGATGGTACGCGTCTCGTTCTGGTGTGCCCCGAAGGCAACGTGCAGTTGAACGAAACGGCAGCTGCGATCCTGCGCCTGTGCGACGGATCGCGCCACCGCGAGGAGATCGTCGCGGCCGTGCTCAGCGCGGGCGGTCAAGCACAGCGCACGGAGATCATCGAGTTCCTCGACGCCGCGCTCGCGCGCGGCTGGATCCACGAAAGTTAACGGCGCGAGCCGTCATTACGCGTGTTCGGCGTCGGTGTTCGACGGGCGCCCGCGGCGCGCCGTTTGCGCGTCGGGGAGAAAACCGAACCTCACGGGCTTCTCAAACGTCGTTGTGGTCACATCTTCGTGATTCGTGTGTCACGCGGAGGCGGCCATTCGCCAACGAGATGAAGTCCCCAGCTATCCTCGCGATATCGATCGCATTCCTCGCGTTTCGCGCCTCGGCCATCGAATCGGTGCATCACCTCGCACACATCGCGGGGCATGGACGGCCGGCGATCATTTTCGAAAGCGGGCTCGGTGATACCTACGAGCGCTGGAACGCCGTGCAGGAGTCCGTTGCATCGCACTGCGGGCTCACCTTTGCGTACAACCGAGCCGGATATTCCGGCAGCTCGGTCGCGGAAGGCCCGCGCGATGCCGCCACGATCGTCGCCGAGCTGCGCGACGAGCTCGCGAACCGAGGCATCCGGCCGCCATACGTGCTCGTGGGGCATTCGCTGGGCGGCCTGTACATGCAGTATTTCGCGCGCCAGTACGCGAATGAAGTCAGCGGGCTCGTGCTCGTCGATTCGACGCATTGGAACGAGCAGCTGATGATGGGCGCGCCCCAGCAACAGTCGAACGCGAAGGGCAGCACGATGCTGTTCATGCCGTTGATCGTGCGTCGCGAGCTTGCGGACAGTGCGCGCGCGGGAGAGGAAGTGCACATGAGCCCGCCGGGGCATGTACGCACGATCGTTCTGTCCAGCACCGGTGCGCGGCGCGGAGAGACGCCGGCGGCTCGCACGAAAGCGGCGCGCTTGCAGGAATCGATCGCGGCGGACTTCCCGGGCGCGCGTCACGAGCGCGTCGCCGAGAGCGGGCATTACATTCAGATCGATCAACCGCGGGTGGTCATCGACTCGGTGGAAGAGCTCGCCGGATGCAGCACACGGAAGGCGGCACGCTGAATCACTCGCGGTCGTCCCGACGAAAGTCGGGACCTCATTTGGCACCATCCCCATCCTGCGGTCCCGACTTGCGTCGGGACGACATAGAACCATCCTGCGGTCCCGACTTGCGTCGGGACGACGGGATCACCGCGACGACAGCCGCGGCATCGACCCGCCCTCGACCGGCCGGAACCCGCCGCCGAGCGCCTTGTACATCGACAAGAGCGCGGTCGCCGTCTGAGTCTCGCTCGCAGCGAGGCGATCCTCCGCCTCGAGCATCGTGCGCTCGGCATCTAGCACGGTGAGAAAGTCCGTGACGCCGCTCTCGAAGCGCGCACGCGCAATCGTCGCCGCCTCGGCCGACGAGGCCGCGCTTTGGCGCAGATGCTGTTGCTTCACGAGCGCCTGCGCATACGCAGTCAAGCTCGCATCCGTTTCCTCGAGCGCACGCAAGACGCTTTGCTCGTAGCGCGCCAACGCGCCATCGGCGGCAGCTTCACGTTGATCGATGCGCTTGCGCACGCGCCCCAGGTCGAACGCGGCCCATTGGATGCTCGGCCCGAACGCATAGCTTTCGCTCGCCGCATCGCCAAGATCCGCGGAGCTCGCGGCATCGAATCCCCAGCGGCCCACGAACGAGATCCGCGGAAACAGATCCGCGACCGCGATCCCGACCTGCGCCGTCGCGGCCGCAAGCTGCCGCTCGGCGACCTGAATGTCCGGACGGCGGCGCAACAGCGATTCCGGCGTGCCGATTCGATGCGTCTGCGGCAACGCCGGCAGCGGCCGCGCGTCGGCGAGACGATCCATCAGCGCTTCGGGCGAGCGCCCCGTCAACACGCCGAGGCGCAGCATCGCGTACGTCACAGCGGCTTCGAGATCGGGAATCGTCGCGCGGGTTGCGCTCAGGAGCGACTGCGCTCGCGAGACATCGAGCTGCGTGCCGCGACCGCCTTCGAGGCGTGCCCGCGTGATGCGCAACGACTCCTCCTGATTCGATGCGTTACGCCGCGCTACTGCCAGGCGCTCCTGCGCGCCGCGCAACTCGAAGTAGTTGCGCGCGACTTCGGCGGTGACCGTCACCTGCGTCGCGTACAACTCCGCTTCCGCCGCCTGCACGAGCGCCGACTGCGCCTCGAGCCCGCGACGCACGCGGCCGAAGAAATCGAGCTCCCAGAACGCATCGAAGCTCGCGTCGTAATAATCCTGGTTGCGATCGGCGTTCGGAATCGGATTCTGTCGTTCGCTCGCGCGCGCCTCGACGGCGCCCGCGCTCGCGGTCACCGTCGGCGCGACATCGAACTGCGCTTCGCCGCGCAGCGCGCGTGCCTCGTTCAAATGCGACAGCGCGATGCGCACGTCATGATTCGCGCGCAAGGAATCTTCGATCAGCTCGGTCAGGAGCGCATCGTCGAACGTCTTCCAGAATTCGCGCTCGACCTCACGATTGTCGAGATGCACTGCGGCGGGCGTCACGAATTCATCCGCGTTCGCGACGGCCGGACGCTCGTAATCCGGACCGACCGCGCACGCGGCGAGCACGAGGGATATCGAGCCCGCGAGCACTGTCGAGATCGCGGTGCGGCGAAGCGAAGCCAATCGAACGGACATAAAAGCTCCCGAAGGGTGTAACAACTCCGGAGCACTGTAGTGAGCGCGCGTGGCGCGACCAATCGGAGCGCGCGCATGACATTGATGACGGGCCGGCAGCAATGCTGCTGCCGGCCCCGGAGGCTTCAGGTCGTCGCCTGCGGAAACAGACCGACCGCGAAATCGATGAATGCCTTGATCTTGGCCGTGGGCTGACGATGCTGCGGATAGACGACCGACACCGGCCACAGCGCACCGTCATTCCAATCCTGCAGCACCGGCACGAGCAGGCCCGCGGCGATCTGCGCCTCGACCGTGAAATCGAGCGACCGCACGAATCCCGCGCCGCTCACCGCAGCGGCCACGGCGGATTCCGGATCGCTGAACGAGAGAGCGCCCGCCGGGAACACGGTGCGCGTCTCGGAGCCTTTCTGAAAGATCCATTCGCGCACCTGGCTGTTGCCGAGCTTGAACATCGGAATGCAGTGCTCGGGCTTCAGGTCGCCCGGCTCGGTGGGCGTGCCGACGCGCTCGATGAATTCCGGCGACGCGCACGTCACTCCGCGCAGATTGCCGACGCGCCGCGCAATGAGGCTCGAATCGGACAGCTGCCCGACGCGGATCGCCGCATCGATGCCTTCCTGCACCAGATCGAGCACGCGATCGTTCATGCTCATCTGGATCGTGAGCTCGGGATATTGCTGAATGAAGCGCGGCAGCGCCGGCACGAGAATGCGCCGGCCGAGCGAGATCGGCACGTCGACGCGCAGCCGGCCGCGCGGAATTCCGCGCGATTCCGACACCTCGCTCTCGGCCTGGTCCAGCTGGCCGAGCGCGGCGCGGCAGCGCTCGTAGAAGCTCACGCCCAGGTCCGTCATGCTGAGCGAGCGCGTCGTCCGGTTGAGCAGCCGCGCGCCGAGCCGCTCTTCCAGACGGCTGACGGCCTTGCTGATCGCCGAAGGCGACATGCCGAGCGTCTGTGCCGCAGCCACAAAGCTGTGCGCCTCGACGACCCGCACGAATGCAACGATGTCGCTGAAGTTGTTCAAGCGCTTTATGTCCCCATAGTTTCCGGAGCGCGCCCGCCAATGGCGGCGAGGCGGCCCATCGGCCGAGGCGGAATTCTATGCCCTGCATTCATGACCGTAACGCACCAGACTTTTTGCTCGGAAGCCCGTTTACCGGTGCGCATCACCTCCGTAATGTATTGCCCCGGTCCAACCGGGGCCATGAGCTGGGATGGGAGCAATAATGCTGTTGGTGACGGATATTACGGGTCACGTGAGCAAGGCTGTCGTAGCCGAGCTCGCCCAGCAGTCCGTACCTGTACGCGTTTTGACCCCTGATGGCGCCGCCGCTGCCCCTACCATCGTCGATCTCGACAGTCCGATCTATCCGAAACTTGCGACGCATGTCGAATGGATTCGCGCCAGCGCCTGCGATACCGATGCGCTCGCCAATGCCTTGAAGGGCGTTGAGGGCATTTTCCTCGCATCCGCGCTGTCCCCCAAGATGGCCGACGAGCATCTGCGCGTCGTGACCGCCGCGAAGCGCGCGGGCGTCGGCAGGGTCGTTCAGCTCTCCGGCGTCGCCGCGAATGCGGAGATGTGTTGCACGCGAGTGCTGCGCTGGCTCGGCCAGGCCGAAACGACGATCAGCACCGACGCGCTCGCGATCACGCGCCTGCGCCCCACGTTCCTGATGCAGAATCTGTTCGAGTTCGCCGCCTCGATTGCGCAGCAGGGCCTGATCGCGGGGCCGTTCCGCTCGATCAAATGGACCTGGGTCGATGCGCGAGATGTCGCCGCGGTCGCGGTCGCCGCACTCACCGATTCACGGCATGCCGGCAAGACCTACACCGTCACGGGCGGCGAAACACTGAGCTACCAGGAAGTCGCCGAGCGCCTCGGACGCATCCTCGGCAAGCCGATCCGCTATACAGACATCACCGCAAACGAAGCGCGCGGTTGGCTGCAAGGCAAGGGCGTGCAGCCGGTGATGATCGAAGCCAAGCTCGAAATGTGGGATGCCTGCGCGTCGAATCTCATCAACGTCGCCCCCACGGACGTCGTCAAGGAAGTCACCGGCAAATCCCCCCGCTCCATCGACGATTTCGCGCGCGATTACCGCAGCCGGTTCGTGTGAGCTGCCAGACGGCGCTCCTTATTTCTTAGCCCCCAGATACTGCCGAAACCAGTCCGCCGCAGCGTTCGCGCTGATCTCGAAGGCGGGTCCGACGTACATCTCGAAGTGCGTCGTGTTCGGAATCTCGATGACCTTCTTCGGCCCCGTCAGCGCTTCGGCCGCGGCGAACGCATGCTCCCGGTTGTCGAACAGCTCCTCGTTCTGTGCGACGACGAACAGCACGGGACGATCGCCGATGTGCTTCAGCTCATGGAAAGGGCGATATTCGGCGACGAGCTGATTCGATTCGACGTCGATGACCCGGCGCTCAATATAGCCGGTTTCCATTTCCGCCCCCTGCCCGAGGCGCGCACGCTGGATCGCGTCCTCCAGCATCTTGCCTTTCAACTGGAACGGCTCGGCTTTCGCGTTCTTGCCGGCGATCGAAGGCGCCTGCATCGCGATCGCCTTGACGCGCGCATCCATCGCCGCGGCGACGATCGCATTGCCGCCGGCGAAGCTCGAGCCCCACACGCCGATGTGTTCCTGATCGACGCCTGGCTCGCCCTGGAGATAGGAGATCGCGTTGCGAATGTCCTCGACCTGTTTCGTCGGAACGATGCGCGTGCGCTTCGTCTCGATCCGCATCTCGCCGCGCGTGAAGCGCTGAGCGTCGTCGTTGCGGGGCCGTGACTGCAGTGATTTGTTCGCGAGCGTCGAGAAACCGTTGCTCTTACCCCAGCCGCGATAGTCGATGACCATCGCGACCAGGCCCTTCTCCGCGAAGCGCGCACCGTATTTCTCGATCGACTCGTGCGTGCCGGCCCAGCCTTGCGCGAGCACGACGCCCGGTGTTTTGCCGGCGCTCGAATAGCCCTTCGGGAAAAACAGCTTCGCGTAGCATGCGACGTCGTCGCTGTAGTAGGTCACCTCGCGCGTCGTCACGCCGTCCGCGAGCGTATAGGCGAAATCCGCAGGCTCGAGCCGGGATTTGATCTTCTTGCCCTGCGCGAATGCGCCCTGGCCGAGGATCAGCAGGAGTGCGGCCGTGCAGCCGATGAGTGTTTTGCTGAATGAATTCACGAAGCGACGTTTGCAAACGAGTCGCCGCGATTATCCGCGTTTCGACGTGCCCTGACGGGAAACAAGCCGTAATCGCTGCAAAGTTTGGTCAACCAGCCCGCTCGTCGTCCCGACGCACGTCGGGACCGCATTGTGGCACGCTGCCAATGGCGATCCCGACTTCCGTCGGGATGACGTACGCACTTCGTTGGTACGTCACTTCCGTCGGGATGACGCGACCCCGTGCCTATTCGTCGAGAAACTCTACGACGCCCGTTTCGAGCGAATACTCCGCCCCGACGATCAGCACCTTGCCGCTCTGAATCGACTGCTCGAGGATCTCCGAGCCGTACCGCAGCTGATTCACGGACATGCGGATGTTCGCGCGCACGGCCTGATGCACGAGCTCGTCGTGCGAAAGGTGCCTGTTCACCGACATGAGCGCCGCGACCGAAGGACGCACGCGATCGACGATCGAGCGCAAGTTGCGCGACTGCTCTTCCCTGCGGCGGCTGAGCTCCTCGATCGTCGCGTTGATCACGCCGCAGTTCGAATGTCCGAGCACGACGACGAGCCGGGTCTGCAAGCGATCGACCGCGAACTCGACGCTGCCGATCTGGGACGGCGCGACGATGTTGCCGGCGACGCGAATAACGAACAGATCGCCCAGACCCTGATCGAACACGATCTCTGCCGGCACGCGCGAATCCGAGCAGCCGAGAATCACGGCGAAGGGCTCTTGTCCGGTGGCGACCTTGAGGCGGCGCCGTTCGCTGGTCAGGGCATCGGAATTGCGCTCGCTCGACACGAAGCGTGCATTGCCCTCTCGCAGCCGCTCGAGAGATTCTTGCGCAGAAATCATCCGTTCACTTCCCCCTTGTTCACTGGTGCGCCGCTGACGTTGGCGCGAGGCGGGCGAGCCCGCGGGTGGGTGCGGCATCGTAGAAGCGCAGCTCGCCTCGATGCAAGTGAGGGCGAGCGCCCTCGTCGCCCCGACGGAAGTCGGGGCCGCAAGTTTGCACACGGTGCCAAATGCGGTCCCGACTTGCGTCGGGACGACGGCGAGGCTCAACGCGCCGTCAGCGTGGTGACCGCAGGCGTCGGCATTGCCGGCTCCGGCTCGACCACTGGCGCGGGCGCGTCGCTCGTCACCTCTTCCGCCGGATCCCCTTCGGGCCGCTGATCGACGCCGAGGATGACGAGCAGCACGCGGCGATTCGCGTTGCGCCCCTCGGCCGTCGTATTGGGCTGCGCGGGCCGATATTCCCCGAGGCCGATGACGGCGAGCCGCGGAGGCGCAACGCCCTCCTCCATCAGCAGATGCACGACCGTCGCGGCGCGCGCCGCAGACAGCTCCCAATTCGAGGGAAACGCGCGCGTCTTGATCGGCACGTTGTCCGTGTGGCCTTCGACGCGGATCGGGTTGGGAAACGGCTTCAGCGTGGCCGCGAGCCGCCGCAGCACCGCGGCCGATTCCGGCGACAGGGTCGCCTCGCCGCTCGCGAACAGAATGTCGGTGCGAATCTCGACTTCGACCCACAACCCGTGCCGCCGCACGATGATGAGATCGTCGCGAATGAGATCGGCCATCGCAGCCTCGACATCGGCCGCGACTTCTTCGAGCGCACGCATCGCCGCGACCTCCGCGGCCGAGCGGCTGCTCGTCATGCTCTCCGCGTCGCGCGCGCCTTGCGGCGATGACGCATGCGCCGCGCGCGCATCGGTCATCTGCAGCGGCGTCGGCTCGAGCATCTGACGCGGCTGGCCTTCGAGCATCGCCTGCTGCACGAGCGTCACTTGAATATCGGCGCCGGAGCCGACCTGCTTTTCGCCGACCTGAATCGGCGTCAACGTGCGCGGCGAGCCGCGGAACGCGGCGACGAGCGAATCCGACAACACGCGGTACTTGCCCTCGTTCACCGACGACATCGCGTACATCACGACGAAGAACGCGAGCAGCAGCGTGATCAGATCGCCATAGGGAATCGCCCACGCTTCGTGGTTCGTGTGCTCTTCGTGTTTGCGGTGGCGGGCCATGAGGATGGGCGACGGGTTACGGGCTACGGGCTACGGGCTACGGCTAGAAGGGAACGAGCTTCTGGCCGCAGCCCGTAGCCCATCACCATCAATGCAAATACCCCTGCAGCTTCGATTCGATCGCGCGCGGGTTCTCGCCTTGGGCGATCGAGATCATGCCCTCGATCACCATTTCGCGCGCTTCGGACTGGCCCTGGATCGCCACTTTCAGCTTGCTCGCGGCGGGCAGGAAAAACAGGTTCGCAAGGCCGATGCCGTAGATCGTCGCGACGAACGCCGCCGCAATGCCGTGGCCGAGCTTGCTCGGATCCGCGAGGTTTTGCATGACGGCCATGAGGCCGAGCACGGCGCCGATGATGCCGAGCGTCGGCGAATACACGCCCATGCCCTCGAACACTTTCGCCGCGCGCGTATCCGCCTGCTCGCGCACGTTCAAATCCACTTCCAGAATGCTGCGAATGATCTCGGGCTCGCTGCCGTCGACGACGAGCTGCAGCCCTTTGCGCACGAAGTCGTCCGGCTCTTTCTCGATGATCGGCTCGAGGCCGAGCAAGCCCTGCTTGCGCGCGGTATTGCTCCAGTCGACGATCTTCTTGAGCAGCGCGGCGCGCGAAAACGCGGGCGGACGAAACACCCACGGCAGGATGCGCAGCGCATGCTTCATCACCGGCATCGGCGTCTGCAGACAGATCGCCGCGACCGTGCCGACGATCACGATCATGAAGGCCGCGGCCGAGAGCAGCGCCTGGATGCCGGCGCCCTTCAGCACGGCGCCGACGAGAATCGCGCAGATCCCGAGCGCAAGGCCGATGAAGCTGAGAATGTCCATGTAGCGGGATCAGCGGCTCATTACATTCCCAACCCCGCCAACAGCGAATCGACGTCCTGCTGACCGCTGACGGCTGGGCCGTTGTTGATGCCCGGCACCGCCGGCCCGAAGCCGCGGCGCGTCTCATCGGAGAGGCGCTTCGTCGTCTT